>MDTE01192582.1_pt1 | contig 53024 bp, 43 predicted proteins | sample 811231 | NCBI WGS metagenome assembly MDTE01 (sample SAMN05326651, study PRJNA326480) | marine metagenome | isolation source: seawater | place: Indian Ocean: Red Sea | collected 2010 | reverse complement strand
GGCGCCGCCGCCGCCCAGCAGTCGGCCGACGGCGCACCGGCCGAGGGCAGCGTGGGGGCATACAACGCATTCTGGCTGGACTTCGGCACGAATGTGACTGACGACCGCCGGTCGTCGCTGATCACCGACCCGGCGACGGGCCGCCTCCCCGACCTGGTCGAGGGCGTGCGCCGTCAAGTCGGCTCACTCGACGAGGACCTTCCCGGCGACCATCCGTGGCGAGTACGTTCCGCTGGTCTGGGGGCGGATGGCCCGGAGGATCGGGGGCTGGCCGAACGGTGTCTCGTCGGCTTCAACTCGGGCCCCCCGATGATGCCGAGCGCCTACAACAACAACATGCAGCTGTTCCAGACCGACGGACACGTGGCGATCCTCAATGAGATGGTGCACGACGTCCGCCTCATACCGCTCGACGGCACCCCGCACCCCGAAGGGGTGCCGCAGTGGGCAGGCAACTCGAGGGGACATTGGGAGGGTGACACCCTCGTCGTCGAGACCCGAGATTTCTCAGACCAGCGCGCAAGCTTCGAGCCCAACGCGCTGGTGGCGCTCGGGACCGGTGACACGCTCCATCTCGTCGAGCGGTTTACGCGCATTGGCGCCGACACGCTGCTGTACGAGTACACGGTGACCGATCCGGAGGTTTTCTCGGACGCCTTCACCGTGGCTTTGCCGATGCGTCTGTCGAGCGATCTCGTCTACGAGTACGCCTGTCACGAGGGGAACTACGGCATGGTCAACGCCCTCACCGGCGCCCGCGCCGCCGACCGCGCTCGGTAGCCACGCCGATCACCGAACGGGCGACATGGTTCAGATGATCAGGGTGTGTCGAGGGGCCGTGGCGCTCGTCCTGGCGGCGCCGGTGGTGGTCCTCGCCCAGGCCGGCCCGGCTCACGAGATCACGCCGCTCGTCGAGGACTACTGCGCTCGTTGCCACGGTCCCGAGACCCAGACGTCCGGCATCGACCTGTCCGGCCTCACCGCCGAACGTCCGCTGGTGCGCAATCGCGAGGTCTGGGTGCGGGTCATGGAGGCGCTCGAAGAGGGCAAGATGCCCCCGGCAACCGCACCGCAGCCACCGCCCGACGTACGATCTCGGATGGTCGGCCTCCTCCATCGGGACATCGAGGAGTTCGACTACTCGACCATCGACGACCCTGGATTCGAGGGGATGCGGCGGCTGACCCACACCGAGTTCGACAATACCGTGCGGGACCTGTTCGGCACCGACCTCGGGGTGACCGATCGTTTCCCGGCCGAGCTGACCGGCTCGAGCGGCTTCGAGAACTCGGCGAACACACTGTTTCTGCAGCCGGCGCTGATGGAGCGCTACATCGCGGTCGCCGAGCGGATCGTGGAACTGGCCCTGCCGCTCGAGCCCACCACCGCGGCCCATCGCACCAGTCGAGCCCTAGTCTATGTCTCGACGCCCGAGGGAGGCGTCAGCGAGACGCAGGCGGCGCAGGCGGTCCTCCGGCGATTCCTGTCGCGGGCCTTCAGGCGCCCCGCCTCCGACGACGAAGTGATCCGGGCGGTCGAGCGCTACGACGAGGGACGCGAGGGAGGACTGGAGCACGAGCCGGCCCTGCGGCAGGTGCTGCAAGCGGTCCTGATTTCTCCAAAGTTCCTGCTCCGGGTCGAGGTGGGGCAGGAGGGCGACGCACCCTACCCGGTGTCGGATTGGGAGCTGGCGTCGCGGTTGTCCTACTTCCTCTGGGCCTCGATGCCGGACCAGGAGCTGTTCGACCTGGCGGCCCGTGGCGCGCTCAATGACGAAGCCGTGCTGGTGGCCCAGGTGCGCCGGATGCTGGCCGACGAGAAGGCGGACACCCTGGGGTCGGTCTTCGCCGGCCAGTGGCTCGGTTTCCAGCATGTCGGCACCCGGATCTGGCTCGACCCGATCGACAACCCGTGGTGCACCGTCTCGCTGATGACGGCGATGCGCGATGAGACGTCGCTCTTCTTCATGTCGCTGCTCAGGGAGAACCGACCGATCCGGAGTCTCATCGAGGCGGACTACACCTTCGTGAACGAGGAACTGGCGACCACGCTCTACGGCATGGAGGGCATCGACGGGGACGAGATGCGACGCGTGAGCATCGATGATCCCAACCGAGGTGGCCTGATCGGGCAGGCCAGCATCCTGGCGGTGACCTCGAACTACAAGGACACGAGCCCGGTCAAGCGGGGGAACTACGTGCTGGAGACTTTGCTCGGAACACCGCCTCCGCCCCCACCGTCCAACGCCGGCGTGCTCAGTGACGACGTGGCCGACATGCGGGGGTTGAGCTTCCGGGAGAAGCTCGAGATGCACTCGTCGAACGAGACCTGTCGGGCCTGCCACGCCAGGATCGACCCGATCGGCTTCAGTCTCGAGAACTTCGATTTCTTCGGGCAATGGCGCGACGACTACCGCTTCCGGCAGCGGGTCGAGGATCCGACCGAGGCCGACGAGGTCCGGGAGATCGAGACCGAGACCAGCGAAGAACCGATCACCCTCTACTTCAAGAACACCAGCCGCGCGATCGACGTAGATGGCTCGCTTCCAGGTGGCGAGACCTTTTCCGGTCCGGCCGGATTGAAACGGGCGCTCGTCGAACATCGCCACGATGATCTGGTGCGGCAGGTCGTTTCGAAGATGCTGGCCTACGCGCTCGGGCGGCAGCTCGAGTACTTCGACGAACCGGCCGTGCGGACGATGCTTGCGAAGCTGGAGGCGGATGGCCATCGGTTCCAGACCCTGCTTGATGCCGTCGTCACGAGCTATCCCTTCCGCTACAAGAAGAACCCTGTACAGGAGTCCGACTGATGCACCCTCGCCGCTGGTCCAGACGGAGCGTGCTGCGGGGACTGGGCGCGACCGTGGCGCTCCCGCTCCTGGAGGTCATGCCGACCGTGGCGGCCGCAGCCGCGCAGGGCGGGGCAGGCGCCGTCAACCGCCTGGCGTATCTCTATTTCCCGAACGGGATTCCGCGAGGCATCTGGTATCCGGAGGAGACGAGCGCCTCGGGTCGGTTGGTCCGGTTGAACGAGTGGATGAGCCCGCTCGAACCGCACAAGGACCAGTTGCTGATTCCCAGCAATGTCTGGACGCCCGAGGGCAATGGCCATGTCAACGGACCGCCAACCTGGCTGACCGGTCGCAGCTACGACTCGCGCCAGGTCAACGCCGGCGGGGTCTCGGTGGACCAGGTGGCGGCGGCGCACCTTCGTGACGAGACGCTGCTGCCGTCGCTCGAGCTGTCCCTGAAGGGGGAAGGGTTCTTCTCGAACTCGCTGCCGCGCAACGCCATTTCCTGGTCCGCGCCTGACCGGCCGATGACGCGGGAGATCGAACCGCGGGCGGTGTTCGATCGGATGTTCAGCACCGCATCCGGAGGCGCGACTCACCGCTCCGTGATGGACGCGGTGCTCGAGGAAGCGCGCTCGCTGCGCAGCTATGTCAGTCAGGCGGACGGCTATCGCCTCGATGAGTACTTCGAGTCCATCCTGGCGCTGGAGCGACGAATTGAGTTCGCCGAGCGGCGGTCGCGTGAGGTGGCTGATGATGGCGCGCTCACCGATACCCTCACCACCCCCACGCCGGGTATCCCCGACGACCACGAGTCGTATGTCCGGCTCATGATGGACCTGCTGGTGGCGGCTTTTCAGTCCGACGCGACCCGTGTGGTCACCTTCATGCTCGATCACGGGCAGTCCAACCGCTATTTCAACTTCATTCCGGGGGTGCGTGGCACCTGGCACGCGCTGTCGCACTACAAGAACGCGTCGGGGAACACCGAAGACGACGACGGCGTTACGTCGTGGGAGTCGGTCGAGGAGAAGCGGGCCATGTACGCCGAGGTGATCCGCTGGCATCACCGGCAGGTCGCGTATCTGCTCGAGCGGATGCGATCGATCGAGGAGCCGAACGGCGGGACCCTGCTCGACAACTCGATGATCGTCTACGGCGCGAGTCTGGGAGACGGAAACGAGCACGACGCACAGGACCTGCCCACCCTGGTGGCGGGCGGCGGGATGGGAACGATCGCGACTGGGCGGTATCTGGAGCACGAGAAGCCGACCGACCTGGCCAGCCTGCATCTCGCCCTGCTGGACCGGATGGGGATCCGGCGGGACCGCTTCGGCACCGCGGATCGACCGCTCGAGGGACTCGGCGGCTAAGGGAGGACACGGATGCGGCTCTGGTTTACGGTGCTTGGCGTGGTGGCGGCGGTGTCGACCGCCGGGGCCCAGCCTTCAACCGTCCCCGCCGACGGCGGGGACATCGTCATCACGCCGCTCATGCATGCCAGCGTGCAGATCGAGCATGACGGGCTGGTGATCCAGGTGGACCCCTGGAGCGCCGCCGATCTCTCCGAGGCGAAGCCGGCCGATCTGGTTCTGGTGACCGACGATCCCGGTCATCATCTCGACCCTGACGCCATTACCCAGCTTCGCAAGACCGGCGCGCCGGTGGTGCTGACCGCGGCCGCCGCCAGGCGGTTCGAGGGGGGCACGGTCATGGCCAATGGCGAGCGGGCCACCGTGGCGGGCGTGCCGGTCGAGGCTGTTGGCGCCTACGACATGACCCCGGGGAGCCCCTATCACCCCAAGGGGGAGGCGAACGGCTATGTCGTGACTCTCGGGGGCACCCGCCTCTTCCTGGCCGGTGTCGGCGAGTGTGTGCCCGAGATTCAGGCGCTCGAGGATATCGACGTGGCGTTCATGCCGATGAATCTGCCGGTCGACCGGATGCGCCCGCGGCCCGTGGCGGAGTGCGTGAAGACCTTCCGGCCGTCAATCGTCTATCTCAACCACTACGACCAGACATTCGCCAGCTGGTTGGGGACGCGCGAGGGTGCGCCACCGCCCGACCGGCAGGACACCCTAGGCACCATCCAGGCGCTCCGCGACGCGCTCGAGGGTGAGGACATCGAACTGCGCGACGCCGCCTGGTATCCCCCTCGCTGGCGGTAGGGCCCTACCGCGGGACGAAGGCCAGGAAGCGGCGTGGGTTGTCGACGAGGATCTTGTTGATCATCGTGTCGGGCACCCCCGCGTAGCGTAGCTTCGGGACGAACTGCATCAACACCGAGGCCCACCCGTGGCCGTAGTAGCGGTTGAACTGCCGTTCGTTCCCCTGGTCGGAGGAGAGCAGGATGTGGTCCTCCAGCCCGGCGTCGAGCAGATCCTGCACCATCCGAACCTTGTCGGCGGCCGGGATGTCGGACCGCGTCATCTCATGGCCGACCGTATCCAGGCCGATGAAGGCGCCGCGCTCCGCGACCCGCCGATGCGTCGCGAGCGGATCATGCTCCGGCCGGATCGTGGCCATGTGCCCGACCACCACGTGGGCCGGATCGACGCCCACCTCGTCGATGATGTCGAGCTGGTCCATCGCGCAGCTCGGGCAGCTCTCGTGCGGGGTGTGAGTGAAGATCGGCAGACCGGTCCGCTGGTGGGCCCGGGCGACGGCCCGATGCACCTTCCGTTCGTTCGGGCGCATCTCCAGCGAGGAGGCGATTTCGCCGAACGCGCCCCAGCGTTGTGAGGCGGCGTCGGCGACCAGCTCGTCGACGAGCGCGTCCTCGCTCATCTCGGCCACCCTGACCGGATAGATGGCGAACCCGATGTCCTGGAAGTAGCTGCCGGCGGCGATGACCCCGACGTCACTCTGGCTGGCGATACGATTGAGCGCCGCGAGCTGCTCGGGAGTGCGGCGGCCCGTCGCCGCGTCCACGATGCAGCCGAGACCGTTGAAGGCGCACTGTCTGAGCTCTTCCAGTGCCAGCTCGGTGTCGTCGCGTCCGACGTGCTCATGAAACAGCGTCGCGCCGTTCGACAGCGCGGTCGGCGCGACGTCACCCGTGAGGGTGCGGATGAGGGCCCCGTCGGGGAACCGCGGCGCGTCCACGCTCGAGAACTGTTGCTGGCCGGCGGCCGAGAGCCGAGCGGTGGCGAGGGCGGCGCCGGCCGCGCCGAGGGTGCGGAGGGCGTCGCGACGGGTGGGGGAGGTTCGTCGGTCCGGGTTCATTCGTCTCTCCTGCGGCCACCATGGCCGGCGTTCGCCAGATCTTGTCCTCTACCGGGGCGGAAGGTCCAGCGGACGAGGCGCGCAGGCTTTGATATCATTCGCGGCTGAGTTTGGGGCGACGGCCGTCCTCGTGCCGTCGCAGGTCTTGGAGCGTCCTCACGACACCATGCCGGTTCGGAATATCGATCGCCGGTCGTTTCTGCGCGCTGGCGCCACCGCGGCGGCGGGTCTCGCGTTGTGTGGCACCGGCCGGGCACAGCAGTCCGATCTGCTCAAGAGCTATTTGGCCGACCTCGACGGCAACGGCGTCGTCGACGCGGCGGACCTGGCCATCGCCCGCCAGGCCTCGTTCACCGCGCGCGGCTTCAGCATCGCGCCGAACGTCGGCTACGACTTCCGGGCCGATGTCTTCGGTCGCGGCGAAGTGGACCAGTCCTCGGTGGATGCGGTGGCCGCGGCCGTCACGGCGAGCCAGGCGGGGGGGCTCCCAATGGAGCCACGGCCGATTACCGTCGCCTGGCACTATCCGTGGTACGACCTCCTGCAACGCCCGTTCCTGGAGCAGACGGTGCGCTACCTGGGCGGCGACTATCTTTCGAACGACCCGGTCATCGAGACCGAGTTCAACGAGCTGAAGAACGAGCTGGGCATCACCGTCGACGCGGTCAGCTGGATTCCGCGACGGATCACGCCCACGATCCTGCCGAATATCGACGCGGGGTACTTCTCGGCGACCAACCTCGCGACCCGTTATTTCTCCCTGCTGTACGAGAACACCATCGCGCTGCCGCTGACCGGTGGCCGTATCGACTTCCGCGACCTGCGGGTGGCCGAACTGCTGGTCGCCGACTTCGTCGCGATGGCGGAGACGTTTATCGAGGCGCGAGACCGCCATCCGTCCCGGATCTTCCTGCTGGACGGTCGGCCCGTTATCTTCATCTTCGGGTCGCACTCTTGGGGGCTCAATGCGACCGACGAGATCGAGTTCAGTCGAATGGCTGACGTCGTCGCCCAGGCGCGTGACGCGTTCACGCGGGTCTACGGGACCCAGCCCTATCTGGTGGGGGACGAGCTCCTGTCGCTCGCCTCGACCACGGAGCCCCCATCGCATCGGGTCAGCCGAACCCTGAACTTCGAGGCCGTGTTCAGCTACCACGCCGCGAATCTGAAGGTCGATGCGGAGGCGTTCGAGATGAACGAGGCCTATGCGGCCTTGCAACGCAGTCGACTGGTCCGGGCCACCGAGGCGGTGAGACCCCTTCGGAATCGCCACACGAACACTCGCGTGATCATCATTCCGAGCCTGGCGGGTGGTTTCGCCAAGCACGCGCTGCCGATCCTCAGTGCCAGCCGAGCGGCGTATGCGGACTATCTCAGTCTGTTATCACGCTACTACGAGGAGACCTACCTCGCCGAAGAGTGGCCGGGCCTCATCGGCACGCCGGCCATTCCGGCGCCGGTCTACACGGTCGGCTCCTGGAACGAGGAGTTCGAAGGACACTGTGTGTTCCCGTCGAGCTTCAATCTCGCCCTGGCGGACGAGGTGCAAGGCGGCTTCGACTGGGGACTGGCGCTACGTCAGCGGTTCGGTTGGAACCATTACGCGACCCGCGACATCCTCACCTAGTCCGGCCGAGGCCTCCGCAGCTCGGCTGGCACCCGACCCCGTCTCTCGATGCTGCGGAGCGCTCCGTCGAGCTCGGCCCGGTAGAACGCCACGAAGTCGACCGTCTCTGACAGCGCCTGCAGTGGAAACGCCGCGACCAGGCCGACGTCGTCGGCCGGTGGCTCGGCGCCGAACGCACGCAATGTGTCCCGGTCACCCACCCACAGCGGTCGGACGAGCGTCGGCTGTGGCGTACGACAGCAGGTTGGTGTCCCCTCCGGGACCACCGCGACCTGGAGGGCCTTCGCGGGCACGCCCGAGAGCGGCCGAAACGCGACGTAGACCACAGGTGCCCGCATCCACTCGGGGACCTGCTCGGCGGACAAGGGTTGTCCTGCCGCGCGAGCAGCCCGACCGGCGGTCGCGACCCGGGTGTGTGGGGTGTAGATCAGCCCCGCCGGGTCTCCGGTGGCTCCGGCCGATTCCAGCAGGATCGGGGCGACCGGCCGGTTCGTCGACAGGGCGTCGGCCACCTCGGCGTCGGTGAGTCCGCGTGGCGCGCGCGAGGTGAAGACGTGGAGAGTGGGAATCCGGTCGGCCGGACGCAGCGCCGGCGGTTCGAACAGCAGCACGACCACCATGAGGCCGGCCACGACCGGTCCGGTTGTCCGTAGAGCGCGCAGCACCGGGTTCGAGTATACGGTCCCGGCCGCGCTCCTGCTCAGGCCAGCAGACCGAAGATGCCGCCGGTGTGGAGGAACAGCGGGCGCTCACCGAACCGGTCTGGCTCGTGGAGCAGGGCGCGCAACGCCTTGCCGGTGTAGACCGGGTCGAACAGAAGACCGGTGTCTCGCGCCACGCTGGCGATGTCGGCAAGCTCGTCGGGGTGGCTCACCGCGTAGCCGCCCCCCTTGTAGCCCTCAATTACTTTGACGTCGGCGGCGGCGAGCCGCGGCAGCTCCGGCCAGCGGTCGCTGGCCTTGGCGCTGATCTGGGCGACCCGGGCCTGGAAAGTGGGGGAGTCGTCGCAGATCGCGACGCCGTAGACCGGGACGTCCAGGTCGCGGCGACGCACGCCGATCGCGAGACCGGCATGGGTGCCGCCACTGCCGGTGGCGCAGACGATCGCGGTGGGGGGCTGGTCCCATTGCGCCATCAGCTCGTCCACGCAGCGGAGGTAGCCCCAGCTTCCCAGGGCGTTGCTGCCTCCCTCCGGGATCACGTAGCCGTCCGGGCCCGTCGCGGCCGTCATCAGCCGGTTCCGGTCGCGGTACTGGTCGTGACTGATGAAGGTCACTTCGGCCCCGACAAGACGGTCGAGGGCGAGGTTGCCGGTGGGAGGCGCGTCCTCTGGCGGAGGCGCGTCGCAGCGGAGAAACAGCTGACACCCGAGGCCGAGCTGTGCCGCCGCGATGGCGGTGGCCCGGCAGTGATTGCTCTGGATGCCTCCGCAGGTGGCCACGCGCCTTGCGCCACGGTCTCGCGCGTCGGCCAGGAGATATTCCAGCTTCCGGACCTTGTTGCCGGTCAGCGGCGTGCCGGTTAGGTCGTCGCGCTTGATCCAGACCTTCGGCCCGTCTCCCGGCAGGTTGTACGGTTCGAGTGGGGTAGGAAGCTGCGCGAGCCGCAGCCGGGCCGGTTCTCTGTCCGACGACATCCCCAGAGCGTAACCCGGGCTTGGCGTTTGCAGCTAAGACCAGGCTGGGGTCCCGCGTGGGGCTTGGGGCAAGGCCCCATCTAGAAACGGAACAGCCTGGTGAATTTGACGATGAAGGCGCGGTTCTCGAGCATCGGGAAGTCGCGCCCCGGCGCGAGCGCGGTGTCCCGCTGGTCGTTGTAGACGACGAAGATCTCGCTGCCCGGCTGGTACTCCCAGCGCAAGCGGAGGTTCGTGCTGAGCGAGTTGCGGCTCGAGTTGTATTGCAGCAGACCGCCGAAGAACATGCGGGGCGTGAAGGTGTAGGTCACACGGCTCGTGACCAGGGTGGTGGTGAAGTTGCCCTGTGGAAGCGTGATGTCGTTTACCGAGATGCTCGGTTCGAACGAGAACTGTGGCGTGATCTCCACCCGGCCTCCGGTGTATCCCACCGCCGTGATGTCACCGCCGTAGAACTGTCCTACCTGCAGCGACATCCGGCCCGAGACGCGGCGCTGGTTGCCCATGTTGTAGGCCAGGTAGTAGTCCGTGAACTCGTAGCCACCCACCGGGATGCTGATGTTGCTGGTGATGTTGAACGGCTGGGAGAGGAACTCGAAGCTCTGCTGGACGTCGGCGATGAACCGGTCGCTGTTCTCGAATTCGGTCTGGAAACTGCCATTCAGGTTACGGGTTTCCAGCGCGCTGGCCACCGTTTCGACGTAGTCGACCCTGCCCTTGAGGGTGAACTGACGGATCAGCTCCATCTCGGGCCGGGGGCTGTACTGGGCCTGCACGACCGTCTTCCGGAAGTCGTTCCGCCGGAGGAAGCCGACCTCGGGGTTGAAGTTGTCGCCCACCAGGAGGTGATCGATGCCCACCGCGTACAGGTCGCCGTTGTAGGTCATCGCGGCTTGATAGCTCTCGTTCTCGCCCTTCAGATCCGGTGTTTCGGTCCGCGCCCAGAACGCGTTGAAGTTCAGGTTGTCGTAGAACGAGAACACCCCATCGACCCCGAACGCCTGATTCGAGCCGTCGCCCTGGAGTGAGGCCGACCGATTCGTGAAGATGCCCCCGACGCTGCTCCGGCGCAGGATGTCCCGTTTGAGTCGGAGCACCGTGAAGTTGGTGCCCACGATGTCCGAAGATCTGATGTCGTCGGTCTGGATGTTGAGCGCGCCCACGCTGAAAGGGCCGGTCTTGCCTGTCAGTCGCCCGCCACCAAGGATCGGCACGGTCTCGCCCGACTCGAGGCCGATCCGACGGCTGAAGAACACCGTTGGTGTGTCGCCGCCCCCGAAGAAGCCGCCCGACCCGGGACGCCCTCCGCCGCCCGGGCCGCCGATGCTGCCAAAGCCGACGCCCTGCCCGAAGTCGAAGATCCCGCGACTCTCCAGAAAGAACTCGCGCTTTTCGGGAAAGAACAGGCTGAACCGGGTCAGGTTGACCTGCTGTTCGTCCACCTCAACCTGCGCGAAGTCGGTGTTGTAGGTGAAGTCGGCGGTCAGGTTCTGGGTGACACCGTACTTGACGTCCACCCCGAAGTCGCCATCACCGTCGTTTCTGATCTGAGGAGAACTGTTCAGGTCGGTCGCGCTCGACCCGATGGCGTACGGCTTGATCTCGAACGTGCGGTTGTCGCCCGGGACATCGATGCCGGTCAGCGTGCCGGCAACCGAGAGCCGGAACAGTCCGGGGCCGGCCGAGATCGGGACCGGCGTCAGATAGGTCGACTCGTTCTTGTGGTAGATTTGGCGGCCGATTTGCAAGCCCCAGACCTGAGCTGCGCCCGGTCGGAACCGGATCGACTTGAACGGGATCTCCATTTCCACGGTCCAGCCGCCGTCGAATCGGCCGGTCCGGACGTCCCAGATCGGGTTCCAGTCGCTGTTCGGGTTGCCCTCGTCGGTCAGTTGGAAATCGAAGAAGCCGCCGATCGGGTTGACCAAGAAGGCATAGCCGTTCCGCCGGTCGTAGAAGGTGTCGAGCGCCACGCTGAACGTCTCGTTGTTGATCAGCGTGAACGAATCCCGCTGCATCTCGTTGGCCACCCATTCCGACTCGGGGGCGCTGTCCCAGAGTCGGCCACTGACGTAGATGGCTTGCTCGTCGAAGAAGACCCAGGCCTCGGTCGGTTCGGTCGCGGGATCACCGGCGTCGGGCAGCTGCTGGATGAAGTCCGTGAGGGGGGCGGTCGTCTCGTAGAACCCTTCGTCGAGCACGCCGTCGAGCTGAAGCGGTTGCGTGATCCGGACGGCGCGTGCCGTGGCGCGCCCAGCCTCGTCCCGATTCAGCGTGGCCGGGGCGACTGGGGGCGGCGGGCCGTCGATCAAGCCGGTCGGTGTGGCCGAGAAGCCGCTCAGGCCGCCACCGGAGTCCGAGGTCGGCTCTGGACTGGCCGTGGGAGTGGGGGACGGTGCGGCCGGCTCCGGAGCCGGCTCGGGCCGGGGTGCAGGCGCGGGCGGCGTTCGTTCCCTCGGGGCGGTGGGCGCCGTCGCCGACCGCATCGCTTCGACCAGTTGCGCCGCCAGATCGTCCTGGAGGCTGAACAGGCCTCCCATGGTCCCATCGACCCGGGCGGACGCGGCGACGGCTCCCGAACCGGGGTCGATGACGCGGGCCGTGAGCCGAAGCTGGTCGCCAAGCCGTTGGTAGCCGCCTCGCACCTGCCAGGTGACGGTGCCGGACGTCTGGCCGAACTGCACCTGAAACCCGGTCCCGCTCAGTTCGGCGGCCAGGGTCTCGGCGATGCCGCTGCCAATCCAGGTGTCTTCGGCGGCGCCGCTGATGTTCTCGAAGGGGGTGATGGCCACCGGCGCGTCGGGGGGGACGGGCTGCGCCCAGGCCGGCGACGAGACGGCGAGCAGGGCCAGCGCGATAAGCCAGCCGCGAGGGGTTGGTATCAGAGGCATCATACGAGTGTTATCGGCATTTCGCTTACGGGAACCCGAATTTTCTCGGTCTTTTCTGGCCGTCCGACCTGGTGTGAGAGGATCGGAACGCCCTCTGTCGGTGACGGTGAGGAGTCTTGGAATGCTGAAACGTGAGAACGGACCTCTGTCGCGGCCGTGGATGGCCGTGGTCATGCTGCTGTCAGCCGGATGGATGGGCTGCGGGGGCGGGCCGGCGACCGAACCTGGCGATACGTCCGAGGGCGCCGATGCTCCGACGGCGGCAGCCGGGGCGGTCGATGCGCCTCCGGAGCGGATCGTGGCCGAGCGCGGCGGGTTCATCCCCGAGGGCGTCGAGTACGACATGACGAATCGCCGGTTCCTGACCGGGTCGCTCAGTGAGGGCACCGTGTTCGAGATCGGGTCCGACGGCGGCGTCACGCCGTTCATCAGCGACGATGAGCTCATCTCGTCTGTGGGGATCGAGGTCGACGAGCTCCGAGACCGCCTGTTCGTGGCGAACGCCGATTTCGGCTTCTTCCAGGGAACCAGCTCTGGGCAGGCGAAACTCGGCGTCTACGACCTCGACACCGGAGAGCGGCTGGCGATGGTAGACCTGGCGGCCGTGGCCGACGCGGGCGAGGACGCAGAGCACTTTGCCAACGATGTCGCCGTGGCCGACGACGGGACCGCCTTCGTGACCGACACGCCGCTCAACGCCATCTATCGGGTCGAGCCCGACTACACGGCGTCGTTGCTGGTGCGCTTCGGCGATGGGCCGCCGCCCAACGGCCTCGTTCACCACTTCTCTGGATATCTGCTGGTCGGCCGCGGAGACACCTTGTGGAAGGTGCCGGTTGATGATCCGGGCGCCGCGGCGGAGGTGGACGTGTCCGAGCCCGTGCCGGGGCAGGACGGGCTGGTCTGGTCGGTGGGACGGTTGGCCATCGTGAGCAACTCGTCGAACCAGGTCTCGGCGCTCACCAGCGACGACGACTGGGTTTCTGCCAACGTGGTGGCGGTGGCGACCTATGACGAACCGGCGACCACCGGGGCCGTGGTCGATGACGACGTCTATGTCGTCCATCCCGTATTCCAGGGCGAGGGGATGCCCAGCCTGGAACGCGTGGTCTTTCAGTAGGCCGAGGGAGGCAACCGTGGGGCAGTTGCTGCGGGTGTGCGCGATGGTGTTGCTGGCGGCCGCGGGTGCCGCGGCGCAGTCGGGTCCTGACGCCGAGGCCCGCCGGGCGCTGGAGCGGTTCATCGAGCGGTGGAATACCGGCGACGATGTCCAGCTTCGCGACGCGATGCACTTTCCTTTCGCCACCGTCGCTGGCGGCGGAGTGCTGGTAGTGAACGCCGAGCCGGGCGATTTCCAGGCCGGCTTCCAGGGGCTGCGCGAGAACGAAGGATGGGATCGGAGCCTGTTCCACTTCGACAGCTTCACCGTGCTCCGCTCGTCGCCGGACAAGGTGCATGTCGAGATCGACTACAGCCGGCTCCGCGCTGATGGCACGGTGTACCGCCAATCCCGCGTGTTCTACATCGTCACCAGGGAAGGGGGACGCTGGGCGATCAAGGTCCGGGCGCCGGCCCGGCCGCTGGGGCCGCTCGGCGAGGCCGAGCGGGACGAGATCGTGTCAGGGGCCCGGCGGGCCGTCCTCGACTTCTTCACCGCGTTCAATGCGGCTGACGCGGACGGCACGGTCGACGGCCTGCACCATCCACATCTGTTCTTGACCGCCAACGGCGGGTTCGGCGTCGCCGCGAGCGAGCAGGATGGGCCACGTCCCGACTTCGGGACCATGCGTCAGAACGAAGGCTGGCACATGAGCTCGATCGACGCGCTGGAGGCGACCAGTGTGACCCGCGACAAGGTGCACTTCCAGATTACGTTCACGCGCTGGCGTCCGGACGGTACCCGCTACTGGACCGTCCCGGCGCTCTGGATCGTGACGCGTGCCGACGGGCACTGGGCGGTGCAGGCACGGTCGCTGTTCCCGGCGACCTACGACGACCGGTAGGAGCCAGCCGGCCTGGGTTACTGCAATCCGTGCCGGGACAGGAAGTCCCGGATCGCGCCGTAGATCCGAAGATTCTCCTCCCGGCTGAAGCCACCATGGCCGCCGCCCTCGATGGTGACGAGCTCGTTCGGGACACCGGCGCGCTCCAGTGCATCGTGGAGACGCACGCTGTGGTCATAGGGCACGATGCTGTCGGCGTCTCCGTGGATGCTGAGGACCGGCGGCAGCCCGTTCCGCACGTAGGTCAAGGGCGAGACCCGTCGAGCCACGTCGGCCCGGTCGGCTCGGCTCCCGAGCCAGGCTTCGGTGAAGTTGCCCGAGGTGCCCGGCGGACCCTCCATGAGCCCCACCACGTCGGCGATGCCGTACCAGTTGATGATGGCAGCCACCTCGAGCTCGGCCATCGACGTCGTTCCGGTTGACCAGGTCCGATTCCGGTCGCCTGGACACTGACGATCCAGCCCGGCGTCGGCGGTGACCATGCCGGTCGTCAGCGACAGGTGTCCACCGGCGGAGTTGCCGGTGACCACGATCCGGTCGACATCGACGTTGAAGCGTTCGGCGTTCCGGTAGATCCACCGCAGGGCGCAGCGGCAGTCCTCGACCGCCGCCGGGGCGTGGGCGGTGTCGGCCATCCGGTATTCGACGTTCACGACGTTCCAGCCCATCTCGAGGTAGGGGAGGAAGGTCAGCGCCGACGCCTCCTTGGTGCCGTTGGTCCATCCGCCGCCGTGGATGTACATCAGGGTCGGAGCCGGGCCGTCCGCGGTCCTGGACTGATAGACGTCGAGCAGGAGCTCATGCCCGCCTGCCCGCAGATACACCACGTTGGGCACCAGTCGGTAGCCGGTCGCCACCTCCACGAACCGGGTCGCCGCGTCGGCGGCTTGACCGCCGGCGGGCGAGGGAAGGGTCAGGGTGAGGGCCGCGAGGGCCAGGCCGAGCATCCGCTGTCGCATTGTGTCGCGCTCCTTCGTTGGGTTCGGCCCGTGGCCGTCAGGGAGGCGAGTATAGCCGGGTTAGCAGCCTGGCAGAGGCCGGCGACCGGCGTAGCTCCCGTTGTCTCCAATCGCCTCTTCGATACGGAGTACCTCATTCCACTTGGCCATGCGCTCCGAGCGGGCGAAGGATCCGACCTTGAGCTGACGGGCGGACCAGCCGACAGCGAGATGCGCGATCGTGACGTCCTCCGATTCTCCGGAGCGGGCCGACACGATGGTACCGAACCCGACGTCGTGCGCGGTCGAGAGTGCCGTCCGAGCCTCACTCAGCGTGCCGATCTGGTTCGGTTTGACGAGTAGTGCGGTACAGGCCCTGTCATCCGCCGCCCGCCGGGTGCGTCCGGCATCCGTCACCAGGTAGTCGTCTCCGACCACCTGGACCCGGTCCCGGACGGCGTCGGTGAAGCGCTGCATGCCGGCGTGGTCGTCTTCCGCCAGCGGATCCTCGATCGAGGCGATGGGGAAGCGGTCGATCCAGTCCACCAGCAATGCGCACATGCCATCGGTGTCGACGTCTCGACCCTCGAGCCCGAGCCGATACCGTCCGTCACGGCCGAGCTCGGAGGCGGCGACATCCAGCGAGATGGCGACCTCGTCGCCGGGCAGGCGTCCCGCGTCCTCGATGGCGGCCACCAGCAGTTCGAGCGCCGCCTCGTTGGTGTCGAACGCCGGCCAGTACCCGCCTTCGTCCGCGACGCCCTGACGCAGCCCGGCGCGCGAGAGACGCTCGCCCGCCGCCCGGTAGATCTCTGCCGTCCAGTCGAGCGCCTGGGCGAAGCTCTTCGCGCCGACAGGCATCACCATGAAGTCCTGGATGTCGACACGCCCCTCGGCATGGGCGCCACCGCCCAGGATCTGGATCTCGGGCAACGGCAGGATGCCCTTGGCGTCGGCTGGGAGCAGGTGTCGCCATAGTGGCTGCCGGTCGGCTGCCGCGGCCGCGTGGGCGCAGGCCATCGAGGCGGCGATGAGTGCATTGCCGCCAAGGCGCGCGCGCTGTGGACTGGGGTCGAGTGAGACCAGCAGCGCGTCGAGGGCGGCCTGATCGCGCACGTCATGACCGAGGAGCGCGGGGGCGATCAACTGCTGAACATTGTGGACCGCCCGGGTGACGTCCAGCCCCCCGAACCTGACGCCGCCATCTCGCAGGTCGACCGCTTCCGCGGATCCTCGCGACGCTCCGGCCGGCGCGATCGCCCGACCGCTGGCGCCGCTCGCGACCCTGATCTCGACCTCGACGGTCGGGCGTCCGCGTGAATCCCAGACCCGTCGACCGTGCGCCTGGACGATGTCATACGCCGAGTCGCTCATCCCGCTCCTCTCCATGGCGTGTCGCGCACCGCCTCTCGCCACTCGCCGCGCACGTCGCTGAGCGAGTCTGACCGACGAGCGAGCGCCCGGAGGGCAAAATCACGAACGAAGGCTTGCTGGGCCGGATCGAGGTATTCGACGGGAGATTTTCCGTCGACTCTGGCCAAGAGCAGCGCCGGAAGAAGCGTGGCGGTTCGAGTGAGGTGGTCAGCGGTCGGCTCCCAACCGATGTGACCGATGTACGCCGCCGCCAGGCGGTCGAACGCGTCCAGAAGGGCATCGGTGGCCTGTGGGCGCCAGACGCACTTCAACAGCACGTGGTTGAGGCAGAAGGCGAGATCGAACGCCGGGTCGCCATACCAGGCGCACTCGGCGTCGAGAAACACCGGACCGTCAGGACCGACGAGGACGTTTTTGGGGCTGACGTCGCCGTGCACGACGCACAGGCAGGTCCGGGCTGTACGGTCGGCCAGGGCATGGAGGCGGTTGGACACCCCGGGGTGTCGAGCAGCGGTCGTCAGCAGGTAGGGGTCGAGCCGGATGGCGGCGAAGATCTCGTCGGTGGCGAAGCGACGCCGATGGTCGTCGTGGCCCGCCGTCGCCAGGTGTAGACGACCCAGGTGGTCGCCGACAGCAGCGGCGGTGCTCGGGTCGACGCGTTCCGCGGCGAGATCCTGTTTCCACACCCGATAACGCGTCGGATCCAGATACGCCATCGCGAAGCATCCGGTGTCGTCGTCGCGGCCCAGCAGCCGGGGTACGGCGTCCGGGAGCACCTGCGCCGCCAGGCAGAGCCACTCCCATTCGTGCCGGCTTCGGGTCGTCGGCACCTCCCAGACGGCGTCGACCTTGAGGCGAGGGAGCGCCCGCTTGACGCAGATGGGGCCGTCCGCCAGCTCGACCCGCCAGATATCGGACGACACGCCGCCGGCGAGCGGAGTCATGGTGGGCGTCTCGTTTCCGAGGAGCCGCATGCGACGGAGCGCGTCGGCGATGGTCTGCTCGGGACCGGGCACGGAACGTATGATAGCGGCGGCCATGTCGGAAGAGACGATGCGAGTGGTGCTGCAGTACGCCGCCGGTCCCGAGCTGAGCCGCACCCTCGAGGACCTGGAGCGGCGGGATGGACTCTCGATCGCCGTGCGTCCTCCCGAGGCTCGACCTGCCTATGAGGCGGCGATGCGGGAGGCGGAGGTGATCTGGCACCTGCTGGACCCGGTGACCGCCGGGTTGATCGCGGCCTCACCCCGCCTTCGGCTGATCCAGAAGATCGGGGTCGGCGTGAACACGGTCGACCTGGAGGCGGCGCGCGGGCGAGGCATCGCGGTCTGCAACATGCCGGGCACCAACACCCAGGCGGTGGCGGAGATGACTTTGCTGCTGATGCTCTCCGTGCTCCGCCGGCTGCGGGCGTTGGAGGAGGCGGTACGGACGCCCGCCGGGTGGATGCTGTCGCCCGGCCGCCAGGATCAGCTCGGCGAGCTCGGGGGGCGGGTGGTCGGCCTCGTCGGCTACGGGGCCGTGCCGGCCCGTCTCGCGCCGGTGCTCGACGCCATGGGGGCGACGGTGGTGTTCACGAACCGGAGCCCGCGCCCCACGGCGGTCGGTCGGGCGATGAGCCTCGACGCGCTGCTCGCCGAAAGCGACATCGTGTCGCTTCACCTTCCGTTGACTCCGGACACCGCGGGGTTGATTGACCGGGCGGCGCTGGCGACGATGCGGCCCGGGGCCATACTGATCAATACCGCGCGTGGCGGACTGGTGGATGAGCCAGCGCTGGTGGCGGCGCTGGAGTCCGGCCATCTCGGTGGGGCCGGTCTCGACGTCTTCGCCGAGGAGCCGACGCCGGTGGATACCCGACTCCTCGGTTCCGATCGAGTCGTGGTCTCTCCGCACGTCGCCTGGCTGACTCGGGAGACGCTGGCCCGTAGCCTCGAGGTGGCGACCGAGAACTGTCGTCGAGTGCGCGAGGGCCGCCCGCTCCTGCACCAAGTGGCATAGGTTGCCGCCCCCGGGGGCCGTAGGCCCGGCCGGGTGGCGATGTCAGGCTCTGATGGCGGGCGTGAAGACCACCTCGCCGGCGGCGGTGTCGTCGGCCGCCAGACCGATGAGCCCGGTGTCTTCCCGGCCCGAGGCGGCAAGGTTCACCGCGTCGATGCAGTTGGTGGCGGGTTCCGCGCAGAAGAAGTCTCGACCCTCCGGGGTGTAGACCACCAGGCAGCTGTAGACCGGGTCGGCCTCGACCCGCAGGCCGGCGCGCCACTCCGGCCATTCGATCCGGTACTCGCCGCCAAAGCTCAGGAAGTTGTTGTCGAGGATGGCTAGGTCCGGACTCAGACCTGACGCGCCAAAGGCGAGCTGCGGAGGTGGAGGAACGAGCTCGGCCGGCATCGCGTCGTCATCGGCCCGCCACATCTCTCCTACGCCGGCGTGCAGCCTGACGCCGGGCGTGCGAACGAAGTAGGGGTGGAGGCCGAAGCCGAGCGGCATCCTGGTCGTGGCCTCGTTGGTCACCGCGAACCGGATCGTGAGCACGGCGTCCCGTAACTCGAACGTCTGCTCGGCGCGGTACGCCCAGGGCCAGCTGTCGGCGGGATGACGATACTCGAGTGTGAGGGTGTCGTCGGCCTGCTCGACGATGTTCCAGGGCTCCAGCCAGCCATGACCGTGGATGGCATGTGGCGCCCGTCCGAACAGCTCGGTCAGCTGAACGTCGCGTCCATCGAACGAGAAGCGACCGTTTCGGATGCGGTTCGAGAACGGCACCATCGGGAAACTGGCGGTCTGGCCCGCCGATCGTTCCAGGATGGCGGCCTCGGTGGCCGGTCGCATCCACTCGAAGACGCGGTCCTCTCGCGCGGTGGCGTAGCGCGTGATCGAGCCGCCGGTCACCGGGGAGACCTCGAGCAGGGTGTCGCCCGATTCGAGCGCAATCGTGTCTCCGGGCTGTCGCATCGCCCGATCCTACGTCCGATCGCGGTTCCGTGCTGAGAGCCGGTAGAGCGCGATGCCGCTCGCGGTGGCGACGTTGAGTGAATCGATGCCTGGGGCCATTGGAATCCGGACCCGGTGACGCACGGCGGCAAGCGCCCGGTCGCTGATGCCAGGCCCCTCACTTCCGAGGACCAGCGCAATCCGCCGAGGGGCGTCGTCAGCGAAGGTCTCGAGCGGAATGGCCCCGCCATCGAGGGTGAGGCCGACCGTTTCGAAGCCCAGACCCTCGAGCCGGGACAGCCCGTCCGGCCAGTCTGGCATCTCGGCATACGGGAGTCGAAGCGTGGCGCCAAGCGAGGTGCGGATCGCCTTTCGATACAGCGGATCGGCGCAGTTCGAGGTCATGACGACGGCGCCGGCTCCGAAAGCCGCCCCGTTCCTGAAGATGCTCCCGACATTGTCCGGGTTGCCGACCTGTTCGAGGACCACGGCCAGCGTCGCCTCCCGCAGGGCGGGCAACTCGAGGTCGGTCGTCGGCGCGGGGCGTTCGCCCAGCCCCAGACTTCCACGGTGCACGGCGTAGCCGATGACGCCCTTGAGGAGCGAGGGGCTGCCGACATAGACAGGGAGTGTCTCGCGCGCCTCGACGAGCTCCCGCAGACTGTCGAGTGCCGCCTGCGTCACAAATAGGGAGCGGGTCGTCAGCCGGGGATGGGTCAGGAGCTCTCGGACCACCAAACGGCTTTCGGCGACGAAGAGCCCTCGGTCCCGAAGCAGCATCGGGTCCGGCACGTCGCGATAGTCGGCGAGTCGTGGGTCGTCCGGGTCGTCAACCGGTAGGATAGGCATCTGGTCGGGCCGCCGCGGCCGAGCGCAGCTACAGCCTGCGCGTTCCCGACCACGGGATCAAGTACCTGGCAGGTGACGAGGCGTGGACTCCGAGACAACACGCGTGGACTATTCGGCCCAGGTCGAGGCGTTGGTGCCGTTTCTCTCCATGGAGGTCATGGAGCGGGGCATGGGGATGGCCCGGGCCGGGGTCGACGTGCGCCAGCTTGGTGTCGGCGAGCCTGGGTTTCCGCCTCCTCCCGAGGTCGTCGCGTCGGTGGGCGAGGTGGTCGCCGCCGGTGCGACGCACTATACCGACAGTCGCGGGCTTTACCCGCTGCGGGAGGCGATTGCGGCCGACTGTCGAGCTCGACGCGGGGTGGACGTCGGTCCAGAGCGGGTGCTCGTCACGGGCGGGACCTCCTCAGCGCTGATGCTGGTCTGCAGCCTGCTGCTCGACCCGGGTGACGAGATCATCACGCCGGCGCCCCACTACCCCTGCTACCCGAACATGGTGTCCGTCTGCGGCGGGCGCACCGTTCTGATACCGACCCGGGCCGAAGACGGGTATGTCGTCGATCCCGAGCGGGTGAAGTCGGCCATCACGCCACGTACGAAGGGCATCCTGCTGGCGTCGCCGGCGAACCCAACCGGTGCGATACAGCCGGCCGGGGTGGTGCACGCGCTTGCCGCCCTCGGGGTGCCGATCCTCTCCGACGAGATCTACGACGGACTGCTATACGACGGTGCGAGGGTGACCTCCCCGCTCGGCGGGGCGGACGAGTGCTTCGTGTTCGACGGTTTCTCCAAGCGTTACGCGATGACCGGCTTTCGGATTGGGTATGTCATCGCACCAGAGCGGGCGATGCGTGGGTTGGTGACCCTTCACCAGAACCTCTTCATCTCGGCGCCCCAACCGGCGCAGGCGCTCGCCATGATTGCGCTGGAACATGGAGATGCGCATCGGCGGATGATGGTCGAGCAGTTCGACGAGCGGCGGCGCCTGCTCCTCGACGGCGTCCGGGCACTGGGGCTCGGTGTGCCGGCGACCCCGACCGGCGCGTTCTACATCCTCGCCGATGCCAGGCATCTTGGCGCCGACTCACTCGCCCTAGCGTTCGACCTGCTCGAGCGCGCACAGGTCGCGCTGGGACCCGGGCGAGATTTCGGCGAGGCGGCGGAGGGCTATCTCCGGTTCTCGTTCGCCTCGTCTCTCGAAGACATCGAGGTGGCGCTCGAGCGGCTGGAGGTGGTTCTGCCCGCGATGAGCCGGGGATGACGATGCGCGGGGTGAGATTCGCCAGTCTCGCGATGGTGCTGCTGCCGGGAGTCGCGGCGGCGCAGACGTCCGGACAGCCGCGCGCAGAGGAGGTGCAGGTCGAGCGGCTCGTCATCGACGCGCGTGTCGTGGATGACGACGGCGCGCCGCTCGAAGGGCTATCGGCGGCGGATTTTCAGGTCGAGATCGGTGGGGTCGGCGCGGCGGTGGCCTCGGCCCAGTGGATCGGAGGGGGACCGGCCGCTCCTGACGCCGCGCTTCGCTCGACACAGATCAGCGGCGTGTTCGAGCCCTCGCGTGGTGGCCGGCTGATGGTGTTCGTCGTGCAACGGAGCATGAACGCCGACCGGGCGCTCGGGTTGCTGAAGGTGCTGCAGGATAGCCGGCGCCTGCTCGGAGGACTGACGCCGGCCGACCGGGTTGCCGTGGTGGCGTTCGACAGTCATCTGTCGGTGTGGCTCGACTTCAGCGCGGATCTCGAGCGGGTGGAGGAGATCCTGACCGACGAGGTGCTGTTCGGTGACCCCGGACCGGTCGCGGCGGCTCCCGGCCCCTCGCTGTTTCCCGTCTTGTCGACGGAGGTCGGTCGGCGCACCTACCGGGTCGAGGAAGCGCTGCAGCTGCTCGGTGAGGCGCTGGCGCCTCTCCCGGGCGCCAAGTCGGTGGTGCTGGTGGGCTACGGGTTCGGCGAGTTCACCCTCACTCTGGGCATCCCGGGCTCCCGGGTCGACCAGCGCTACGAACGTGCGCGGGCTGCGCTCGCCGATGCCAGGGCAGCCGTCTTCAGTCTCGATGCGAGCGCCGTCGACTACCACACCTTCGAGCACGGTCTGCGGGTGGTCGCCGAGGACACTGGTGGCTTCTATGCTCGCACCCACCTGGTGAGCCGACAGGCGCTCGACCGCGTGGCGCACGCCCTCCGCGGTCACTACGTGTTGTTTACGTCGGTGCCCCCACTCGGTCCCGACATCCACGACATCGAGGTGCGCGTGGCCGGGTCCGATGCCAGCGTGTTTGCCCGGGCGGTCTACGACAACCGGCCGTCCGAAGACCGGTAGCCCTATCGTCCGATGAAGGTCGGTCGGCGCTTCTCGAGAAAGGCGGAGATGCCTTCTCGTCCGTCAGGACCGCTGGCGGCGTCGATGATGGCCGACGCCTCGAGTTCCATCTGACTCTCCAGCGTCTCGTTCGCGCTCGCGAGCACCAAGCGCTTGACGGCGCCAAAGGCGCCGGTCGGCCCCTCGGCGAGCGACCTGGCGAGCGTGCTGGCCTCGCTCGGGAGCTCCGCGTCGGCGACCACTCGGGTGACCAGGCCGGCGTCGAGGGCGTCGGCGGCCGACAGCGTCGGGTTGAGCATCATCATCTCGAGCGCCCGCCGCCGTCCGACGATTCGCGGCAGGAAGTAGGTGGAGCTGCCGTCGGGCGCGAGCCCGGCTCGGGTGTAGGCGAGCGTGAACTTGGCGGACCGGCCGGCCAGCACGATGTCGCACGCGGCGGCGAGGGAGAAGCCGGCCCCAGCAGCCGCACCCTGGACGGCGGCGACGACCGGGACGTCCATCCGCGCGATCCGGGAGATCGCGGCATGGAGGTCGACGGTCATCCGTTTTAGCAGTCGCGGCAGTTCGGCATCGGCCGCGGCGAAGACGCCGAGGTCGCCACCGGCACAGAACATCGGGCCTTCGGCGTCGATGAGGACCGCCCGAACGTCCGGATCGACGTCGCACGAGACCGTGGTCTCGAACAGTTCCTGCGCCAGCCGAGGGTTCATCGCGTTGCCGCGTTCCGGGCGGCGCAGGGTAATGCGACCGACGCCGTCCTCGACGGCATAGGCCAGGGTCTCCACGGGCATGGGGCCTCCTTTGTCGCCGTTGGCGCCACCCCTGGCGCCGACGGGCCCTGATGGTGCCACGAGCGACCGGCACCACGTGGGTATAATTTCGCCCGATCCGCCTCCCATGACCCGCATCCATGCAGTCCGGCGCTCGGCTTGTGGGCCAGTCGTGACCGCCTGGTGGGGTGAGAGAGGGCGCGGCGATCTACTGACAGGGGAGAGCGATGCAATCAACGACGGTCTTCATGTATGTGTCGTTCCAGGACGACGATCTGATCTCGGTGTTCGCGATGGAGCCGGCCACCGGTGTGATTCGTCGGCTCTTCGATCTGGATGTGCCGGGCGGACCCGCCCCGATGACGCTCAGTCCTGATCGACGCACGCTCCACGTCGGCCGTCGCGGACAGAAGGCCCTGACGAGCTTTCGGGTCGATCCGCGGAGTGGAGAGCTCGCGGAACGCTCCACGGTCCCGCTCGATGGCGAACCGGTCTACGTGGCGATGGACCGGGCGGGACGCTTTGTGCTCAGCGCCTACTACTACCAGAGCGTCGTGGGGGTACACGGCGTAGATGGCGACGGAGGAGTGCTCGCGCCTCCGGTGGCGTGGCGCACGACCGCCCACGGGGCGCACGCGATCCTGACCGATCGCTCGAATCGGTTCGCGTTCGTTCCCCACATTGCCAATCGGGGGCCAAACGCCATCTTCCAGTTTCACTTCGATCCGACCACCGGACAGCTCCGCGCGAATGACCCGCCGAGGGTGTCGCCGTCGGAGTATCTCGGGCCTCGCGCTCTGGTGTTCCATCCGGCGCTCGACGTTGTGTACTTTTCGGACGAGCAGGCGGGCAGCGTGTCCGCCTATGAGATCGCCGCCGCCGGTACGCTCACTCCGTTGCAGCGGGTGTCCACGCTGCCAGAAGGCTACAATGAGCCAAACACCTGTTCGCAGATTCAGATGACGCCAGACGGGCGGTTTCTGTATGCGCCTAACCGGGGGCACAACAGCGTCGCGAGTTTCCGGGTCGACGCGGCCGACGGTCGCTTGACCCCCACCGGGCGGGCGTCGACCGAACCGGTGCCTCGGGCCTTCAATGTCGACCCCGACGGGCGGTTCGTCTATGCGGCCGGTCTGGACTCAGGGCGTATCGCGTCGTATCAGATTCAGCCGGCAGACGGCAGTCTGGTTCCGCTCGAGACCTACGAGGGAGGCAGGCGGCCGATGTGGGTGCTCCTGACCAGGCTCGGTTGACTCGCCGCGGTCGACACCCCAGAGTGGCCCATTGACAACCGATGAATGACGAGGGCTTCCTCCGTGAACGATGAGCCGATACCGGCCGAAGAGGTCCGGTGCGGACACGCGGGGGCCGGTGTGAGCCGCGCGCGGAGATTCGGGATGGCCGCCCTCTTGTCGACGCTTGCCGGATGCGCCACGTCGATGCCGCCACCCGTCAGCGCCCCGGCTCCGTCGGCGCCCGCCTCGGTGGTGACGACGGCCGACGGGGTGTTCACCGCGGCTCAGGCTGCCGACGGTGAGCGGGCGTTCAGGGCAAGCTGTCAGGGGTGTCACGAGACGCGGGAGTTCTCGGGTATCCGGTTCACCATTCGTTGGAGCGGCCAGACGGTGGGGGAGTTGTTCGACGTGTTGTCGACCACCATGCCTCAGGGGAGCCCCGGTAGCCTTGACGCGGAGACCTATGCGGCGTTGGTGGCGTTCCTGCTACGGCTCAACGAGTATCCGGTTGGCGAGTCGCCGCTGTCGGGCGGTCCAAGCCGTTTGAGCGCGATCGCTATCGTGGATTCAGGGTAGACGGAGACCGATGTCCATGCGCATAGATGTTTTTGTGGCGGCGCTCGCCGTGCTGACGAGCCTGGGTATGGTCCCGGCCGGCGCGGCGGCACAGACCGGGGAGTGGCGCTATCACGGGGGCGATGCCGGCCATACGCGCTACTCGGACCTCGACCAGATCACGGCGGCGAACTTCGAGGAGCTCGAGGTGGCTTGGGTCTGGCGCGGAGACAACTTCGGCGCCGGCACGCTCGGCGTGTCCCGATCGACCCCGCTCTATGTCGACGGGGTGCTGTATACCGTGGCGGGTGAGCGACGAACGGTCGTGGCGATTGAGCCGGCCTCTGGCGAGACGCTCTGGACCTACCGCGAGCCGCACACCACCCGGTTCGACCGTGGCATGCGCAACGGCTACGGCAAAGGTGTGGCGTATGGCGAGATCGACGGGCGGGGCGTGATCTACGTCGTGAGCCCGGCGTTCTTCCTGCACGCGCTCGACGCCGAGACCGGGGTGCCGCTCGAGGGATGGGGCGCCCGGGTCGATCTGCCCGGGTTCCCGTCGACCGGCGTGATCGACCTCCTGCCGGATCTGATTGCCGACTGGGGGCCCTGGCAGAGCTGGGACGGTCCCTACGACGCCGACTTCGGTATTCCGCGGGAGCTGGGTCACATCACCAGCTCGTCGCCGCCCATGGTGGTCAACGGCGTGGTCGTTGTCGGTAACTCGGCCGAGCAAGGCTACAACCAGACGCGGGTCGAGAACGTGCCGGGCGACATCCTCGGCTATGACGCGCGATCGGGCGAGCATCTGTGGAAGTTCCACGTCATACCTCGGCCGGGCGAGTTCGGCCACGAGACCTGGGAGAACGATGCCTGGCAGTGGACCGGCGATGTCTCCTCGTGGGCGCCGATGTCGGCCGACCCGGAACGCGGGCTGGTGTTCATTCCGACGAATCCACCCACCATCGACTTCTACGGAGGATTTCGGCCCGGCGACGGGCTTTTCGGCACGAGCGTGATTGCGCTGGACGTGGCGACGGGCGAGCGGCGCTGGCACTTTCAGACCGTGCACCACGACATCTGGAACTTCGACAATCCGACGGCGCCGATGCTGCTCGACGTGAACGTCGACGGACGGGACCGACCGATCCTCGTGCAGACCACTAAGCAGGGGTGGGCGTTCACCTTTGACCGTGGCAACGGCGAGCCGATCTGGCCGATCGAGGAGCGGGCCGTGCCCGCCTCGGAGGTGCCGGGCGAGCAGCTGTCTCCGACCCAGCCGTTCCCGACCCACCCTCCAGCGTTCGAGATGCAGGGGCTGACCGAAGACGACCTGATCGACTTCACCCCGGAGCTGCGCGCCGAGGCGCTCGAGATCGTCCAGCGATATCGCCTGGGCCCGATCTTCAACCCTCCGATCGAGAACGGACATCCTTCGGGGCTGCGCTCGTTCGTCAGCTGCCCCAGCGGCGCTTCGAACATCTTCGGTCCGCCCGCCGCAGACCCGGCCGCCGGGGTCATTTTCGTGCCGACGCTACGAGGCTGTCGGTCCGAGAACATCGTCCCAGGGGAACTGATCGACGCGCCCGAAGACATCATGACCACCGGCACGACGATTGCGCAGTTCGCGGTCATCAATCGGGGCGATTTCCGGGGGCCACAGGGCCTGCCGATCTTCAAGCCTCCCTACAGCCGGATCGTGGCCATCGACATGAACACCGGCGAGCATCTGTGGGCGGTGCCCAACGGGGACACGCCCGAGCGGATTCGGGATCATCCGGCGTTGAGCGGCGTCGACCTGCCAAACACCGGGCGGACCTCGCACCCGATCGTGATGGCCACCGACAGCCTGCTGGTGTCGGCCGAAGGCACCGGGGGGCGGCCACTGCTCCATGCTCTGGATAAGGCCACGGGGGCGCGAGTCGGCACCGTGGATCTGCCAGCCTCCGGCCAGTACGGAATGATGGGCTACCTCCACGACCGCGTGCAGTACATCGTCGTTCAGGTCGCCGGTCCCGGCCTTCCTGGCTCGCTAGCCGCGCTCCGACTGCCTCAATGAGCCAGGTGCCCCCACTGGACCGCGACGCGGCGTGAGGTTGTGGGCGACGCCCCCTGTAAGGAGAAACATGCACGGCCTGATGATGGACTACCCGTTGACGCTCGACCGCATCGTCGAGCACGCGGGGCGGCTATATCCGGATCGGGCCATTCGCACGAAGCAGCCCGACGGGTCGATGCATGAGTGCACCTACGCGGAGCTGCTCGATCGGAGCCGTCGGCTCTCGGCCGCGCTCGCCGGACTGGGCGTGACGCCGGGTGACCGGGTCGGCACGTTCGCATGGAACCACCATCAGCACCTGGAGATGTACTTCGGCATTCCCGGCGCCGGGGCCGTGTGCCACACCCTGAACATCCGTCTGTTTCCGGACCAGCTCGCTTACATCATCAATCACGCCGACGATCAGGTCGTTTTCATCGATGCCTCCGTGTTGCCGCTCTACGAGAAAGTGGCGAATCGCGTGGAGGGAGTCAGGCATCACGTCTTGGTCAATGCACCGTCAGACCTGCAGGCGGACTTGCCCGGTGTGATCCATTACGAGGAGCTGCTCGCCGGGGCCAATGGGACTGATTTTGCCTGGCGGTCAACCGATGAGCGGATGGCGGCCGGGCTCTGTTACACCAGTGGCACCACCGGCGACCCGAAGGGGTCGCTCTACAGCCACCGTTCGATGTTTCTGCACACGATGGGCGCCAACCAGGGGATGGCCCTGGGGCTGACCGAGCACGATGTCGTCTTGCCGGTGGTGCCCCAGTTCCACGCGATGGCGTGGGGACTGCCGTATGCCTGCGCGCTGGCCGGATCCGAGGTCGTGATGCCGGGCCCACATCTTCAGCCAGAGCCGCTGGCCGAGCTGATCGAACGCTATCAGGTGACGGTGGCCGCTGGTGTGCCGAGCATCTGGAACGGCCTGTATCACGAGCTTCGGAGATCGCCACGAGACGTCTCCTGTATCCGGTCGCTGGTGGTGGGGGGCTCGGCCATGCCCCGTTCGCTGGTCGAGGGCTACGAGCGGGACCTCGGAGTGAACGTCGTGCACGCGTGGGGGATGACCGAGCTGTCGCCGCTCGGTACCGTGTCGCGTCTGCGCGCGGCGCACGCCACGCTGCCCCAGGCCGAGCAGTGGGACATCAAGGCGCGACAGGGGTATGCGCTCGGGGGGGTGGAGCTTCGCATCGTGGGCGACGACGGCGCCGAACTGCCGTGGGATGGCAAGAGGATGGGCGAGCTGCAGGCGCGGGGGCCATGGGTGATCCGCAGCTACTACCAGCGCGAACCGTCAGCGGACCACTTCACCGACGATGGCTGGTTCCGGACGGGGGACGTGGCGACGATCACGGCCGATGGGTACATGACCATCACCGACCGGACCAAGGACCTGGTCAAGAGCGGCGGCGAGTGGATCTCAACCGTGGCGCTCGAAGGGGCGTTGATGGCGCACGAGGGAGTGCTCGAGGCGGCGGTCATCGCGGTGCCTGACGAGCGCTGGTCCGAGCGCCCGCTGGCCGTGGTCGTGCGGGTGCCTGACGGCGCCGTGACCGAGGAAGCACTGCGCTCGGCCTTGCTCGAGCAGTTCGCGAAGTTCGAAGTGCCGGACCGGGTGCTGTTCGTCGATGAGCTGCCGAAGACGAGCGTCGGAAAATTCGACAAGAAGGTGCTTCGTGCCCGCGTGGCGGACGGCTCGCTCGCCTAGTCCCCCGTATCCGTGATTCCTTGCATAACTCCCGGGCGGGGCATCCCGCCTGCCGGCGTTGCTCTTCGGTCGAGAATGCCCGATTTACTCCCTCATCGCGCCTGGTCAGCCGGGCGCCGCGCTCAGGGACTGATGCAAGGAATCACGGATACGGGGGACTAGCGATACGCCTGGGGCACGTGATACTCGCTCGATACCGGGCCGATGCTGCTGACGTAGATGAGGCGCATGGGACGGGTGGCGTCGAGCTCCTCGCCGTAGACCACCAGGAACTGGCCGTCGAGATCCTCGAGCGTGCTGACGCGGGTAGGCGCGTCGTACTCGCCCTTCAGCGAGAGTCCCAGCTCGCGTCCGTCCTGCACCACCCAGAGCTGTTCGGGAGAGAACTCGTCAGCCGAGTCGCCGGTGATTCCTACCCAGAAGGCCTGGGCCGGCGGACCGGCGTTCAGCAGGCCGCTGGCGAGTCCGTCGTAGAGCTGGTCTCCCAGGGCGCACGCTCCCAGTCGTGGTGGGTTGAGATACGCAATCCAGAGCGTGAGATCGATCTCGTCGCCGAGGACCGCTTCGATCGGGACGAGGCTACCCTGGTCGAGCATCCCGTCCCAGTCCGGGCACTGGGCGTCGGCGGTCGCCGGAAGAAGGACGAGAGCGGCGAGCAGCAGGGCGCCAGCCACGGTGCGACCCGTCATCGGGAGGCCTCCGGCAGCACGCAGATGTGCGAGTTCGCCATCGGCCCCAGGTCATAGATGTCGACCTCGTGGACTGCCTGATCGCGCAGCGAGACGCACTGGGCTTCGTCGTGATAGCGAGGTTCGCCCACGACCGGCCAGACCTGCCTGGGGGGCGTGGCGCTGAGGGAAGTGTCGGGCGGCGGGAGGTAGTCTTCGGCGCGGATGTCTCGGCCGGTAACATGGTTGTAGCTCTCGATCACCAGGCCGAAGATGATCTCCAGTTCTGCCATCGATTGCGGCTTGAACAGGAGGATGTAGTCATCAAGCGTAGGATGTCTGGCGCCCCAGCGGGCGTTGACCGCTTCGCGGATATGAGTCTCCGGCAGGTTGAGGTGCAGGCTCCCGTCGGCGTGGATGTGACCGAACGTCCCCTGGGCGCCAGCGCGGACGCTTGTGCCTGACGGTTGCGCGACATGTTCGGGTAGCCAGAGATCCCGGGCGCCCACGACAAAGGCGGGGCGGTTCTCGACGTCGGGGAGAGCCAGGGCAGCGCGAAACAGCTGGTCGTGAACGCTGACACGGGGGCCGACCTGCACCTGCATGTGAGGCACGGCCGTCGTGACTGGCGGGCGGTCCGTCTGGCGTTCCGGCAGCGTGTCCTGCGCCGTGGCCGCGGGGGCGACGAGCGCGCACGCCGTAAACGGCAGTGCCAATTACCGCCGTCCTATTGCCATGGTGAGTTTCAGTATCGCACCCCCGCCTCGTCTGGGTGTGAAACCTTCGACTGGTATCATGCGAGCCTTCAGTCGGCAGCCCGGATCCCGGGGAGACGAGCGATGAGCAGACGATGTGAGGCACGCGGCCGGGCGAGAGGGCGAGCCGTCCTGGCTGGCCTGATGGTGGTTGCGGCGTCGGGTGCGCTGGCGCAGTCCTCCACGACCAATCCCTATCGCGCCACGTTCGGATGGGAGCAGTTGCCTGAGGGCAGGGTCATGGGGACGGTCAGCGGCGTGTTCCCGGATCCGGACGGCCGTCATCTCTGGATCCTGGATCGTTGTGGCTCGAACCAATGTGCCGGCACCGACCTCGATCCGATCATGAAGTTCGATCTCGAGGGCAACCTCGTCGACAGCTTCGGCGCGGGGCTGTTCGCCTTCCCGCATGGCTTCTTTCTGGATCACGAGGGGTTCCTTTGGGTCACCGAGGGGGGCTCGCACGGAGATGCGCGAGCGACGCTCGGCGAGAGCATGGGCATCGGTCATCAAGTGCTCAAGCTCAACCAGCAGGGCGAGGTGATGATGCGTCTGGGCGAGGCCGCCGTCTGGGGCGACGACGAGTCGCACTTCAACGGCCCGTCAGGCGTCGTCGTGGGGACAGATGGCGATATCTGGGTGTCGGACGGCCACCGGGGCGGCAACAACCGGATCGTCAAGTTCGACCGGGACGGGAACTTCGTGTTGGCGGTTGGTGGAGGGGTGGGCAGCGAGAGCAAGGAGGCGGCGCGCTTCAGCGATCCCCACGACATCAAGATGGACTCCCAGGGGCGCGTGTATGTCGCCGATCGGGGCAACAGTCGGATCCAGGTGTTCGATGGCGACGGCGAGCTGCTCTACATCTGGACCCACTACGGCAAGCCGAGCGGGCTGTTTATCGACCGGAACGACATTCTCTATGCCGGCGATGGTCTCTCAGGCATGGTTCGTACGGGACCGCCAGACAACTGGCGGAGCAACCTGGGTTGGGAGAAGGGGATCCGGATTGGCGACCTGAAGACCGAGCAGGCCTGGGTGACGCACTTTATCCCGCAGCACGACGAAGACGTGGGTGCGGGCATCGAGTTTCTCGGGGTCGACTTCAACGGGAATGTCTATGCGGGCGAGGTCTCGCGCCGTCGGCTCGTCCGCTACGTGCCGCACCGCCCGTCAGAGTTGAGCGGGCAGTAGGGCGACCGATGTGAGGAACGAGATGCGTGTAAGGTTGGCCGGCGTGATCGTCGTCTTGACGGCTGGTGGAGCTGCGGCTCAGGGGCCTGACGGGACCGCGTCGTTCTCGATGGTGGCGCCGACGCGGCCCATTTTCGGTCTGGAACTGAGCGGGAACGCACTGGCCGGCCACGTTGATAGTCCGGTCTTTCAGGGTGGCGGCCGGAGTCTGGTTGAGCTGGAGCGGGTCGGCGACCGGTGGTCCGGGTGGTTCGCCGATGTCTTCGTCAGCGAGACGGAGACCAGTCCTCGTGGAGACGACGGCGCCGAGGTCGTCATGATCTCACCGCAGACCGGGCGGGTCCGGTTCGTGCTCTCGCGGTCGGGGGATGGAACAGTCGAAACCCGTCAGGTCAGCCACCCTGGGCACGACTTCGGCCACGTCCACCACATCGGGCAGCTGTCAGCCGCCGACGGCTGGATCAAGCTCGGGAACAAGGTGGAGATGGGAGACCGGGACGGCGGCACCTATCAGGGGCAGTCGAATGGGGCCCAGGTGGAACAGCGGCTCGAATCCGAGGGTAGGCTCGACCCGCTGCGATTGGCCGAGACGGAGCCGGTGCTCTTTGTCCTCGTCTACTACGTCGGATTCGGTGGACTGTTAGATTGACGGTCTTCGTGAGGAGAGCACGATGACTCTGCGACGAGCAATGATGGGGGCGGCGTGGCTGATCTTCGCAGTCCTGTTGGTCCCCGTGCCAGGGCTGGCCCAGGCGACGCCTCAGGCGGTGTTCGTCAGCGCCATCGACGATGGGCGACCGGTGCTGGATCTCGAGGCGAACGAGTTTCGAGTCCGCGAGGAGGGCGAGTCGCGCGAGGTGCTCCTGGTGAACCGAGCCGAAGTGCCGGTGCAGGTAGCCATCCTGGTCGACGATAGCTACGGCGTCACCAGCAACCTGGGGCATCTCCGCCGCGGGCTCGAGGAGCTGATCGATGCGCTCCCGGACGCGCAGATGAGCACGGTGATCGCATTCGGCGATCAGCTGCGGACGTTGATCGACTTTACGCAGGACAAGGACGAGCTGAGACGGGTGGTGGGGGAGTTCGCCCAGTTCTCCGAGACCAGCTGGTATCTTCCCAACGCGCTGGCCGAGACGGCCGCCGACATGTGGGACCGTGGCGCCGTGCGTCCGATCATCGTGCTGGTCACCTCGGAGGGGGCAGCCGCAACAACGGCGCGTGTACGGCGGTTCCGGCAGGGCGACGCGGTGGTCTCACCGCGCGGTGGTCAGGGCATGGCCTATGACCGCGTGCTCGAGATCCTGCGCGACACCAAGGTGGCGGTGCACGCGCTCGTCGTCCGCGGAGCCGGCATGGCCAGCCTGGCGGACGGGTTTGGTGGAGATCCCGGGACGCGCGGGCTGTCTCAGGATACGGCTGGCGATCGTGACCGCGCCTCGCTGCTGGAGGAGCTGCCGCGAGTGACCGGTGGCGGCCGTGAAGAACTTGGCGCCACGTCCGCCCTGGCGGAGATGCTGGATCGTATTGGCGACGAGATCAGCAACCAGTACTTCGTGGTCTACGCGCGCCCCGCCGTGCTCGTGCCGCCCGAAGAGATCGAGGTCAGCGTGACTCGGCGAGGGGTGAACGTACGTAGCACCCCGGCTCATCCGGTTCTCTTGCAGCCGCCGCAGTAGCCGGCTCGAGGTGCCGTGATTGCGGCTGTTGAGGACCCATGCTATCGTGGGCGGGATGTCTACCCGGTGCAACGGATCAACGAGCTCGCAGCGACGAGCCCTGGTCTGGCGCGCAACGTTCGCCGCGATTCTCGTCGCGGTAATCAGTCTAGCCGCGGTCTCTACTGTCTGGCACGTCGGACATGAGGCCGACCAGGACTGCGCCGTCTGCAAGCTAAGGCATCAACCGCTCGCCGATCTGGCGGATAGGGTGGCGTCCGTTCGCCCTGAAGTCACCGCATCGGTCAGCCAGTCGCTCCAGACCTGGGTGCTCGAAGGCACTCGGGTGATGGTTCCTGCCCGGGCACCGCCGCTCTCCTGATACACCCACTCGTTTCGTCTGTTTGCTGCACCCTGCGCCAGGGTGGCTGATGTCGTGCGCGTCCGAACGCACGCGCTCGGTCCGTTGCGCGGTGTAGCTGGGTACGTCTTTGTGTCGAGGAGAAATGACGATGAAGGAATACCTTGCCAGGATCCGGGTGGTCCTGACAGTGGGGGGCCTCTTGGGCCTCCTGGTGACGGCGACGAGCGCCCAGGAGGGTGCGGTGGTCCGTGGACAGATCACGTTCGCGGATGGCGGTCCGGTACACGGTGCGGTGGTGTTGGTGGTCGGCACCCGAGGAGTCGGGCTGTCCGACGATCAGGGCAACTTCGAGATCACGAACGTTCCACCGGGCACCTACGAACTGCTGGCTCAGCGGGAGCACCTGACTGCCTCACGGCAGGAGTTCACCCTGGCGGCGGGGCAAACTGTCGAGGCCAACTTCCAGCTCGAACTGTCGGCGGTCCATGAGGAACTGACCATCACGGCGACCGCGGGCGGGCAGGAGACCGCGTTCGAAGCGTTCAACTCCGTCTCCACGCTGGACTCGTTTGAGCTGATCGGAGATCCACAACCTACGCTGGGTGATGCGCTGCAGAACGAGCCGGGAGTGGCGAAGCGGAGCTTCGGTCCGGGTTCGGCTCGGCCGATCATTCGCGGCTTCGACGGCGACCGGGTGCTGATCATGCAGGACGGGATCCGGACCGGCGATCTGAGCAGCCAGTCCGGGGACCACGGCGTGTCGATTGACCCGAACGGTCTCGAGCGTGTGGAGATCGTGCGTGGGCCGGCGACGCTACTCTATGGCTCGAATGCGGTGGGAGGCGTCGTCAATGCCATCACGCCTCACGAGGCGTATCACGACTCGTTGATTGAAGGGACACGAGGGCAGTTCAGCTTCGACGCAGGGTCAGCCGATGGGCAGGCGGGCACGAATGCCAGCATGCAGCACGCGCAAGGCAATGTGCTGTTCTGGGCCGGCGGTGGTGGTCGGCGCTCCGGGGACTACAAGACGCCGATCGGCACCATCGAGAACTCGGCGTCCGAGCTGACCCATGGGCGAGCAGGCGCCGGCTACTTTGGCGACCGGGCGTACTTCAGTGGCGGCGTGACGATCGAGAACGGGCGCTTCGGTGTTCCGTTCGCCGGCGACTTTCACGGCCACGAGGAAGAGGAAGGCCACGACGAGGATCACGAAGAGGAAGAGGGCCACGACGAGGATCATGACGATGAAGAGGAAGGACACGAGGAGGAGCTCTTCGTGGACATCGAGTCTCGCCGCCGGGTGGGACGCTTCGACTTTGGCCTGCGGAATCTGAGCAACCGCGTCGTCGAGGGCGTGCGCTTCGTCTTCAACGTGATCGACTGGGAGCACGACGAGATCGAGATCGACGAGGGCATCGAGGAACTCGGCACGGCGTTCGACAACCGCACCTATGTGGGTCGGGTGGAATTCGAGCAGCGTCAGTCCGAGCGTCTGTCCGGGAAGTTCGGCGTCTGGGCGCAGGCGCGCGACTATGTGGCCGCCGGCGCCGAAGCGCTGGCTCCCCCCACCGACCAGTTGTCGGTCGCCGCCTTCGCCTACGAGGAGCTGGACTTCGGTCGCTATCGCATCCAGCTCGGTGGTCGCTTCGAGCGCAACGACTTCACGGTGGGTGAGCGCGCTGGCGGTCACCACGACGAGGAAGAGGAAGGTCACGAGGAAGAGGAAGAAGGCCACCACGACGAAGAGGAAGAGGGGCACGACGAGGAAGAGGAGCACGGCGACCTGGAGCCGCCTGATTCGGTCCAGCGGGACTTCAACGGCGCCTCGGTGTCCGCGGGACTTCAGGCTGACATCGGGAGCAACGGCTCGTTCGTCGCGAATCTGACGCACTCACAACGGGCGCCGGCGCTCGAGGAGCTCTACAACTTCGGCCCGCACGTGGGGAACCTCGTGTTCGAAGTCGGGAATCCGAATCTCGAGAGTGAGGCGACGCTGGGGCTGGACGTCAGCCTCCGCTACCAGGCGCCACGCGCACGGGCGACGTTAAACACCTATGTCTACGACATCGATAACTTCGTGTTCGCCTCGATCACCGACGACGTTGCTGATCGGCTGCCGGTGGCCGAGTTCCTGCAGGCCGATAGCAGCTTCAAAGGCTTCGAAGCCGAGGCCAGCGTGCGTCTGGGAGAGGTGATGTGGGCCAACGTGGGTCTGGGCATGGTCGATGCGGAGCTGACCGCCACGAGCGAGTCGTTGCCTCGAATCCCGCCGCTGCGGGGACGGTTCAGCCTCGACGTGGCGTATCAGGGACTGACCGTCAGTCCGGAGGTGATCGTCGCGGCCAGCCAGGACGATGTGTTTCGCGAAGAGACGGCGACCGACAGCTACTCCGTCTTCAACATCAGGGCCTCGTATGTCTGGGCCAGGCCGCACGTCGCTCACATCGTCAGCCTGACCGGATACAACCTGACGAACGAGCTGTATCGGAACCACACATCGTTCATCAAAGACCTGGCGCCTGAGATCGGACGCGGCGTCAAGGTCGGCTACTCGATGCGCTTCTTCTAAATGTCGGCATCGGATCCGCAACGGCAGGTCGCGCTCGGAGGGTTTCTGTTTCTCTCCGGCGCGGCCGGCCTGATCTACGAGGTGTTGTGGCTCAAGGAGCTCGGGCTCCTGTTCGGGAGCTCCGCCCACGCCGCCTCGACCACCCTCAGCGTCTTCTTCCTCGGACTGGCCCTCGGTGGCGCGGCCTTCGGCCAGTGGGCACCGCGAGTGCGGCGTCCGCTTCTTGCCTACGCCTGGCTCGAGGTCGGCATCGCCGCCTCGGCGCTGCTGTACTTCCTGCTGCTCGATCTCTACTACCTGGTGTATGACCCGCTCTATCGGCTGGTAGACACCTGGCCGCTGGCTTGGCAGGCCGCTCGCGTCGGACTGGCGGTCGTGGTCCTGTTGCCGCCCGCGTTCCTGATGGGTGGAACGCTGCCGATCCTCGGTCAGCACCTGGTACGGCGGTCTGGTGAGCTGGGTCGCACCGGGTCCTGGCTGTACGGCGTCAACACCGCCGGCGCCGCGTTCGGCGCCTTCGTGGCCGGCTTCTATCTTCCGGCGACCCTCGGCTTTGCCGGCGCCTATGCCGTGGCGATCGGGCTCAGTCTGCTGGTGGCTCTGGGGATGTGGGCGTTGTCAAGGTCGACGACGGCGCTTCCAGCTGACCCGCCCCGGAAGGAAGCGCCTCGGAGTGCGGGCACGCCGACGTCGCTTCCTCGGCTCTGGTTTGCCGTAGCCGGGGTGTCTGGCGCCCTCGCGCTCGGACTGGAAGTGCTCTGGACCCGGATGTTCTCGCAGGTGCTGCAGAACTCGGTCTACACCTTTTCCACCATCCTGGTGGTGTTCCTCGGTTCGCTCGCCGCCGGCTCGGCGCTGGCCAACCGGCTGTGTCGGTTGTCCGCCCCGCCTCTCCGGGTGCTCTGGGTGTTGCTGACTCTTTCGGGGTTGGCCGTGGCCGCTACGCCCTTTGTCTTTTTCGACCTGAGTGACGGCCTGCGGTCGTTGAGCACGGGAAGCGGATGGTCCCTCTACATCGTCTCGATCTTCGTCAACACCGGGCTGCTGCTGGGCCTGCCGGTGATGCTGCTGGGAAGCGTGCTGCCGTACCTGCTGAGGGCGGTCGAGGGCGCTCGAATGGCGCCGGGGACGCTGATCGGGCGGTTGAGCGCCGTGAACACGGGTGGTGGGGTCCTGGGGTCGCTCCTGGCCGGCTTTGTGCTGCTGGAGTGGCTGGGGCTCTGGAACAGTGTCCGACTGGCCGCATTGTGCTACCTGCTGGCCGGCTTCTTCTGCGCCTGGCAGGCCTCCTCGCGCCGCTGGGTGCCGGCGGCGACGCTCCTTGCCGGCGTCGTGCTTCTGAGCACCTGGCTCGATGCCTCGAGGCTGCCTCTGGTGTACATCGACGCGGAGCGAGACGAGCAGGTGCTGGCGTCGTGGGAAGGGGCTGACGGTGTCGTGGCGGTGGTCGAGCGAGATACCGGTCTACGGATCAAGGTGAACAACTTCTACGCTCTCGGAGGCACGGCAGCGCTCAACCATGAGCAGAACCAGGCCTTGCTGCCGCTCATGCCCCATCCCGCGCCGGACTCGGTGTTCTTTCTCGGCCTCGGCACCGGGATCACCGCCGGCGCGGCGCTGCGGCACGATACCGAGCGCGTAGTGGTATGCGAGTTGCTGCCCGATGTGATCACGGCGGCCTCGTCGTTCTTCAACGATGCGGCCACCCGGCTCTTCACCGACCCTCGGGCCAGCGTGCTGCCGTGCGATGGACGAAACCACCTGCGCGGCACGACAGATACCTACGACGCGGTGGTTGCCGACCTGTTCATTCCGTGGCGGGTGGGCGTCGGCAGTCTCTATAGCCGAGAGCATTTCGAGGCGGTGCGCGAACGGCTTAATCCTGGTGGCATCTTCGTACAGTGGCTGCCGCTCTACCAGGTGACCCGACTCGAGTTCGAGCTCGTAGCGCGGACCATGCTCGACACGTTCGAGCAGGTCACACTGTGGCGCGGCGATTTCTTCCCCTCGAAGCCGATCGTGGCGCTTGTAGGAGCGCCCAAGTCGAGCCGGCTCGACCGTGACGCTATCGTCAGGAACGGCCGGCATCTGGGGCAGGGCCGGACGCTCTCCGAGATGGCGTATCTGGGTGTCACGTTGCCGTTCTATGCGGGCAATCTGACCGCGGCCTCAGAGCTCATTCCTCCGGGCCCGATCAACACGGACGACCGGCCCGTGATTGAGTACGTGGCGCCGGTGAGCCACCGGAACCAGCGCGCCGGGACGACGAGCTGGTTCACCGGCGTCGAGTTGGTCGGGTTCCTCGACGCGCTGGAGCGGGTGGCGCCACCCGAGGCGGATCCTCACCTGGCCGATCTCAGCGAAAAGGAATGGAGATTGGTGTCGGCCGGGCACAGTTACTACAAGGCCGCGGTCGCCGATAGGTTGGGTGACGAGGAGGCGGCAGACGCGCACTTTCAGCGATTCGCCAGTCTTGTGCCGTTCGAGTTTCGACCGAGTGTCGAGGACGCTGAGGTGTACTCCGACTTCGCCCAGTGAGCGATCGGGTTCACTCGGGCAGGCTGAAGACGAAGAGCGTATTGCCCGCGCTGGGCCGGATCTCGGGCGTGATGGCGAGCTGCGCCGAGGCCTGGGCAGCGCTGCCGGTGCTGACCGCTACATACTGCCGGCCGCCGGCGCCGTAGCTGATGGGGTAGCCGGTGACGGCCGGCCCCAGGTTGATCTCCCAGAGCACGTCGCCGGTGTCCTGATCGAGCGCGCGGAATCGGCCCGCCACGTCCCCACCGAAGACCAGACCGCCGCCCGTAGCCACCAGCGACCAGGTGGCCGCCCGTTGCTGGTGCACCTAGGTTCGCTCCCCGGTCTCGGCCGACACGGCGTAGACGGTTCCCAGCAGTTCGGTGCCCGGCGCCAGTTGGTGACGAGCGGCCAGCGCATAGGTCGCCAAGCCGCCGGTCAAGGTCGACAGCATGCGCGCGCAGGTGTTCCGCATCGGGAAGAACATCCGGTTCGTCCGGGGGTATAGGCTCCGGCCTGCCAGCCCCGACCGACGTCACCCAGGTCCTCCGGAAGATTCCGGCGGTGCTCCCAGATCAGGTCGCCGCTCGCCGCATCGATCGCGTGGATGACGTCGTTCGGGTTCGGCATATAGAGCACGCCCTGGTGGCCAGTGGATTACCTTGCTGGTTGCCCCGGTTCATCGCGCGCGTCCAGACCATCCTCAGGTCGGAGACGTTGTTCTTGTCGATTTGGTCGAGCGGACTGTAGCCCCAGCCATCGAGCGTGCGGCGCCATATCAGCCAGTCTTCGGGAGCGGGCGTCTGGAGCATCGCGTCGGTCACCGGGACGAACGTGTCGTTCGACGCCCCGGGTTGCGCCTCGGCCGAGGTCAGACCGAGGGTCAGGGCAGCGAGCAGCAGGGCGAGGAGACGCAGGTCCCGTCGGCGCATGAGCGTGACTACCGAGGCGGAAGGGCGAAGCTCAGGATCAGGTCGCCGCCTCGGCGCCCTCGAGAGCCGCCGCCCGACGCGACGGTGATGAACTCTTCGCCGTCGACCATGTAGACGGCGGGCGAGGCGAAGATGCCGGAGCCGGTGTTGAACTTCCAGAGCTCCTCACCAGTCGTCGCGTCGTAGGCGTAGAAGTAGCCGGCCTCGTTGCTGCCGGCGCCAACGAAGACCACGCCACCTTTGGTGACGACCGCACCGGCCTGGCCGTAGCCGTCGAAGATCTGCCGCCAGATGAGCTCGCCGGTGGTCGGGTCATACGCCGAGAAGTAGCCCTTCGGTCGACGGCCGCGACCGGCGTTGTAGGGCATGTCGATGGCGTTGACATAGAGCAGGCCGGTATCTTCGCTGTAAGCGATCGGACCGTAGTTGGCTCCGCCCCCCATGCCGGGCGCGAAGATCTGATTGCGCCCAAGCGGCGTGTACTGCGGCACGATGGTGTTCTCAGCCAGATGTTCTGGGTCGATGTCGGTGGGAAGCACCGGAGAGACCGGTTCCATCATCTCGCCGTTGGCCTTGTGTGGGATCGGCTGGGTGGGCCACGGCTCCTCACCCTCGCGGTCGGTCTCGGTCGACACCGGCATCTCTGGGATCGGGTGGACCGGCTCGCCGGTTTCGCGATTCAGGATGTAGAGCCAGCTGTTCTTGTTGGCCTGTGCGAGCGCTTTCACCTCCTCGCCGTCGACCACCATGTCGAACAACACCGGCTGCTGGCCGTTGTCGTAGTCCCAGACATCGTGGTGCACCTGTTGGTAGTACCACTCCATCTGCCCGTTCTCGATCGACAGCGCCACGATCGAGTCGGTGAACAGGTTCATGCCGGCCCGCTCGGTGCTGTCGCCGAACGGGTTGCCCACCGCGATGTAGAGCAGGCCGAGCTCGGGGTCGATGGACGGGGTTTCCCAGATGCCGCCGCCGTTGCGACCGCCTCCCACCCAGGTCGGACCGGCGATGTCCCAGCCCTGGTCGTTCTCGTCCTGGGGAATGGTGTTGAAGTGCCACAGCACTTCGGCGGTGCGGGCATCGATGGCCAGCACGTACCCGCCCGGGATCATGCTTTCGCTGCGGGTGGCGCCGACATAGAGGACGCCTTCGTGAATCTGTGGCGCGCTGGTGAACCAGTAGCCCATCGAGATTGCGGTCTCCGCCTCCGGATAGCGGAGTTTCAGCACGTCGAGAATGACCGGAGCCTGCCCGTTGTCGCCGAAGCCCTCGATCGGCTCGCCGGTCTCGGCATCGAGCGCGAACATGAACGACCCGGCGGCGCTGTAGACCACCCCGTCGGCGTAGGTCACCCCGCGATGCCGGAAGATATAGCCTTCCTGGCGACCGCCTCCCAGCAGTTCGGTGACGTCATAGATCCACAGCAGATGCCCGTCCTTGGCGTTGACCGCGTAGATGCTCCCGCGAGAGTCGGTCACATACATGACGCCATCGACGATCACCGGAGTGGTCTGGTTGCTGACCCCGTCGATCACCCCGTGCTGGAACAACCAGCGCGGGGTCAGCAGGTGCGCGTTCTCCGGTGTGACCTGGTCGGTCTCCGAGAAACGGCTGCCGTAGAGGTCGAGGTTGTGCAGGCGCCAGTCGACGTTCTGGGCCGTCACCGACGGCGCCAGGGTCAGGCCAGCGGCAAGAAGGAAAAGGGGGGCGATTCGGGGCTTCGAGATCATCGGGCGTGCGTCCTCCAGGCGACCAAGGATACAGGCTGAAAGCGCTCTCACGGCAGTGAGAACGCGACGAGTTCCTGATTCGCGCCCGAGCCGGTCGCGATCAGCACGAACTGCTGTCCATCGTCGGTTTCATAGGTCATCGGTGTGGCCGTCGAACGCTCGGTGAGCTCACCGCGCCAGAGCTCCTCGCCCCTGACCTTGTCGAAGGCGTAGAGCGCGTCCTCGCCACCCCCAGCGAAGTACAGGCCGCCGGCGGTCACGAACCCGCCCGGCGCGCCGGGCGTGCCGAGCCGGTCGGGTAGGTCCACATCGGCGAGCCCGGGGTGGTTCCGGATCCGGTCGCTGCCCCGGCCGAAGGGGACGCGCCAGGCGATCTCCCCGGCGTTCATGTCGACCGCGACCAGGAAGGCGTAGGGCGGTCGGATGAGCGGGAGACCGCCCTCGAAGGTGGGACGTCGCCCGGCGACCGTGTCATAGCCGACATACTCGGGGTCGTCGGTGTCGGCGAACGGGTTCCGGGTGGTCTCCGGGTCGAACTTCGCCAGTGTGAAGACCGCCGGCATGTTCGACGTCTTGACGTACAGATACCCGGTATCGGGGTCGTAGGCGCCGCCGCCCCAGTTGATCGCGCCCCCGCCGCCGGGGCGGACCAGTGAGCCTTCCAGGCTGGGCGGGGTGTAGAGCGGTCCGGTGCGCAACCCCTCCATCGCTTCTCGGGCGGCCGCGGCCAGCTCCGGCGTGAGATCGAAGAGATCCTCGCCGGTCATCCCCGACTGTGGCAGCACGTTCGGGGGCCGGGTGGGGAAGGGCTGCGTGGGCGCGGTGCGCTCACCCGGCACATCGCTTTGCGGGACCTCGCGTTCCTCGATCGGCCAGATCGGTTCGCCCGTGAGCCGGTCGAAGGCGAAGATCAGTCCCTGCTTGGTGAGCTGCGCCACCGCGTCGATCTCACGCCCATCGACCGTGAGGGTCATCAGCATCGGCTGGGTCGGCAGGTCGTAGTCCCAGACTCCATGGTGGACCATCTGGAAGTGCCAGTCCCGTTCGCCAGTGTTGGCGTCGAGCGCGACGATGCTCTCGGCGAACAGGTTGTCGCCCAGTCGGGAGCCGCCGTAATAGCTGTTGGTGGGGTTCCCGACCGGCAGATAGACCCGTTCGTTCGCTTCGTCGACGGTCACGCCGGCCCACACGTTCGTCGCACCCGTATGGCGGAAGGACTCGTTCTCCCAGGTCTGGCTGCCGAACTCGCCTTCCTGCGGAATGGTATGGAAGCTCCAGACCAGCGCGCCGGTGTGCGCGTTATAGGCGCGGACATCACCCGGCGGGGTCCGACGATAGATCACCCGGTCGCCCACGGCGCTGCCGACGATCACCAGATCCTTGAACATTACCGGCGCGGCGTTGAACTCGAAGTGGCTCTGCTCGATCGGCCAGATCAGGTCGCGGCTCAGGTCGACGACCCCGTCCTGGCCGAAGGTGGGCACGACTTCACCGGTCTCGGCGTCGAGGCAGAACAGACGGAAGCGACTGGCGAGAAAGATCCGCAGATCGTCGCCGTCGCGCCACAGCGTGACGCCGCGATGACGGAAGCCGCCGCCGAGCGTCGGCATGCCGTCCTCGTAGGCGCGCGGGTCGAATACCCATTTCTCGGCGCCGGTTGCCGGGTCGAGCGCCGCCACCCGGTTGTAGTTGGAGCTCACGTAGACGGTGCCGTCCACCATGATCGGCGTGCTCGTGAAGCTCCCCGGAGTCGTGCCGTATTCCGGCCGCGGGCGGTCCTCTGGCTGCCAGGTCCAGGCCTGGCGCAACTGACTCACGTTGGCCGGCGTGATCTGGTCGGCGGCGGAGGCGCGCGTGTTGCCCTCGTCGGATCCGACGTGGGTCCAGGCGACCTGGGCCGAGGCCGAGGCGAGACCCACGGCGCTCGAGAGCAGGAATCCGATCACGGAGCGAAGGGCGGCGGACGGACGCATCAGTGGTCCTTTCGAGAGTCGTTGAGTGGCTCGATTATAGCGGCGACACCGGGGGATCGGCCGTCGGGCCAGATTGATTGACCGTGCCCAGGTGGCATGCTACCGTCGCCGCTCAGGTAGCAGACAATCCAGTTTCTCGAGGGAGCGCGTCATGCAGAGTCCCCGTCGAGTCGTCCTCCGAGCCCTCATGGCGGGGGGAGCGATGTTGTGTCTGGCCGCGCCGCCGGCGCAGGCACAGACCGAGCGCGAGGTCACGTTCACACGTGACATCGCCCCGATCCTGCAGCGCAGTTGCCAGCATTGCCATCGGCCGAGCTCCGTGGCGCCGATGTCGCTGATGACCTACGAAGAGGTCCGTCCCTGGGTGCGGGCGATCAAGCAGCGGACGGCCCTCAGGAACGAGCGCGGCGCGATGCCCCCCTGGTTCATCGAGAAGGACATCGGGATCCAGCACTTCAAGGATGATCCCTCGCTCAGCGAGGAGGAGATCGAGATGATCGGTCGCTGGGCTGATAGCGGCGCCCCGCGCGGCAACCCCGCCGATCTGCCGCCACCTCGTTTCACTGCGGGAGACGAGGACGCCTGGCGGATCGGGACCCCGGACCTGGTGCTGCGGTCACCCGAGATCTTGGTTCACGCGACTGGCGCTGACCGCTGGGAGCCGATCGGGCTGGTGCCGACCGGGCTGACCCAGGACCGGTATGTGGCCGCGGTCGAGATCCGCGAGATCAATGACGTCCCGGCCGCGGAGGGCAGTAACACAGTCGGCGGGCGCTTCGTCTTCCATCATCTCAACTGGTCGTCCCACCCGCTGGAGGACGAGGACCCGGACGGCTTCACCTCCGACAAGACCACGGTCTGGCCGGTGCACGAGGTGGGGCGTAACGCCGACATCTTCCCGGACAATGCGGGCCGGATACTGTCGGCCGACTCGGTGCTCAATCTCGAGACCGCTCATCTCCACTCGAACGGCCGAGATACCCGGGCGTATCTGGAGTTCGCGTTCAAACTGCATCCGGTCGGCTACGAGCCGGAGGTGCAGTGGGTGCGGCGGTTCACCGGCAACGGCATCGACATCTCGGTGAAGCCGACCATGAAGGACCAGGAGCTTCACGCCTACGTGGTGCTGCAGCAGAACACCAAGATCCTGACCTTTGAGCCCCACATGCACGCACCCGGTATTCGTATGTGCCTCGAGGCGATCTGGGGTCATCAGATCGAGACCTTGACCTGTGCCGGCTACGACCACAACTGGGTGCGCAGCTACGTCTATGCCGACGATGCCGCACCCCTGCTTCCCGAAGGGACCATCCTGCACCTGACCGGGTTCATGGACACCACCCCGTCGAATCGCAATGTTGCGGACCCGCGGAACTGGGGCGGGGGAGGCCGGCGTTCGGTGGCCAACATGTTCATCGATCTGGGTGAGGGGATCGCGCTGTCCGATGAGGAGTTCGAACGGGAGATGCGGGCGCGCCGGGAGCGTCTGAACCTGACGAAGAACGACTACGTCATCGGGTGTCCCCTGTGTCTGGCCGAGTTCCCGTCCCAGATGGAGGCCGAGGGTGGCCAGTAGAGGCAGGGGCGCGGCCGGTCGTGGCGTGAGATTGCTGGGAGTGCTCTGCGTTGGGCTCCTGATGGCGGCCAACGCCGGAGCGCAGTCGAGCTACTCGCGCGGGCAGGGCGTCTGGCCTGCGTTCGAAGGCTGGTGGCAGAACGACGACGGCACCTACACCCTGTTTTTTGGCTACATGAATGACAACTGGGAGCAGGTGCTGGACGTACCGGTCGGCCCGATGAACAACATCGAGCCGGGTGGGCCGGACCAGGGGCAGCCGACGCGCTTCCTGCCCAGGCGCAACCTGTTCCGCTTCGAGATCGTGGTGCCGGCCGATTTTGGGGACAAGGAGCTGGTCTGGACCCTGACGGCCAACGGACAGACGAACCGCACCTATGCCTCGCTACGTACCGACTACCTCGTCGACAAGCAGACGATCGCCACCGAGGTCGGGGCCAATAGGGGTGGGGTCAGCCAGGACTGGCAATGGAATGAGCCCCCCTCCGTGCGACTCGACGTGGATGAGCCGCGGCGGGTCAAGGTGGGGGAGCCGCTGACGTTGACGGCGTGGGCGAGCGACGAGGACGGCATCCCGTCCTCGACCAAGATGGGCGTCACGCTGCGACCCCAGGGACCGCGTTCGTCGCGGCGTGATCGGCACCCGGCCTACACGCCGCCCCGGCAGATCGTGCCTGGCACCAACAACGGCCTCCGCTTCTCCTGGTATGTCTACCGCGGTGAAGGGGAGGTGTCGTTCGACCCGGTTCAGATGAAAACCTGGCAGGACAGCAGGCCGTATGCGAACTCGCCGTGGTCGCCGCCCTTCACGCTTCCTTCGGTGCCTGAAGACGGGAAATACGAGGTGACTGCTACCTTTGATGAGCCCGGGACCTACGTCCTCCGGGCACTCGCCGGCGACGGCGCGCTGTTCTCCTGGCAGGACGCCGTGATCACGGTCGATCCCTAGGGCGTTTGAACCGTGGCGCAGGGCTTCAGCTCTGCGATGATCGCGCCGGGGCTCTCACGGCGCGATCCGCTCATAGACCCTGATGACACGGCGGTTCCGACCCATCAGGGTGAAGGTGTCGCCGGGGATGTCGTAGTCCCAGCGTAGCGTCTCGGCCTCGTCCTCCAGAATCAGGTGGTCACCCTCGTGCGTGATCGCGAAGCGTCGCTGCGGGATCTCGGTCACGCGGAGCGGGGCGTCCTCGGGGGTCGGTCCGCGACGGTCTTCTGAACGTTCGTACCCATAGGTCCACCCCGTCGCATCCCAGGTGTAGGGCCCGTAGCCGGCGGTCGACTCGAAGCCGCCTTGTCCCAGACGGTGTCGGGTGGCCATCACCCAGCCGTCGTGGACCATCCACATGCCTTCCATCTCGGGGGGATGCAGCACGCGGTCGCCCACGTGCCACTCGATCAACCGCCACGACCCTTCGATGACCGCGCGGATCTCGTCGTCGGGCTGCTCCTGTGCCAGTCCTGGTGAGGCTAGCAGCAGTGCTGCGCCAAACGCCGCGGCCGCGATTCGTGTTCTCCGTGCCGGGGGGCGAACCGTGTGAGGCATGCCTTCTCCTCGAATCAACCGTAGGCCGATGATACGCCCGCCCGAGTCCTGCGTATAATCGCGCCCATGTCTCCACGACCCGTCGTCGATCGGCGACGATTCCTCGCCAGTAGCGCCGGCGCGATGGGCGCGGCGTTCTTCTCGCGGCTGCCGCTCGGCGCGATGGTCGAGCAGGGGGCGCCGCCCGCGGTCCAGGATTGGGACGTCGGGGCCGTTCGTCACCTGCTCCCGCAGGTCAGCGCGACCCGGATGCTGGTGAAGGCCTCGTTCGGGAGCCCGCTCTCGGAGGCGCCTCGCCTGCACGTCGGTTCGACGTCGGTCGACGGCGAGATGAGTGACACCGCCGGCGAGTACTGGCAGTTCGACGTCGCCGACCTCGAGCCGGGTCGCCGCTACGACCTGTCGCTTTCTGACGCGGGCGGGCGCGCGCTCTGCGAGCCCTGGCCACTCTCGACGTTCCCGGCGCCCGACAGCCAACCGGATCGTTTCCGGATGCTGTTCTTCACCTGCGCGGGCGGTCCCGGCGGCAGCTACGAGGGGATCGGGCAGCGCCAAGGGTTCCTGCCGACCTCGATCCGGAATCGGCTGCTTCGGCGGGCGCTGTCGTTCGCGCCCGATGCGGCGGTCGCCAACGGTGACCACATCTACTGGGATCTGCACACCTGGCAAGGCGACAACGCCGGGGAGCTGAGCCCGCGCGGTCGGGAGTCCAACTTTGACTTCGGGGCCTCGGTCTTCGGCCACAGCAACGAGGCGGCGATGAAGGCGGCCGTCGCCCCCCAGTTCGTGCCGATCTATGGCGCGGACTTCCGCTCCGTGCCGACGTTCTTCCTGCAGGACGACCACGACCACTGGGAGAACGACGCGGTCACCGATCTCATCGCCAGCTTTCCCGTGCCGTGGTTTCAGCTGCAACTGGCCCGGGCGACCCAGCGGTTGTTCTATCCGGAGTTCCTCCCGGATGCGCGTCGACCGACCGGGTTGCCGTGGTCGGGGGCGTTCGATCGGCGCGACCTCTCGGAGAGCTTTGGCACCGTGCGCTACGGTGATCTCGCGGAGGTTCTACTGTATGACGTGCGCCGAACCATGAACCTCGGCGGTCCCAACGCGGTGTTCATCGATAGACAGGTAGAGCGCTGGCTGACGGACCGGACGGCGGACGAGGAGACGCGCCATCTGGTGCATGCGCCGTCGAACCCGTTCGGCTGGAGCGCGGGCAAGTGGGGCGAGTGGTACCCGGACATCCTTGACTCCGAGCGTGGCGAGTTGACCACCGCGATCGAGAAGCCGTACTGGCAAGACGGGTGGCTGCGCCAGCACGACCGGCTGCTGCAGGCGATCGGCAGCCAACGACAACGCGCGGCTCTCGTCATCAGCGGCGATCTGCATGCCATCGGAACGGGTCGGTTGCACCGCGCCGGAACCGTGAATCTGGCCGCGCGTCCGGTGACCGCGGTGCTCAGCGGCCCGATCGGCACGTCGATCCGAGGTTTTCCGTCGGTTGTCCGTGGGATCGGTGCGACGCCCCCGGCCCATCTGGACGTCGAGGAGTCGGCGGCGCCGATCGAGGATCACGGCTTCACGCTCGTGGACTTCGAGCGGGATCGGGTGGGTATCCGACAGTTCAAGTGGGACGTCGACCGGCAAGGACTCGATGCGATCGACGATCTTCAGCCGTTCTACACGACCGAGCTGCCACGCCGGGGCTAGCCGACAGAGGAGCGGACCATGACGCCAACACGTCGGGATTTCCTCAAGGCGAGCGCCGTGACCGCGGCGACCGTGGGGGCCGAAGCTGCCCTTGCGCGAGGTGCGGCGGGCGAAGGGGAGCGAGTCATGCAGTCAGGGGTGCGCACGGTCCGAACGCCGGTCCTCGAGATCGGCTACGAAGAGCACGGCCCGCCCGGTGGGTTCCCGATCATTCTGCTCCACGGGTTCCCGTACGACATCCGGTCATGGGATGGGGTGCCGGAGCCCCTCGCGGCGGCGGGGTATCGGGTGCTCGTGCCGTATCTGCGTGGGTACGGCCCCACGCGGTTCCTCGATCCGGACGCGCCCCGGATGGCCGAGCAGGCCGCGATCGCGCAGGACGTCGTGGACTTTGCTGACGCGCTCGGCATCGAGCGGTGCGCGCTGGCGGGGTTCGACTGGGGAAACCGGGCGGCCTGTATCACCTCCATCTTCCACCCCGAGCGGGTACGGGCGCAGGTCGCCATCGGCGGCTACTCGGTGCAGGACACCGTGACCCCGGGGCGACCGGGGCGTGCGCTTGGAGAGGCCCGCCTCTGGTATCAGTGGTACTTCAACACCGAGCGGGGGCGGGTCGGGCTGGAGACGAACCGACACGACATCATCCGGTATCTCTGGGACACCTGGTCACCGGGATTCGAGTACACCGACGAGGCCTACGATCGCTCTGTGCCGTCGTTCGACAACCCGGATTTCGTCGATGTCGTCATCCACTCGTATCGTCACCGCCACGTCAACGCGCCCGGAGAGGATCGTTTCGTCGAGGTCGAGCGCCGGCTGGCGGAACGTCCTCCGATCACGGTGCCGGCTATTGTGCTCCGCGGTCTCGACAGCGGGTTTGGGCGCCCGTCGACCGGTCCCAGCGGCGACCAGCGTCGGTTCACGAACCTGGTGGCTCGCCGTCTGGTCGAGGGGGCTGGTCATGATCTGCCCGCGCACCGGCCGGATACCGTGTCGGACGCACTCCTCGAACTGCTGGCCTGACCATGTCGACGTCGCTCACCATCCGCCGCATTCGCGCGCGTGCCGTGCTCGTGCCCCTGACCAGGCCGGTGGTGATCCGGATCTCGACGATTCAGGAATGGCCGCTGATCCTCGTCGATCTGGAGACCGACCAGGGCGTGGTGGGCCGCACCTACCTGGGGCCCTATACCGCGAAGACGATGCGGTATCTGGTGCCTGCGCTCGAGGACCTGGGGGAACTGCTGGCCGGTCGTCCGGTGGCACCGGTCAGCCTCTTCGAGGAGGCGCGAAAGTCGCTGCACTTCGTTGGTTACGAGGGCATGTCGGCGATTGCGGTAGCCGGGGTCGACATGGCGGCCTGGGACGCGCTGGCGCAAGCCAGGGGGCTCCCCCTATGTACTTTGCTCGGGGGAATCGTCGGCGGCGTCCGGGCCTACAACAGCAACGGTCTCTGGTTACTCGAGCCGAGGGCGGTGGCCGACGAGGCCGGAGAGCTGCTGGCCGAAGGCGGGTTCGCCGCCCTGAAGCTCAGACTCGGTCGTGAGCGTCCCGCCGCCGACCTCGAGACCCTGGCCCGTGTCCGCGATGTCATCGGACCGGATGTCGAGCTCATGGTCGACTACAACCAGAGTCTCGATCTGGAGCAGGCGATGCGCCGCTGTCACCAGATCGACGATCTCGGGCTGAGCTGGATCGAAGAGCCGCTCGTCTATAACGACCTCGACGGCTATCGGACCCTGCGCGAACAGCTGTCGACGCCGCTGCAGATCGGCGAAAACTTCTACGGTCCGAGAGCACTGCATCGGGCGATCGCCCATCGGGCGTGCGATCTGGTGATGCCGGACTTCATGCGGATCGGCGGTGTCACGGGGTGGCTGCGGGCCGCCGCGATTGCCGGCGCCTCCGGGGTGCCGATGTCCACCCACCTCTATCCGGAAGTTGGCGCCCACGTGATGCGGGTGACAGAGACCGCCCACTGGCTCGAATGGCAGAGCTGGTCTGACCCGGTCTTGAAGGAGCCGTATCCGGTCGTGGACGGGGAACTCCAGATACCCGATAGACCGGGTGTGGCCATGGAGTGGGATGAGGACGCGGTCGCCAGATATGCGGTGTAGTCGGACACGGCTTGCCATCGGGGGCGAGCGGGTCTACGCTGTGGGTTCGGGAGAACAGGCATGCGCGGTGCTGAGAGTGGCCGAGGGGCCATGCGGCGCCCGTCAAGGAGAAGCACTGTGATTAAGAAGTGGCTTGCCGTCGCCGTCGTCGGAGTGATCGGAGTGGGACTGGCGCCAGCGGCGCTGGCACAGGACGCGGATCGTACGATGCCGATGCGCACGCCCGACGGGCAACCGCACGTGTCTGGCATCTTCACGTTCCGGACCATCACGCCGTTCCAGCGGCCAGAGCAGTTCGCTGACCGGGAGACGCTCGACCCGGAAACCGCGGCGGCGTTCGAGGCGTCAGAGCGGACGCGGCAGAATCGCGACCTCTTCGACCCCGAGACGGGCGCGTCAGGCTATGCACCGCGAGCGGAAGGCGGTGTCCTGTCCTACAACGAGTTCTGGTACGAGCGTGGCGTCGAGCTGACGTCGGACAAGCGCACCTCGCTCATCGTCGATCCGCCCAACGGCCGGTTGCCTGCGCGGGTCCCGCAGGTGCGCAACTCGGACATGCCGCAGCTCACCCGCGAGGAGCGGGTGGCCCAGCGGTACGAATCCTACGAGAATCGCAGCACCGGCGACCGCTGCATCATGGGGTTCAACGCCGGGCCGCCGATGCGGTCGAGTGCCTACAACAACAACGTGATGATCTTCCAGGCGCCCGGGTACGTGGCCATCCTGAACGAGATGGTGCACAACGCGCGGATCATTTCGATCACCGAGCCGGGAGCCGAGGAGGCCGCGAAGCCGCCCTTCGATCAGCGCAGCGGCGTGTCGCGGGCGCACTGGGACGGGGAGACGCTGGTCATCGAGACCACCCAATATGCTGGGGGCAGTAGTGGACTGACGTCGACCAATATGCATCTGGTGGAGCGCCTGACGCGCCTGGATCCGGACACGGTGGCCTATGAATACACGGTGACCGACCCGACCGTGTACACCCAGCCCTATACGGTGATGATGCCGTTCCGCCGAACCGACGGACCGCTCTTCGAGTACGGCTGCCACGAAGGCAACATTGGTCTCCACGGAATTCTGGCCGGCGCGCGGAATCTAGAGCGCCTGGGCCGTGAGCTGAGACCGTAATCGCTAGCAGTTGTTGGCGGTCTGACCAGGCGTGGTCTGCGTCGCAGCACTGACGTTTAGGGATCGCATCGTGATCATGAGGGCGGGGCCCGGCTAGGGCTCCGCAACGCACCTGCCTTTGGGTTGAGAGAGCACGCGCCGGCCTTTGGTTAGGATTGCGAGCTTTGCCGCCACACACCGCTGGTAGAGCGGGCTCGACGTCCCAGCTTCCGCACCGCTCTGCTGGCGACCTTGGGCGCCAAGCTGCTGTTGTGTGACATGGTCCTTGCGCAACCCTCCGCATCAAACCCGATAGGCGCTCCGGGTAGTAGGGTCGCAACTAGCGTTGCGTTCGATGGACGTCTGACGGGCTGGGGAGGCCTGTCGCTTAATCGTTCCGCCTCCCACGCCGGACCGGGAGCGAGGGCTTGACTGGGCCGCCTGTCCGGTATTGAGCCCATCGTGTGCCCGCAGTAGGATCCAAGCACATCACAGCGTCGCCGGCGGAGAGAGCTGTAGAACCGACTGCCTTCGGCCAGAAGACGACCCTGAGGCAACGCTAGCCGAAAAGGCTTCAGCCAGGCCACAGAGAGCTTCAACGTGCTGAATCTATCGAGTACGCTTGATTGTGTCTCGATTTCGGTCCCGCGTATTGATGTGGCCACGATCGGGTAATTGCTTCTTATTAACCAAGGAGGATGACATGAAGTTTCTAGTCAGCTGGACCAGTGCACCCGGAGTTCGAGAGGAAGGATACAAAGGTTTTGCTCAAATGTCTGACGAGGACCATGCTGCTGATCATGCCGGCGTGACCATCATCGGCCGATGGCACAATCTTGGCCAGGGATCTGGCCTCGCAATTTGCGAGAGCGATGATGCCGCAGCGGTGCATGCATGGGCATTCAACTGGAACAAGATCCTAGACATTGACGTCGCTCCGGTGCTCGACGATGACGAGGCCAGAGCTGTCGTGAAGGCCGGGCTGGGACTCTAGCAAATCACCCTGTCGCGAGAGTCGACGGTCCACGGTAAACGTAGCAGCGTTAGGGGGAGGGGGTATCGACTCCCTCCCCTCAACGCCATCGAAAAGGAGCATTGTGTGCGCGCAGAGCGTCAAGGCCTAACGCCTGGTTCTCTAATGAGACAAGGCACACACGCGGCGGAGGGAACGTGAGCGAATAGATTCAACTCGTCTATGAATTGAACATCATCCCCGGCAAGGCAGAAGAAGTGCGAGAGATCGCTCGGGACATGGTTGCGTTCAATGATGAAGGCGAGCCCGGTGCTCTAAGGTACAACGTCTATGTGAACGATGATGAAACGCGCGTAACCTTGTTAGAAGCCTTCCTTGATTCAGAAGCCTGACGTTTTCATGGCGAAAGATTCGCCGGCGGGCAGTTCTTTGGGGAGGTGCTTGAACGCACCGATGGTGCGCCTTTGGCCCAGCGTCAAAGAACTTCAAGGACTGGGCTGCTGAGGCAGGGATTGAGGTCGAATGTTTTGGTCTTGTGGGTGGCTTTCATCACTCAGTAGGAACCGCATTCCGTTTTTTGGTGCATCCGTCTTAGTTTTCAGTGGCCATGAGTTGGGTAACGACCGGGGTAATCGTCCTCGTCGCTGGCTACTTGCTCTATTCCGTGCGCCACTTCAGTGCAGTCCTCAATAAGCGGCGGGCGTTGGATGCACTGTTCGAGGACAAGTGGACCCTCTCT
>MDTE01203428.1_pt1 | contig 53026 bp, 39 predicted proteins | sample 811231 | NCBI WGS metagenome assembly MDTE01 (sample SAMN05326651, study PRJNA326480) | marine metagenome | isolation source: seawater | place: Indian Ocean: Red Sea | collected 2010 | reverse complement strand
GGCGTATGAGCAAACCGGCCGTGCGGTTCTTCTCCCAGGACAACCACGTCGCACCCCAATTCCTGCAACAGCCTGGGACCGAGCACGCCACCGGAACCGTGGTTGCAGTCCAGGACGACGCGAGGTCTTGACGCCCGGATCCGTTCCACCTCGACGATGCCCAACACCGACTCGAGGTGACGTGTCACCGGATCGTCGACGGGCTGCACGGTCGCATCAGCCGACGACAACGATGTTGCCCCGCATTGCTCCAGTTCCCCCATCACGGCCAGCAGCTTCGCCCCGATCTCTGCGTTAAAGACCCGCCCCTGTTGATCAAATGGTTTGAGCCCATTCCACTCGGACGGGTTGTGACTCGCGGTGATCTGTAACCCGGCCGACGCACCAAGATGTCTCACCAGCAACCCACAGGTGGGGGTGGCGGCAATCCCGGCGTCGTAAACCTGGCAGCCCTCGGCGGCCAAGCCGGCCAGGACCGCCTCTCGAACCATCACGCCACTCTCACGTCCATCGCGAGACAGCACGACGGGCCCACCGTTGGAAAGCCGCCCCAGGGCCTGGGCGAAGCGAGCGAGAAACTCGGGCTCCAATCCGTCACCGACAATGCCCCTGAGTCCCGAGATACTGAGAATCCGTGTCGGCATCTCGTCCTCAGCACACGTCCCTGTGCAGTCCGCCACCCAACACCACCGGCGTTTAGCCAGCCTTGGCCGTCTTCGGCTGAGCAGCACCGCGAGCCTGGGCCGTCCTCGATTTGAAGACGTCGACCTGCTTCTGCACGGCGTCGAGAGCCGCCTTGGCCGTGTCGTTGACCTTCTTGGCGGCCGCAGCCTTGGCCTGGGCGGGCTTCATGGCTTTCACCTGGTCGGCGACCCGTTTCTGTGCCGCCGTCAATTCGGCCTGCTTACCGCTTGCGACTTTCTGCATCGCCACGAGCACGGCTTTGGCCTTATCAACCTCTCCCTTGCGAGTCACGACCAACTTCTTGCCGTCCTCGAGAGCCTTGACCTTCTTGACGTGTACGGCCTTCAGCCCGGCAGCGACAGTCGCCAGTTCCTTGTCTCCACTCGCCTTGGCAGCGGCGGTCACCTTGTCGAACGAGTCCTTCAGCAAGGGAATCGCCTTCGTGAGGGCTGTCACAGTGTTATTGGCATCAGCGAGAGTCTTCTCCGCACCGGTCACACCGGTGTTCGCCTTGGCCACATCTGCCACAGCAGCCTTGTACGCCTTGTCGGCGGCGGCCGCGGCTGTGTTCTTCTGGTCGAGGTCCTTCTGGAGCAACCCGAGCTCACCTTGGGCCTGGGCCAATTCGTCGGCAGCCTTGTTGAACTCGGCCTCACGAGCGGCGTAGACGTCGAGCACCTTCACGAACGCCATCTCATCCTTCCACCGGTTGACCGACTTGGTTGCGGCGGCAAATGCCGCGGCAGCCGTCCCGGCGGTCTTCTGAGCGGCGGCCAGCTTCTCACCGGCCGATTTCATCGCCTTCGCGAGCGTGTCCGCTCGTTTCTTGGCGTTCGCCAAGCCTGCCTTGGTGGCCTTGTCTTCCTTCTGGGCATTCGCCAGGTCCGCCTTGCTCTTGGCCAGAGCCTTCGTCTTTTCGTCGTTGGTCTTGCGGGCGGCGACAAGTGCCGCGTTGCGTTTGACGAAGACGGCCTTGGCGTTGGCAGCCAGCGTCGCCAGTTCCTTGTCTCCCTTGGCCTTGGCTGCGGTCGCCTGGGCCTTGTCGAGAGTCTCTTTCAGCAGCGGCACCACGGGGGCCAGCGCCGCCACGATCTTCGCCGCAGCCGCCTGCTCGGCGGTATACGTCTTGATCTGCCCCTCATACGTTTTCATGTTCGCGGCAAGTGTCTTTTCCTTCGCCGTCAGGGTCACGATCTGCTTCTTCGCAGCATCCAGATCAGCCTTGATCTTCTTGGCCGCATCCTGGGCAGCCTTCAGAGCTGACTGCTGCTTGTCATTCTCGGCCTTCGTCGCGCTTACCTGCTTGGTCGCATCGGCGAGACGTTGGTCGAGCGAAACCGGGTTGGGGGACAACTCGCCGATGACCTTGCCATCAGCGGCGTTGTACACGCGGACGACGCCAGAGTAGTCACCAGCGATGACACGTTTCGTCTCGTTGCAGTAGGTCACTTCGAGGCCGAGATCGGGCAGGGCGGGGAATGACCGGATCGCGCCGCCGTCCTGCTTGTAGAGCTTTGCCAGCTTGTCTCGGCCTGCTGTCACGAGGTTGCCGTCGTGGCAGAATTCCACCATGAACGTTCCGCCGCCATGGGCGCCGATACTGCGGATCTGGCGACCATTTTCCATCTCCCACAGTCGTACCGTGCCGTCCTGTCCGCACGAAGCGAGGAGATTGGAGTCGGACCGCCAGCTGAGTCCCGTCACGGCCCCACCATGGCCCCGCAACTCGTGGAACATCCGTCCGGTCTCAGCCTCCCAGACAAACAGCCCGCCATTGCGGTCGCTGCTGGCCACGAGGACACCGTCGGGGCTGAAGGCCGTGCAATAGATCCAGTCGGTGTGCTTCTTGGGAACCTCCCACATCAATTCGCCGTCCGACGTCGAGTAGCACCGAAGCACCTTGCCGGACGACCCGATCGCGATCATCGAATGGTCCGAGGAGATATCCGCGCCGAAGACGCTGTCGAGTTCCTCGCCCACTTGCATCACGCGACGACCGCTCTTGACATCCCAGACGGTCGCAGTCCCGCTAGCCGCACCCCGACCGCCGCCGGCAATGAGCAGGCTGCCATTACGGCTGAATTCCAGCGAATGAGCCTCACCCTCGGGGTAGGGCAACACGCCCACCAATTCCAGGGACCTGGTGTCGTAGAGCAGAACCTGCTTCTGTCCACTCACGGCACACAGCGGAGCCCACGGGCTGGTCGCCAGCGCCGTCACAGCGGTTGTCGCTCTGGTCACCAGTTGAGGCCTCAGCCCGAGACGGTCCGGGAAGGCCGGATTCTTGGGACGCCCAGTCGAGGGAGCGTCGAGCTTGAGGTTGATTTGCTTCTTGCGGACGAACTTGCTGCCGGCGTTCTCGAGGACGCCGCCGTCAATCCACGCCTTGATCGTCGCCAGTTCCTTGTCGGGAAGCTTGGGAGACTTGGGAGGCATGAACGGCTCGGACTCGTGGCTCACCAGGCTCCACAGGTAGCTGTCGGTCGAAGCTCCTGGCTCGACCACCTCGCCGCTCCCACCACCGACTCGCATGGCCGAGTAGGTCGTGAGGTCGAGATCGCCCTCTTTCTTGTTTGGCCCGTGACAGCTGAAGCAACGGGCCTTGAAGATCGGCCGCACGTGGTCCTCGTACGTGACCTTCTTGGCCTTCGCATCGGGCGTCGGCTTCTTCTCCTCGGCCAGTCCAGGAGTCGTGAGGGCGAGAACCAGGAAAGCAGCAAGCAGGCGAGTCATCTCGAGTGCTCCAACAGCGCGGGAGAGTGTGGAGTGCGGGAGGGGGGCCAATGAGGCAACCCTTGGAACGGGTCGCCGGGAAGTCTCAAGCCCCAGTCTATGTCACCTTCGGCCGGATGCCCCATGGCCGAATCGAGTCGGGTGAGGAAATCCGGGCAGGAAGGTGGGATCGCAGCGGATGCAACGAGCCTAGTGATTGAAGAGGAATTCGCGTGAGTTCAACAGCGACCAGAAGACATCCTCAAGCACACTGGTCTTGTCCTTTTCGGCTTCCAGCACGGCCTTGATCGTGGCCTTCTCCTTGTCGGTCGGCCGCCTCGCGAGGCAGCGAACGTACAATTCGTCAACGATCTGGTCGTGAGTCATCCCCTGGTCGGCCAGCTTACCCAGCACATTGCCGGCCTTGATCTTGCTGTTGACCGTGTCGCCGTTGAGCAAGTGCAGGGCCTGTGACAGGTTGGGCTCCATTTTGACCTCGCAGGCACATACGCTCTCACGCTTGGCCCGCCCAAACGTCGTCAGGAAGTAGTTGCTGGTGTTGCCGTTGGCGATCTGGACCGCGCGGGCGCCGAGCGGCAGGCCACCGAACTTGTTCTTGGTCTCGGTGACCTGGGAAATCGAATCAAAGAGCACTTCAGCCCTCATACGACGCAGCGCCGCGTGGGAGAAATTCGTGCCATCCTTTTCGTTTGTCGCATTCGTCTGCGTCGCCAACTGGTAAGTGCGAGAGACACAGATATCGCGAACGAGCTTCTTGAAGTCGTACTTGTAGGCACTGAACTTACTGGCGAGTTGTGAAATCAGAGCCTCGTTGACCGCCGGGTTGCTGACCCGCACGTCGTCGACCTCGTTGATGATCCCCTTGCCAAAGAAGTGGGCCCACACGATGTTGGCCAGGTTTCGGGCAAAGTAGGGATTGCGATCCGACGCCAGCCACTGGGCCAGGATCACGCGGCGATCCTTGCCGGCCGTATCGGGATACTCACCACCGAGGAATTTCGGCTTCATCACACGACCACCGACCAGGTGTCGCACCTCGCCGCCACCACTGTTGAAGATGATCGTCTCGCGAGGATCCTCACCTCGCTTCCGACCAATCTGGGCGAAAAAGGCGCCGAAGCTGTAGTAGTCGTCCATCGTCCACCGGTCGAAGGGATGGTTGTGGCACTGGGCACACTGGATCCGCATTCCCATGAAGACCTGGGCAACGTTCTCCGACACCTTCAACGTGTTGGTTTCGTTCTGGTAGTAGTTGGTCGCCGCATTCGCGAATGTGCCGCCATTGGCTCCCAGCAATTCCTGGCACATCACATCCATCGGGACGTTGTTCGAGATGCGCTCGTTGAGCCAGTTGTAGTAACGCAGCATGGCCTTATAGCTGACCTGCCGGGAGGTGCGAATCGTGAGCAGCTCGGCCCACTTCATCACCCACATCTCGACAAATTCCTTACGATTGAGCAGCTCATCGATCAACCGTTCTCGCTTGGCCTGCCCCGACAACTTGGAGTACTCGACTCCTGACTGCGCCTGGGCCAATTCGGCATCCGCTGCCTGCCGCGCCGACAACGCAGCCTCGGCTGCCTTCGTGGCCTCTGCCGCAGCCTTGTCGGCAGCCGTCTTGGCATCGGTCGCCTTCTTGATCGCCTCGGCCGCCGCCTTCTTGGCTGCTTCTTCCTTGGCCGCACCAGCCTGCTGCTGGGCGGCCGCCAGGGCGGCACCAGCGGCCGTCGCGGCCTTCGACGCGGCGTCCGCCTTGGCCTTCGAGTCGGCCTCGACCTTCAACGCATCTGCCTGCACCTTCGTCTGCTCGGCCAGGAACGTCGCCGCCTCGGCCGGCTTACGCATGAATCGCCAGTACTCGTCCGCGGTCGGCAGCACACCGGCCACGTCGAGATAAGCGCGACGCATGAAAATCTCGTCGTTGCAGATCTCGGACGGGATGATCCGCAGTTTTTTCAGCTTCTGGTGAATCAGCGTATCAACGTAGTTCACCTCGGCCGTCTTGGGATCCTTGTACTTCAGCCCCTTGGGCAGCACGATGAACTGGCTACCGACGGTGTGCGTCTCGAAGCGCGCCATCACGAAGGCTTCGCCACGGGCGTGTGCGGTCACCTGGCCGCTCTGCTCGATCTCAGCCGACGTCGCGTTGCTGGTCATGAAGAACGCCAGCGAGGTGACGTCACGGGTGGTGCCATCCGCGTAATGGGCCAGCACGTTGAGTTGCTGTGTGGCTCCTTCTCCGTCCAGCACCGCCTCGCTGGGGAAGAGTTCCACCTTGGTGACTGCCGGCACGGCGCCGGGATCGTTGGGAGCACCAGCTGTCAGCCAGCGGTCCATCGTCTGGTACATCTCGCTGCCCACCTCGAAACGCTTGCCGCCGGTATGGGGCACCGCGCCAACCGACTTCTCCATCACCAGGCTCGAGGCCGGAACCGCGAGATTGATACGTCGTCCGGGCAACTCTCGGGTCAGTCGATAGTGGTCACCGGCCGGATCGAACCCGAACAGCGAGAGCCGAAAGCCGTCCTTGCCTCGCGCTGCACCATGGCAACTGCCGGTGTTGCAATTGGCCTTCATGAAGACCGGCATGACGTCGAGCCGAAAGCTGATCGGACGATCCTCTGCGGCCTTTTCCACCACGATCGGCACGTTGACCGTCTTGCCACCAAATGTCACCGTCAACGAGCTCTTCCCATCCGCCTTGGGGGTCAGGAGATGTCCCTTGAGCACCGCTGACTTGCCGTCCGCCAAGACGAACTTCGATTCGCCCGTCACATCGCGAGTCAGTCCGTTGGCGTAGGTGGCCTGAACGATCAGCGACTGCCGGTCTCTCTTGGTCGACAGCTTGACCGCATTGGGATAGACACTGACCGAGGTCAGCGCCGCTTCCTGGGCCGCTACGGGCGCCGCCACCAGGCCCAGCAACATCGTGCCGCCGGCCAGGATCGAAGTGATGGACCGCGAGAATCGCAGGACAGGGCTCTTGAATCGCATGATGAACAGTCCGTTCTGACGGGGAGTCTCGGTCGACTCGTCTATCCGTTGGTTACGTGGTTTTCTGGAATCGTGTCGTTCCGCAGCGGTTTGGCGATCTGCTACTTGGAGCCGCCCCCGGCCGCACCGGCCGCCTCACGCTTCTTCTTCGCTTCCAGCCTCAGCTTCTGGAGCCGAGTCAGCCGAACGACCTTCTTGGGCATCGGCTTGGGCGGCGCGGCCTTCTTGGCCACGACCTTCGGCTTCGGCTTCGGAGGCTCGTTCTTCTTCGGGGGAAGCGGCTTGTCCACTCGGAGGTGGGTGCCACCGACGTTGGAGTGCAGGATCGCCTCGCCGTCCTTCATGATCGTCACGCGGCAGAAAAGGCTCTTGTGAGTCCCGGCTCGCGTGTTCTTGGTCGTCTTGACCGGGAAGACCAGTTCCTTCGTGTCCTTGGTGATCTTCATCACGGTGGTGGTGGCCTCGTTGGGCAATCCGAGCAATTCCACCTTCGCCTCACCGGGGAAGGGGGTCGCGTGGTTGACCTTGGCGACCACCTCGGTCGACTTGCCTTGTTCGGTCGCCGCTCTCAGCAACTCGAACGTCACGAACTGCGACGAGACATTCAGTGTGGCCAACTGGCTGCTGACCCACGCCGTGCCACCGGCGTTGGCGCTGCCCAGGGCGTAAACCTTCCACGCCCCGATGCCTGCACCACCATTGGCCGACAGCGGGTAGTACGCCTCGTTCTTTCCCTTGGGAATCGAGATGCTGCTCGACGCGCCGATGCCGGGCGGACGGAACGGGAACTGGACAGAAATCGCTTCGTCCCACCCCTTCTTCTTCTCGACAACCAGTTTCAGCTGCATCGACCCGTTTCGGACGATCGGCACCTTGGGCTCGACGATCGACAGCTTGAAGGGCACCTCGTCGACCACACAGACCGGCACCTTGTTGACATCGACGCTCCAGTAGACACTCTGGCCGGGACCGCCCATGACAAAGATCCCGTTGTTGCGATACCCGCCGGAGATACCGGTCTTGGCGTCGCTGTGACGGGCGCCCAGCTGGCTGAGCGTTCCGGCGACAGGAGCATCGGCGGCAGCCTCAAAGACCACCGGCAACGTGCCTCGTCCGTTCTTGAGAGTCTCGGCGTGGACAGTGATGCCCTTGGGGAAATCCTTGGGCTCAAGCACCAGGTCGCCGCCGAAGTTACTGCGACCGAAGTTGACCATCGTGGCGAAGCGATTGCCACGGGCCACCACGATCCACTGGCGATACTGACCATAACGGGAGAACCGAGGGATGCTGGTCGTGAGCCGCGCCTTCGGCTGTGTCATCTCAACGCGGTATACAAAGTCCTTGGCTCCGCGGCCGAGGTGATCGGTGATTCTCAGACTGTACTCCCCGTCGGCGGGGATCGTGACCCGGAAGAAACTGTCGGGGCCGCGAGAGTCATCACTCCCGGCAATGCTGCCGCCCTTGGCGTTGTAAAGATTCATCACGGGGTCCAGACCGCTGCGAATCCGTCGGGCGAAGCACTCGACGTCAAACACCTGCCCCTTCTTCGCGGTGAACTTGAAGAAGTCGATGTCGCCCTTCTTCTCGATGATGCCGTTGAAGGCCTTGGGCAATTCGGACGGAGTCGCCTTGGCGATCTCGTCGTTCGGCTCGGTCTCCATGTTGTTTCCGTGCGGGAACAGTCGGAACCGGTTGCCCGACGGCGCGACTTGCCCGCCCGCCTGGGGCTCGACCTCGAACAACTCCACGTCCTCGGCCGGCAACTTGAACTTCTGCTTGAAGGGGCCGGAGGCGTCCCCGAGGAATGTCACCTCGACCTCCTGGCCCTGTTGTCCCCCGGCGGGGTAGACCGCCGTCGGCCTCGGGAAGGTCCCCACGTGCAGGCGGTAACGGCAGCTGCCATTGCCCGCGTAGGCACTCTCACGAACCTCGATAATGTACCGGCCATCTGCCGGAGCGACGGCCGAAACAACCGCATCCTGGAACACCAATGGGGAATCGTCGGCGCTGGCCAGCTCGAATCGCTTGGCGTCGAGAATCGCAACGTATGGGTCAAACAGCGTGTTGGCCAGCCGCATGCCCTCCACCTCGGCCGCGATCCGCTGGCCCTTCTTGGCCTCGACCACGTAGTAGTCGACGTCTTCGTTGGTGACAACTCCCGTGACGGTGATGTTCAGGGGCACCGGCTGCGGTGCGGCAAAGTCGCTGTTGGGCTCCTTTTCAGGAGTGGACCCAAACGGACCCACCCAGAATGTTTTGTACTCGCTGACACCGCTGGCGGTGCGGACCTGTGCGACATGCTGGCCGAGCCGGCAGGTTGGCAACACCTTGACGGTCGCCTTGACCGAACCCGCGGCCGCCTCGAGCTTCTTCACCTCGAATCCCGGGCTGTAGAAGAAGATCTCCTTGGCGTCCTGCAACCGACCGCCGCTGAAGACCATCTCGTTCTCCACGCCCCGCTGCACTCCGCGCGGATTGATCACGCTGAGCGACGGAGAAGCGGCCTGAGTGGCTGCCATGGGATTGGTCGTGGCCACAAGCGCCAGGGCCAGCAGGCCAACCAGTTGACGGTGAGTGGGTCGAGGAATCAGTGACATCGGAATTCTCTCCGGTCCGGCGAATCGGTCGCGACCAACGGCTCCCCATCCCAGGGTCGCCTCATGATCAAGACTCCATCCTAACGCCGAGGGGGGTGAGGGTGTGGGAGGAAATGCGGGGTTTGTTTGGTAGGTAGCAACACGGGCCACGTCCGCTGCCGGACGTGGCCCGTGCTTGTTTTCAAGTCAACCAGCAGGCCAAGCCCGAAACTAGGCCAACAGTTCCTTGCGAACCTTGCCGCCGTTGACGATTTCGATCGGGCGGTCGCCAGGAGCCATCAGCTCCTTCTCGGCCACGATGCCCATGCAGTGGTAGATCGTCGTGGCCCAGTCCTCGACGCCCAGGGCGTCTTCCTCGGGCTCGCTGCCCGTGGCGTTGGACAGACCGTAGATCGCACCTTTCTTGATGCCGCCACCGGCCATGGCGGTCGAGAAGACCTTGGGCCAGTGGTCACGTCCGGCGTTGCCGTTGATCTTCGGCGTCCGCCCGAACTCGGTCGCGGTGCAAACCATGGTCGAATCGAGCAGACCACGCTCGTCCAGATCGCGAATCAGGCGGGCGTAGGCCTGGTCAAAGGCCGGCACCTGGCCGCGGATACTGCCATTGATGTTGCCGTGCATGTCCCACCCACCGTAGGTGAGGGTGACGAACCGCACGCCGGCTTCCACCAGGCGACGAGCCATCAGCATCCGCTGACCGGCCGAGTTGCGACCGTACTCGTCACGCAGCTTCTTGGGCTCCTTGGCAATATCAAACGCCTCACGAGCCTTCTTCGAGCTGACCAGCGAATAGGCCCGCTCGTAGAACGTATCGACCGCATCCAGCGAATCGGCCTTCTCACGAGTCGCGAAATAGTCGTTGACTGCGCCCAGGATCGTGCGACGACGGTTGAACCGCTTGTCGTCGACGCCACCGGGCAACTTCAGGTCCTTGACCGTGAAGCTGCCGCTGGCCGGATCCGAACCGAGGCTGAACGGGGCGAACGAACTGGACAGGTAGCCCGTACCGGCGAATCGGTTCGGCTGGCTGGGAATGCAGACGTACGGCGGCAGGTTGTTCCGCGGACCGAACTCGTGCGACACCACCGTCCCGATGCTCGGAAACTCCAACGCCGGACTCGGACGGTAACCGGTGAACATGTTGTGAGTGCCACGCTCGTGAGCCGCCTCACCATGCGTGTGAGAATTCACAACCGTGATCTTGTCGGCGATCTGGGCCGTGTTCTTCAACGTCTCATTGAGACGACCACCGGAGACCTTTGTCGCGATCGAACCCATCGGGCCACGGTACTCGAGCGGAGCGTACGGCTTCGGATCCCAGGTTTCCTGGTGAGCCTGCCCGCCGGGGAAGAAGATGAAGATCACCGACTTCGCGGTCCCTTCCTTGCTCTCAAAGAACTTCTGATCCGCCTGAGCCTGCTCGGCACGGAACAGGTCAGCCATCGTGAGCCCGAGTCCACCGAGATACCCGGCGTAGAGGAAATCACGTCGAGACGCTTTGAAAGCCATCAATCCTTCTCCTTGAAGTGCCCGGCGACCAACCGTCTTCCTGACGTTGTCGCTCATGGCCGTGGTTTCGTGTTTCGCTATACCTTTTATTACAACTCGGACGAACTCAGCACCCGCTTGGGCCGATTCGCCCGAATTCGTGCATGTGCCAGAACGCTCCAGCCACACAGAAACGCATCACCGAACGCTTGCGCATTGGAGACATAAATACACGACCGCAGCCCCTCGAGTCAACCCTCTTGATGCCCGGCAACTTGATGCCCGGCAACCCTCTGATGCCCGGCAGAGCCCCACCCCTCCCGAGCAGGACGCAACACGCCCCGCCTGTGGCTATTTGTCGTGGTCGTCTGGGTCCCTGAGCGCATCGCTGTCAGATCCCAGGCTCTTTTTGAGCATGAGGATCTCGCGTGCTGACTCGAGCGTCTGGCCCTCGAGTTCCTCGGCCCAGAGCGTCCGGTCTTCGTCGCTGGCTCCCGGGAGCTCCTGTTGAATCAACCGCTCAAGCTGTTCCGCAGTCGCCGCCGGCTCAACAGCTTGAATCGGCCTGACACCGGCTGGATCGGGAAACTTCCGTGGCGGACGACCGGGAGGCACCGCACCAGGAAACACCTGAGCGGGTCCCTCATCGATGGCGGCCCGGGGCGGAATCGCGGCTTCTGCCTCACCCGTCACCGGCAACGAGCCTCCGAGAGCACCAGTGGCATCTGATTCCCAGACCGGTGAACGTTGTGGGAGCCAGGCAGCATCGGGGGCCGAATGCGCCGCTTCGGGACCCGACCACCGTCCCATCAGGAATCCGACGACACAGGCCCCGAGAACAATCAGTGACTGCAGAATCATCCGCGAGGCTGGCATGGCCCGATCCCTGGGCAAGACACGGTTCCTTGAGGCGGGCAGAGTAACTGACGTCCGATCGAGCCGACAAGATCGGTTTTCTGGCAACGGGGCCGCCACACTGTCCCAAGCGGTCCCGAGCGGTCCCATCTAGCCATCACGCCGGGGCTTGCGTCTCAGTCGTTTTTGCTGCGACCTCTGTTTCTTCCCCTTGAGCCGTCGCTCCTTCGAGGCACGGGTCGGCCGGGTCTTACGGCGCCTGCGGGGAGGACTCGCCACCTGCCTGATCATCTCGGCCAGCTTCTCCAGGCAATCTTCCCGATTGACTTCCCGGTCTCGGGTTTTCTGACTCGTGACCAGGAATTCCCCATCGCTGTTCAAACGGGAACGGTAGTTCTCCTTAATCCGCTGCTTGACCCCCGGATCCACGCTCGGAGACTCCACCACGTTCCATCTCAGCCGCACCTTGCTGCTGACCTTGTTGACATTCTGCCCGCCTGGTCCCGAGGCTCTCATGTACTCGAATCTGAATTCCGCCAACGGAATCGAGATCCGGTCGGTGATCTCAAGCTGCGAGCCTGAGGGCGTGTGGGATGACATGGTGAAGCCGCAGGGTGAAGCCGCAGGGTGAAGCCACAGGTGGACCTTCGATGCAGACCGACATAGACTAATCGTCAGCCGCACTGCCCGCACGAGATCGGTTGTGCCGCCGCCAACTTCACCATCACCGCCGCAACTCGCCTGCCCCCAAACGGACACGGTGCCACGCGGACCGATATGGAGAGACCCGATGCAACTTCCTCGCATGATTCGCGTCCAGCAGACTTTCGACTCCCCCCGCATCCCGAGCGTGGAGGCCGAAGTCGCCAGCCAACTCGGCAACCTCGACCTGGGCACCGTGGTTCGGCCCGGACAGACCGTGGCCATCTCGGCAGGCAGTCGCGGAATCGCAAACATCGCCGAGATCATCAAGGCCGCCTGTGATCACATCAAGTCACTGGGCGCCCATCCGGTGATCATCCCTGCCATGGGATCTCACGGTGGAGGCACAGCCGAGGGTCAACGGGACATCATCGAGAGTTACGGGATCACCGAGGAATTCACCGGAGGCGAGATCCGCGCGTCGATGGACACGATCATCGTTGGTGAAACCCCCCAGGGCATCCCCGTCCATTTCGACCGAAACGCCTCGGAGTGCGACCACGTGATCGTCTGCGGCCGCATCAAACCGCATACGAATTTTGTGGGCGAGATCGAGTCCGGACTGCACAAGATGATGTTGATCGGCCTGGGCAAGCACGAGGGAGCCAAGATCTACCACCGTGCGATCCAGGATTACAGCTGGCTTGAAATCGTCACCGCTGTCGGCTCGAGCGTGCTCGACTCGTGCAGTGTCGTCGCAGGCCTGGCGATCGTGGAAAACGCTTTTGACGAAACCGCGGTGATCGAGGCGGTGGCTCCGGCTGACTTCCTCGAACGCGAAAAGGCCCTGTTGCGGCAGGCCAAGCAGTGGATGCCGCGTCTGCCTTTCGACTCGGTCGACCTGCTGATCGTTGACGAGATCGGAAAAAACGTCAGCGGTTCGGGCATGGACACCAACGTCATCGGTCGCAAGTTCAACGACCATGCCGCAACGAGTGAGGACGGAGTCCGCGTGCGGAGGATCTTTGTCCGCGGCCTGACCACCGAGACTCACGGAAATGCGTGCGGGCTGGGAATGGCTGAGGTGACCAACAAACGGACGCTGGCCGAGGTCGACCAGTCAGCCACCGCCATCAACGCCCTGACCGGTGGCCATCCGTCGGCGGCCGGAATGCCGATCGCTTTTGAGACCGACCGCGAGTGCATCGAAGCGATCCTCCCCACCTGCGGCCTGACCGACCCCGAGGACGCCCGGGTGGTTCATATCACCAACACGATGCTGGTGGGCGAAACTCTCGTCAGCGAGTCCTTCGCCGACGCCATCGCCGAGCGTGACGATCTCGAGATCCTCGAAGGAGCCGAGGAGATGCAGTTCGACGACGAGGACAATCTGGTGCCGGTCGCGGCCGCCGGAGCCGCTGTCCACGCCTAGACCACTCCAGCGTCATCCCCCGGACGTCGCGCCGTCAGGACTGCCACGCCCGAGACCAGGGGCAGCAGCGCGAACACGACCAGCGCCGGGGTGTAGCTGCCCGCCCGGTCCCAGCTCAGCGCCAACGGCAGAGGTCCGCAGGCGGCGGCCACCACCGCCGCGGCCATCGCCACACCTCGGATCGCCCCCTGGTTGGTGCGACCGTAGTAGTTGATCCACACCGCCGTTCCCGCGGTACGGATGATGCCGCCCTGCAACCCCAACAGGCCACCGTACACCAACGCCCAACCGGGCGATGGCATTCCGAGCAACAAACCGATCCCGCTAGCCAAGAAGAGCATCGACGCACCGAGCAGGAATCGCTCGTATCCCATGTCGGTCAGCACGCCGGCCACAACACCCGACAGCGTCGCAATCCCCGCCTGCAGGCCCAGCAGCAACAACGCGTGAGACCGGGACACATCGTGAACGGCCAGCAGTGACACCTGGTGGAAGATCAGGCCCGTGCCGACCATCGACGTCGTGCACCAGACCGCGAGCAGTTTCCAGAAGCTGCTGAGTTTCAACGCCTGTCGCACGGTCAGATCCACCGGAGGACCCAAAGGCTCCGCTGGAGCCACATCAGGGGTTGAGGTTCCCGGTGCGGCCGCGTCGTGCCAGCGTCCGTCGGGCAGCAGCCCGAGCGGTTCGGGGCGGTCTCGCACCAGGAGCAGCGCCGGCAACACGAGCCCGCCCCAGACCAGCACGGCCAGCCCCCACCAGGCCGACCGCCAGCCGTATTCTGCGATCAGGTGATCGTTGAGTTGAGGAATGGTCATGACCGAAATCGCGCCACCCAGGCCGACGATCCCCATCGCCAGGCCACGCCGCTGCTGGAACCACTCACCCACCAGCCACGTCGACGACAGCGTGATCGCGCCCTGGCCGATGCTGCGAATCAGCGTGAAACCGATCGACAGGCCGAGGAGAGAGCCAATCGACGACATCCAGACACAGGCCAGCCCGAGCAACAATCCCAGTGTCGGCAGCAGCACTCGCGCCCCAAGTCGGTCCAGCGTCCAACCGATCGCCGGAAGCAGTGCGCCACCAACGAGCCCGGCGACCAGGTAGGCCAACGAGTAGTCGGTCCGCATCAGGCCAAGGTCGCCGAGCATCGGATCGATGAACGCGGCGACGGAAAACGACTGGCCCGGCGCCGACAGAAACATGCCAAGCGTGCCGACGCCGAGCATCACCCAGGCGGGATGCAACCGACCTCGTTGAGCGGCCTGGGTCGGGGGGTCAGTGGCAGAAAGTCCGAGAGCAGACAAGGGGGGTGGTGATGAGGAGGGAAGGGGGGCGGGAGAGTCGTTGAAGCGGGACGTTCTAGGGAGAGGGAGACTCCTCGTAAAGGCCGATGTGGCCAGAATCCCGCAGTTCGATCACCGGGCCAGAAAACGGACGGCGTTTTCGAGCACCCTCAGAGGCAGCGGCTCAAAGTACACGCCGTAGGTCTCATGACCAGGCCGGAAGTAAAAGACCTTCCCTTTGCCGATGTTCCAGATCATCCCGCTGCGAAATCGCTCCCCGGCCTCCCATCGCTCCTCGAACACAACCTCATCAGGAGCGGGCACATGAAATGGCTCGTCGTACATCTCGGTGTGAGCCACTCGCCACGTCCTGGGAATCCCGCTAGCGATCGGATGCCTGGGCATCCGCGTGTGCATCTCAGACGGCTTGCCATCGGGCCGGTAGGCCGGGAAACAGCAGTTGGGCAAGCGGAGCATGACCTCGTAGCGACCATCCCGGTTTCTCTTGACCGACACCGATGGCGTCAACGTGGCAGTTCTCTTGGGTGCCCGGTACAGCGGTGGTTCAGGTGCCAACAGTGTGACCCGCGCGGCCTGGCGATGCTTGGCAGGCACTTTCGACAGGGCATCGGTTCGCGCCCGCTCGTTCATCGCCTCGATGAAAGGCGTCGACCAGTGGGCCGAGTGAAGAGCGATCAATGAGAGCTGGCCCGACTTGATCCGCTGCACGATTTTTCGTCCGGTGGCCGGCTTGACCAACCCCTGCCGGACATGCCCCCACCAGATCAGCACGTCGCACTGACCGAGGACCTTGTCGGGAATTCCCTGGCCTGGGTCATCGAGAGACACCGACGTGACGTGCAACCCAGGCCTCACCGACAGGGCCTTGGCAATCTGGTTGCCAAGAAAGTTGGGATAAGCCTGTTTCTGCCGCGGTTGCCGCTCGTCCCAGACAACAACACGCACCGGCCCAGCGGCGGTGGTCTCGGTGGCGCAAGAGGCCACCAGCCAGGTGGCCATCAGACAACACGTCGCGAATTGTGAGATTCTCATACGGCCGAGAATACCACGTAGCTGAAGTGGTCACACTTCAGAAGGATCGCTGGCGGCCTTCCCAATCTGTTACCAGATTGCGGACGTGCCACTGGCCTCGCCAACTTGCGTCCTCCGCCGCGTTGCCGGACAATCCGAGGCCGTCCCGGACGCCCCACCCGCAGGAGAATGCCTCGATGATCCGCCACACCCTGGTCGCCGCCATTGCTCTCGTTTCCGCCGTCGCCGCTCCCAAGCCTGACCCGGTCTCGCCTGACTTCAACGGCAAGCGCCCGATTGCCGCCGCCGACACGGTCTTCATCGCCGACATGACCTGGATGGAAGTTCGGGACGCCATGCGAGCCGGCAAGGACACCGTGATCATCGCCACCGGAGGCATTGAGCAAAACGGCCCCTACCTGGTCGCCAACAAGCACGGGGTGGTGCTGAAAGCGATGACCGAGTCGATCGCCAGGACGCTGGGCAACGCGCTCGTCGCTCCGATTGTCGACTTTGTCCCCGAGGGAGACATCAAGCCTCCGACCGTGCACATGAAGTACCCCAGCACGGTCAGTGTCAGCGAGGGGACATACCGGGCACTGTTGACCGACATCGTCTCCAGCTACAAGACGCACGGTTTCAAGCACATCGTGTTGATCGGCGACTCTGGAGGCAACCAGGAGGGCCTCAAGACGGTGGCAGCGGCACAGGATGAATCTGCCAAGGACGGTCCCAGGGTCAGCTATGTCCCCGAGTACTACAACTACGGTGACGTGGCCACGTTCATCGCAGACCTCGGCATCAAGCAGGTGCCCGAGGGCCTGCATGATGATGTCGGCATCACGGCCATCATGTCGACTGTCGACCCCGCCAGCATCCGGGCCAAGCAGCGACAAAAGGCCGGCAAGTTTCACATCAACGGCATCAACCTGGCACCACTCAAGAAGACCCAGACGCTCGGTCGGAAGATCATCGCGTTTCGAACCCAGGTCACCGTCAAGGCCATCAAGACCGCTCGCAAGTAACCGCTGCTGACCTCCTCCTTCCACAACCCCGGTCACCGGGTACTGACTCATGACACGCCCATCCCGCTCACTCATCCGACACTTCGCAATCGTCGTGTTTCTCGGCCTCGTGGCCTTCAACGCTCCGCACCAGATCACGGCGTCCGAGCCTGTGCTGAAGGTCGACACACCGGTGACACCACCGACCTGGGCGTTGCTCGAGCGACAGGTGCTCGACGCCAACGCGGCCGCGTGTCGCAGGTTCTTTGCCAGGTACTTCGACGAACGAGGTTTTCTCCTGTGCGTCGAACGCTGGGGTGGCGACGATGGGCCAGACGACGCGCCCGAGAATGTCGCCGGCTGGGCACAATTGCACGCGCTGGGCGGAGCCGACGATGTCCTGACCATGTACCGCAAGGCCTGGGAAGGTCATCTCAGGCAGTACACGCTCGCCAGGACGGTCGAGGTCCCCTTTGCCCGAGACGGGATGTACTACAAGGAATTCCCGGTCAAGTTCGATTGGCAGCACAACGGCGAAGGCCTGAGGTTGTTCAACCTGCAGGGACTCAGCGACCACCTCGACACTCGCTACCAGCACCGGGTTCGCCGTTACGCCGGCTTCTACATGGACGAGGACCCGGGTGCTCCGAATTATGACCCGAAGCACAAGATCATCCGCAGCATGATCAACGGCAGCCGGGGGCCGCTCATGAGGAAGGCCACCGGGCTCGACTGGGCGGGAGACCCGATCGAGGTCGAAAACCGGTTTCATCTGGGGCACGGCGAGAGGTCCTACGCCGAGATGGTCGCCCACTTCAAGGACTACAACGACGTCGTCGGTGACCACCCGCTGAACCTCATCGCCACCACGCTCCCTCTCAACGCTTACCTTCTCACCGGCGAGGCCAAGTATCGCAAATGGCTGATCGGCTATGTCGACGCATGGCTCGACCGCATGAAGCGCAACAACGACATCATCCCGTCCAACATCGGACTCGACGGCACCATCGGCGGTGAAACCGACGGAAAATGGTACGGCGGCACCTACGGGTGGGGCTTCACCGTCGTCGTTCCCCAGACAGGGGCACTCGCCCATCGCAATCGGCAGCACTGGGGGTTTGTCGGCATGATGAATGCCTACTTGCTGACTGGAGACGACAAGTATCTCGAGGCCTGGCGGAAGCAGACGACACGTGTCAACGCCCAAAAGAAAGTCGTCGATGGCCAGGCTGTCTACCCTCGCATGTTCGGCGACCAGGGGTGGTACGGCTGGGTGCCGCAACCCTACAGCTACAACCAGCTCGAGATCTTCTTCCTCTCGATGCAACCTGCCGACCGCGTCTACCTGGAGAACGACTCCTGGCTGAAGTTCCTCGACGGCAACAATGACTCCTACCCCGAGTCGGTCCTGCGAGCCGACCTCGCCAACATCCGTCAACGGGCGATGGCCATGGCAGGCGACACCACCACGCCCGACACGCGACTGGCCGATGACCCCGCCGCCTTCAACCCGGCCTCCGTCACCGGACTCCGGCAGCTGATGGTCGGTGGACTCGACCCCGGCCGGACCGCCTCGGTCTGGCAAACTCGTCTCCGTTACTTTGATCCAATCAAACGTCGAGCCGGGATCCCCGACGACTGCGCGTCACTGGTGGACCGAATGACCGACGACACCACCCGCGTGCGAATCGTCAACACCAACCAGCTGGAATCGAGGGAGCTCATCCTGCAAGCCGGGGCTTACGCCGAACACACCATTCGCCAGGTCACCGACGGAACCACGACGATCAAGATGAGCGGGCCTTCACTGCGTATCCGGCTCGCTCCCGGCGCCGGAACCACGCTCACCCTGACCGTCGACCGACACTCCCGAACTCCCACTGTCCAATTTCCCTGGAACCAGGACTGACAACCACCGCGTTCGTGCACCCGCCGCGGTCACTCTAGCGAGACCCGAGACCATGCAACGCCGAGAATTCCTTTCCACTGCAGCCACCGCTGCAACAACCGCCACCGCAGCCACCGCAGCCACCGCCACCCTGGCACTGACAGGCTGTCCCGCCGCCGGACCAGCCGGAGGCCCTGGAGGACCGCCTGCACCGTCTCGCACGAGCCCGACTCAACTCGCCACAGGAGCCGACAACGGGGGCCCCGTACCGCCCGGCCAGCTGCCAGACGTGAAACTGTACGTTGGCACTCAACGGGGCCCGACCAGTTCGAAGATGCTCCAGTTCGTCAAACGACACGGCGTGGACCACATCTGCGGTTTCCCACCAGCGCCACCGTATCCCGAGCGAGGCTATTGGACGGTGGAGGAGTTGGAGAAGACCAAGGAGGCGTGCGAAGCAGAGGGTGTCACGCTCGACATGGTCGCTCTACCGTTCCTGGCATCCAGCCACATCGATCGCGAAAAGCGTGGGGCCATCATGCTGGGCAAGAGCCCCGAGCGCGATCGCGACATCGACGACATTCATAAGATGACGGAAAACTGTGCCAAGGTGGGAATTCCCGCCTGGAAGTACAACATGAGTTTGCTGGGAGTCCTGAGAACCGAGCGAACTCCTGGACGAGGCGGTTCAAGCTACAGCACCTGGAAGCTGAAACTCGCCCAGGCCGACCCCAAGTTGACTCGAGCCGGTCGCGTCACTGAAGACATGGCTCTCGAGAGGATGCAGTACTTTGTCGAACGCATCATGCCGGTCTGCGATGAGCACAAGATCCGAGCCGCCTGCCACCTGCACGATCCCGGGACACCGCCCGGCGGATTCCAGGGCATCGAGAGACTGCTGGGGACATTTGAAGGGATCAAGAAGTTCATCGCCCTCTCGGACAGCCCTCACCACGGCCTCAACCTCTGCCTCGGCTCGATGATGGAAAACCTCGAGAATCCCAACGAGGAGATCCACGAGGTGATCAGGTACTTTGGCCGCAAGAAGAGGATCTTCAACATCCACTTTCGCAACATGATCGGAAAGCGAGGTGACTTCCAGGAGGTCTACCTCGACAACGGCGACATCGACATGTTGCAGGTGATGAGAACGCTGGTGGAGGTCGAGTATCCGTACATGGTGATGCCCGACCACGTGCCCCGACACCCCGACGACGCCGGCGGACTGCAGGCGTTTGCCCACTCGTACGGCTACATCGAAGCCCTGATCAGCGCCATCAAGACCTACGGGTAGCAGATTGGCGACGCCGCCAACCGCTTCCAGCGGCTACTGATTCGCAAACCCCCAGTTGGTCGGCTGGTACTTGATCGCCAATTCCGGCGTCACGTACTTTTTGCCTTTCTCGGCCACGCTGTGCATTACGCGATCCAGCACGCCGGTCGTCATCAGGGTCCGCTCCACGGGCGCCGTCGGCCGGCCCGTGTGGAACATCTCTTCGATCGCACGCAACAGGTGTTCGAAGTGGCCAAACGGTTTCCCTTCCTCAAGCCGGAACCAGACGGCGATCGGCTCGGGGCGTCCCTTCAGCTTGGCCGCAAAACCAAACTGCCGGTTGAATCCATTGCCCATCACGACCGAAGACTTCAAGCCGTCATGATGCTCTATCAGGTAAGCCGTGGCGTGCTTGTCGGCCGCCTCCCGAAGATTTCCCTTGTAGCGGAAGCGAGACGGCAGAGCATCCATGGCCGCTTCCAGCAACTCCTGTGACCAGCGGCCCTCCTTGCGAGCCTTGACGAGGGCATCACCCGAGACTGCCTGAACACTCGCCACACCCGTTTCGCCACCGCGGCGACGTTCAATCATGCACTGAAGCGTCTCGAGCGTATGAAAGCCGTACGACTCCAGGCCCCCGTAACCGATTGCCAGGGCTTCCTCGATCTCGACGCCTCGTTCGAGTGTCACCGCCGGGTACCGCCAGCAGGTCGGCAACGATGATCCGGCCATGAACGGAATCTTGAGTTTCCTGGCGGTGTTGTACATGTGGAGGGCATCATCCATGTTCCAGGCGAGGTGCTTGTCCGAGAAGATTGGCACAATGCGACCGGCCTTTTGCATCGCCGCCACGATCGCATCGAAAAACCTCCGGCGAGGATACTTGTGCTGCCTGGTCTTGGTCGCGTAGGGGTAGTTGCCATGCTCGCCAATCGACAAGACGCCCTCGATGCGATCTTTGCCGGTCGGTTGAAGGATGGCCTTTTCAATCGAATCCACGATCGGGAACCCGTGCTTCTTCGCCAGGTCCCGACTCATGTCCGCCTTGGGCACCTGGTCGGTAAACAGCGAGACGAGTCTCAGGTCTGGCCCCTTGCCCCCATCCTGCTTCCACCCCTCGAGCACCTTGCCGACGATGACATCGGCATGAGAGTTGTTTCGATACTCGGTCACCACGCCCGCGATCGGAAGCTGCGTTCGCGCGGACGCCAGGAGCGACGTCGGCCCAAGCAGCCCGGTTGCTGCGGTTGCTGCAGTGGTGTGTGCGAGGAATTCGCGGCGTGTTATCTGCTTGGGCATTGAGGGCATTTCCAGGAAATCCAGTTCATGATTCATGTTGGCCATTGTTCTTCGCCTCACCATTGGACCCTCGCCGCCGCATCTCCGCCAGTTCAGCCTCGAGTTCCTGGCGTTTCTCACCAATCCGCGCCAACTCGTCTTTGGCCAGCCGCGAATCCACTCGCACCGAAAGCAGGTCACCAGTCCCCAGCAACAAGAGCCATCCCCCCATGGCGATGACCAGGATCCAGTAGACGGCCGCCACCAGCGCCCCCTGTCGCCAGATCACGGCGTCACCGACGCCGAGCATCACTCCGAGCAGCGAGATCAGGCCGGACGTCTGCATCCGGCGCCGAAAGCGGGTCTGCAAACGCTGAAGGTCAAATTGGTTAAGCCCCGGTTCCCGTTGTTGCCGGGCCCAGGTGCGTCTATGCGCACGCAACATCAGCAGCCCGACCACGAACAGCCCGCCTCCAAAAACGGCGGTTACGACCCAGTGATTCTCATCCAGCCCGATCGTGGGGTCTCCTGACAAACCGACAACAGCGGCCACCCTCGCTCATGGGCCTCCAGGTGGCAAGTCCGCCAGCCACGCCGCCATCACGCGTCCCACGGCCGCCAGGCTTTTCCCCGAGCAGGCGCGGAGATTGTCACGCGTGGTGTGCCAATAGGGGTAGTCAAAATCGATCAGGTCGACACTGGGAATCTTGGCGATCCGGTTCAGCGGCACGTGATCGTCGTCGATGTCGTGTCGCGGCCTGGGCCGCTCCTTGAAGGCCCGCACCTTCAGCCGCCGAGCCGTGTTCCAGATTCCATCGACAACGCGAGGGGCATAGTAGAGGCTCTTCTTTTCGACATAGATCTGTAGATCCCGGTCGCCAACCATGTCGAGAAGGACGCCCGCCACGTACTTGTGTGAGGGCGGCTTGTCCCGGTACTGCGTCGCAAAGTGCGTGGAACCGTGAAAGAACTGGCCGAGTGTTTCGGTACCCCTCTGAAAGAGATACTCCTCGGCATCAAAAAACACGAAGTCCACGCCGACCCTGGTTTCAAGCTGCTTCATGTGGTGAGCCAGCTCCATCAGCAGCGCCCCCCCACTCCCGCCGTCATTGGCCCCAATGAACCGCCCTCTCGGATTGACCCGATCCAGGTCCGGAAATGGGCGCGTGTCGTAATGGCAGCAGAGCAGGATCCGGGTCCGACGGGCGGGGTGCCACGTCACGATCAGGTTCGTCATCCGCACGGCACGACCATTTCGAGGATCGGGCCGGTCAAACGACTGCCGGGTGACCCGGGCACCAAAGCGAGCGAAGTGGGCAGCCAGGAGACGTTGCTGGGACTGCATGCCGCGTGAGCCGCTCGGCCTGGGGCCGAGTCGACAAATTGCCTGCAGGTACTTGTAGCTGCGGGCGGCATCGATCGAGACGTCCGCCGCGCCGAGCGTGGTGGTCGAAAGCACCAGCCAGGACATGCCGACCAGCCAGGCAACGGGCCAACAGCTGCGACCGGGCGGCCGACGTGCCCGGCCATCACATTCGGCCCGCATCGTGCTTCCGCCCATCATCAGGCCGCGCGCCGCAGTCTGGAAATCAGCTCGGAATTCTCAGCCCCGAGTACCGCTGGCAACTTCTTCCCGAATCCGTTCAGGTATTCCTCTCGTTCGGCCGCCTCGCTGAGCCACTCGTCTCGGTCAACACTCAGCAGGGCTTCCCCAACTTCCTCGTCGATCCCCAGTTCATCAAATCCGACCGCCTGGGGCGTGGGCAGAAAGCCGATCGGTGTCTCGACGGCTTCGCCGCTGCCGTGCACACGGTCCACGATCCACTTCAAGACGCGGATATTTTCCCCGAACCCAGGCCACAACCAGTTGCCCTCGGCATCTTTGCGGAACCAGTTGACATGAAACACCGCCGGCATCTTGTCCCCACCTCGGGCTCCAACGTCGAGCCAGTGTTGCCAGTAGTCGGCCATGTGATACCCGCAGAAGGGGAGCATCGACATCGGATCGTGACGCAGTTGGCCGAGCCCACCGACGGCGGCTGCGGTCTTTTCGCTGGTCATCGTCGCCCCGATGTATGTGCCGTGCTGCCAGGAGGTGGCCTGGTAGACCAACGGCGTCGTGGAAGTCCGACGGCCGCCGAAAACGATCGCGGAGATGGGCACCCCCTCGGGAGATTCCCAATCCGGTGAGATCGACGGGCACTGCGACGCGGGCGCTGTAAAACGACTATTGGGATGAGCGGCAGGGACTTCGGAATCGGGAGTCCACGGACGGCCCGTCCAGTCGGTCGCTTCCTGTGGTGGTTCGCTCAACCCTTCCCACCAGACCGTGTTGTCGGGTCTCAGGGCGACATTGGTAAAGAGCGTATTTGCCCGGCAGCTGGCCAGGGCATTCGGATTGGTCTCCTCACTGGTCATCGGAGCCACGCCGAAAAACCCGGCCTCAGGATTGATCGCGTGCAGGCGCCCATCGTTGCCAAACTTCAACCAGGCGATATCGTCTCCGATCGTCTCCACATTCCATCCGGCCTGCTGGAACGAATCGGGCGGCACGAGCATGGCCAGGTTGGTTTTGCCACACGCCGACGGAAAGGCCGCGGCAATGTATGTTTTATTCCCATCGGGATCGGTCAGTCCCAGGATCAGCATGTGCTCGGCGAGCCAGCCCTCCCGGCGCGCCAGCACACTGGCAAGTCTCAGGGCGAAGCACTTTTTGCCCAACAACGCGTTACCGCCGTAGTTGGAGCTGAAGCTCATGATCAGGTTTTCACCGGGAAAATGGCTGATGTAACGCTGCTCAGGATCGAGCTGGCCGGTGCTGTGCAGCCCCTTGACGAATGCGCCGTCGTCGCCCAATTCGTCAAGTGCCACCTGGCCCATCCTGGTCATGATCCGCATGTTGGCCACAACGTAGGGGCTGTCAGTGACTTCCACCCCCACCTTCGCCATCGGACTGCCAGGAGGGCCCATCAGGTACGGGATCACATACATCGTGCGCCCGGACATGCAGCCATCAAAGAGCGGATCGATCAACGCATGCATCTGGTCGGGCGCCATCCAGTTGTTGGTCGGCCCCGCTTCATCCTCGGTCGCTGAACAAATGAACGTTCGGTCTTCAACCCGCGCCACGTCGTTGATGTCGCTGCGACCGTAATAGGAATCGGGTTGGCGATCCGGGTCGAGACGCACCAGCGTGCCGTCAGCAACCATCATGTCGTAGAGTCGTTCTATCTCGGCATCCGAGCCGTCACACCAGTGGATGGACTCGGGTGTGGTCTGTGCGGCAACCGCGTCGACCCACGCCTGCAATGCGTGGTTGGCCATCTTCGGGGTCTCGCTCCGGTGACGGAATGAAGTCCAGGCCTTGTCGAATCGCAGGCCTAGCGCGCGGACTTTAGTAGGGGGCGGGGGATCGGCACAAGATCCATCCGGCCGATTCCCGCGTCTCCGTCAAAACCGAACCGAACCGCTAGGGACTCGACTTTTTGGCAGCCTTTTTGGCAGCCTTGCCGGCGCCCTTTTTGCTGGCGCCAGACGCTGGCGGTTTCGCGTCGCCGGCAGCCGGCTGGGCGGCTGGCGACTTGCGAGACACCAGGCACTCGACCGGCTGGAACACGTGCTGGCCGTTGAGCGACGTCCCGACAAAGTCGCGGCCTCGCAGGATCAGAGGCCACGAGGCGGGCTCGAGCTGACGACGCATCGACGTCAGATCAAAGCTCTCGCCAGAGACCGAATACTGGAGGTCGTAGAGCTTGCCGTCGGCCCGGGGCACGATGATCAGCCCGTGCCTCAGGTGATCCAGACCGAGCCACCCAAGCGTGATGCCGTGGTGAGATTCGTTCTGGAATGAGATGGCGGCGAGGGATCGAAATGCGTTGGACACTTCGTCGGCCAGCAGCGCATCTGCGCCGCGGACATTGGCACTTGAAGCGGCCGTCAACGTTCCCGTGACTCGAATATCGACGGTGTGTTCGGGGCCCTCGCCTTCGCCATCAGCGTCCGCCAGCGGCGAGCCCCCCCAGTTGACCGAGGCGAGTGTGGCCGAGGCCAGATCCAGTTCGACGGTCATGTCGTCAAACGTGACCGTCTGCTTCGGCTCCTTCTGACCCAGCGTGGCATCCAGTTCGAGATCCACACTGATGGCCAGTTCGTGCCGTGCTTCGCCATCGGCATCGGTGCCATCGACAAACAGCAGCAACGCAGCGGCTTTGGAGCCGGTCTTGCCGGGCTCCCATCTGATGTACTGGCTGGCAGCGATCTTTCCGTCTCGGGCATCAAAAAGCCTCTTGTCCGTCGTCTTCACGTCCGGATGCTTGCGGATCGCGGCCACCAGTCCTTCGGGAAAGCCATCCTTGTAAAGCCATCGCCGCGAGACGGTGACCAGGACACTTGGGTCAACCGTCTCCAATTCCAGCCGAAAGTAGCGGCTTCGTGAGAGCAGCACCTCGGACGTGCCTTCCGCAGGGCCACGTTTCGAGCCCGGCATCTCCGATCGCACACTCGACGGATCAGGCGGCAGTGGCCCGACGACATTTTGAGTGATGGACGATTCTCCGCCAGGAGGGACCGTCCGATTGACGACTTCGTCCGGCGGCGCCGTATCGCCGCCAGGCGACACCTCCGAGCTCTTTCCCGCCGGCTCATTGCGCCCAGACTCCCCGCATCCCGAGAGGAACGGCAGGCTGCAGGTGGCAAGCAGGAGGGCGACAGTTGGGAATCGGCGTTGGCAGTTGGAAGACATGACGGGTGTCTCCGAGCAGGGAAGAACAGGGCGAATGTCAGTCGCGACGAACAGCGACGATTGCAGGGAAGATTGTACACCGAGGAGGCCGTCGTGGTCCTTTCCGAATCACGAATCGGAAAAGACCGCCGGGGATTGCCTGCGGGGCGTCGACCGGCTGGACTTCACCGAACCGAGATTTCAGACTACCGACTGACGCGCTGGCCGGTGCCAGCCGGACAGATTGGCACAGCCCCGAGCGGACAGAGGCATCATGGTGGAACGCATCAAGGCGCGGCTCGACCGCGGTGAGACAGTCATGACGATTGGCGTGGGACGCGCCATGCACCACAACTACCTCCAGATCCTGGGCCTCAGCGGGGCGTTCCAGTGTGTCTGGTTTGACGCCGAGCACGTGGGTTTCACGATCGAGGCGTTGGAGATCGGTTCCCTGGCGGCCCGCAGCGAGGGGATGGACAACTTTGTCCGCGTGGCGCCGACCGACTATGCCACGGTGACCCGCGCCCTGGAAGCCGGAGGCGGAGGCATCATGGCGGCACAGGTCTTCACCGCCGAGCAGGCCGAGGAAATCGTACAGTGGTGCAAGTTCCACCCCCGCGGCAACCGTGGCCTGAATACCGGCGGATATGACGGCCAGTTCGGCAAGCTGAAGCCGGCCGATTTCACGGCGAAGGCGAATGACGAGACGTTCGTGGCGATCCAGATCGAGACCGCTCAGTCCGTCGAGGAGGTCGACGAGATCGCGGCGATTGAAGGCGTGGACCTGTTGTTCATCGGTCCAAGTGACCTGAGCCAGAGCCTGGGAGTCACGGGAGACTTCTTCCACGAGAAGTGCCTCGACGCCATTGACCGTGTCTCAGCCGCCTGTCAAAAGCACCGCAAGCACATCGGCGCGGTCGTGGTCAGCCCCGAACACGCCCAATTGATGCACGACAAGGGCGTCCGCCTGATCAGCCCCACCAGCGACACCAAGCTGATCCACACGGGCATCGCCGCCGTGCAAGAGCAGTTTGGACAGTTCTTCACCTAGCCAGACGCGGGAGCTTCCTCAAAGCGACTGTGACAGTAATGTCCGCGCAGAAAAGGATCATCGGTCTACGAGGCTGGCCAAAACCGTCGGCGGCGATGTAGGCGGCATCGATGACTACCTGAAACGCGAACGGAGCCCAGAACTGTCGTTGGAAGCCCTCGATCGACTACCCGATGCTCTCGTCCTTGTGCTTGACTTCGACAAGGAACCACGGCTTGCCGTCACGAATGACGATCAAGTCGACCTCTTTCTGATACCTGTCACGCAGGTAGGCCAACGGGAAGGTGCCATAGCCCTGGTCGGTCCATCCCGTTGACCGCCTTTTTCAAGTGGCGGGCGACAAAGGTCTCGGCTCTGTCTCCCGGGCCCTCGATGCCTGACCAGTCTCGCAGGAACCACTTGGTTTCTTTGCGGAGTGAACGCGAGACGTTGTTGAACCAGGGTTTGCCCCGAACCCCCAGGTGGCGGCTGGTCAGAGTATCGCCACAGCGCCGAGCGGTATCGACGGTCATCTGAACCTGCTTGGCGAGATTGCCAGTTGAACTGGCGGCGAGATGGAGATTTTGGAGACAATGGCTGACGAGGACGACCGGATCGCTTCCGACATCCTCGGACAGCTCCTCACCGATCTCCTCAAGTCGATCGCCCTGATGAGGATGATGGAGCACACGATCGATGAACTCGCAACAGATCTTGAACTCTCTGAAAGCCAGCCCCGCAGGAAACTCCGCCTGATCGAGACTCTGCGTAACGAGGCCGAGCATGGACTCTGAATCCGCACGATCTCCGTCACCGGTGCCATTTCTACCGGTAGACGGCCAGACCGCCATTCGGATCGACGACCTGTGCGACCAGTTTGAGGCGGCGTGGGACCACGGTGATTCTCCGCCACTGGAGCCGCTGCTGAACGACGTGCCACCCGGAGCCCGCACAGCCCTGCTGGCAGAGCTACTGCGGATCGAGATCTCACACCACCTCCAGCAGGGACAGACTCTCGACATCGTAACGCTCAGCGAGCGTTTTCCTGAACACCTCGAAACTGTCTCGGCGGTGGCAAACGAATTTGATCATGCCGCCAAACATGGAAGTGCTCCTCAGCTCCCGCTGTCCGTCTCTCAAGTTCAGGAGACGATCGGCGGTCTCAAGATCGTCAGCGAGGCGGCTCAACGACGACTCGCCGAGATCGCCACCGCATACCACGACACGCCCGGACCGGCGGCCGCCAGCAGTCTGCTGAAGGTCGCTGTCAACGAAACGATCCTGACGCAGCACCAGGCCGACATGCTGCTGACCAATCGCGGCATCGACCTGGTCTTTGACAACTACGTCATCCAAAGCCGCCTCGGCCAGGGTGGCATGGCTCACGTCTACCTCGCTCGCCACCAGGTCATGGAACGCGACGTCGCCATGAAGATGCTGCGGCCACGACTCTCAGACACCGCGGCAGGAACCGACCGCTTTCAGCAGGAGATCAGGACGCTGGCCCGGCTCGACCACCCCAACATCGTCGTGGTGTATGACGCGCAGGTTGCCGGCGACCGAGCCTTCCTGGTGATGGAATTGGTCGACGGAGTCGATCTCGACACTCACATCAAGCAGCATGGCCCGTTGCCCGTCGACGAAGCAATCCATGTCGTTCGACAGGTAGTCGACGCGATGAGCTACGCGCATGAGCAAGGCATCATCCACCGAGACATCAAGCCGGCCAACCTGATGCTGACCTCGTCGAACGCGATCAAGGTGCTCGACCTCGGTCTCGCCAATGTCGAGCACATCGTCGAAGAGGATCAGTCGCTTTCGGAGTGGGGCGACGGCGAGGACACCGATCACCGGCTGACCCAGACGGACATGGTGATCGGGACCCCCCACTTCATTGCTCCCGAACAAGCAGTCGACCCCCGGAACAGCACACCTCAATCCGATATCTACAGCCTCGGTTGCACGCTCTACTTCCTCGTCACCGGCGAGCACATGTTTCCTGGCCGTTCCCGGGTTCGAACGATCCAGCATCACCAGACGTCTCCAAGGCCGGCGCTCCAATCATCGGCCGGCGTTTTGCCCCACGCAGTCACGAGCGTCTATGAGCGAATGGTCGCGATCGAACAGGCGACTCGATTCGAGTCAATGGAAGAGGTTGACCTCGCGCTCGCCCAGGCACTTCACGGCGGCGGTGGGTGGCTCTCGCGACTTGGTCGAACCAAGCTCGCGCGTACTCTTGGCATCCTGATGGTCGTGCTGATGTTGGGCGCAGCGATTTCGCTCTGGTCCGGGATCCCCTCAAGCCTCGACACAAAGTCACGCGACAAAGCGCTACCGGGGCTGGTCGAGAATTCGATCGGCATGCCTCTTGTGTCGATTCCAGCCGGCCGATTCATGATGGGCAGTCGCCCGGACGTGTCTTCGCCCGAACGGCTCAATGAATCCCCGATTCACCCGGTCGAGATCAGCCGCCCCTTCCTGCTCGGTCGGCATGAGGTCACTCGTGGCGAGTTTGGTGCCGTCATGGGACGTGCACCGACGTTTGATCGCGCTGGCAGCACACGACCGCCACCACTGGGTGACCCTGACGGTGACAAATTGCCGGTGTCGTATGTGACATGGGAAGAAGCCATACAATTCTGCCGGCGTCTCTCACAAGATTCGCGGGAAGTGGCGGCGGGGAGACGCTACCGTTTGCCGACCGAAGCGGAATGGGAGTACGCCTGCCGAGCGACGACTAGTTCCGCATATTGCTACGGCATGGAACCTCGCCCGGAACACATGCATGCCGATCGCCACGAGCTCGGGCCTGTGGCCGTCGAGTCGTACTCGCCAAACGGCTGGGGTCTGTACGACATGCACGGAAACGTGGCCGAATGGGTAGCCGATCGCTATGTGGACCGATACGCCGGACCAGATCTGGAAACCGACCCAACCGGCCCGGGGCCAGGTGTCGCATCGGTGATGGTGATTCGCGGTGGTGGTTGGCGTGACCGCTTCGTGGATTGTTTTGACATGTGGACGGACTACAAGCGTCGCGTCCACTCCTCCTTCGGCGTGGAAGTCAACACCGAGGGCGACGGCGTGACTCGCTACTGGCAACCCAAACAGGCGGGCATCGAGGGGTTTGTTCGATTCCGCTACCACTTTCACGCCCCGATCATCAAGGCGCAGCTCTGGGGCAACCTGCTCCAGCTTGGGAACACGTCGATGTCGGTGCTCGAGGTTGCAAGGGCGACGGGCGGAAACCAGGAGATGTACCATGAAGTCCTGCGAGGCACACATGAGGACATCGAACGGGCATCATCGCCAGATGCGACCGAGTTTCTCACTGGGTGCAGGGGAGTCTTTGTCCAGGCCAGGCTCAAGGTCGAAAAAGGCGAAAATGCCTACATGTCGCAGTTTCTGAGATCCGCCCCGGCGAGGCATTTCTCGTTTCCAGCGGTCTACCAGTTCATCGTCGAACTGGACACCTCAGACTGCCGCAGCGCTGTACGACGGCACGCCCCAGCGACGTTTCGCGATGAGGCAACGGGATTTCGGGTTGTCTGCGAATACCAGTAGAGATTCGCGGGGCTACCATCAGAACACGGCTGCCTTGCCAACAATCACTCCATCAACACGCCATGCCACGCAAGCTCAACCTGAGTGTTACAGCCTGACGAGTTCCGGTCGTCACACGGCAAACGGCGGCCGATGCAACCACCCCGTAGCCTGTCCGCCGATGAGAGACAGCTCCCAAGCCTGCCGTCACATCACTGCCCGCTCTGATCGCTCTGATCATTCCGTCCGGCCGTCCCAGTCGAATTCCACGCGACTGACCTGCCGTCTCGTTTCCACATTTCTGACAGACAGGATCACCCGGAAGACCGGTTTCCCCGATGTCCCGATTCCCTTCGCCATCAGAGGGGACAACGTGATCGAGCCTTCCAGCAGGTGCGAAAATTGATTGCTCGGAGTCTTGGGATCATCTCCGCCGGCTGCAGGATCTTCCGCTGTCGCGATTTCGACCTGTTGTGCCAGGAACTCGGATTCCAAGAACGCCTGTAAACGCTCGGCAGCACCATTGGTTTCCCCGATCAGCCTCTGCCGAACCACCCGGTTGCGAAAATTGAGAGCGGTAAGGACCTTGACATCCGGGTCCACGATCTTGGCCCGTGTCACACCGACGACGAGTGAACTCTTCCTCTTGACGATCCCGATATCTCCAGGTTGCGCTCTCGCAGTCATCCACCATTCTTCAAATCCGGTTTTGCCCATGACAGCTTGGCATTTCTCACCCGACACTTCGACAACCGAGAGCCGAGTCGACAGGTGTGAACGAATCGCGCCTTCGGCCCCGTCCCCGGCGGGCCCCGCCTCACGGATCAGGTAGATCTGATCTCCACGCCGAACGCGATCTCGTTGACCGATCTCGAGCATGACCTTGTTGTTGTCGACACTGATCACCTTGCCGGCTGGGGGCAGCACCGAGCGGAGCAATGCATCGAGGGCATAGTTCAGCGACAGGTGGCGCGGCACATCCAACCCGGATTCCACATATTGGACCCGGTGCACCGCTGCCTTGGACAGACGCCGGGCGGACGCTCGCTGCAGCGGCCTTACCATCCACTCGGTCGCCTTATCAGATGGTGAGATATGTGCCAGAACGTCACTGGTCGCCCTTGCTGATTTGACCGGGCGACCACGTTTTCCCGGCAGGCCTCCCTTGGCCGCCAGCAACCCCGTCGGCAGCGTCACGACGGCCAATCGTCCCTGCTGAAAGTAAAACGACTGGCCGTACGTTGATCGCTTCGCAAAACGTTCACCCTGGCCAGCCCATTCAATCGCACCGTTGTTGACATCGACGAGACGCACGGAGAGGTGATATGCCGCGTTGCCGGTCTGGCTCGGCTTGAGTTCCACCAGCACCAGGTGCGTGGCGTTGACCAGGCCAGCCTGGCGACGGACTTCGGCTGCCGAGCGGAACAGCGACCTCTCCCTGACCACCGCCTCGATCTCCTCGCGTTCCAGAATCGGAACCCCCAGTTTGACAAACCGGGTATAGATCTCGTCCTCGATAAAGCTGGCCGCTCGTCGCAATTCCGGGTCTTTTGTCGCATTCAGGAGAAAGCGCTCCGCATCTGCCTTGGACCAGCGGGAAATCTGGGTCAGAACGGCTGCGAAATTTCGGACGCGGTTGATCGAAATCCGGATGTTAGTGGTCTGCTTCTGTTTCTTCCTGCCCGTCCCCGAGGACTTGGAGGTTGCCCGGCGATAGATCGCGAGGTCATCACGAAATGCATCGACGTCCACGTGGATCGCCACGCGGATGTACTGCGAGAGGTTGGGGCGTCTCGGCTCATCAACATCCGCCCCGCCCGGCTTCTCCGGCTTCCTGTTCTTCACGCGTTCGCTCAGTCGGGATGCGACACTGAGCACACAGAAATCGAGAAAGTCAGGAGCCGTGAGTTCGCTCACTTCTGACGTGCCACGGACAATAACGGCCGACTCGCGATCCACGAAGTCTCGTTCGACATACAACGTCTCGCGTCCAACAGGCTGATAGCCAACACGATTGCCATCAAACCCTGTAAACACGCCAAACCGAAACTCGCCGCTGGCCAGTTCCCGGAAGTGCACAAAGGAGAGCGGACCGGTCGGCGCAACTCGCTTGACAAAGTCGTATGCCTGCCAGAACTGACGTACCCGTGCCGCCAGCGTCTCGTCCAGGACCTCGCCCTCTGCCACACCGCTGAAGACCTCGCGGCTCAAGGCTCGGTCCCGGTCGATGCGGGGAATGCCGGCATTTCGGACCAATCCGAGAGTTTCGACAGCCTCCACGCCACTGGCTTTCGCAATCACCTCGAAGTCGTCTTCCTCCGGATCATGATGGACACCCACCAGAGACACATCGCCATTGACCAGGACGAACGAGGCCTTCGTCCAGGCATTCAGCCTCTGAAGTCGTGATGCGAGTTGCGAGACATGCCGCGACACTCGCTGAAAGTCGGAATCCGCTCGCACGAATTCCTGTTGCTGGCGGCTCAACTGCTGTCTCGGCGGCACCACCCCATAATTGAACCGGCGTCGCTGCGTAATGCGCCGTCGGACTTCCGGCTCCACACTTTTTTGAAACTGGGTCAGCTTGTTTTTGCGCGACGAGCCTTCCTCGTCGTCGCCGTCATTCTCCTCATGTGTCAACACATCGAAGCTCGAACGGTACTCCGTGGCCTTGTCGAGCAGCTCAAGCGTCTGGTGTTCGAGCTCAGCGATCTTTGACGAGATCCGCTTGACCTCTTTGAGCACGTCGTCGTCGGTTGGAAATTCCTCGGGCTCAGCCTTGGCCTGCTCCTCGACGACCGGCCCTGCTCCTGTTGCGTCCACCGTGCCATTCGAGTCGTTTGCAGGTGGTCTCAGGAGCCACCAGACTCCCACCGCCGCCACAATCACAAGAGCCAGTCCGCCCGCGGTCAGGACCAGGGGATGCAGTGTGCTGGTAGCCGACTTCCGGCGAGGCGACGCATGACCTGCTCTCGATCCGCGACCGCGTCCTCCCGACGACGCGCCGTCGCGTGCAAGCAAGACGTCATCGATCGTCTTCCATTCCCCCCAACCTGCCTTCCACACCTTGGAGGACACATCCAGAAATCCGGTGTCGAGCAGGTTCTCGATCGCCGACCACGGCATCGGGCCAGCTTCCTCACCGTTGTGTTCGTAATACCACTTTGCAGCCACCGCCAACCTCGATTCCAGTGTGACCTACTTCAACGTGTTTCGTGTGTACAGCACCGTTGCGGCATGCCAGATAATGTCAGTGGCAGCAATCGTGGCCGCCACGCATCCAAACACGACGCCTGTGAATTCGGTGACAACGGACCTGTTGATTAAAAACACGCTCGCCAGCAACAGCACGACAAACAGCACATGCGCGAACAGGAAGAAATCGATCGTCTCCTTCTCCTGGACATCACCGAACTGGAGTCCCAGCGATCGCATCACCCACGCCGAGAATCCCGTTTCGACAGCCACCAGCAATCCGTAGGCGATGGCCAGGGAGGGAATGTGTGGAAAATGCACCACCGGCATGGGCAGCGAAAAATCGACATCGATCGTCACGGTCATCGCCCGAAACGCGAACACCGAACTGATGACCCCGACCAGGACCGATGCACACAGAACGACCTTGGAGGAGGTCGACAACGGCGACCAGAGCAACCCGCAGCCGGCAATTCCGAATCCCAACACCGCAATGATCGCGCAGACCGCGATTCCCCTGAAGAGGACCGTATCGGTCGAGGCGTCTCCTCCAGACATCATCGCCGTGCAAACGACGGCAATCCCCAGCCCACCGGCCACAAACAGGAACACCTCCATGGCGCGCGAAAAGGTCAACCAGAGGACAACCACGAGCAGCGACACAACGATCGTCAAGGCCACCCCAATGTGGGCCAATTCGTTCCCCTTGAACTGAAATGTGTTCCCCGCTGCCGTGGGAATGAAGACACCCAGGGCCAGCTCACTGAGCTGGGACAGGTGTTTCATCACGACGACACCCGAGGCGAGCGACGCCACGCAGGCGCGCCCGACTGCGGTTGCAAAGAGAAAGTTCAACGAGAGCCGTGCTGTGTCCCATTCGTGACCTGCAAACTCCGAAGGCCCGCTTCGGGATCTCCAGTGCGACTGTGATGAAGCATGAGCGGCAACTGGCGCCGAAGAGGCCACCACGGCAGGAGGTGCGGCCGCACTCCTGGCTTCCAGCGCCGCCAACTGGCCCCATCCGTCGGGCCCAGAAGACCCTGTGTCTGAAGAGCGACGCTTTTTGGGGCGCCGGGTCGTTGGCGGCGACTGGGGCGCCGACAACGCCGGCACCTGATCGACGGGGATCCACTCGGCGTCCCCGTCAATGCAAAGAAGGTCTGATCCTCTAATTTTGCCCAAACTGACGAGCTTCTTGATCTGTTTGGGAGAGAAACTCCCCAGATCACGCTCTCCGCGTCGGACATGCAAATCAGGCAACAGTCTGTCCTATCTCAACATCTAGAGATGGCCGATTCCTCTAGCCGCGTATTAACGGGACACCCAAGCCGGTGGCTCTTCCTGCTGCTCGAGGGCTCCGCGATCGGAGACGGCTCTATTCCTGTCTCTCCCCGGAGGCTCAAAACACTAGAGCCACCTTGCACCAACGTCCCTATTCATCGATACTCACGTCAGGACATCACCACAGACGCGGAAGCACACAGGGTCGCGAGCCAGCGAAGGCAATTGCACTACCCCAGTGTATTCCCAAATCAAGCTGGGCCGTGCGCTGAAATCTGAATCCACGTGGTTTTTTTTAATATCCACGGCGGCAGGTTCAGGGCTGACGGCGCGTCGGTGCGGTATGCCTATTGGATCGGTCAGTGAGTTGATCCGGCGGATGCAGGACGGGGATTCGTCTGCAGTCCGTGGCATCTGGTCTCGGTACTTCCCCCGACTGATTGCACTCGCTCGCGCAACTCTCAACGGAAGGCCGCGGAGGGTCTCCGACGAAGAAGATGCAGCGATCAGCGCCTTCGCTTCGTTTTGGGAGCGAGCTGACAAAGGCGAGTTTGCGAAACTTACCAACCGCAAGAGTCTCTGGGCCCTGTTGGCGGTTTTGACAATTCGAAAGGCGCTCAAGCAGGCTCGCGACGAGTCCCGGCAAAAACGTGGCGGAGGTAACGTGGTCACGGAATCCGACATCACTCACTGGATGGAGGGGCAACGCCCGACCTCGCCATTGACCGAGGCCGCCGCCAGCCTTTCTCCGGAAGAATTTGACTTCCAGGCGTCCGACTTGATCAAGGGCCTTCCGTCACCACAACTCCGATCAATCGCGATCCTGAGAATGATGGATCACACAGTCATGGAAATCGCCAACAAAATGGAACTCTCTGACGGACAGGTCCGCCGCAAGCTGCGAGTCATTCGAACCCTTCTGCGTGACAGCCGCAGCGAGAGTTGAACATATGGTCGTCCACCCTCACCTGGACAGCCCGTTCATGCCGGACACGGCCGCAGCCGCCGCGCTGATCGATCATGCTTGTGACCTGTTTGAAGAAACTCTTGAGAGCGGAGACGCACAGACCTTCTAAGACGGGATTGACAGCAGTCCCTCGTTGATCTGGCACCACTGCTTCTCGAGCTGATCGCCATAGAATTGAATCACGTGTACGACACGGATCGATCAGCACTCTGCCATGACCGGGCCACGAGGCTTCCCAATTGTTGCCACGATATTGCTCGGCTCTCGCTCCCCGCGAAAGATGGGGGCACGGAACCTGCCCAGAGTGACCGAGAGGTGCGGTCTGCCGGGGGACTGGAGATCTGTGTGTTGAAGCCGGACACCTCACGGCGTACCAGGCCACGCTGACCGTGGACAAGGACGCACCCACCTATCTCGACCAGTTCCTGCGATCGTCTCCGGGCAAGCACGTGAGCTTCCCACACCTTGACCATGTCTCGGCAGTTCTCGAGCGTTCAGATAACCGGATCGCCGCCAGGCGGTGCGGCCCCGCGTCGTTTCGTGATGCTTCCGTCGGGGTCCGCGTGGCGGCGTGTGACGTGGCGAGAACGGCGAATGCCATCTCAGGGCGTGGCGGTCGTTGAGTCCCCGGGACCGTTGGCTGCCCGAGCAACGGCCCCCAACCCATCATGCCCCACAACACACCGAAACCCGGTGTGGTACAGCCCCGATCCCTCCTCGCCCTTCATACGGGCGGTGACGCGGTAACCGGTGCAGTACGTGTCACTGCACATGAAACTGCCTCCGCGCTGGATGCGTTTCAAGATGTCAGGCTCGTCCGGATCAAGGCTCTCCGCAGGGCCCTGCGGATTCCGACGCGGGGACTCGCTGTAGTAATCAGCCGTGTAATTGTCGTGGCACCACTCCCACACGTTGCCCGACATGTCAAACAGTCCATACCCATTGCTTGGAAACTGGCCCACGGGAGCCGTGGTCAAAAACTTGTCCTCATTCGTATTCTTGACCGGGAAGGCGCCCTGCCAGATGTTGTTCATCCACTTGCCGCCCGGGTTGCGCTCATTACCCCACGGATAGAGCTTCCCATTCAGGCCACCACGTGCCGCGTACTCCCATTCCGCTTCCGTCGGCAGCCGCTTGCCTGCCCACTTGCAGTACGCATCGGCGTCTCGCCACGACACATGCACCACCGGATGGTCCATCCGATCGGTGATCGAGCTGTCCGGGCCTTCGGGATGACGCCAGTTCGCCCCTGGCACATACTCCCACCAACTGTAGGCCCCCAGCTTCGGATCAATGTCGCCCTGACTCAGCCCCTGTTTCATGCAGATAGAACCCGGCCGGTCCAGCTCGGGAAGAATCTTGTCCTGGGTCCGCTGGGAACCCTCACGCACAGAACTGAAGTCCGGCCGTTTCTCGGCCGCCGTCACATATCCCGTCGCCTGCACAAACCGCTCAAAATCCCTGTTGGTCACTTCGCGCGTGTCCATGAAGAACCCGTCGAGTTCGACCTTGTGGGGAGGAAACTCGTCCGCCTTGCCGTCCGCGCCTCGCGCGCCCATTTCAAATTCCCCGCCGGGAATCCAGACCATCCCCGGCGGAGCCTCACCGGGAGCCTCGGTCACCAGCGGCTCGCTACCGTCAGCAGATGCTGACACATCCCCGGCCTTGCGAACGGGCGGGGCTTCCGCCGGACCATCACCACAACCGGTGAGGGCCACGAGCAACGTGATCGGAAGACAGTGGCGAAGACGTGGCATGAGATGAAGTCTACACGGTTGGCCAGATGGGCGGCAGGTGGCCTAGCCGTTCTTGTGGCAGTTTGAGCGAGCATCGAGCGGCAACTTTGCAGCCAATGTGGCAACGGATTGGACGAGTCACCAGCAGCTGCCTGAAGTGTGACCACTTCAGCTACGGAGATCCGGGCAGTTCTGGTAAGGTGTGAGCGACTCCGAGTTCCCACAACGTGAGATGCTCATGACGACCCCCAGTCCTCTCGTGCTGGTTCGCCTCCTACCTGTGCTTCTCGTGGCCACCGCCGTCGCCACGCCGGCTTCCGCCGCTCGAGATTCCAACAGCCTGATGGACATCTCGACCGACGGATCGCTCCTGGCCTGCTCGAACCGGGACAGCGGCACGGTCACGATTGTCGACCTCAAGACTCACAAGAAGATCCACGAGACAAGAGTCGGCGTGCATCCCGAAGGGGTCGCGTTCCTTGGCCAGACTCACACGCTGGCCGTCGCCGTCTACAACGACGACCAGGTCCTGCTGCTTGACGCCGACAGCGGCAAGATCGTCCACCGGGTCGAGGTCTTTGACGAGCCCTACGGCGTGGTCTCCAACACCGACGGCTCCAAGTACTACGTCACGCTCGAGTACCCGGGCCGGGTGGTCGAGATCTCTCGAAAAGGTGACATTCTCAGGCAATTCCCAGCCGGCCAATTCCCCCGTGGCCTCGCCATCTCGCCGGACAACAAGACGCTCTTCACCTCCGAGTACTACACCGCGCAGGTCCACGCGATCGACGTCGCATCTGGCAAGCTCGTCGACAGCTGGAAGGGCGCCAGCACCGACAATCTCTGCCGTCAGATTGTCGTCCATCCCACCCGGGCCAAGGCATACATCCCGCACATCCGCTCGAGGATCCGGGCGGCACAAGGCGAGGGCTCAATCTTTCCCTATGTGGGTGTCGTGGACATCAAGGCCGGCGAGGGACGTCGCCGCAAGCGGATCCCGATGGATGCGTTCCTGGGCAACCTCGTCACCGCCAACCCCTGGGAGATTGACGTCTCCAACGACGGAAAACGCTTGGCCGTCGTGTTCTCGGGAACCGACGACATGTTCCTCTGTGACACCGTCAACGACGATTACACCGAGATCAAGCTGCGACGTCGGATCACCTTGGGACACAACCCGCGAGCGGTCCGCTTCTCACCCGACGGCGCTCGGTTCTACGTCTGCAACGCCCTGGACTTCAATGTCGTCGCCTATGACACGAACTCGGGCCGCCAGCTCGCCACGATTGCCGTCACAGACAACCCGCTTGGAAAGGAACTTCATCGCGGCAAGATCCTCTTTTACACCGCCTTGCAGCCGATGGTCGGACGCCGCTGGATCAGCTGCTCAAGCTGTCATCCTGACGGAGACCCCGACGGACGCACGTGGCAGAACCCCGAGGGCCTCCGTGCCACACCCCCTCTCTTCGGCCTGGCATGGACACACCCTCTGCACTGGTCGGCCGATCGCGACGAATCCCAGGACTTCGAACACACCGTCCGCGGGCCGCTGATGCAGGGCAGGGGACTGGTCCGCGGCGCGATCAACAAGTCTCTCGGCAAGCCCAACAAGGGCCTCTCGGCCGATCTCGACGCCCTGGCCGCCTACACGAACTCGCACAAGTTCACCCTGAGCCCTTATGCGAGACGAGGACTTTCGGCGTCTGCGAAACGCGGCCAGGTGCTTTTTGCTTCCAAAAAAGTCGGCTGTGCCACCTGCCACTCCGGCCCGTTCTACACAGACTCGCAACCTCGCCCCAAGCCGCTGAGGCACGACGTGGGGACCGGAGCGCTCGACCCGTCCGAAAAGATGGGCCCTGCCTACGACACCCCGATGCTGCTGGGACTCTACCGATCCGCTCCCTATCTCCATCACGGCAAGGCGACCACGCTGACCGATGTCCTGACCACCTTCAACAAGGGTGACCGGCACGGCACAACCAGCCATCTCAACAAGCAGCAGATTGCCGACCTCGCGGAATTCCTCAAGGCCCTGCCGTTCGAGAACCCCGCCGCCGCTGCCACCCAGGCCGGCCTCAAAAAGGTCTCGCGTTAGATTCTCGACAGACTGTCGCCTCCACCTCTCATGGACCCAATCACCATGACTCGCCACCGCCATGCGTTGAGCAGTTTCCGTTCAGGCCTTCCGGCACTCCTGATCCTGGCCGTTGTCGCCATCGCCGGCTGTAACGGCTCGGACTCGTCTGATTCGCCACCCGTCACCGGCGCGGCAGGCACTTCCGAAAACGGCGTGGACACCAAGCCCCCCGCCGACGACCCCAAGACCGGCGGCGACGCGGTTTCCCTGGAGATCAAGAGCTGGGCCGAGACCGAGGCGCTGATCGCTGCTCAAAAAGGCAAGGTCGTCGTCGTCGATCTCTGGTCCACCAGTTGCGTGCCGTGCATGAAGGAGTTCCCGAACCTGGTCGAGATGCACAACACGCTGCCGGCAGACAAGATCACCTGCATCTCGGTGTCGTGTGACTACGAGGGGCTCGACGAGGAGCCACCCGAGTCGAAGAAGCCGGCGGTCATGACATTTCTCACCAAGACCAAGGCCACCTGCACCAACCTGTTGCTCTCCGACGCGGACGTGGATGTTTACGAGAAAATCGGGTTGGCGGCGATCCCGGCCGTGTACGTCTATGACCAGGATGGCAAGATGGTCAAGCGATTCGACAATGATTCCGGCGACTATGGTGACGAGGGGTTCACCTACAAGGACCACATCATTCCATTGGTCAAGAGCCTGATCGATGGCAACGACAAATGACGCGGCCCGCGGGGGCGACCAGGCCGACACCCGCTGGTGGACCAGTCCCGGGCGCTTGGTTCGCCAACTGCTCTCGCTCGACGATACGCCGCACGCCATCGCCCTGGGCACGGCCATCGGGATGTTTGTCGGCATGACGCCGACCGTCGGCATTCAGATGATCATCATCCTGGCCGTCGCTGCCTGCACACGACCGTTCTTCCACTTCAACCGCCTCGCCGGCCTGATCACGGTTTACGTTTCGAACCCGCTGACAATGCTGCCGCTTTACGCCGCCTTTTACTACGCCGGCACGATGGTCGTGGAAGCCCCGCTGACATTGACCGAGTTCCAGCAGCAATTCGAACAGACACTCCACATGGGATGGCTCGACCCCCTGCAGTTCATTTTTGTCGAGGTCGGTTGGCCGATGGTCGTCGGATCGCTCGTGCTGGCCACCGCGACAGCTCTGCCCACCTACCCGCTGGTCAAAAGACTCGTGATCGCCAGGCGGAATCGCACCGCCACGGGACAGGCCTCATGAATCACGTGACGGATCGGACCGACTGCCTGTGTGCTGGGATTGTCGTCGTCGATCACGTCTGCGCGCCAATCGACACCATTCCCGACCCGGGTTCGCTCGCGGAAACCCCCTCCCTGACGCTCACCATCGGTGGCTGCGCCTCCAACGTCGCGGTCGACCTCACCCGGCTCGGGCTGACGGCATCGGTTGCCGGAACCATCGGTGACGACGCGCTCGGCCGTTTCATCCATGATGAACTCGTGACCGCTGGCGTCTGCTGCAGCAACCTGGAAACCCGAAGCGACGTGGCGACCAGCGCGACGCAGGTGATCAATGTTCGGGGTGAGGACCGACGTTTCATCCACGCGACCGCTGCCAATCGCTATTTCACCGCCGAGTCCATCACCGACGACGTGCTCGACAGCATCAGCCTGCTCTACCTCGGCGGCTATTGCCTCGCCGATGAGCCCTCCGCCCAACGTGTCGAGGAACTCTTCGCACGAGCCCGCCAGCGGGACGTGGTCACGATGCTCGACGTCGTGGTTCCCGGCCCCGGCGAGTGGGACTCTCGCATCAGTCCCGTATTGCCGGTCACCGACCTGTTTGTCCCCAACGAGGACGAGGCTCGGTTGCTGTCTGGCATCGACCAACCCCTCAAGCAAGCGATGCACTTCCACGATCTAGGAGCAGCAACAGTCATCATCACCCGAGGCGACAAGGGGGCGATCCTCGTCAACCACCAGGGCGGCTGGGAGGCTGCGACCCACGACGTGCCGGTCGTTGACGCGACCGGAGGTGGAGATGCTTTTGCGTCCGGCTACATCTTCGGGCTGCTGCGTGGAGAGCCTGTCGAGCAGTGCCTGAGGCTGGCGACGGCTGCGGGAGCCTGCTGCGTCCAGTCACCGGGTGCGACGACCGGAATGCCCGACGCCACGCAGCTGCAAACGCTGGCAAGGGAAACGCCACTGGCGATCAGCCGAATCGGCCCGATTCCAGAAGTCGCCGGCCCTTGAGCCAGCGTGAAGCCGGACGGGCCGGGCGTCAGCGGGGAGCCACATCGGGCTGGGACGATCTATGCGGGTTCGAGATTGAAGACCTCAACATCGACGCCCTCGCTGAAGACGACGTGATCCGGAGGCCCCTGGACCTCGATTCCCGCCGCGCGGAGCAACGACTCCTCGCATCTCCTCACCGTGGCGCCACGCAGCGGATACGGTTGATGATGAACCCGACCAGAGAGTAGTCCGGATCCGGGCCTGCGGGGATCACCAGCAAACAGGACATACCGCTCAACGAGGAAGTGCTCGAGTGTTTCCGGGATCGCGTGGCCCGATTCGTCGACACCGGCGAGCCTTATCGTTGGGTCGCACTCGATTTCAACCTCGATGCCAACTCCCGGCAGCCCGGCCCCCATGCCTCGTCCTGTGCCGGCAGCGTCGTTCCCTTCACCAGCTCTCACGCTGTGATACGCCATCCCTTGATGATCACCGCACGCCAGCGGCCGGACATCCATGCGGGCGTGAAAGTAATTCAGCCGCCACCGGCTCCGAGCGATCCACACCGCGAGCCGATTGGCGGCATCGAGGCTGAAGAACCAGACTCCCGGGACTCCGTCACGGTGAACGTATGTCCGGACGTTGGTTTCATGAAACGTCGAGATGCCCGGCACGGCAGGGCTCCACCATGGCCGCACACCCCGCATGTGAAACGGCACCAGCCCTACCCAGGCCGTCCCACCAAACGTGTCAACGGCCAAGCCGCTGGGGAGCAATGTGGCCAAGCGATCGGCAGCCACCCGCCAATGCAGGAAAGCCAGGTTTTCCCAGGACTGGTATCCTGCCGGACTCTGCCGCGGCCGCCGTGTAGGGGCCAGTCGATCAATCGGATCCGAGGAACTCATCTCGCCTAGAACCGTCGTGGAATCCACCTGGGCTGTGTCGCGTCCCTGGGAATCGGAGCGGGCGTCTCCAGAGCCGGCCCGGGCAACTCGACCGGCTGTCCGGGAGGTGCCGGTTCGAGTCCTGCCGGCTGAGTCTCCAGCGGAGGAGGAACGGTGCCAGCCGTCGGAGTCGTATCGGCCGCCGGCCGTTGCGGCCCGGCGTCTGATTTTTCCGGCCTGGGCGTGTCTCCAGGATTGTCTGGAATTGTCGACGGCAACGCGGGTGGAGCCGGCGAAGGTGTGGCTGGAGCGGCTTCCGTCGGCGATGCATCTTCGATCACCGCGCCGTGATCGTCGCCGCAATGCGGACAGCCTGGTTGCTTGGTGACCGGAGCCGGCTGCTCGTGAACGCCACCACAACTGGAACATGTCGGTGGGTGATGGTGGGGCGCCCCGCATCCGCTGCAACTGGTGGAGACCGGGTGTGGATGAGAGCAACCGGCGTGCGCCAATGGTGTCCCGCACCCGCCACACCCCGAGCCATGAGACACGGGGGCTCCACAACCGCCGCAACCACTTTCACTCTGCCAGTAGTCGTTATCGTACACCAGACCACAATCGCCGTCGTAGCAGGTCGACTTGTGACGGGAACATCCGGCAATTCCCACCAGCACGGTGGCCGCAGCCACGAGAATCGCCGAGAGCGTGTACGAGTCAATCTGTCTCTTGGCCATGTCCAATCTTCTCCGATCAGCCTGTCACAACAGGACGCGTGCGCGTAAACGCTTGCCGACAAATGAGATATCGGTGACCGGACTGCGCAAACTTTACCGGTTTTGCGGTTTGTGAGGCCCGGGCTCGGGCAGCTTTTCAGCAAAACGTCCCGATGCTGGACGCGTCTCAGTATCTGTGACCTAGCCTTTTCACGAGGTATTGACGGACCTCGATCCACTCACCCCGAGAACAATCACCAGGTCGGTGGCCCCGCCAGGGTGCCCCGTCCGGAGGACAATGGCGATGGCTCGAAAAGACGCACTGCTCAGACTGCACCAGCGGCTGATGGAGAAACGGGACGCGTTGCGGCAGAAATTCGGCACCGAGGACCACGTGTGGCAGACGAATCCCCAAACCGGAGGCGATATCGGTGACGCCGCCAACAGTGGCGCCTCACGAGAACTCAACACGCAGCTCGCAGCTCTAGAAAGTCGTGAATTGCGCCAGGTCGAAGTTGCCCTGCAGTTGATTCGCGAAGGCCGCTACGGGAAGTGTGAAAAGTGCAACCACTCGATCCCGATTGAACGGCTCCGGGCAGTTCCCACTTCGATCCTCTGCGTTTCCTGCCAAAGAGATCTCGAAATCATGGGCGGTACCAATGGCGACGGCGACGTCGACTGGGGACACGCCCTCGACTTTGAAGGACGCATGAACCCCACCGAGGTCAGCATGAAAGACATCGACGTCGACTGACCACGTGTCGCAAGAGGAAGAATCGCGAAACGGGCAACAGAGACTACGCGTCATCACAGACAGTTTGCGTTGCCACCAACGCAGCCACCTTGCCATCCATGACCAACTCACGCACATCATTCAACGGGCGACATGCCACCGGGCTCGTGGCCGCCTGCACGCTGGGACTCCTGATCTCCGGGCTCCTGCCGGGATTTGCCGCGCCCACCGCCCACGAGGGAGCCTCGCCATCCGACGCCGACCTCCTGGCTGCGGCCGGCAGACAACTCGCGACTGTCACACAGCAGGTCATGCCCAGCGTGGTCAAGATCCGCTGTCGCAAACCGAGCAGCGGAAGAGCCACGTTGCAGGAGACCGGGTCGGGCGTCATTGTGCAGCACAGAACGACCGGTCGCCCTGTCGTGGTCACCAATGCGCACGTCATCGCAGGCCGTCGCCCCACCGACCTGCGGATCCACCTTTACGACGGGCGGATCGCAACGGCCGTCCGCACCTGGTCAGACCCCGCCAGTGACCTGGCCGTCGTGGCCCTCGAGGCCGGCAGCTTGACGGCAGCCCAGTGGGGAGACAGCGACCAGTTGCAGATCGGCCACTTTGTTCTTGCCGCCGGAAGCCCCTTCGACCTCAACCACTCGGTGACACTCGGCATCATCAGCGCCAAGGGCCGCCGCTCGCTGAAAATCGGCCGTGGCGACGTGATCAACCAGGACTTTCTCCAGACCGACGCCGCCATCAACCCGGGCAACAGCGGTGGCCCTCTGCTGGACACGCGAGGTCGTGTGATCGGCATCAACACCGCCATCGCCACCACCAACGGGCACGGCTCGGGCGTCGGGTTCAGCATCCCAAGCCGACTGGCACAACGCGTCGTTGACGACCTGCTGACTCACGGCACAGTCCGCCGCGCCTACCTCGGCGTCGTGCTCGACCCGGAATTCACACTCGCCGAAGCCAGGCAATTGGGGCTCGATCGTAAGGGAGGAGCACGGATCACCAGCATCGCCTCAGGCACCCCTGCCGCCCGCGCCCGCTTGCAGGTCAACGACGTGGTGACGTCGTTTCAGAACGCCCCGGTGCACGACTTCGACCACCTGGTCAACCTCGTCAGCCTCCAGCCGATTGGCAGCCAGGTGACACTCGAAGTCTGGAGAAATCGCCGCTCACTCAAGATCCGTGTATCCCTGTCGGACCGGGCGCAGATCGACTGAACCGGCGAAGCCCGGCGTCCTGACGATCGTTGCTCTGCACGCCCTCCGAAACCTGGCTACCTGATCGGCGCCACGTCCGCGAGCAACCGGATCATGTAGTCGAGCACCCCCTGCACCTCGACGTCGACACACGCATCCACGTTTGACTCCGGCAGCATTTTCCGCCGGCGGTCCATCACCGTCATGCCTCGCGTGAGTTGCCCGGAGAGTTCCACGTCGACGCGCATCGCGCGGCGGGCGAAGAGCTGAGGTTGTGTCACGGCCGCGAGGGCCGCCACGGCGTGCAGGACCACACCCTCGATCCCCAGTTGCTCGTGGTGTGTCCGGAACCAGTAGGGCACGATCGACTCAACCAGTTCGCCAATCGGGCCCGAAAGCCTCTGGGCCAGACGTCGGTACTGGTCGGGGCTGAGGATCAACCGGCGACTGACATCCAGCGGCACGAGCGTCTTGGCGACCGGCGACGTCAGCACGCGGCGAGCGGTTTCGACGCTGGCCATCACGTTGAACTCGGCGACCGCTGACACATCACCTCCCGCTCCTACCGTGCCGCCCAGGCAAACGAGCCCACCGAGCAACCCGAGAAAATCAGGCGCCATCTCGGACGCCAGCCCAACGTTGGTCAACGGACCAAGAGTCAGCAGGGTGATCTCGCGGGGTCGGTCGCGGACGATTTCAACCAGCAGCTTGGCGGATTCGTGGCGTTGATGCAGGCCGACCACGGGCACGTCCCATTCTCCCAGCCCAGACGGGCCGTCGAGCCCCGCGGGGGACGGAAACGGGGGTGACAAGGCGTTGCTGTGCCCGACTCGAGGCCTCCGGGGAGGATCAACGCAATCGATGATGGCCTGGATGTTGCGCGTAGCGACCAAGCCCGAGACCCGCCCGGCAGTCGCAGTCAGGCCAATCACCTCGATCTCCGGGTCCACCAGCGCCAGTAACAGCGCCAGGGCGTCCCCAATCCCCGGGTCGGCGTCGATGACCAACTTGTGTCCCACCGGCAGCCGCACCTCGCTCTGCAGGGTCGTCGCACGGCCCACTGCCGCGATGGATCGATCCTAGGACCGTATGAATCCGGGTGTCAATTGCCTTCTCGGTGAATCCCCTCGTGAGATAAAGTGAAACAGGACATGGCCCATTGATGGGGCAATCGGCAGACCGACGACGGGGGTGGTGATGCACGGGGCGATCGGGGTAGTGGTTGAACGGGCCATCGCGGGAGAGGACTCCACGTCCGACGCGGTCGAACAGGCCTTTGCGGCGATCATGGACGGCGAATCGGAAGCTGTCGACACTGCAGCTTTGCTGACGTCCCTGGCAGCCAAGGGCGAGTCAGTGACCGATGTGGTCGGCGTGGCACGGGCCATGTCGAGCCGGGCGTCTCGTATTGTCTCCTCACACGAACGCCTGCTCGACACGTGTGGAACGGGAGGCGACCGACTGCACACGTTCAATATCAGCACCGCCACCGCGCTGGTCGCCGCGGCGTGTGGCGTCCCCGTCGCCAAACACGGCAACCGTGGTGTCTCCAGTTCCAGCGGCTCTGCTGATGTCCTGAGAGCCCTGGGAGTCACCATCGATCTCTCCCCGGACAGTGTCAGTCGTTGCCTCGATGAGATCGGAATCGGGTTCTGCTTTGCCCCGCTGTTCCATTCAGCAATGAAACACGCGGCGCCGGTGCGAGCCCAGCTGGGGATCCGGACCATCTTCAATCTCGTCGGCCCCCTCACCAATCCGGCCAACGCGTCGTGCCAGTTGCTGGGGGCCAACGGCAACGAGACGGCCGAACTGCTGGCCGGCGCCTTGCTCGACCTCGGACGTCCACGCGCCATCGTCGTCTGTGGAAATGACGAATTGGACGAGGTGGCGTTGTGGGGAGAAACACTGGCGTGGGAAGTCGACGGACAGGCCGGGGCGATTTCCCGCCACACCTGGTCAGCCTCAGATTTTGGCGTTGAGGACTGTGATGTCACGGCCCTGACGGTGGATTCGCCCGAGGCCAGTGCCGAGGTGATCGCCGGGGTGCTTGACGGTGAGACCGGCCCCGCCCGCGACATCGTGGTCGCAAACACGGCTGCGGCCCTGTATGCGTTTGGACAACCTGACACACTCGCCGAAGCCGCCGCAACGGCCCAATCAACCCTGGACAGTGGCCTGGCCAGCGAATTGCTCGAACGCCTGGTCACCACAAGCCGGCGTCTGGGCTGACCCGCGGCATCCTGGAGTGTGGTCGGTCCGAGCCTTGCCTTGCGTCGACCGAGGACCGCGCTATAATTCACGTCGCCGCCCCTCCGAGGCGGCGCCATGATGGCAACATTTCACAGCTCTCCGGAGGTCACGCCTGCCGGAAGAGTCTCGGCAGCGAGTGGAACGGGATGCAGGCATTCAAACGCTGGTGGCACGACGTCGTGCAGGCGATTACCACAGTCGCCCAGGGCATGAGGATCACGGCCCGCACGATGTTCAAGACCTACGACCGTGGCGCTTTCACCGAGGTGTTCGAATATCCCGAGGTGCCCGTTCCGGTGAAGGTCCGCTACCGGGGATTCCACCGTTACGACCTGACCACCTGCATCGGGTGTGACAAGTGTGCCGCAGCGTGCCCGGTCGACTGCATCTACATCAGCAAAGAAAAGAGCCCCGTCGGAAAAGGCTTTCGGCTCAATGGCTTCGCCATCGACTACACCAAGTGCATGTTTTGCGCGCTGTGTGTCGAGCCCTGTCCGGTCGACTGCATTTTCATGGGCTCAAACTTTGACCTCTCGTGCTACAGCCGCGATGGCTGCATCGTCGATTACGCGAGACTTCCGCTGGAAACCGCTTGGGGTAAGGCCACGCTGAACCCCACCGCCGTCGCCGAGAGCAAGGTGCTCTATGAGCCGGTTTGGGTGAAGGGCGAGCCGAGCCCGTTTGAGTTGGCTGCCGAGGAGGCGGAAGCATGAGTGGTTCCGACCGAACCCCCCGGCAGCTGTTCACCGTCGAGGAAGCCAATCTCAGACTCCCCCTGGTCAAGGCAATCGTCCGCGATATCGTCACCTTGTTCTCCGACCTCCACGACCGCCGTGAGCGACTCAACGAACTCCGCAACCGGAGCGAGCAGAGCGATTATCGAGACGAGGTCGAGGCGATGGAGAGTGAACTCGAACGCGATATCGAGACGCTCGACACTTACGTCGCGGAACTCGCTGAACTCGGCGTCGAACTCAAGGACCCCCTTACCGGGCTCGTCGACTTCCGTACGACCGTCGATGAACGGGAGGCCTACCTCTGCTGGAAACTGGGTGAGGAAACTATCGGGTGGTGGCACGAGCTGGACACCGGGGTTTCCGGACGTCGGCCGGTCACCGAGTTGCAAGAGACAGTGCCCGCAGCTACACCCGCAGCTACACCCGCAGACGGAACCGAAGCTGACGCCTCCTGACAATTCAACATGTCGAACCTGCTCAATCATTTCCTGCTATTCGTTCTCGCCGGCTCCGGCATGCTGCTGGTGCCGTTGCTGATCGGCCGGTTTCTCCGCCCCAGGTTGCCGACCCCCGAGAAGGACGAGATTTACGAATGTGGTGAGCCGACGATCGGGTCGAGCTATATTCAGTTCGACCTGCGCTTCTACACCGTCGCCCTGCTGTTCATCATCTTTGATGTCGAGATCGCGTTTTTCTTTCCCTGGGCGATGATCTACGGGAACGCCATGCAACTGGCAGACAGCAGCCTCGGCGACACCGCAAGGCAGACGCTCAGTGAACGCCTGCTGTCGGCCCCGAACGAGACAATCGCGCCAGTCACCCAGTCTGATGCTCTCCTGCTCGGAACGACCGGGTTCTTCGACATCCTGATCTTCTTCGGCGTCCTGATGGTCGGGTTCGCCTACGTGTGGAAGCGAGGAGATCTCGATTGGGTCCGAGCCGTCGGCCAGGCCGATCTCACACCAGCGGGCACGGTTACGGCAACGGCCGCCGTACCCGGTGTCGTTCCCGAGCCCGAAGCGGCTTCCGAGACGGGAGACGCGTCATGAGGGGTGCCAACGAGATTCACGAGGTGCTGTTGCAGACCTTCGGGTCCGAGGCCGTCACGGGGGCCAACCTCGAGGCGATCGATCCCTGGATCGAGGTGGCGCCCGGTAGCATCGTCGAGGTGTGTACGTTTTTGCGAGACGACGAACGATTCCTGTTCGATCATCTCAACAACCTCTGCGGAGCCGACTATCTCCAGCCGGACCCGAAGAAGGCCAAGAAATTCGAGCACAAGCCTCACGTCGAGGTCGTCTACCACCTCACCAGCTACACTCACAAGCACCGGATTACGCTCAAGGTGATGCTGCCTCGCTGGGCCGATGACATCGAAGGCGAGATCCCCGCGTGTCCGAGTGTGACGAAGGTGTGGGCCGCCGCCGACTGGCACGAACGAGAGGCCTACGACCTGGTCGGCATCAAGTTCTTCGGCCACCCCAACCTCCGGCGAATCCTCTGTCCCGAGGACTGGGAAGGCCACCCGCTGCGGAAGGACTACGAGTTTCCGCTCGAATACCACGGCATCCGCGGGAAGTGACATTCGGCAAATCCAGCCGCACCGTGACGCACAGATTCACAGGCCACGACGAGATGACGACCGAGTTGCAAGATCCACGGATCGTCGAATACGACGTTCGTACCGATGAGATGCTCGTCAACATGGGGCCCCAGCACCCGAGCACCCATGGCGTGCTGCGGCTGTTGCTGAGAACCGATGGGGAGATCGTTCACGAGATCACCCCGCACCTGGGCTACCTGCACCGCTGTGCCGAGAAGATCGGTGAGAACCTGGCCACGCCACAGTGGATCCCTTACACCGACCGGATGGACTACCTGGCCGGGATGAACATGAATCTCGGACTCTCGCTGGCCGTCGAAAAACTGGTCGGACAGGAGGTTTCCGACAAGGCCCGGGTGATCCGTGTCATCATCGGCGAACTCGGCCGCATCGCCAGTCACCTGGTCGGCATGGGTGCCTACGGACTCGACCTGGGCACGTTCAGTCCCTTCCTCTGGGCGTTCCGCGAGCGCGAGATCATCCTGGATCTCTTTGAGGAAGTCTGCGGAGCCAGGCTGACTTACAGCTACATCACTCCCGGCGGCGTCACTCACGACCTGCCCGCCTCAATCCACCTTCCCCCCGGCCTCGCCAGCCTGACCGGGCAACCAGCCGACACAACCGTGTCGTGGACCGACGCACTCCTGCAATTCCTCAACTGGCTTGAACCACGTATCACCGAATACCACACGCTGTTGACCCGCAACCAGATCTTCATCAAGCGGACTGCCGGGCTGGGAGTGATGTCGGCCGAGATGGCCAAGAGCTACGGCTGTACGGGCCCCGTTTTGCGAGGAAGCGGCGTCGACTGGGACCTCCGCCGTGATGGCGAGGAAATCTACACCCGGATGTACGAGGGCTACGACTTTGACGTGCCGGTCGCGCCGTTTGATGCAGCGCCGCCCGAGGCCGTGCTCGGGGACAATTGGTGTCGTTTCTTCGTGAGAATGATGGAAGTGGTGCAGTCAATCCGCCTGGTGCGACAGGCCATCGACAAATACCCGACCGCCGAAGGGGCCTACCGCGAGGGCTTCAAGCTGGCGACAAAACTGCCGGTGGACGAATGCTATCTCGAGACTGAGTGCCCGAGAGGCCAGATGGGGTTTTACCTGGTCGGAGACGGCAGCAGCGAACCGTTCCGCGCCCGGGCCAAGAGCTCGTGCTTCTGCAACCTCTCGGTCACGGCTCCGCTCTCGGAGGGATTCCTCCTGGCCGACATCCCCGCCATCGTCGGATCGCTCGACGTCGTGATGGGCGAAATCGACCGCTAGGCAAGATGGCCGCCTCAGGCTGGCGCCCATCCAGACAGCCGCCGGTGACTCAGCAAGGTCGCTGCGTCGGCCACAACGCAGACGGTCGCCGGTGACTCGTCGAAACTGCTGTCAGTTTCGCTTCCGCCAGCTTCGCCCCGGCCTCGGCCTGTTGCGGTGGATCGATTTCCGGAATTCGCCTACACTCACCCCCGAGGTCCACGCTCCTTCGGAGATCAGCATGAGCCGCTTGCCTGCGAGCCCCACGATGTCCCCGCTTCGCCTGTCCTTCGTGGCCACCCTGGCCCTGTTGGTGCTCGGCCTTGGCCTGGCGCCTGCCAATGCGGTGTGGGCCGCTGACAATGACGACGCCAAGACGTCGGCAGAGCCGAGCGAAGAAGAAATCCTGCTGCTGATGCGGATGTTTTCCGAGACGTTCGAGCAGATCGAGCGAAACTACGTCAAGGGCGTCGATCGCCGGCGACTGGTGGAAGCCGCCATCCGAGGCATGCTCAAGGAACTCGACCAGTACTCCAACTACATCAGCCCCGAACAGATCTCACGATTCCAGCAGAGTGTCAGCCAGCAGTTTGGCGGCATCGGCATCCAGGTCCGCCCCGATCTGGTCGTCTCCACCCCGCTGGCCGGAAGCCCGGCCTACAAGGCCGGCATCAAGGCCGGTGACCGGATCGTCGAGATCGACGGACAGGCCGCCAGTGCGTTTCCCGCTGGCAACAAGCTCGAACGTGCCGTGTCTCTGATGAAGGGCAAACCAGGCGAAGCGGTGACACTCGGCATCCGTCGCACCGGCGTCACGGACGTCATCAAGATCACCGTCAAGCGGGCCATCATCCAGGTGCCAACCGTCATGGGAGACGTCTTCGGCGACAACGACCAGTGGAACTTCATGCTCGACGACAAGAAAAAAATCGGATACGTCCGACTGACCCACTTTGCCCGTCGTACCGCCGACGAACTCGACGCCGCACTGAAGCAACTCAAGGCCAAAGGGATGAAGGCGCTGATCGTCGACCTCAGGTTCAATCCCGGGGGTCTGCTGAGCCAGGCAACACGCATCTCGGACATGTTCATCGAGGAAGGCCGCATCGTCAGCACCAAGGGACGTAATGTCCGTGAACGTGTCTGGAACGCGACCAAACCAGGCACGCACTCCGGCTTTCCGATGGTGGTACTCGTCAACCACTTCAGCGCCTCCGCCTCCGAAATCCTCAGCGCCTGTCTCCAGGATCACAAGCGGGCCATTGTCGTCGGCGAACGGACCTGGGGGAAAGGAAGCGTGCAAAACGTGATTCAGCTCGAGGGAGGATCCAGCGCCCTGAAGCTCACCACCGCCAGCTACCACCGCCCCAGCGGACGCAACATTCACCGGTTCCCCAACAGCAAGCCAACCGATGTCTGGGGTGTCATGCCGGATGAGGGGATGGAAGTAAAAATGTCGCGGCTCGACATGATCCGTTACCAGGAATATCGCCGGCAACGGGATGTGATCCAGGACGGCGGCCCCCCCAAGAGCGACTTTGTCGACACCCAACTTGCCAAGGCGGTCAACTATCTCGACAGCGAGCTCGCCCCCAAGGACAAGAAGAAAGACGACAAGAAGAAAGACGACAAGAAGAAAGACGACAAGAAGAAAGACGACAAGAAGAAAGACGACAAG
>MDTE01025878.1_pt1 | contig 53047 bp, 53 predicted proteins | sample 811231 | NCBI WGS metagenome assembly MDTE01 (sample SAMN05326651, study PRJNA326480) | marine metagenome | isolation source: seawater | place: Indian Ocean: Red Sea | collected 2010 | reverse complement strand
GTATGCCAAGCCATAGTCGCACATTTTATTCGCATTGGAAATTCTTGAACACCTGATAATGAGGAGATAGTTGTGATTTGATCATCTGATAAACTGTTTAAAGTAATTTTTGATTTATTTTTTAACATATTTAAAAAATCATCAGTGACTTTTTTTGAAAATTGTAAATCTCTACCTTTTAAAGTATCAGTAAGAATTGAAGCAGACGCCAAAGATATTGCACATCCTTCACCTTCAAAACTTAGGCCAGAAATATTTTTATCTTTATCTAACTTTAAATATATGTGAACTTTATCTCCACAAAGCGGGTTATGCGCTTTTGCATCGTGATTATAACCTTCGCATTTTCCTTTATTCCTAGGATTCTTCGCGTGATCTAATATTATTTCTTGGTATAGCTCTTTTAAATCCATTTAAATCTTAAAAACTTTCTTACATTTGTTAATTGAATCACTCAAAACATCAATATCCTCTTTTGTATTATAAACCCCAATAGATGCTCTGGCTGAAGCAGGAATTCCAAGTTTATCATGTAAAATTTGACAGCAATGATGACCTGCTCTTATAGCTACGCCATTATCATCTAAAATTGTTGCAATATCATGGGGGTGGATTCCTTTCATAGTAAATGACATTATTGATGCTCTATTTTTTGGATTACCAATAATATTCACAGAATTATCTTTTCTTAATTTTTCTAGACCATACTCAAGAATTTGGCTTTCATGTTTTTCTATATTTTTAATTCCCAAATCCTTTATAAAATTGATAGATTTTGCGAAAGCTACTACTTCAGCAGTTTGCATCGTGCCTGCCTCAAACTTTGTTGGTGACTCTGCGTATGATATTTCATCTTTTTTTACTTCACTTATCATTCCACCACCGCCTTGATATGGTGGTAACTCATTAAGCCATTTTTTTTTTGCGTAAAGAACTCCAAGTCCGTTTGGACCATACATTTTATGACAAGAAATAGCATAAAAATCGCAACCTAAATCCTGTACATCTAAAATCGAATGAGGAGCGCCCTGAGTGCCATCTATTAATACTGGGATTTTTTTTGAATTAGCTAAATCAATAATTTTTTTTACAGGCAAAATTGTTCCTGTAACATTTGAAATATGTGTAAAAGCTATAATTTTAGTTTTATCGGTAATCTGTTTTTTGAACTCATCAATATCTACTTCTCCATTTTCGTTTACAGAGGCAAATTTAATTACTGCACCCTTTTTTTTTCTAATATAATGCCACGGTACATAATTTGAATGATGTTCTAATTCAGTAACAAGAATTTCATCTCCGTTTTTAATAAATTTTTCTCCATATGTGTTTGCTACTAAATTGATTGCTTCTGTAGCTCCTTTAGTAAAAATTATTTCTTCTCTATATTTCGCATTTATGTAGGATTTTACTATATCTCTCGTCTCTTCAAATTTATTTGTAGCTTTTACTGCTAAAGTATGAACGCTTCTTCCGACATTAGAAAATTCAGTTTCATAAAATCTTGATATTTCATCAATAACCACTTTTGGTTTTTGAGAGGAGTTAGCACTATCTAAGTATATTAAAGGCTTACCTTTAATTTTTTGTTTAAAAATGGGAAACTTTGATTTTATGTTATTAAATTGCATTGACCTGCTCCGTCATTTTTTTTTCAAGAAATAATTTTAATTTTTTTTCAGGAATGTTTTCAAAAATTTCATTAAGGAATCCATTTATTAATAGTTTCTTTGCTACAGGTAATTCAATACCTCTAGTCATTAAATAATGGATAGCGTCTTCATCAATGCTCCCAGAGGTTGATCCATGCGAACACTTAACATCGTCAGCATAAATCTCTAGCTCAGGTTTCACATTAAATTCAGACTGATCACTTAAAATTAGAGCTTTACTTAATTGATATGCGTCAGTTTTTTGAGCAATTTCTTTAACGAATATTTTTCCTTGATAAACTCCTTTGCTATTATTTTCTAAAACATTCTTAATTTTTTGATAACTTTTACAATTGGGTGCCTTGTGATTAATTTGAGTTTTGATTTCTTGATGTTCTTCTTTACTTAAGCTGAGCCCAGATAATATATAACAAGTTGCGTTTTCTTCATCTAAGTCCATGTTAACCTCTATTTTATTAAATTTAAGTCCTGAGCTTAAAATAAAGTTTTGATAGCTGGAGTTATAATCTTGTGTTCCAGAAATATTCCTATAAAAATAACCATTGCTCTTTGATTCTTGAATAATAAAATTTTTTAACCCTGCACCCTTGTCAATATCTATTTTTTCAAAAGTATTTTTAAAAAATTTACAATTCTCACCGAAATTATAATCTATTAAAACTAACTCGGAGTTTTCATTTAATTTGATCTGATTTGAGTTATTTAAAATTTTATTATCTAAATTTGATGTAAAATAATTGTAAATGATTATTGGCTTTTTACATTTATAATTTTTTTGTACCTCTAGGTAAAATCCTCCTAAGGATAAAGCTTTATTGAGATTATAAAGATTATTTCTCGAGTAATTGCCAAAATTTTCAAGTTTTTTAAGGCTCTCAATTTTTACTTTCTCTTTTTCCTCAAATCCTATATCGCAGGATTTCAAAATACCATTTACAAGTATAATTTTATTATGATCAAAGTCTTCAATAAATTTAATTTTTTTATCTAATATGAAATCATCATGATTAGTAATTTGTTTGAAATTCTGGCTTATTATAAAATTAAGATCGCTAAACTTCCAATTTTCGTCTTTTTTATTTGGAAGACCATCTTTTAGAAATAATTCAAAATTTTTTTTTCTTTCGATTGTCTCTTTTTTGGAAAAAGTAGAAATTTTTTTAAAATCTATATTGAACAAATTTTCCATTATTTTAAATTTTCATAACCTGTTTTTTCTAATTCTTGACCTAAATCTGAAGAACCAGTTTTAATTATTTTTCCATTTGATAAAACATGTATGTAATCAGGTTTTATATAATCAAGTAATCTTTGGTAATGAGTAATAATTAAAAATGCATTGTTTTTATTTTTATGAGAGTTGACACCATCAGCAACAATTCTTAATGCATCAATATCTAAACCCGAGTCTGTCTCATCTAAAATAGCTAGTTTTGGCTCTAAAAGTTTCATTTGGAGGATTTCATTCTTCTTTTTCTCACCTCCCGAGAAACCGACATTTAGTTGCCTTGATAAAAATTTTTCATCAATGTCTAATTCATAGGCTTTTTCTTTAATTAGTTTTAAAAGAGTTAGAGTATCTAACTCCTTTTCACCTTTAGCTTTTCTAATTGAATTTAATGAAGTTTTAAGAAAATTAGTTGTATTTACCCCTGGAATTTCTAAAGGATATTGAAATGCTAAAAATATACCTTTTTGCGCTCTTTCCTCAATAGGTATATCTTGCAAGTTTTTACCTTCGTACTTTAAATCGCCGCTAACTTCATAGCCATTTTTACCTGATAAAATATTTGCTAAAGTGCTTTTTCCTGAACCATTTGGGCCCATAATTGCATGAACCTCTCCAGGTTTAATCTCTAGATTTAATCCGTTTAAAATTGACTTTTTATTTACTGAAGCTTTTAAATTTTGTAATTGAAGCATTATCCAACGCTTCCCTCTAAACTTATTGAAACTAATTTTTGTGCCTCTACTGCAAATTCCATTGGCAGTTGCTGTAAAACTTCTTTACAAAAACCATTGACTATCAGACTTACTGCTTCCTCCTGGTTGAGTCCTCTCTGATTGCAATAAAATAATTGATCCTCACTTATTTTAGATGTTGTAGCTTCATGTTCTACTGTTGAGGTTGAATTTTTATTTTTTATGTAAGGCACTGTGTGTGCCCCACATTTATTACCCATTAATAGCGAGTCACATTGAGTGTAATTTCTAGAATTTTTAGCTTTAAAACCAATATCTACAAGTCCCCTATATGTATTGTCTGCTTGACCTGCTGAAATTCCTTTTGAAATAATTTTACTCTTTGTATTTTTACCTAAGTGAATCATTTTAGTTCCAGTATCTGCTTTTTGATGATTGTTTGTAATGGCGATTGAGTAGAATTCACCTATTGAATTGTCTCCTTGTAATATACAACTAGGATATTTCCATGTTATTGCTGAACCTGTCTCGACTTGAGTCCACGAAATTTTAGAGTTTTTACCCCTACACGCACCTCTCTTAGTAACAAAATTGTAAATACCACCAACCCCATCTTTATCTCCAGGATACCAATTTTGGACTGTCGAATACTTTATTTCAGCATTATCTAATGCTACTAATTCAACATTAGCAGCATGTAACTGATTTTCATCTCTCATAGGTGCAGTGCAACCCTCTAAATAACTTACGTAACTACCTTTATCTGCAATAATTAATGTCCTTTCAAATTGACCAGTTTCGGAAGCATTAATTCTAAAATATGTAGAAAGTTCCATCGGACATCTTGTATTTGGCGGAATGTAAACGAAGGATCCATCTGTAAATACTGCAGAATTAAGTGTAGCGAAATAATGATCGCTAATTGGTATTACAGATCCAAGATACTTTTTGACTAAATCAGGATATTTTTGTATCGCTTCAGATATAGGGCAAAAAATTATACCCTTTTTATCTAATTCACCTTTAAAAGTCGTGGCCACAGAGACCGAGTCAAATACTGCATCAACTGCAACGCCGCTAAGTCTTTTTTGTTCATTCAGAGGAATTCCTAGTTTGTTATATGTTTCTATAAGTTTAGGATCTACTTGATCTAAACTCTTGGGTTTGTCTTTCATGCTCTTGGGAGCTGAGTAATAATAGAGATCTTGATAATTAATTTTTGGGTATTTAGGTTTTTGCCAATTTGGCTCTTTCAAAGCCTTTAATCTATTAAAGGCTTTCAGCCTCCAGTCTAACATCCACTTCGGCTCTTTTTTAATTTCAGAAATAAATCTTATTGTCATCTCTGTAAGTCCTTTAGGAGCTTTAAAGTTTTCGATTTCAGTTGTGAAACCGTATTTATATTCCTGATTTTTAAATTCTTCTTTTTTCATTGTTACAAATTTGTTTTAGTAAGATCCTGTAATTTTACTTTTTCAAAAAAACCGTTAATGTGTTGATCTAATTGGTCCCACAAATTGTGAGTAATACATTTTGTTGATTTATTATTACATCCTCTCTTTGAATTTTTTTTGCAATTCAAAGTTTTAACTTCTTCATCAACGGCAAAAATTATATTAGATAACTTTATTTCAGAGGCTGGTTTTTCTAATATGTAGCCTCCTGCAGCACCTCTAGAACTTTTTACTAACTTATTATTTTTTAACTTAAGAAAGATCTGCTCTAAATAGGCCAACGATATATTTTGTCTTAAAGAAATTTCTGTAAGACTTATTGGGCCGTCTTTTGAATTTAACGCCAAGTCAGCCATTGCCATAACAGCGTATCTACCTTTATTAGTAAGTTTCATAATTAATCGTTGTATTACAACAGTTTTGTCGCAATTCCTACCTTTTTAGTCAGGATTAAAAAAAAATATTTGTCGCATAAAAACATGATATAAAAGTTGAACTTTTTTTTTTAATAATAATCATTATCAAGTATGAAACCAAAGAGTTTAGAAATTTTTATACCTGGACCAGCTGGTAGATTAGAGGCAAAGTATTATAAAAATCCAAAATTCGGGTCTCCTGTTGCTATAGTGTTACATCCTCATCCACAGTACGGTGGTACAATGAACAATAAAATTGTTCAGTTAATGTATAATATTTTTTTAGAAAATGGTTTTTCTGTTATTAAAGTAAATTTTAGAGGTGTAGGAAAAAGTGATGGTGTTTTTGATAATGGACAGGGAGAACTATCAGACGCAGCTGCAGCATTAGACTGGATAGAAAGGCAAAATTTAGATTATAGTCAATGTTGGGTATCAGGATTTTCTTTTGGATCTTTAATTTGCATGCAATTAATTATGAGAAGACCTGAGGTTAATAATTTTATTGCAGTTTCACCGCAACCGAATGTTTACGATTTTTCTTTTTTAGCTCCATGCCCGACATCTGGACAAGTTATATATAGCGAAAATGATGAACTTGTTACAAAAGAAAGCATAAATGAGCTTGACAGTAGAATCAAAAGTCAAAAAGGAGTTGAGGTTATTTTTTCAAAAATAAAAAACTCTAATCATTTTTTTAAAAATAAAGAAAAAGATTTAAAAATTGAAATTGAAAATTATTTAAAGGAAAAAACTGCTTTAATTTAATTTTCTAATAATTCCCCTCCTGTTAATGGTTTGTTGCAATTAGTTGTATTAGGAAAGGTGATAGGAAGTTTTTTATAGGATCTTATAGCTAAATAAGCAAAAGCTTGTGATTCTACAAAATCTCCATTAACTCCGTAATCGTCAATTAAGATCAATTTATATCTTTTTGGTAAATTTTTTTTAATTAAATTGATTAATACTGTATTTTTTCTTCCGCCACCACAGATCAAAATATTGCTCAAATCTAGTTCTTTTTTTAAAATTATAGATAATCTTTCACCTAGAATACTAGCTGTGAACTCAGTCAAAGTTGCTGTGCCGTCCTCTAATGACAAACCTCTGGCAAATGAAATGTCAAAATCGCTTGTGTCAAAAGAATTTTTGTTTTTATTTTTTCTGTTTAAATATAGTTCTTGTCCTTGTTCAAATATTATTTCATTTTTTTTCCCTAATGAGGCAATCTTACCATTTTTGTCGAATTTAAAATCAGAATTTTTTCTAATCCAAGAGTCTATCAAACAGTTCCCAGGGCCAATATCTTTACTGGAAATATCTGTCAATTTAGAAGAGTTCTTTAAAATTGTAATATTAGCTATTCCTCCAATATTAAGAATACAGACGGGAAGTGCAATTTTTTTTTGAGACGTAATTAATTTATGAAATACCGGAGTTAGTGGTGCCCCTTCTCCTCCATTCAAAATATCATTTTTTCTAAAATTACAAATAATTTTTTTTTTTACCAATTGGTTTAATAATTTTCCGTCACCTAATTGTAATGAAATTTTCTCACTAGAATTATGATAAATAGTCTGACCGTGAAAACCTATAAGAGTATTTTTATCATCAATTTTAAACTCCTTAATTATTTTTGCATGAAATATTGTTATTCTTCTCTCCAGATCTTTTATTTCTGATGACAACTTTTTTAAATCATCTTTATTAAATATTTTCTCCTTCAAAGAGTGAATATTTTTATATACTGCTGAATCATACTCAAAATACTTATCTTCGATCTCTTTATATTCATTAACGCCATCTGAATAAATTATGGAGGCATCAACGCCATCTCCAGATGTCCCACTCATTAAGCCTATAGATGTATAATTTTTTTGCATATTTTTATTTATTTATAATAATTTTTGTATAATAGTGTTTTTAACACATTGTTCTATGAAAAATAAATTTTTACTTGAAATGCAGTCTCGGGGTTATCTAAGTCAATGCACAAACTTAAGTAAACTTGAGGAAATGTGTAATAAAAAATCTATAACTGGTTACATTGGATTCGATTGCACTGCGCAAAGTTTGCATGTTGGAAGTTTACTTCAAATTATGATTTTAAGATTAATGCAAAAACATGGTCATAGACCAGTTGTGCTTTTAGGTGGTGGAACTACTTTAATAGGAGATCCATCTGGAAAAGACTCAACAAGAAAAATTTTAAAGCAACTAGAAATAAAAAAGAATATAAAAAGTATAAAAAAAGTTTTTTTAAAAATTTTAAGCACGTCAGAAAAAAGATTAAAACCAATCTTTGTCGATAATGCAGATTGGTTAACAAAATTAAATTATATAAAGTTTTTGAGAGAAGTAGGTTCGCATTTTACAATCAATAAAATGCTTACTTTTGATAGTGTTAAACTTAGGTTGGAAAGAGAACAGTCGCTCAGCTATATGGAATTTAACTATATGATTTTACAAGCTTACGATTTTTATAAATTATTTAAAGATAAAAGTTGTATTTTGCAAATAGGAGGTTCTGATCAATGGGGAAATATTGTGGGTGGTGTTGATTTGATAAGGAGAATGCTCAAGAAAGAGTCTTTTGGACTAACCTCACCCTTAATAACTCTAGCCTCTGGAGCAAAGATGGGAAAAACTGAAAAAGGAGCAATATGGTTAAATGAAGATTTACTATCACCGTATGACTATTGGCAATTTTGGAGAAATACAGATGATCGTGATGTAAAAAAATTTTTAAATTTTTTTACTGAGCTAGGAATTGAAGAAATTGAAAAATTATACAAAAGTACAAAAAACATAAATGATTTAAAAATAATTCTCGCTAACGAAGCAACAAGTATTTTACACGGTAAAGGAGCATCGAAAAAAGCAGAAAGAATAGCAGAGGAAACTTTTAAGGAAAAAAAATTAAGTCAAGATCTTCCTGAAATAAAAATTAATGCTAACGAATTAGAAAAAGGTATTGAGTTTTTAAATTTTTTGGCAAAAAATAAAATTGTTTCCTCAAAAAGTGAGGCTAGAAGAATTATCGCTAATAACGGGTTTAAAGTAAATGATACTTTGGTAGAAAATAGTATGAAAAATCTCGATAAAAATCATTTTAAAAATAAGATTTGTAAAATATCTCTTGGTAAAAAAAAACATTATATTGTTAAAATTACTTAGACTTTTTTTTTTGATTTAAAATTTTTTGAATAAATCTAGGTGTAATTGTTTTTATTGGGTTTATTGTCGTTTTTATTTTACCTGGTGGACCTTTCATCCTAAAACTGATCCCAAAGAGTCCTTCGCCAACTTCTTTGGGAATAACAATATCTCCTATCACTGGAATTTTGGAAATAAGTTTATTTAAATTTTTGGCAGGTATCAAAGTTCCTTTTAAACTTGTTATATTTGGGTTTTGATAGCCTTCCATTAAAACTGAAACACTCGGACCGTAAGCTAGTATCTCATTAAATTTTAAAAGGTCTTTTGTTTTAATCATATTAATTTCTAGAACATCAAAAGATAAACCCTCACCCTCAGCAAGATCAGCTAATCCACCTAAATCTGCTAAAGAGAGTAGTTTAACCATGGCTGGAGCATTTATAACTTTGAATTTTTCAATTTTTAATTTTGAAACTGTTACACTATTGTCAATAATCGAAGAAAATAAAAGATTACCGTCAGTTAAACCTTTAAAAAAACTATACTCAGTTAATAAAGGTGTAGCTACGTCTGAATAAATTTCTAGATATTTTTTTTTATTTTCTAAGTTATTTTTCATTGAAATATCAAGGAAATTTCCGTTTCCAAAACTTCCTTTTGAGGATATTTTTGTAAATTCTCCCTTTTCAATTTTACCGATAAGTTTAAAATCTTTTAATTTTTTAGAAAGTGGTACAGTAATATTATCCAAATCTATTTCGATCTCCTTATTAATATTTTTTATAATATTGTTATCCTGCTTTTGATTAAAAGCTTTTGAAAAATTTATTGCATCAAAATCTGATCCTTTTATAGAAATTTTTTTTCCAGAAGTAATAATAAAATCATTATTTTTTTTTTGATTATTAAAAGTTTTAATTGAAATTTTTTTAAAAGAATAAAATTTATTTTTTTTTAATTTTACACCTTCGATAGATATCAAATTTTTATCTTCTTTTAGTTTTATTTCATTAATATTTATATTGTTATTTGATTTTTCAATATTTATCAGTAATTTTGCGGTTTTATTTTTTGGCTTAATATAATTAATTAAATTTATCTTTAAAGCTTCATCGAAATCACTGTTAATATTTAAAATAAATGAGTCGTTCTTTTGTTCATTTTTAAGGCTAAACTTTTGAAAATCGACTTTTTGAAACGAATATTTGCCTGAACCATCAATTGTATTTTTATCTGGATTGAAATTCATCTTAACTTCGGTATCTTTTAAAAATAATTTATCTATTTTTTTTTCTAAAAAATAGGAGTCAATTGATGAGTTCAGTTTAAGTGCTGCATTAAGAATTTTACCTGAACTTTTAAATTGATAATCTTTAATTCGGTATGTTTTATCGAAGTCTAAAATAAAATTATTTTTTAAACTTGCCTCAATTTTTAAAATATTTTCAAAATTAGTAAATTTGCTTATTAAATCTCCAAAATTCTGGGTATTTTCGTTGTTCAATTTTACATAAGTTTCGAGGTTTCCTTGAAGATAAATTTTTTCATCCAATTCTATTTTTGCGTCTCCGTTTATTATTTTTAAAGATTTATAGTTACCATAAAAATTCTTAACAAGAATATCGGTCCTGTCAGCGAAAAAAGTAAAACTTGTATTATCTAAAAAAACTTTTTTAGTAATTTGTGCTTTAAGATTTTCAATTTTACCCCTAGCAATAAAGTTATTTATGTTATTTTTTCTATCAAAGAAAAATTCGATTTCAGTATTTAATTTTCCTTGGTTGATTTTATTATTAATAAAGCTATTTAAAGTTGAGGGTTTAAAAGATGATGACAATTCTTTTATTTGTTTAATGTTTATCTCATTCAATGACAATATAATCTTTTCAATTTCAGTTTTAGCTTTTACAAAAGATATAAAATTAATATAAACCTTTATATTTTTTGCTGGTACAGTAATGTTTCGATATTTTACATTTGGATTCTTAGTTTCTAAGAATAAACTTAATTTTTTTATATCAAACTTAAATTTTATAGTGTTAAGTTTAAGATAAACTTTATTATTGGTTTTAATTAATTTTTTTGTAATTAAATTATTAAATCTGTCTGTCTCTAGCCCGGTTGTTGTTAAAATTACGATTAAAGAACTAAATAATAAAAAAATTAACAAAATTGAGAAAAAGATAGTTTTTTTCATTATTTGTTTTTTAAACCTTCCTCTATGAACTCATCTATATTTCCATCCAGAACACTGGAAGGATTAGTGTTTTCTATTTTGTTTCTTAAATCTTTCACAAGTTGGTATGGTTGCAATATATAGGATCTAATTTGGTGACCCCACCCAATATCTTTTTTAATACCTAAATCTTTTTGATTAGCTGCTTCCCTTTTTTGTAACTCGTATTCATAAAGCCTTGCATTTAACATTTTATAACAAGTTTCTTTATTTTTATGCTGGGACCTTTCGTTTTGACACTGCACAACAATTTTTGATGGCAAATGAGTAATTCTAACAGCGCTGTCAGTAGTATTAACATGTTGACCACCAGCTCCACTGGATCGAAAAGTATCTATTCTTAAATCTTTTTCATCAATCTTGATCGATATTTCATCATCAACAGCTGGGTAGACCCAAACACTAGCAAAACTAGTGTGTCTTCTAGCGCCGCTATCAAAAGGAGAAATTCTTACTAATCTATGAACACCAGACTCACCGCGCATCAACCCATAAAGGTAATCGCCATTCACCTTTATTGTTGAGGATTTAATTCCTGCCTCTTCGCCCCTATGTTCGCTAATAACTTCATAATTAAAATTTTTTTTATCAAACCATTTTAAATACATTCTTCTGAGCATATTTGCCCAATCCTGGCTCTCAGTTCCCCCAGCGCCTGCATGAATTTCAAGATAGATGCTCAAGTCGTCATTTTCACCTGAAAGAAAACAATTTATTTCTTTATCTTTTATATCTTTTTTTATTTTATCAATTTTTTGATTACAGTCGTTTATAATTTCATCGTTACTTTCTGATTGAGCTAACTCAAAAAGATCTTTAATTTCATCAAGCTCAGTTAAGGAAGATTTGTAAAAATTTAAAATATCTTCAAATATTTTTTTCTGTTTGACAATTTTTTTTACTTTTTTTTTATCTTTCCAGAAATTTTCTTGTTGAAGAGTGATATCAATTTCTTTAAGTTTTTTTTCTACTTGATTTTTATCAAAGATACCCCCTTATACTCTCGAGGTTTTTTTTAATAGAATCTAATTTATTTTCAAAATTTATCATTAATAAAATTGCCTAAATTTTACTAGAGTATCATGATCATTCACTGAAATTAAATTATAATTATTTATATTGTTAATATCTTTAGGTTTTAATGCTTCAATAATCTTATTCTTATCTCCAGGTATAGATTTTTGACCAGTGTCATAATTTAATGATGTAAGATAAATATTCTCGGGAATTTCGAATTCATTAAAATCTTCTTTGTATAAAGAGTTTTCAACAAAATCTTTAAATATTGGTAAGGCCGCTTTTGAACCAGTTTCAAATTTACCTAAAGTTTTTGGATTGTCGTACCCTATATACACCCCGATCACTACGTTAGAGGAAAATCCAATGAACCAAGCATCAAAATTATTATTTGTGGTCCCGGTTTTACCAGCAAGAGGTACTTTTAGAGATTTAAGTTTTTTTGCTGTTCCTCTTTCAACCGCGCCAGACAATATTGAGATCATTTGATATGCTGTCTCCTCACTAAAAATTCTTTTTTCTTTATTTTTAATCTTTGGAATTAAGTATGACTCATTCACAAAGTTATCACAACCTACACATTCTCTACTTTTTAATTGAAAAATAGTTTTGCCTCTCCTGTCTTGTATTCTAGAAATTAAATTTGGCTCAATTTTTTTTCCCCCATTTACAAATGAAGCATAAGCAGAAGTTAGATTTATTAAAGTAGTCTCTGCTGCACCTAATGATACAGACAAAAGTTCAGGAATTTCATCATAAATATTTAAATCTTTTGATAATTTCAAAATTTTTTCTAAACCGAGAATTTTTGCAATTCTTATAGTCATCAAATTTCTAGAATACTCCATACCCTTTCTTAGTGTTGTAGGGCCATAGAATTTTTTTCCATAATTTTCTGGTTTCCAATTTTTTAGACCAACTCCTTGCGTCTCCACAAATGGTGCATCTAAAATAATTGAGTTGGGAGAAAATCCATTTTCTAATGCTGCGGCGTATACTATAGGTTTGAAAGCTGAACCTGGTTGTCTTTTTGCTTGTGTGACTCGATTAAATTCACTCGATTTAAAATTAAAACCCCCAACTAGAGCTTTTACATCACCATTAAATGGATTTATTACTACTATACCTCCGTTGACCTTCGGATATTGTTTTAATTTCCAATCTTTGTCTTTTTTTACAAAAACTATATCTCCCACACTGAACTTTTCTAACACTGATCTCTTTTTTAATACCCATTTGATATTTTCAATCTTAAGCCGACCTTTTATTTCTTTTTGTTTTTCATTTAATGTTTTAAATATTATTCCTTTCGGATCTATTTCAATAATTTCAGCAAAATGCCATTCTAAAGTAGGATCTAATTTATATTGTTTTAATTTATTCTCCCAATTTTTATTTTTAAATTTATTAACTATCGGGCCTCTCCAACCACGTCTTCGATCGTATTGTTCAATACCTTTTCTTAAAGATTTAATTGCTTGAATTTGATAATCGATGTTTAGGGGTGTTTTAATTGTTAAACCTTGAGAATAGAGTTTTTCAAATCCGTAGTTTTCTTTTACCGATCTTCGTACTTCCTCTGTATAAGAATTTGCCTCATTCACTATTTTAATTTTTCTTTTTTTTAAGTTTAACTTTTCATTTTTGAATATTTCTAATTGTTTTTTTGAAATATATTTATTTTCCTCCAAATTTTTAAGAACAAGATTTCTTCTAAATTTCCCAACTTCAGGGTATTTAAATGGATTATATTTACTTGGCGCTTTTGGTAATGCAGCCAGCAAAGCAGCTTCGGGATAGTTAAGCTCTTTAACAGATTTGTCAAAATACTCTAAACTTGCTGCTGCTATTCCGTAGGTGCCTTGTCCTAAATAAATTTGGTTTAAATACAGCTCCAAAATTCTTTCTTTTGTATAAGCTCTCTCAATTCTGAAAGCTAAGATAGCCTCTTTAACTTTTCTTCTAAGTGAAACCTCATTTGTAAGAAGAAAATTTTTTGCTACTTGTTGAGTTATAGTCGAAGCACCCTCTAGTCTTTTATTTTGAGAAATATTTTTAAAATTTTTAACCAATGCTCGTATTATACCTTTGGCGTCTACTCCTGGGTGGTCAAAAAAATTCTTATCTTCAGCGGAAAGAAAAGAGTTGACTACGACACTAGGTATCGACTCATAGGGAATAAATAATCTTTTTTGAATCGCATACTCAGCTATTAATTTACTGTCTTCTGAATATACTCTTGAAGAAATTGGAGGTTGATAGTTAGATAATTTCTTATAATCTGGAAGTCCAATTGAAAAATACCATAATGTGGAAAAAATGAATAAAATAGAAATAATTATAAATATTATTAAAATTTTTATTGAAAAATTGAGATATTTAAACATACACCCCTTTATCTTTTATAAATTGGACTTTCTTGAGGCATAGAATTTATTAACTGTATTTATCCTTAAAATTGTATAAAATAATCATATGATTAACTTTAAAACTACAGCTTTCAAAAATACAAAAGGAATTCAATTAAAATGGAAAAAAATTTATACATTGATGCATCGCATCCAAATGAAACTCGAATTGTTCTCAAATCAGATAATTCAATCGAAGAATATGAATTTGAAGATAAAAATAATTTAACTTTTAAAAATAATATTTATCTTGGTACAATCAGCAGAGTTGAGCCGTCTTTACAGGCTGCGTTTGTAAATTTCGGTAGAGATAGGCATGGTTTTTTAGCTTTTAATGATATCCAATCTGATTATTATCAAATACCCTTAGAAGATAAAGAAAAGTTAAAAGAGGTAGAGGAAGAGATAAGAGAAAGCCTTAAAAATAAAAATATTGATATTAATCAGGAAATTAACAATCAAGAATCAAGTCAATTTATTGAGGAAGACAATAATAAAGAACAAGCTAATGATCAGCAAAAAAATAATCTCATAGAAAAAAAACAATATAGAGATGAGATTAAATCTTCATACGGTATTAAAAGGTACAAAATTCAAGAAGTAATTAAACCTGGTCAAATTGTTCTAATACAAGTCATTAAAGAAGAGAGAGGACAAAAAGGTGCTGCTCTTACAACTTTTATATCACTAGCAGGAAAGTATATGGTTTTAATGCCTAACACACCTAAAGGCGGTGGTATATCAAGAAAAATTTTTAACTCTTTAGACAGGCAAAAAATAAGAGGTATTTTAAATGAAATCGATATACCAAAAAGTATGGGAGTGATAGTAAGAACTGCAGGTGCTAATAAAACAAAAAATGAAATAGAAAAAGATTTTCAAAATACTTTAAAAACTTGGGAAGAAATTAAAGAAAAAGCTTTAGACTCCAATGCACCATCTTTAGTTTATGAGGAGGGGGATATTATAAAAAGAGCTTTAAGAGATACTTACGACAATAATACTAAAAATATTTATATTGAAGGTAACGAGGCATATCAAAAAGCAAAAAAGTTTATGAAAGAGTTAATGCCTAAAAATGTGAAAAATATAAAGAAATATAGAGGGAAGATACCACTATTCCATGACGCTAAAATTGAAAAAGAATTAAATAACATTTTCGAGCCAACAGTGAAGCTTAAATCAGGAGGCTATATAGTAATCAATCCAACTGAAGCTCTAGTTTCTATAGATATAAATTCTGGACAATCAACAAAGCAAATTAATATTGAGAAAACTGCACTAAATACAAATTTGGAGGCTGCTGAAGAAATATCTCGTCAAATTAAACTAAGAGATTTGTCTGGTCTTATTGTTATAGATTTTATTGATATGATGAATTTTTATAATAGAAGAAACGTAGAAAAGAAAATGAGAGAAAGTATTCGAAGAGATAGGGCTAGAATTCAAATTGGAAAGATAAGTAATTTTGGACTTTTAGAAATGACTCGTCAAAGATTAAGAGCTGGTTCAATAAAATGGGAGACACAACTTTCTTTAAGCTCTTTTTCCCAAAAGATTTTAAAAAAAATACAACATCTCGCTTTCACTGACAAAGTAAAAATTATTAAATGCCATCTACCAGAAAAAGTTAAAATTTTTATTAAAAATACATTATTTGAAGAATTAAAATATTTTGAAAAAAAATATTCATATAAGATAGAAATTTTATCTGAAAATAATTTAATAATTCCTGAATATAGAATTGAATTACTTAATAAATCTAAAAAAATAATAAACAAATTTGAAAATATAAATGAGATTGTAGAATTAAAAGAAGCTAATTTTTCTCATAAAGGAAACAAAAAGGATAATAAAAAAATAAAAAAAGACCTGAAAAAAGGGAAAGTTAAAACTAAATTACGAACTCTTTGGATTAGAAGAAAAAAAAGAAAAAAACTAAATTAGCCCTTTAAATGGTGAGCTGGCTATGGCAAATTGATTTTTTTTCATTCTTCCTGCCAGAAATGAGTTTCTTCCTGCCTTAACTGCTTCTTTAAAAGATTTTGCCATCAGTAAAGGATTTTTTGCATTTGCTATTGCGCTGTTAATTAATACTCCGTCACATCCCAATTCCATAGCAATAGTGGCATCGGATGCAGTTCCAATACCAGCATCTACTATGACTGGAACTTTTGATTGTTTAATTATCATTGAAATATTTAATTTATTTTGGATGCCTAGTCCTGATCCTATTGGTGAAGCCAACGGCATAATCGCTGATGCACCATTATCTTCAAGTTTTTTTGCTAAAAGTGGATCGTCTGAGCAATATACCATAACTTTAAATCCCTCTTTTACTAAAGATTTAGTGCAGTTAAGTGTTTCAATCATGTTTGGCAGTAAAGTTTTTTTGTCACCTAGAACTTCTAATTTAACTAATTTCCAACCACCCATTTCCCTTGCTAATCTTAAAGTTCTTAAAGCATCTTTAGAATTATAACACCCAGCAGTGTTAGGTAAAAAAATAATTTTTTTTGGATTTAAATAATCAATTAACATTGGTTTTTTTTTATCAGTAATATTAATTCTTCTGACAGCTACAGTGACCATTTCAGCACCTGAAGCTTTCACAGCCTTTGCTGTTTCTGAAAAACTTTTATATTTTCCTGTTCCAATTATAAGTCTTGATTCTAACTTCTTATCTGCTATTTTTAATTCATCTTTTTTCATCACCCTCCTCCAATAAAATGAACTATTTCCACTTTATCTTTATCTTTTAAAAATCTTTTTTTAAAATTTATTTTTGGGATTATTTTGCCATTATGTTCAATAGCTATTTTTTTATCTTCCAAATGATATTTTTTTAGGAGTTTAAATATCGAAAAATTACCTCGAATGGTAATTTTCTTTCCATTTAATTGTATTTTTGCCATAATTAAGTTAATCAAACTTATTAAAAATAACTGATGAAGAAAATTATAATTCTTAATGGACCAAATCTCAACCTTTTAGGTGAGAGAGAGAAAAACCAATATGGTAATTTTACGCTTAATGATATTGAGAAATCTTGTATAGAATTCAGCAAAAAAAATAATTTAAACTTAGAATTGTTTCAGTCAAATATCGAGGGGGAGTTGGTAGAAAAAATCCAAGATTCAAGAAAAATTCAAGATGGATTAATAATAAACGCAGGCGGATATACACATACTTCCGTAGCTATTCACGATGCCTTAAAAATACTAAAAATTCCTATTATTGAATTGCATATAACTAACATTTATAATAGAGAAGATTTCAGGCACAAATCTTTAATAAGTAAAGTTGCTAAAGGAATTATTTGTGGTTTTGGTGCAGAAGGTTATATCATGGCTCTAAATAGTATTAAAAAGTTTTTGGAAAAATGAAGATAGATAAAAAATTAATCAAAGAATTAGTTGAAAATTTAAAAGAATTTAACTTATCAGAGCTAGAATACCAAGATGGTCAAACTAAAATAAAAGTAGCAAAAAATACAAAAATTATTGAACAGTCAAAAACTAGTTCTGTTGTCTCTGGAAATAAAGCTGTTCTGAGTGGCACAGACGATAGTGAAGGTATAAGAGTAAAATCTCCCATAATTGGGACTGCTTACCTTGCACCAGAACCAGGTGCAAAACAATTTGTTAAGGTAGGAGATAGAATTAAAAAAGGTCAAACGGTCATGATAGTTGAGGCTATGAAAACAATGAACCATGTTCCATCGACAAGTGATGGAGAGGTTAAAAAAATTCTTGTTGAGGACGGTCAACCTGTTGAATTTGGCCAAACTCTAGTTCTTCTTAAATAAAATGTTCAAAAAAGTATTGATTGCTAACAGAGGTGAGATAGCTGTTAGAATTATAAGAGCTTGTAAAGAATGGGGTATCGGCACTGTAGCGGTTCACTCAGATGTTGATTCTGACTCGATGCACGTCAGGTTAGCAGATGAAAGTGTGTGCATTGGTTCTCATCAACCTCAAAATAGTTATTTAAATATTTCTTCCATAATGTCTGCAGTTGATTTAACAGGTGCAGAAGCTATCCATCCGGGATACGGGTTTTTATCAGAAAACGCAAAATTTTCAGACATAGTTAAAAAACACGGTATTAAATTTATTGGACCAAACGCAGATATAATATCAAAAATGGGAGATAAAATAGAGGCAAAAAAAATAGCAAAAAAATATGGTTTACCAATTATTGAGGGTTCAGAAGGTGGAGTAAAATCACTTAAGGAAGCAAAAATTATTTGTAATGAAGTTGGTTATCCAATTTTAATCAAAGCTGCTGGCGGTGGTGGTGGAAAAGGCATGAAGATTGTTGAAAAAGAGAGTGATCTAGAAAACATGTTTCTGACAGCAAAAAATGAAGCTAAAAAATTTTTTGGCAATGATGAACTTTACATAGAAAAGTATTTTAAAAACCCAAGGCATATAGAAGTACAAATAATGTCTGGTAAAAATAGGACTGTTCATTTGGGAGAAAGAGATTGCTCTGTGCAAAGAAGACATCAGAAACTTATTGAGGAAACTCCCAGTCCTGTTTTAAATGAGAAACAAAGAAAAGATCTATTAGAAAAAACAGTAAAAATGGTTGAACAAATAAATTATGAAGGTGCAGGAACTGTTGAATTCATATACGAAAATGGGAAATTCTATTTTTTAGAGATGAATACTAGAGTTCAAGTTGAGCATCCAGTCACAGAAGTACAAACAGGTATAGACATTGTTAAAGAACAAATTTGGATAGCCTATACTGGAAATACAGCTCTAAATCAAAGCGATATAAATCCAAGAGGTCACTCTATTGAGTGTAGGATAAACGCAGAAAATCCGGCTTTAGATTTTCAACCTAGTCCTGGAATAATTACGGTTTGTCATCAACCTTCTGGGTTTAGAACAAGGGTAGATGGATCAATTTTTCAGGGGTGTAAAATAACTCCTTATTACGATAGTTTAATAGCAAAAGTAATATGTAAGGGAAGAAACCGTACAGAAGCTATTCAAAGAACATTGAGATCATTAGATGAATTTGTTTTAGAAGGAGTAACAACTACGATAGATTTACATAAAAAAATCTTAAGACATAAAAAATTTATTGATTCAAGTTTTGACACTAACTGGCTAGGTAAAGAAAAGTTCTATTAAGCGTTACAACTTGTAAGTTGAATATCATAAACTGCATGATCAAACGGTGTGATATTTGGGTCCGAGGCAAATATCCATCCATTAAATATAAAAACTTTTTCATTTTCATTTTTAGTTAAATCTTTTACTTGCATATAAGCTACATCATCGATTTTATTATAATTTTTTATTTTTTTGCATTTTAAAATTTTAATTTTCAAAGGTCCAAATTTTTTTTCTTCATTTAAATTAACTAATATTGTTGACGATTTTGCAGTTATTTTATCTAAACCGATAAGAGTTACTTTTGATGAATTTGTCTTATTTTTATTTAATTTATTTTTGAAATTTTTCGTCGAGACTGACTCAATTTCTGATAAATCTGAGTCATCAAAACTTGGTTTAATTTCATTTAAATTTAAAAGCGGCGTAGATGTAATTTTGTCATCTGCAAAAGATTGTAATTGAAATGAAAGAATAAATAAAAATTTTATTAAAAATTTACTTCCAGGGCTCATATCTTTTTTTAATTTCATTCTTTTTAATTTTTATTGGTTTGTGCCTTTTATCTGTTCCAGTAAAATTCTCGGTATGTTTTTTTTCCCATGCGTAATTTTTTTTTGAATCATTTTTATCTGGAATTTTGTCTATTGTATGATGCATCCAAAGAAACCAATATTTAGTGATTTTTGTGGGCTCAACTTTACCGGAGTAAATTACCCATCTTTCATTACCTTTATTTTTATAATACTTGTTTCCAAATTCATCTCTCCCAACAAATTTTCCTGTAAAAATAGTTTTTATTAGAGTTCCGAAAGTTTGTTTGTTCCACCAAGTAAATATGCTTTTCATTTCAAAATTTAAAATCCACACAATTTTAAAGTGTATTATTTAAAAATAGACACTTAAGTTTTTAATATATATCTTAATATTTAAAGAATCCAAATATTTATGAAAAAATTTATTGTTGAGACCTACTATACTTGCACTTTTAAAACAATTCATTCTTTAGACCATTTAAACGATAATGAATTATCTAAAATTGACGCTAGGACAGACGGAAAAGTTGAAGTCATCGATGTGAAACTGAATAATAGAAAAACTAAGAGAGTTGGTGATTTAAAAAATTCTAATGATAAAAAACTTGATGCCAATAAGGCTTTAGAGGAAAATTTGCCGACTAAGTTACTAAAAAATAATAAGATTGTTAGTAAAGAATTACACCAATATTCTAAAACAAAAAATCAATCAAGATTTAAAATGCCCGACAGAAGAAAAGGTTATATTCAAAAAGCACAAATAGGCGATCATAAAGTTTATCTGCATACAGGAGAATATGATGATGGAAAAATTGGTGAGATTTTTATTGATACCAATAAAGAAGGAGAGTTAGTTAAAGCAATGATGAATAATTTTGCGATAGCTATTTCATTAGGTTTACAATATGGAGTCCCTTTAGAGGAATACGTTGATGCATTTATAGATACCAAATTCGAGCCCTCAGGTAATGTAATTGGAAATGACAGAATTTTGAGTGCTTCGTCAATATTGGATTATGTTTTTAGAGAATTGGCAATCTCTTACCTTGGAAAAGAGGACTTAGCTCACACACCAGCAATAGCAAGTTCTAAAGAGATTAATAATAAGGATAATACTGATGACAAATTTTTAAAAATTGTAAAGAATATTACATCAAAAGGATTTGTGAGAAGTAAGTATGAGGAAAAGTTAGTTGATTTATCAGATGTAAGAATTAATTTAAAAACTAAAAATTAATTCTTTTTCGTAATAATTTTAATATTTAAATCTTTGAGTTGTTTTTCCTCAACAGTTGACGGTGCTTCCATCATTAGATCTTGGGCATTTTGATTCATTGGAAAAAGGGTTACTTCTCTTATATTTTCTTTTTCAGCCAAAAGCATTACTATTCTATCGATACCAGGCGCTATACCTCCATGGGGTGGTGCCCCGTAACTAAGAGCGTTTATCATGCCAGAGAATTTTTCATCTACTTGTTTTTTTTCATAACCAGCAATTTTAAAGAGTTTATACATAAGCTCAGGGATATGATTTCTAATCGCTCCTGATGATAGCTCTACTCCGTTGCAGACTATATCGTACTGAAAAGCTCTGATATTAAGAGGATTTTCAAAATCTAATTCATTTATTTCACCTTGAGGCATCGAAAAAGGGTTGTGACTAAAAATGATCTTATTAGTTTTTTTGTCGATTTCATACATAGGGTAATCAACTATCCAACAAAATGCAAATTTGTTTTCATCTATTAAGTTTAAATCTTTTGCAATTTTTTCTCTTGCTAATGAAAGTATTTTTTCTAAATCCTCATTTTTTCCGCAGGCTAAGAATATACTATCTCCAATTTCTGCACCAGAAATTTCCATTATCTCTTTAATTGCCTCAGTTTCGAAAAATTTTCCTACTGGCCCCTTCCCTAAAAGATTTTCTTTTTTTTCAAAAGTGAAATATGCTAACCCTGCAGATCCTTGTTCTTTCGCCCACCTGTCAATACCATCGAAAAAACTTCTAGGCTTGTCTTTAGTGTTTTTTGTTATTATTGCTTTTACCTTAGAACCTTTTTTTACTAAATTTTTAAATATTTCAAACCTGACATCAGTTCTCGTAAATATTTTTGTAACGTCCTTAATGATAAGTGGGTTTCTTAAATCTGGTTTGTCTGTACCATATTTATCCATTGCATCACTAAAAGTAATACGAGGAAAAGTGGAAGATAAAATTTTTTTAGATGAAAACTTTTCAAATACACTAACCATTAGTTTTTCAAGAACCTTAAAAATATCCTCTTGTTCAACAAATGACATTTCTAGATCAAGCTGATAAAACTCTCCCGGACTTCTATCGGCTCTCGCGTCCTCGTCTCGAAAACAAGGAGCGATTTGAAAATATTTATCGAAACCTGCAACCATAATTAATTGTTTAAATTGTTGTGGTGCCTGAGGCAGCGCATAAAATTTTCCAGGGTTTAACCTGCTTGGTACTAAAAAATCTCTAGCGCCCTCTGGACTAGAAGATGTAAGAATGGGAGTCTGATATTCTAAAAACCCTAACTTAAGCATTTCAGACCTTATAAAAGAGATCACTTTTGATCTTAAAATTATATTCTTATGAACTTCTTCTCTTCTTAAATCCAAAAATCTATATTTTAATCTAATATCCTCAGGATAATCTTGCTCGCCAAAAACAGGAATTGGTAACTCTTTTGCGTAAGATAAAATTTCTACCGAAATAATACTAATTTCTATTTTTCCTGTTGCGAGATCTAAATTCTCCGTATCCTTTGATCTTTTAACTACTTTACCAGAAATCTTGAGGACAGATTCTGGCTTTGCTTTTTCTAAAGTTATAAAATATTGATTGCTATTTTCTATTACACATTGCGTAATACCATAATGATCTCTTAAATCTAAAAAAAGAAGATTTCCATGATCTCTTTTACGATGAAGCCAGCCAGCAATTATTACAGATTTGCCGATATCTTTTTCTCCAAGAGCTGCGCAATTATGAGTTCTGTATTTATTCATTTATTTATAAGATACTTTTTTATTAAATTAATATTTATTGATTTTCCAGATGATAATGATAATTCATCAATATCTTTTAAAAAATCAAACATTTTATCATATGATCTTTCAACATTTTTAATAATAAATGATGAAACTTTTGGATCTAATTTTACTTGTTTGTCGGAAAAAGATTTAGTTATAATAACTTGCAATAAATCATCGGTTGGAAGTTCAATTCCTACAGGTAAAAAACTATTTATTCTGGATTTAAGATCTTTTAAACCAAAATTTATATTTTTTATTGCCCCTATGCTATTTATTAAGATAAAACTATCAATTTGTTTTGATTGGTTCAAAAGAGAATATAATAGATTTTCCTCAATATCATTTTGAAAATTATCAATAATTAAACAATCAAATTTATCTAAATTGATTATTGTTTCATCATTAATTTGATTGGATTTTAACATTTTCACCTTCTGAATTTTTTTTTCAAGAATTTTCGATAAATGAGTTTTACCAGATCCGGTGACTCCATAAACATTAACCCATTTTGAAGACCACAAAGGCCAGCTTTCAATTAATTTGTAAGCCGAAAAATTATTGCTAGACACATAGAAATCTTGCTCATAATACCGAGTCTTAAATGGAAATTTAAAAACTAATTGACTCATTAGATTATCTTTAAATTCCACTCTTCATTTTCAAATTCAAGAAAAATATTTTGATTTTTTAATAAGGCTATTATCTTATCAATTTTACCAAGATATTTTATTCTTAGATTAATATAATTTTTATTAAACTGCTGAATAAAAATATTTTCAACTAAGTCAATTTTTTCTAGTCGTTTGTTGAGTTCCATTAAATTGTTTCTTCTACTTAATATAAATTTAGCATTTATAAAAGATGGGGTTCTTATATCAATTAAATTTTGAGATTTGAAAAAGTTTTCCAATTCCTTATTTATTACTTTAATAGTGTCTTTATAATATATCTCTTTGTTTGAACTGGTTTTTGTTATTGAAAGACTTTTGCTAATTTTTTTCCCAACAATATTTAATTTCATAAAAATTTTTTGTTGGTTTGGATCATCATCATCTATAAAAATAAAAGCAAAATTCTTATTGGTAAATTCCTGAAAAATTTCGCTCAAATCTAAACCTAATAAATCATTTTTATTTGAATTAATTTTTTGTAATGTCTCAATATTTTCTAAAGGTAATATAAATTCAATTAGTTCATTTTGACTTATTTCAATCCAATTTTCATAAAAAAAATTTCTATTATATATAAAATATTGATTATTCTTTTTTAGTACTGGCAGTAAAAAGAGTTCATTTTTTGATATATCTGAATATAATATTCCATTTTTATAAAATAAATCATGAAATTTGTCTTTATCAAAAAAAATATTAAAAGTTTTAATATTTTTCTCAATATCATCACCTTTTTTTATCTGATAATATGAAACTAGCTCTTTCACTTGACTGGTTTTAAGACTACTAAGTTTTATTTTGTCTTTTTCCAATAAAATTCTATCTATCAATTCCAAAAAAGCTTTTTTTATTGCTTGATCAGCTAAATTTTCAAAATTAGCATTTTTTTGGTTCTGAACTTCAATATTATTAACAGTAAATAAATTCTCAACTGATAAAACATTTCCAGTTTTAAGAAAAATAACTAATATAATAAATAAACATTTAAAACTTTTCATAAAAAATAAATATCATTTTTATTAATGAAAAAAACAGAAAATAGTTACAAAAAAAGCGGTGTTAATATTTCATTAGCAAATAGTTTTGTTAAATACTTGGCTAAGGTATCAAGAAAAGATGTCAGAAAAGCGAAAAATTCATTTCAAAAAGAGAACATCGGAGCATTTGGATCGTTGTTTGATATAAGTAAAATAAAAATAAAGGATCCGGTTTTGGTATCTTGCACAGATGGTGTGGGTACCAAAATAGACCTGGCAAATAAATTTAACAAATTTGATACAATTGGCATTGATCTTGTGGCAATGTGTGTAAATGATTTAATTGTACAGGGAGCAAAACCACTTTTTTTTTTAGATTATATTGCAGTCGGAAAATTAAATTTAAAAAAAACAAAAAAAATTATCAATGGAATTATTAAAGGATGTAAATTTTCTCAATGTAGTTTAATAGGAGGTGAAACAGCAGAAATGCCAGGAATTTATTCCAAGGATAAATTTGATCTAGCAGGCTTTAGTGTAGGTATAGTCTCAAAAAAAAAAATATTAAATAAAAAAAAAGTTAAAAATAATGATCTTATAATAGCTATTCCATCTAGTGGAATTCATTCAAATGGATACTCGCTAGTTAGATCTTTAATCAAAAAACGTCATATTACAAAAAAAATTCAAAAGGATTTAATTATGCCAACAAAAATATATTCTAAAGAAATTCTAAAATTAGTGGATAAAGGATTGATTAATTCTGCGGCTCATATAACAGGTGGTGGACTAATTGAAAATCTATCTCGGTCAGTTCCTGACAAGTTTTCTATAAATATTGATCTGTCTAAAATCAAAATTAAAAGTATATTTAAATGGTTAAAAAACAACAATGTATCGCAAAGTGAAATGATGAAAACTTTTAATTGTGGGGTGGGATTTTGTATTATCGCGCCTAAAAAAAATTTTAATAAAATTAAGGAAGTTTTCAATAAAAAATACTCCCCTTATACAATAGGTTTCATTTCTCAAAATTCAAAAAAAATTAATTTGAAAAATTCGCTTAGATGGTAAAAAAAAATGCATGTATTTTCATATCAGGAAAAGGTTCTAACCTTAAAAACTTAATCGATAAATCAAGAGATACTACTTTTCCAATAAGAATTAAACTTGTAATTTGTAATAATATAAATGCTTTAGGAATTAAAATTGCTAAAAAAAATTCGATACCCTGCAAAATAATAAATACAAAATTGCGAAATTATGAGAGTATTCTCAATCAAGTTCTAAAATTAAATAAAATTTCATTAATTTGTTTAGCAGGATATATGAAAATATTACCAAAAAGTTTTATACGTAAGTTTGAAAATAAAGTAATAAACATTCATCCTTCTCTTCTACCAAAGTTTAAAGGGTTAAATACCTACTCCAAAATAATCAAAAATAAAGAAATAAAAACTGGTTGTACGGTACACTTTGTAAATGATAAATTAGATGATGGAAAAATAATTGTTCAAAAAAGCTTTTTCATTAATCAAAATTATAGTGAAAATTATTTGAAAGAAAGGACGCAAAAACTAGAGTATGTAGCCTATCCTGAAGCAATAATTAGTCTTTATAGGAATAGATAATTTAAAAAAAAAAATTAATTTCATTTTTAGCGTTCAATAATGAGTCTGATCCATGAACTGAATTTTTGTCTATTGATATTCCATATAATTTTCTTATAGATCCTTCCTCGGCATCTTTTGGATTAGTAGCTCCCATTAACTTCCTATTAAGTTGGATAGCATCCTTTCCCTCTAAAATCATAACTACTATTGGACCAGATGATAAATAATTACACAAATCATTAAAAAACGGCTTAGCCTGATGAACTTTATAAAACTCTGATGCTTCGTCTTTAGTGATATGTATCTTTTTACTCTGTTTGATAATTAAATTATTTTTTATAAAAATTGATTTTATTTCATCTATTAAATTTCTCTCCACAGCATCTGGTTTTATTATTGAAAGAGTTTGTTCTATGTTACTCATAATTATCTTCGATTAATTGATTTAATAATCTAACACCATATCCAGTTGCACCTCCTGAGTTTAAAGCTCCACCGTATTTTGAAAATGCCATTCCAGCAATATCTAAGTGGGCCCATGGTGTTTTGTTTAAAATAAATCTTTGTAAAAATTGAGCTGCGGTAGTAGAGCCAGCGCCACCGACATAATTTATATTCTGTACATCTGCGTTTTTAGAATTCATGAGTTTATCATAATTTTTGTGAAGAGGCATTCTCCATACTTTTTCCTCAACTTTTTCACCTGCATCAAAAATTTGCTTAGATAATCTGTCGTCATTTGAAAAAAGACCAGCATATTCAGATCCTAAACAAACTATTATAGCCCCGGTTAATGTTGCCAGGTCAACTATAAATTTAGGTTTAAATTTTTTTTCTGTAAAAGAAAGCGCATCTGCCAAAACTAGTCTGCCCTCTGCGTCTGTATTTAATATCTCTATAGTTTTTCCGCTATAGGATTTTACAATATCACCAGGTCTTTGAGCGTTTCCACTAACCATATTTTCTACAAGCCCAACTACACCTACTGCATTTATTTTTGCTTTCCTTAAAGCAAGAGTTCTCATTAGACCGACTACAGTAGCCGAGCCTGCCATGTCGTAAGTCATATCTTCCATAAACTTAGCAGGTTTTAATGAATATCCACCGGTATCGAAACAGACTCCTTTACCTACAAAAGCTAATGGTTTTGAATTATCTCTTTTACCATTCCATTCCATTGTAACAAGATAGGATCCACGAATACTACCTTGGCCAACTCCAAGCAGTGCGTGCATTCCAAGTTTTTTTAATTTATTTTCATCATAAATATTAATTTTTAAACCGTCTTTTCTTAATAAATTTATTCTTTTTGCATACTCATCTGGATGTAAAACATTACCCGGTTCAGAAACTAGATCTCTTGCATAGAAAGTGCCCTCCTCAAGAGACTTAAATTTTAATTGATGTTGAAATGAAGGTTTATTTTTGGTCCCTAGTATATTTAATTTAATATTTATAATCTTTTTCTTTGTTTTATATTTACTGAATTCGTAAGATTTAAGTTTAAGCCCATGTAGAAAATACCCTAAAAAATTTTTATCTTTTACCTCAATGCTGTCAGATAAAATAGAATACTCAGAATTTTTTCCATCATTTACCTTTTTGTAAAAGTCTGCTCCTAAACTTTCAATATCAGATGAATTAATATTTTTTTTAATTGATACTATAACTATTCTTTTTTTTGAATTCACTTCGTAAAGAATTAATTTTTTTTTATTATCGATGTTTTTTAGCAAATCTCTAACATAGATATATTCTGAATTTGAAATATATTTTTTTAAATTTTCTATGTTAAATTTTTCATCAGCGAATAAAACTAAGTTTCCTGTCGACTTGTTACTAGCTTTATTTAAATAATTAATTTTAACAGGCATAATAAATAGATCAGTTTTAGAGGTGTATATGTCCAAATATATCTATTTTCAACGGAAAATTGGTCATAGTTAAACCATAGATTGAAATTTGTTTTATGTTGCTTTATTTATACCCTTATTGTGATGTTTCAAAACAAAATTTATCAAAATTTCTATATAGAAATCTTTAAAACATTTTTATTGATTTTATTTGGTTTATCATTAATAGCATTAACTGTAAGAGCAGTAAGTTTTTTAGATTTAATTGTTGAAAATGGTTATCCGGTTACAACATACTTCAAATATTCAATTTTAAACTTATTCGGCATAGCTCCAAAATTTATTCCTCTAGCTTTCTTACTTTCAATTACAATATTTATCTTAAAACATTTAGAAAATAGTGAATTTATAATTCTATGGACATCGGGGGTTAAAAAAATCCAAATGGTAAATTTACTTTTTATTACATCGGTTTCAATTTTAATTTTTTATTTATTGTTTTCGTTATTTTTAACACCTCTAGCTCTAAACCAATCTAGAAAATTACTTGGTAACGAAAATCTTAATAGTTTTCTTCCAACAATCAAAACTCAACAATTCAGTGATTCTTTTAAAGGCTTTACTTTTTTAGTTGAAAAAAAACTTAATGATGAAATTCAAAATATTTTTTTACACGATAAAGGCAATAATTTGAGAAATTTTTCCTCGAATTCAAATGATTCAAATGAAATCACGATAATTGCAAAAAAAGGGGTTATAAAAGAAAAAAAGATGTTTTTATTTAATGGACAAATAATTTCTTTAAGCCAAAATTTAGAAAGTGAAATTATAAAATTTGAACAATTAAATGTTGACCTTAGCAATCTTACAACAAGCACGATAAAAGAACCTAAAATCCAAGAAACTTCAACAATAAAATTATTAAGTTGTTTTTTTAAAAAAAACAAAGATAAAATATTTTGTAATGAAAATTTTAAGAAAGAAATTTTACCTACTCTGAATAGAAGAATTGTTATACCTTTTTATATTCCTGTTTTATCTTTAATTTGTTCACTGCTATTAATTAAATCTAAAAAAATATATTTTAACAAAATTCTCATATTTTTATATGGTTTTCTTTTATTAATATTTACGGAGCTTGCAGTAAGATATACTGGGCTAAATCAAAATACTTTATTAGTATTTTTAATTTTACCATTTTCGTTACTAATCTTATTTTATATCTTTTTAAGATACAAATTTTCAAGAGAGACAAAGGTGATATGAGCAAAATTTTTTTAAATTACCTTTTAAAGAATTTTTTAAAAACTGTATTTATTGTTGTTTTAATATTTTATTGTTTTGGTGTAATTTTAAATCTTTTTGAGGAGATCGAGTTTTTTAAAAATATAAATGTAAGTATATTAACACCCTTAATTTTAACAAGTATATTTATACCTAGTATGATTATAAAAATTTTACCCTTTATAATTTTTATTTCAAGTATGTGGTTTATGCTTAGTATTAGAAACAACAAAGACTTACTTACACTAAAAGTATTTGGATATTCAAATTTCAAAATTTTACTAATTCTTGCTTTGACATCATTTATTCTTGGGTGGATTGTTTTAGTAATTTTTAACCCAATAACATCCTCATTATCTAAATACTATGAAAAGACAAAATCTAGCTACTCCAAAGATATTGATCACTTAGTTACGTTTAACAAAAATGGTTTATGGATTAAAGAAAAAGTAGAGACTAAACAAAGAATAATTTCAGCAAAAAAACCACAGGGATACAAATTAATTGATGTAACTATATTTCATTTAGATGAAGATGCAAATTTACTTGAAAAGATACATTCAAAAGAGGCTTTAATAAGTGAGAATAAATGGATATTAACTAACGTTACTATCTTTAAACCTGAAGATGGGGTTCTCAAAGATCAAAAAGTTAAAAGTTACGAAATTAACTCTATCTACGATTATGAAAAAATTAACAGTTTATTTAAAAACTTTGATACAATGTCATTTTTAGACATTGTGTTTAATTACCGTGACCTTATGAATAATGGTTACAACGAGCTTTTTCTCAATCAAAGTTTTCATACTATGCTCTCTTTGCCATTTTTTTTATTCTTAATGACAGCTTTAGCATCTATTCTAACTATGAATACTTTAAAACAGTCCGAAAATTTTAAGTTCATTATTTTAGGATTAATAATTAGCGTTATAATATTTTATTTTAAAGATTTATCATTAGCATTAGGGCAAACGAATAGAATTCCTCTTATTTTAGCTGTTTGGGCACCAGTTTTGGCTTTGTCCATGTATATTTCTGTAGGAGTCTTGCAAATAAATGAAAAATAATTTTTACATTATATTATTTATGTTGCTAAGCCAGTCTCTTTTGGCAGAAAATATTCAAATAGAATCTAAAAATATTACCTTAGATAAAAGTAAAGAAATAACTATTTTTGAAAAACAAGTCTTTATTAAAACCGATAATAATTATGAAATTACTGCTGAGTTTGCAGAGTACAATAAAAAAAAAGGATTAATTAAATTAAAAGAAAATATCAAAGCCAGAGATAGGAAAAATAATATAATTGAAGCTACTAACGCGGAATATTATGAAAAAACGAAAACTTTTAAAAGTTTTGGTAATACTAAAATTATCACTTCCGAAAGTTATATTGTAGAAAGTCAAGATATCACTTATAATAATAAAAATTCGTTAATATTTTCAAACAAAAACACAACTATAACAGATTTAGATTATAACAAGATTTCTTTAAGCAACTTTGAATATTCAACAATTAACAATATTTTTAAATCGATTGGAGAAGTAAAGATTAGAGATAACAAAAATAATGATTATAAATTTTCTCAAATATATATTGATACTAAAAAAAAAGAAATTTTGGGTTCTGATATTAAAGCTTATTTAAATGATAAAGATTTTAAAATTCATAGTGATAATAAACCCCGTGTGTTTGCAAATACTTTAAAGATTGATAATCAAAAAACTGCTTTTGATAAAAGTATCTTTACATTCTGTAATTATAGAGAGAATGATAAATGTCCACCTTGGACTATACAATCTAGCAAAATGGTACATGATAGCAAAAAAAAAACAATTTATTATGATAACGCTATTATTAAAGTTTATGACATTCCTATTTTTTATTTACCGAAACTATCGCATCCGGACCCAAGCGTTGAAAGAAGATCCGGATTTTTACCTCCATCTTTTTCGGACTCTAAAAATTTAGGATTTGGTTTTTCAGTGCCATATTTTTTAGCAATAGATAAGGATAAAAATTTTACTTTTGAAACAAAATTATATGTAGATGAAAATCCATTATTTTTAGGTGAGTATCATCAAGCATTTAAAAACTCATATTTTTTTGCCGACTTCGGATATACTGAGGGTTACAAAAAGAATACCCTTCAAAAGAAAGCTGGTGAAAAATCTCATTTCTTTTCAAAATTTGTGAAAAATTTTGAAGGTAGAAATAATTCTAAAAATATTTTGAGTTTTTCCGTTCAAGATACGTCAAATGATAAATATTTAAAACTATATAAAATCGAGTCAAACTTAGTAGACTATAATAAAGATATTTTAGAAAGTTCTTTTAACTTTACTCATGAAAATGATGAACTATTTTTAGGAATCAATGCAAATATTTACGAAACCTTAAAAGAAGATTATAATGATAAATATGAATTTATTTTGCCAGAGATTACATTAGATAAAAACTTATTTAGCGATAATAATTTGGGTAATTTAAATTTACAAAGTAATTTAAAAATTCATAATTTTGATACAAACAAATTTACAAACTTTTTTGTTAACGATCTTAACTGGGAAAAAGATTTAAACTTTCCATCTGGATTCACAGGTAGACTTTTATCAAGTATTAAAAACATAAATTATGAGGCTCAAAACGTAGAAATTTATAAGAAAGATTATACCAGTGAGTTATACGGCGCATTAGGTTATTTATCTCAAATTGAATTAGCTAAAAATTTTAACAACTCTAATCAAACTTTAATTCCAAAAGTTTTTTTTAGATATGCTCCTGGTGAGATGCGAAAGGAAGATAATAGTGGTAATAGACTTGATCCCAAAAATGTTTTTTCGATTGATAGATTAAATAATATAAATAATTTTGAAACCGGTTTAAGCGCTGCTATTGGATTTGACTATAAATTTAAAACAGAACAAAAACAATTAGATTTTTCTTTAGGACAAATTATAAATAATAAAGAAAATAAGAAGATGGCCTCGGAAACAAGTTTGGATGAAAAACTATCAGATGTAGTTGGTTCTATGAAATATGAACACAATAATAAGTTAAATTTCAATTATAATTTTGCTTTAGACCAAAATTTAAATGATTTGAATTATAATGAATTTGGCACTTCTATAAACTTAGACCCTTTAAAAATAAGCTTTAATTATCTTCATGAGGATAAACATATAGGTGATCAAGAATATCTTCAAACTAATATTGATTTACTTAAAAATGATGATGGAAAACTTTCTTTTAAGACAAAAAGAAATTTAGTTACAGACTCGGCAGAATATTATGATCTTAGTTATGAATATATTAATGACTGTCTAAGAGCTGGAGTTGTTTATAGAAGAGAATTTTACAATGACTCAGAAATTGAACAAGAAAATTCTTTAATATTTAAAATCACTTTAACCCCATTCGGAAATATTGACTCACCGTCTATAAACAAATAAATGTACAAAAAATTATTAGTTTATAGTTTATTTTTAAAAATTGTTTTTGTGACTAGTGCATATGCGCAAATACAAAACAAAATTTTAGTTAAAGTAGATAATGCTATAATAACATCTTATGACTTAGAAAATAAAATAAAGTCATTACTCCATTTAGCAAATCAAGAAGTTAATCAAACCAATATAGATAAAACTAAAAATGTAGCCATACAATCGTTAATAAATTTAAAAATTAAACAAATTGAATTAGCTAATTTTGATATCAAAGAAAATGAGGAGGAGTTTGTGAAACAAATAGATAGATTGGCTAACGGAGATATTAATCAATTTAAACAAGGTTTTATTTCTAAAAATTTAGATTATAACTTCTTTTTAAATGAGTTGAAAACAGAATTAAAATGGAACACGCTTATTTATTTGATCTATAATAAAAAAGTTAAAGTTGAAGAAAGCGAAATTCAAGATCAACTAGAAAAAATTATTAAGAGTAATTCTTCAAATGTTGAGCTTAAATTATCCGAAATTCAAATATTGTCTAATGGTGATGAAGAAAAAGACCAACAAAGTATAAATTCAATTAAAGATCAAATTAATGAGTTTGGTTTTGGATTAACAGCAATGAGAAATAGTAATTCTGTATCTGCAAAACAGAACGGTAATTTAGGATGGATTAATATGAAATCATTCTCAAGAAAAATATATGAAATTTTGAATAAAATGAATATTGGAGATGTGTCTCCACCGATTATCAGCTCAAATAATATTCTTTTTTTGAAAATAATAGATAAGAGAGTTTCAAAACCAGATAAAATAGATAAAAGTAAGTTAAAAAAAGATCTTGAAAATCGAAGAAAAAATGAATTATTTACATTGTATTCTAATAGTCATTTATCGAAAATTAAAAAAAAGATTTTTATACAATATCAGTAATGAAAAAAAAAATTTTAATAGTTAGTGGTGACCCAAACAGCATAAATTCTGAACTAATTTTTAAATCTTGGAAAAAATTGAATAAAGTAGAAAAAAAGAAAATATATTTAATTTCAAACTCAAATTTATTACGAAAACAATTTTTAAAATTGAAATATTCTTTAAAGATAGAAAATGTTAATAACATTTTAGAAAAAGAAAATAGTTCAAATTTAAAAGTATTAAATATAAAACTTAAATTTAAAGATCCTTTCAAAGTTAATAAAAGAATGGCTTCAAATTTTGTAATCAATTCCCTAAATTACGCGCATAAATATTGTTCAGAAAACCAGGGTATCTCGATGATAAACTGTCCAATAAGTAAAAAACTCTTAAAAAAAAATAAAATTGGTGTAACTGAATTTCTTGCGGCAAAGTGCAATCTTAAAAAAGATACTGAGGTAATGTTGATTGGCAATAATAGGCTGTGCGTTAGCCCTCTCACAACACATATTGATATTAATGAGATATCAAAAAAAATCAATTTTTCTATAATAACTAAAAAAATTCAAACTATTGATTATTGGTTAAAAAAAAAATTAAAAAGAAAACCTCGTATTGGAGTATTGGGATTAAACCCTCATAATGCAGAATTGAGAAGAGATTCGAAAGAGAAAAAAGTAATAATTCCTGCAATTTTAAATTTAAAAAGGACAGGTATAGATGTAAAAGGTCCTTTAATTTCAGATACAATTTTTATGGGTGAACATAAAAATTACGATGTGATAGTAGGTATGTATCATGACCAAGTTTTATCACCATTTAAATCAATATATAAATTTGATGCAATTAATATAACTTTGGGTCTCAAGTACCAAAGAGTTTCACCTGATCATGGCACTGCTTTTAACTTGATTGGAAGAAATAAAGCAAACCCTACAAGTCTTATCAAATGTATAAAATTTTTAAAATAATTAGATGAGTTATTCAAAAAGATCTCTAGGTCAAAATTTTTTGATTGACAAAAATATTATTAAAAAAATTATAAATCTTATTAATTTAAAAGATAAAAATGTAATTGAAATTGGACCAGGTAAGGGTGCTCTGACAGGGGAAATTCTAAAAAAAAATCCAAAATCTTTGATTGTTATTGAAAAGGATACTAATTTAGCGAAATTTCTTAAATTTAAATTTTCGAACAACAAAAACTTTACAGTTTTTAACCAAGATATTCTTAAAATAGATTTAGAAAAAATTCAAAAGGAGAAAACAGTAATTTTTGGAAATTTACCATATAATATTTCTTCCCAAATACTTGTAAAAATAATTAAATTTAAAAAATGGCCGCCTAAATCTAAAAATATTATCTTTATGTTTCAAAAAGAATTAGGAGAAAAAATAATTGGTGAATTCAAAAAAAAAGGATATGGCAGACTATCAATTATAACTAATTACAGAATGGGAATAATTGACAAATTTTTAGTATCTCCTAATTGTTTTTCTCCAAAACCCAAAGTAAAATCAATGGTTATCCACTTTCGTCCAAAAGAAAAATTTGATTTTAAAATAACAGATATAAATAATTTAGAGAGAGTAACAAATATTTTTTTTTCAAATAAGAGAAAAATGATTAATAAGACTATTCTTAGACTCGATAAAAAGGAAGAAATATTGAAAATTAATGGTCTAAACCCTAAATTTAGACCAGATGAAATTAATCCAGATATTTATTATAAAATTTCAGAAATTATATCAAAATAGGATTATCAATTTTATTATTCTTGATGATATTCTCGATTTGTTTAAAACAAACATCTAAATTTTTATTTATGATAATATAATCGTAATCATTCCAATGTTTTATATCTTCATCGAATGATTTAAATCTTTTCTCAATTTCTTTTTCAGTGTTTTGATTTCTTTTAATCAACCTGCGTTTTAGTTCATTCTTATTATCAGTAATTAGATATAATTTGATAATTTTGAGGTTTTTATATTTAGATAGCTGTTTAGTACCCTGCCAATCTATATCAAATATCAAATCATTTTCTTTGATAGTTTCATTAACAAATTTTTTTGAAGTTCCATAATAGTTTTCAAAAATTTTGGCATATTCATAAAATTCTTTTTTTTCAATCAATTCTTCAAACTTATCTTTGGTCACAAAGTGATAATCTACTCCTTCTACTTCATTAGACCTGGGTTTTCTAGTCGTGTGAGAAACTGAAATTTTAAATGAATTATATTTTTGTTGGATTTTTTTTGTTAAAGTAGTTTTACCAACGCCTGATGGAGAAGATAATACCACCATGATATTTTTATTAGGCTTTATCATAGTAGTATAAAAATTTTAACTAGATTTGCTCTCAATAAACTTAATAGCGTCACCAACTGTTAAAATTTTTTCTGCTTCACTGTCTGAGATTTCTGACCCAAACTCCTCCTCGAAAGCCATCACAAGTTCGACTGTATCTAAACTGTCTGCGCCTAAATCATCTATAAAACTAGCTTCCTCAGTAACTTTTTCTTCTTCAATTCCTAGGTGATCGGCTACGATCTTTTTGATTTTACTTTTTACATCTTCTGACATGAAATCCTTTCATACTTAATTGTTTAATTTCTTATTAGATTAATAAATAGAATTGTCAAGCCATATACATTCCGCCATTCACGTGTATGGTTTCTCCGTTTATATAATTAGACATATCAGACGCTAAAAAAGCTACACAATTTGATACATCTTTACCACTTCCTAAAACTCCAGCGGGTATTTTATCTATTAAATTATTCTTGAAATCTTCATTAATTTTATCTGTCATCTCAGTTTTTATAAATCCTGGGGAAACACAGTTTATGTTAATATTTTTTTTTGCGTACTCTTGAGCAAGACTTTTAGAAAAACCAATTATACCTGCCTTAGATGCTGAATAATTAGCTTGGCCAATATTTCCAGAGTGGCCTACAATAGATGTTATATTTATGATTTTTCCTTTTTTTCTTTTCAACATTTTTTTTATTGCAAACTTACACATAAAAAAAGTTGAGGTCAGATTTATATCTATAACTTTTTTCCAATTTTCTTCAGTAAGTCTTATAGATAAATTATCTAAAGTAATACCAGCATTATTTACAAGTATATCTATTCCTTCTATTTCTTTATCGATTTTATCAATTAACCCCTCTATTTTTTCATGATCACTTAAATTAAATTTTTCGGATCGAATTTTAACAAACCTTTTTTTTAAATTTTCTAATTTTGTTTCATTTGTTCCAGTGGCAAAAATTATAGATCCTTGAGTATAAAATGTCTCCACAAGGCTGTGGCCTATTCCACCGGTTGCCCCTGTAATAACCACTTTTTTATTTTTTAAATTCATTTTGTAAATTTTTAATATCAATAATTGAGTTAATTGAAAAGCAATTTGCATTCTTAAGTGTTCTTTTAACCATTCCTGTTAAAGCTTTTCCAGGCCCTATTTCTACAAAATTAGTGGAGCCCTCGTGGTAAATTTTAATTAAACTTTGACGCCATTGAACAGTAGAATATATCTGTTTTACTAATAATTTTTTTATGTTTTCAGGATTTTTTTCAATTTGAGCGGTTACATTACTTATAATTTCTACAGAAGGTTTTTCAAATGTTGTATTGTTAATTTTTTCTTCCATTCTAATCGCTGCTTTTTTCATCAATGAACAGTGAAAGGGAGCGCTTACTTTTAAGGGTATAGATTTGATCCTCTCTTTTTTAATTAATAAATTAAAATCATCTACACTTTCTTTATCTCCACTTATTATAACCTGGCCATCTGCATTATCATTTGCTATTTCACAAATTCCTTCACTTTTATTTTTTTTTAGAATTTCCTCAATTTTTTCAATCGATGTACCTAATATTGCTAACATGCTTCCTTTACCAACTGGTACAGCTTCTTGCATAGCTTTTCCTCTTTCATATAACAAAAACAAAGCATCATTTAATTTTAACGAATTGGAACAAACTAAAGCACTATATTCTCCAAGTGAGTGTCCAGCAAAATATTTAAACTCTTTAAAATTAAAATTAAATTCTTCTTTCAAAACTTTGAAAATTGAATAGCTAACAGTTAATATTGCAGGTTGCGCATGTTTAGTGAGTTGTAACTGATCTTCAGGTCCCTCTAGAATAATTTTTGATAAATTGAAACCTAGATTTTCATCAGCTTGTTTGAAGATATTTTTTACCAGCTTAAATTTTTGAAAAAATTCCGAACCCATACCTACTATTTGGGAACCTTGGCCTGGGAATAATAAAGCGCTCATTTTAATTAAATTAATAAGTAATATTAAGTATTGCTATAACTATTAATTATAGTATAACCCACATTTTATAAATAACTAATTTACATATTATACAAGAATTTATGGCATTTTATGAGAATACAATTGTTGCAAAGCAAGATTTAGCAGAAAAAGAAATTAGATCTTTAAAAGAAAAATATAATGAGATTATAAACAAATCTTCCGGTAAAGTTGTTAAGATAGAAGAATGGGGCCTCTTAAACCTATCTAGAAAAATAAAAAATTATAAAAAAGGTTTTTACATTCATTTTAAATTTGAAGGGAATAAAGAGACACTAAACCAAATTGATAAAAAAGTAAAAGTTGATACATCTGTTATTAGATATTTGACTGTAAGATATAAAAATCTTGATACTAAAAATGAATTTTTTAATAATCAAAAATAATATATGAAAAGAAAAAATAAAAAATTTCAAAAAAAAGGATCAAATTCTTTAAATAAACTAAGTTTATTTCAGAAAAACGATGGAAAGATTTCAAAAAAATGTCCTTTATCAATTAAAAATGCTCCAATGATAGATTATAAAAACGTGAATTTATTAAAAAAATACTTATCAGATAATGGGAAAATTATTTCATCAAAAATTACAGCTGTTTCATTTAATAAACAAAAAAAACTTACGAGAGAAATCAAAAAAGCAAAGATTTTAGGGTTGGTATAAATGGAAATTATTCTATTAGAAAATATAATAAATCTTGGAAATATTGGTGATAAAGTTAAAGTAAAAAATGGTTATGGTAGAAACTACCTTTTAAAACAAGGTAAGGCTTTGAGATTTAATAAAGAAAATGAGGTATTAGTTAATAAAAAAAAAACTGAGTTGAACAAAAAGAATACTGAACTTAAAATTAAGTATAAAGAAATCGCTAAATTAGTTAACAATAAAAAATTTAATTTTATTAAAGAAAGTAAAGAGAATGGTGATTTATATGGTTCAATAAAGCCTAAAGAAATTACCAACTTAATTAAAGAAGAAGTAAACGCTGAAGTAAGCCCTTCTCAATTAATCCTAAAAGATAATTTAGATAAAATAGGTAACTTCAAAGCAGAAATAAATTTTCATTCTGAAGTTAAAGCATCTATAATAATTAATATAAAAAAAATAGAGTCCAAATAACTTTTCCACAGAGTTGAGAAAACAGTGTGTAACTTTTTTCTTTAATAAGAAATTAGTTAAACTAATATCAATGGGTGGAAGAAATTAAATCAATTAAAATAAATCAAAATAATAAGCAGCCATCAAATCTTGAAGCCGAACAGGCTCTATTAGGGTCAATTTTAGTTAACAATGATATTATAGACGAGATAGCTAATACAATAAATCCAAACGTTTTTTATGATCCAGCGCATATTAAAATTTACGAAGTTATTGAAAATCTTAATAGCAAAGGAATGATCGCAAATCCAATTACATTAAAGAATTTTTTTGAAAAAGATAATATGTTAAATGAGGTCGGTGGTACAGAATATCTTGTAAAACTTACTAGATTTTCTAGTTCTACTAAGCAAGCAATCGATTACGCTAAAATTGTCCACGAAATGTATCTAAGGAGAGAATTGGTTTTAATTTCTGATAAATTAAATACAGATACAATTAATGCAAGTGCTGACGAGCAAAATGCGGAAAAAATAATTGAAGACACTGAGAAATCTTTATTTGATTTGGCTGAAAGAGGAAGTTTTTCACAATCCTATTTAAAATTTAATCAAGCTTTAGATCAAACAATTGAAATGGCAACTTTAGCAATGCAAAATGATCAAGGTTTAGTTGGTATTCCGACCGGTTTGAAAGATCTTGATGAAAAGTTAGGAGGATTACATAAGTCAGATTTAATAATACTGGCTGGTCGTCCTTCGATGGGAAAAACTGCATTAGCAACAAATATTGCTTATAACGCGGCACAACATCTTCAAAGCAGGCAAGAAAAGTCATCTATTGCTTTTTTTTCATTAGAAATGTCTTCAGAGCAACTATCTACAAGAATACTATCTGAGCAAGCAAAAATTAAATCTGATGATATAAGAAGAGGTAAAGTCACTGAAGAAGAAATCAATAGATACATTGAAACTTCTAGAAACATTTATAATTTGCCATTATTTATTGATGAAACCCCAGCTATTACGATTGCGACTTTAAGCAACAGGGCAAGAAGAATAAAGAGGTTATCTGGTCTAAGTTTAGTCGTTGTAGATTATATCCAATTAATGAGATCAAATGTAAGTAAAAATGAAGGTAGAGTTCAGGAAATTTCAGAAATTACTCAAGGATTAAAAGCTTTAGCAAAAGAGTTATCTGTACCGGTTTTAGCTTTATCTCAATTATCCAGAGCAGTTGAGCAAAGAGATGATAAACAGCCTCAATTGTCTGATTTAAGAGAGTCGGGATCAATTGAACAAGATGCAGACGTAGTAATGTTTGTTTATAGAGAGTCTTACTACCTTGAAAGAAAGCAACCTAAATTAGGATCTATTGAACACGCTGAATGGCAATCTAAAATGAATGACGTTAATGGATTAGCGGACATTATATTAGGCAAACAAAGACACGGACCAACTGGTACAATCAAAGTTGAATTTGAGGGAATTTACACAAAATTTAAAGATTTAACCAGAGATTAGACCATATTTTCTCTTTAGTTATAAGAAATTTAAGATATATCTGAAAGTAGAAGCATGTGGTCTAATATTTATAAAAAAATAGTAATAGATTTTCCAAAGTTCACCCTTTTGCTTTTACTTTCCTTTGTAATATTTTCTTTTTACCAAGCTAAGAATTTTAATCTGGACGCCTCTTCAGACGCTTTACTTTTAGAGGGAGATAAAGATTTAAAATACCTGAGAGAAATTAACGATAGATATGGTTCAAAAGATTTTTTAGTATTAACTTATACGCCAATAAATAGCTTTGTAGAGAAAGAAACTATATTGGATTTACAGCTGTTAAAATCTAAAATAGAAAAATTAACTTGGGTAGATAGCGTAATCACTATAATAGACGTACCTCTTCTTAAAAGCACAGATGAAGGATTAATGGAAAGATTAAAAAATTACAAAACTTTGGCTTATCCAGAAATTGATAGGGAGAGAGGTTTTGAGGAGATAATTAATAGCCCGATTTACAAAAATTACGTAATCAGTGAGGATGGAAAAACTTCAGGAATTGTAGTGTATTTAAAGAAAGATAAAAGGCTTGCGGAATATATTAAGATTAAAGAAAAATATTTTAAGCAGATAAAGGATACAGGATTAACACAAAAAGAAAAAAAAAATTATAAGGATTTTAACAAAGAGTACGAGGAATATAAAAATCTTTACAATATTAGAAATCATCAAAATATAAATGAAATAAGAGATGTAATAAACAAATACGGGGAAAATGCTAAAATTCATTTAGGCGGTATACCTATGATTGCAGACGATATGATGAGCTTTGTAAAAAAAGATATAATTGTATTTGGTATTGGAGTTTTCTTTTTTATTATAATGACTTTATGGTTCATATTCAAAAATATAAAATGGGTGATGATGCCATTACTGGGTTGTGCTACCTCTGTAATTATTATGATCGGCCTTTTAGGTTTAATTGGTTGGAAAGTAACAGTTATATCCTCAAATTTCATTGCATTGATGCTTATTTTAAATATGGCAATGAATATTCATTTAACTGTAAGATTCTTACAATTGAAAAAAGAAAAACCTGAACTTTCAAACGGTGAAGTAGTGCTTGGGGCAAGTAAACTTATGTTATTACCAATTTTGTATACTGTGCTTACAACCATTTGTGCATTTTTATCTTTAATATTTAGCGAGATAAAACCTATTATTGACTTTGGATGGATGATGACCATGGGTTTAATTGTTTCTTTTTTTGTAACTTTCTTACTTTTACCTTCATTACTATCTATTTTTGGATCCGAAAATGAAATAGATGTAAAAAATACACAAGATTCTCTCATAACAACTTTTTTTGGAAAATTAGCAAAGAAAAACGATATAATTGTGTTTGGCTCAACTATAATTGTAATTATTGCCAGCATTATTGGAATATTCAAACTAGAGGTTGAAAATAGCTTTATAAATTACTTTGACAAAGAAACCGAGATTTATAAAGGAATGAAAAAAATAGATGATAAATTAGGCGGCACTACGCCTTTAAGCATCATATTAAAATTTCCTACAGTTGTTAATAGTAATAAAAATGATGATGAGTTTTCTGAATGGGATGAAGATAATCAGAGTGATCAAGACAAATCAAAGTATTGGTTTACGAGGGATAAAATGGACAAGATTATAAAAGTACATGATTATTTGGACTCTATGCCAGAAATAGGGAAAGTTTTGTCATTTGGATCAATTCTTAGAGTAGCTGAAGACTTAAATAAAAAGAAATTACAAAGTTTAGAAATAGCAGTCTTATATAGTAAAATTCCTTATGAAATTAAAAAGGAAATAGTGACTCCGTATATTTCAGTTGAAAAAGATGAGGCTAGAGTATCAGTTAGAATTAAAGACTCTTTAAAAGATTTACGAAGAAATGACCTTATTAACAAAATAAATAGTGATCTAAATACTAAATTAGGTTTAGATAAAGATGAATTTAAATTAACAGGCGTATTGATATTATTTAACAATCTTCTTCAAAGTTTATTTAAATCTCAAATATTAACTCTAGGTATTGTAATATTAGGAATTTTTTCAATGTTTTTTATCCTCTTTAGAAATATTTCTTTATCGATAATAGGTGTTGTTCCAAATTTTATCGCTGCTTTTTTTATTTTGGGTATAATAGGTCTATTAAATATACCTTTAGATATGATGACGATTACAATTGCAGCCATTACAATAGGAATAGCAGTTGATAATAGTATTCACTATATTTACAGATTTAAGGAAGAATTTGTAAAAATTAAAAATTACGAGGAAACTGTTGATAAGTGTCATAAAACAGTGGGTATTGCAATTTTAAATACTTCTATAACAATAGTTTTCGGATTTTCTATTTTAGTTTTATCTAATTTTATTCCAACAATTTATTTTGGTTTTTTCACAGGTATTGCTATGTTGTTAGCAATGATTTCTGTTTTGACTTTACTTCCTAAATTATTAATTATTTTTAAACCTTTCGATACAGAAAAAAAATCAGCTATAGAATGATTGATTTTTTTGAAAGTATATTTAATCATATAAATCTATTTGATACCGCAGTAATAATAATTTTTTTATATTGTACTATTCAATGTTTTTTAAAAGGCTTTTCACTAAGTCTAATTTCATTTGCGAAATGGATTATCTCGGTTATTGTCACAATTATCTCTGTTCCAAGACTTCAACCGATAGTGGGGGAATATATTGAGTCACAGTTTATAAATAACGTTGGAATTGGTGTATTAGTTTTTTTTTTCACCCTTTTTTTAACTATTGTAATTGGTAGAAGCCTTGGTAGAGCAATTAATTGGACAGGCGTTGGATCTATTGACAAAACGTTTGGCTTATTTTTTGGATTATTTAAAGGTTATGTAGTATCAGTGTGTATATTTTCAATATTTAATTGGTTTTATCCTTATAAAAATTGGGGTATATCAGTAGATAAAGCTATTTCTTTTCCTTTTGTCTTAAAAGGAAGTGAAATTTTGATCGAAGAATTTCCATCAAATGAAGACTTTTTAGATACGAAAGAAAAAATTGAGAAAATTTAAATTAGATAAACTTCGTGAAGAGTGTGGAGTGTTTGGTATATCAAATTTCCAAGACGCCTCAGCACTTGTAGCTCTTGGTTTACACGCCTTACAACACAGAGGTCAAGAAGGTTGCGGTATAGTCTCTTTTGACGGAAAAAACTTTCATTCAGAAAAAAGGCAAGGCTTGGTGGGAGATCATTTCACAAATATAGAAACTTTAAAAAAATTGCCTGGAACTTCTGCTATAGGACATAATCGCTATTCAACAACTGGGGAAACATCCTTAAGAAATATACAGCCTTTTTTTGCAGATTTGTATATGGGAGGTGTAAGTATTGCGCACAACGGTAACTTAACTAATGCTTTATTGCTTAGAGAAATTTTAGTTAAAGAGGGTGCTATTTTTAGAACAACAAGTGACACTGAAACAATAGTTCAATTAATTGCTAAATCTAAAAGAGATAAATTTTTAGAAAAATTAATTGACGCTCTATTTCAAATACAAGGAGGATACTCTCTCATACTAATGACAAGCAAAAAACTTATTGGTGTAAGAGATCCTTTCGGAATAAGACCTTTAGTAATAGGTAAGCTAAAAAAATCTTATATTTTTGCATCAGAAACTTGTGCGCTCGATATCGTAGGAGCAACTTTTGTAAGAGAAGTTGAAAATGGAGAAATCGTTATAATTCAGAACAATGAGCTTTCAAGTGTTAAACCTTTTCCTAAACAAAAATCAAGGCCTTGTGTATTTGAATATATTTATTTTGCTAGACCAGACAGCTTAATTGATGGCAAATGTGCATATGAATACAGAAAAAGACTAGGAGTTCAGCTTGCTAAAGAAACAGATTTAAATGCTGATCTTATTGTCCCAGTTCCTGACTCTGGAGTACCAGCTGCGTTAGGTTACGCTGAACAATCAAAAAAAAGGTTCGAATTAGGTTTAATTAGAAATCACTATGTCGGAAGAACATTTATTGAACCATCTCAAAGTATAAGAAGTTTAGGTGTTAAATTAAAATTAAGTTCAACAAGCTCTATTGTAAAAAATAAATCCATTATACTAATTGATGACTCTTTAGTGAGAGGAACAACGTGCCATAAAATTGTGAAAATGTTATATGATGCAGGAGCAAAAGAGGTTCATGTTAGAATAGCCTGTCCAGAAATAAAATATCCGGACTTTTATGGTGTTGATATGCCTACCAAAAGTGAACTTCTTGCGCATGAGAAAAATTTGAGTGAAATGTGTAATTATATAAAAGCAAAAAGTTTAAAATTTTTAAGCCTGAACGGTCTTTATTATGCCTTAAAGGGAAATAAAAGAAATTCAAATTATCCTCAATTTAGTGATCATTACTTTACAGGTGACTATCCGATAAAACCATCAGATAATTTAAAGGGCCTTCAAATAAAACAGCTATCACTTTTAAGTGGTAAATCTAATAATTAATCTATTATAAAAATCTTGTTATTTTTATCTAGATAAACTAAAGCACCATTTACGATTATTGGCTTAGAAATCATTTTACTTGGTAGTTTATTTACCTTTTCAAGTTCACCATCTAAACTAAATTTCAGTAAATATGAATTTTTTAAAAATATAAAAATTTGATTATTAGCTATTAAAATATCTTTAAAATCAACTGTTTTTTTTTTTATGTTTAGATATTTTGAGATTTTCTCATTAATGTCATAAGAATAAATTATCTCTTTTTTTTTTATATCTACAGCAACAAGAAGATTGTTCTCGGTAATAATGAATAAATTATTTTCAATAATTAAGGGTCTTATAAAAGAACTAAAATTTTTTTTATAAATCACTGACCCGTTATTTTTGTTAATTAGATACAAGAATTTTTTAGAGGTAATAGCTATTAAATCATTATTTATAACTATTTGGCTTCCAAAAAATAAATTATTCAAGCTTGTATCTAATGTCTCATTTAAGTTTATAAACCAGGTAACTCTTGAGCTATCATTTTGAATTGAATAAAGAGATCCATATGTATTCAGAAAAAAAGTGTTATTTTCAAAAGAAGCTAAATTGTTAATGAATTTATTTTTGATAGGTGTTTCCTCAGTTGGTATCAGTTTAATTATCTCTCCATTAAATTTATTTAAAAAGTATAATGTATTTGATTGGTTTGCAGCAGCTAATTTATTTTTGATTATCTTTAAATTCGATCTAAAAGGAATTTTGTAATTTTTAGCCCACAAAATCTCTTTTTTTAAAAAATCGTAAGCATAAACATAACCTAAACTATCAGTTACAAATATAATATTATTTTCCACTATCAAATTAAGAGTCTTTTTAAATTTTTTATATTTATTTTTATAAAAATTGAATTTGTCTATAATTTTATTTTCTTCAATAGAATAAACAAATATATTTCCTTTATAATCATGAGTAATTAAATTATTATTTTGAAAAAGAACATGGCTGCTTAAATTTTGTCTTGTAATTTTCTTGCTCTTAAAAATTAGTTTATTTGAATTATTGTACTTTAGGTTAATTAAATTGTTATTTTTATTAAAAAAAATATCGTTCCAGTTGTTATTTTTATAGGTATTAAAAATTTTAAAATTAAAGTTATTCTGTTTTGGTATTGTCTTATTAAAAATATTACTTGTAGCAGAAAGAACAATGAAATCATCTTTTTGATTTTGATCGCTAATTTTATCATTTTCATTTGTCCAAATACCTGACTTATTATCAAAAGAGCAACTTTGAAATATTATAAACAAAATTATGATAAAAAATTTCATTTGTAATTATGTGCTCACTCTTTTAAGATATTTATTGCTAAGTTCTTAATATTTGATTTTGAGTTTGCAAGATTTTTTAATAATTTCTTACCCTCTTCAATTTTAGAACTTTTCATAAGATATAACGCTTTTTTGAAAATTAATAATTCGTATTGATCTTTACTTAGACTCAATTTTTCTACTGCTTCAAAATATGAAATTATTCTATTAAAGTCTTTTTCTAATTTTTTTTCTAAAATTAAGTTTAATGCCAAATTTGAATAAAATTTATTTTTACTAAATATTATATTTTCAAGAATTTCTCTGGATTTTTCAAACTCATTTGAAGATATCATGAGACTTGCTTTCAAATATTCTTCTGAAATCAAATTATTTTTCTTTTTTTGATTAAATTGGAAAAAAATAAGTATTGCTAAAGACAAAGTAACTAAAAATACAATAAATAAGATTTTGATATAATTTTTTTTTATAAAAGAAAAAATTTTATCTTTAATTACAAGTATATTCTCAGCTTTTTCTTCCATTTAAAAAGTGTCTCGCTGTTGGAAATTTGTTTAATTTTACCTCTTTACTATATTTTTTTACAGCTTTTTCAATTACTCTATTCAATGAAACGTATTTTTTAACAAATTTTGGATAAAATCCACTTAAGCCTAACATATCATCTGTAACTAAAATTTGACCATCACAATAATTTGACGAGCCTATACCGATAGTCGGTATTTTAAGATTATTTGTAATTTCTTTTGCAGCTTTTGAAGCTATACATTCTAAAACAATTAAAAAAGCACCTGCTTTTTCTATTAATTTTGCCTCTTTTAAAAGATGATTTGCTTTAGATTTGGTATCACCTTCAATTTTAAATTTTTGTTTATATTGAGGTGTGAATCCAATGTGCCCAACCACAGGAATATTTGCTTTAACTAATTTTTCTATTATTCTAAAATTTTTTTTATTACTTTCAATTTTGATTGCATCACACTTGGTTTTTCTCATTACGAGCTTAGCATTTTTAATTGCAATAAAAGAATTATCATAAGTCCCTTTTGGCATGTCAACCACAAACAATGATTTTTTTATTCCTTTTTTTACACTTAATGAATGCTGAATAATATTATTTAAAGAAATATTATGAGTATCTTTAAAACCGTATAGTACATTTGCCATTGAGTCACCTACCAAAACTATATCACAATATTTATCTAAAATTTTTGTAATACTTTTGGAGTAAGCTGTTAAACAAACAATCTTTATTTTATTTTTTTTTTTTTTAATTTTTAAAATTTTTTTATTCATAATCAGAGCTACTCTAACTCAATGGTGCTTGGTGGTTTTGAGCTTATATCATAAACCACTCTATTGATACCTTTTACATTATTTATAATTTTATTAGAAATTTTATCTAAAAAGTTTTTTGGTAGGTTAAAATAATCAGCTGTCATTCCATCTTCAGATGAAACTGCCCTTAGTAAACAGGTATATTCATACGTTCTAGAGTCACCCATTACACCTACCGTTTTTATCGGCAGAAGAGCTGCATAAGCTTGCCAAATTTTTTTATAAAGATTACTTTTAATTAATTCATTAATATAAATATGATCAGCTTCTTGTAATATTTTTACTTTTTCATCGGTAATATTTCCGACTATTCTTATTCCTAATCCTGGTCCAGGAAAAGGGTGTCTAAAACATATATTTTTTGAAAGGCCAACTGCTTGGCCCAAATGTCTTACTTCATCTTTAAAAAAATTTTTTAATGGCTCAATTAATTTTAAATTCATTTTTTTTGGTAATCCACCCACATTATGATGTGATTTTATTTTTGACGTTTTGCTTCCAGTTACTGATTTACTCTCAATAATATCGGGATATAGGGTTCCTTGAGCTAGAAATTTTATATTTTTGTATTTTTTTGATTCCTTCTCAAATATTTTTATAAATAGATTGCCTATAATTTTTCTTTTTTTTTCTGGGTTTGAAATATTTTTTAATTTTTTAAGAAATATATTTGATGCATTTACAAGCTTAATATTTAATTTGTACTTATTTTTAAAAACTTTATAAGTATATTTAAATTCATCTTTTCTCATCAATCCAGTATCTACCATTACGCAAATTAAATTTTTCTTAATAGCCTTATTAACTAAAAGAGCAACGACGCTACTATCAACTCCCCCGGATAAAGCACAAATTACTTTTTCTTTTTTAACTATTTCTTTAATTTCTTTAATGATTTTTGATTGTTGTGAGTAAACACTCCAGTTTTTTTTTATTTTACATATAAGAAATAAAAAGTTTTTAAAAATTTGTTTTCCATTTTCTGTATGAGTTACTTCTGGATGAAACTGTACTCCGTATATTTTATTTTTAGTATTTTCTATAATTGTAAGCTTTGAATCTTTAGTTGAAGCTATTTTTTTAAAATTTCTTGGAATTTTGATCACTGCATCCTCATGGCTCATCCAGACCTGTCTATTCTTAAAAAAAAAATTTTTTGTCAAAAGGGAATCTTTTTTTTTAAAAATTACAGCTCGCCCAAATTCTCTTTTCTTTTTTGAAGATTTAATTTTTCCCCCGTAAAGTTTTGCGATTAACTGTAAGCCATAACAAATTCCAAGAATTGGTATATTTTTTGTTAAAATTTTCTTTGGTATACTTTGAAATTTTCCTTTTGTTACAGAAGAAGGGCCGCCAGATAAAATAATACCCTTTACGTTATTAAAGTTTTTAAGTCTTAGAACCTGTTGTGGTGTAACTATTTCTGAGTAAACTCCTAATTCTCTAATTCTTCGTGCAATTAATTTTGTTACTTGAGACCCAAAATCTACAATTAATATACCTTCCTTGGTTTTGAGAAATTGCATTTATTTTTTTGATAAATTTTCAATCTCTAATTTCAATTTTTTACTCTCGTTACAGAGATTTTTACATAAACTGGAGAGTCTATTATTCAATTCTGTACTCTTTTTATAATCTGAAGTCTCAAGCTTCAATTTCGCTAAATAATAAATAGCCTCCTCATTCTGAGGGTTTAATAAGATCACAGTTTTTAAATTTTCCTCTTCCAAATCTTTTTTGTCTAAATTTTTAAATATTTTTGACAAATAAAGATATGACATTTCATTTTTTGGATTAAAAACTATATCTTGTTCAAATTTAAATTTTGCTTCCTCAAACTTTTTATTTGTAAATAGATTTAAACCATCTTCAAAATATTTAGTAGTTGCTGACAGGTTCGTTTGAAGCAAAAAAAATATAAAGAAAATTTTTAAAAATCTATGTTTCATAATTTATAATTATATGTTTTTTGTGTCATTTCAACACTATGAACCATACTTTCGTAGAAGCCAGCTTTTGTTATTTTAATAAATTTAGCATTTTTTGATATTTCTTTTAAATTTTTTGCTCCTATATATCCCATAGAAGAACGCAAGCCCCCTTTTAATTGGTAAATAATTTTTGAAACATTGCCTTTGTATGCTACCCTTCCTTCAACACCCTCAGGAACAAATTTCGATTTATCTTTAAAATTTTTTTGGAAATATCTATTTGCTGATCCAGAAGACATTGCACCAATAGATCCCATTCCCCTGTAAGACTTGTAAATTTTACCTTTAATCTTAAATCTTTTTCCAGGGCTTTCATTTGTCCCGGCAAAGATGGAACCCATCATAATAGCATCAGCTCCAGCTGCTATAGCTTTGGCTATATCACCAGAAAATTTTATTCCGCCATCTGAAATTATCTTTATCTTTTTGTTTTTAAGTGCGCGTTTAACTTCCATAATTGCAGAAATTTGAGGTACGCCAATACCAGCTACCATTCGAGTGGTGCAAATTGATCCTGGGCCTATTCCAACTTTAATAATATCAGCACCTGAATTATATAATTTTATTGCAGCATCTCTAGTCGCAATATTTCCAACACAAAAAGGAATTTTTTTGTTATTTTTTTTTAAATTTGAAAGCAAATTTAATACTTTTTTAGTATGTCCGTGAGCAGTATCTATTACAATTAAATCACAACCATTATCTATTAACATTTTAGCTCTTAGTAAATCTTCTTTATTAGTTCCAACTGCTGCGCCGGTTAATAATTTTTTTTTTTTTACTTTAATAATTTCTTTTATCTGGTCTTTAATATTTAAATTTCTATGAACTATACCAATTCCGCCTGCCTGAGCCATTGCAATAGCCATTCTTGACTCAGTTACTGTGTCCATAGCAGATGAAAGAAATGGAACTTTTAAATAAATGTTCTTAGTTAGTTCAAGAGAGATATCAGTTTCTGAAGGCAATATATCAGAATAACGTGGAAGAAGCAAAACATCATCAAAGGTTAGAGATTCTTTAATTGTACCCATATATTCTTATATACAATTTTTAAAATTTATAAAGAGTTTAAATTTTTGCAGTGTAAATAAGTTTCTTTTGACTCATTTCTACTAGACTCTGGTTTAAAAAAACTAACATTCTTAAATAAAGATTTTGCTAAAGCCTTTACCTCAATAAAATCTTCGCCCATAAACAACTTGGAAACTAATACACCTTGTGGTTTTAAAATTTTAGATGAAAAATTCAAGACCTCTGTGCATAATTGGTTGGTTCTTATAGAATCAAGTGACTTATTACCAGTTGTATCTGCAGCCATGTCTGAAATTATTACGTCTAGATTTCCTTTAAAGTAATTTATTATTTTATTTTTTGCTTCAGACATAAAAATATCAGATTTTAAAAATTGCACGTTACTTACTGGTTTCATAACTTTAACATCTACAGCTAGAATTTTCCCGCTTTTTGCAATTTGACTAACTACTTGTGACCAACCTCCTGGATATGAACCTAGGTCTAATAGATGAGTGTTGTTTCTTAAAAATTTGAATTTTTTGTTGAGTTCTATTAATTTAAATGACGCCCTGGATCTATAGCCAAGAACTTTTGATTTTTTGATAAATTGATCTCTATTTTGTTTAATTTTCCAAGAATTGCTTTTTTTTGCTTTTTTTGATTTTTTCATTACAAAATATCTTCATGATCCTCATCAGATATTTTTGTTGAATATTTTTTCTGCAATTTCTTATAAATAAAAATACTCGCAGGAATAGAAAATAAATAAAGAAAACTAAAAATTAAAAGTGTTTCGAAAGTGTAAAACAATAAAGAGATAAAGATTATACCAATAGCTAGTAAAAGAAATACAGTAGTTTTCGATGAAATTGAAATTTTTTTGAGAGAAAGTGTAGGTATCTTACTAACCAATAAGAAGGCAATAATTATTGTTAGATAAGGGGTAATAATTTTAAGATCAAAATTTACACTAAAAATGGATAATTCAAATATTAATGGTGCAAGGATAAGAATTCCTCCAACAGGTGATGGGATTCCCTCAAAAAAATTATTTTTCCAATCTTGATGATTTGATATCTTGGTCAGATTAAATCTCGCCAATCTAAGAACGCAACAAACTGAATAAATAAGAGCAATTGCCCAGCCAAGTTTTCCATATGTATTAAGTTCCCAAAAATACAAAATTAAAACTGGAGCAATTCCAAAGCTTACAAAATCTGTTAATGAGTCTAATTCTTTGCCAAATTCAGAAGTTCCTTTAATTAACCTTGCTACTCTACCATCTAACGCATCAAGAATAGCAGCTAGGAGTATTAATGTGACAGCTAAATTAAAATTTCCATCAATTGAAAATTTTATTGAGCTTATTCCAAGACAAACCCCGCCCAAAGTCAGAATATTTGGTAGAAGATATCTAGTTTTTTTTGATGATACTATCTTAAACTTTTTATCTTGTTCCATTAATCCGAAGCTATTAAGCTTTCTCCCGCAGTTACATTTTGGCCTAGTTTAGCTAAAACTTTTTTATTTTTAAAATATAAATCTACCCTACTTCCAAATCTTATCATTCCAATTCTATCGCCCTGTTTTAATTCTTGACCTTGTTCTACTTCGCAAACAATACGTCTTGCTACAAGTCCTGCTATTTGTACAATAACTATTTCTTCATTATTTTGAGTAGATTTAACTTTAAAATAGTTTCTCTCATTCTCTTCACTTGCTTTATCTAATGAAGCATTTAAAAACTTTCCTGGTTTATAATAAATTTCCTCAACTTTACCTGATGTAGGTATTCTATTTACATGGCAATTAAATACGTTCATAAATACACTTACTTTTGTATAAGTGGTATTTTCTAATCTTAGCTCTTCAGGACCAGACCTTTCCGATATATCAGTTATTAAGCCATCAGCAGGACTAACAAGATAGCTATCGTCATTTAAAGGAAATCGTTCTGGATCACGAAAGAAATAATAGACCCAAACCGTAATTAATATGGATATAATTCCCAAAATCTTTGAGAAAAATAAAATAATAAATGTAACCAGTATTGAAATAGCTAGAAATTTGTAGCCTTCTTTATGGATCTTTGGAAATATTGAATTAAACATAATTTTAAGTTTGCTAAATTTTTCTTAATATGTATAAAAATT
>MDTE01168779.1_pt1 | contig 53101 bp, 36 predicted proteins | sample 811231 | NCBI WGS metagenome assembly MDTE01 (sample SAMN05326651, study PRJNA326480) | marine metagenome | isolation source: seawater | place: Indian Ocean: Red Sea | collected 2010 | reverse complement strand
ACTGGCAATGACAGATCCACCAGGGCTATTGATTCTAAAGACAATAGCTTTTGTATTTTCGTTCTCATGCGCAGATCTGATTTGTTTTACTAGCCCATTTGCACCGGCAACACCCTGCGAAATATCTCCCTCCATAATCGCACCTTCAGCAGTAATTACAGCTATTTGATTATCACTATCAGAAAAATCCTCGTCTATTTGCTTTGCATACTCCTTATAAGAAATAGTTTTGTGGGTTTCGGTTTCAACTTCCTCATCTAGACCAAATTCTTGAATCATATATTGACGAAATTCTGGAAATGATTTTGTGCCATCAATAATATTATTTGCTACAGCATAGGCAATATTTCCTATTGCAGCTTCACTAAAAAATCCGATGTAGTCGTCTGCAAAAGATTGGATGTCATCTGGTTTAACACCACGTCCTTCCGCCATGAGAAATTTCATTTCGTTCCAGATAGGATTCAACAATGCTTCTCTCTGCATCCTGTCATTTTCTGACATGTCTGTTCTTGTGTTTGGCTCAAGGGCAGATTTAAAATCACCTTCAGAATAATTGTTAACATTAATTTTTAGATTCTCATAAAGCTCTTTTTGATAAGCGCGCATTCCCCCAAGACCTCGAATGCTGATGCTTCCAACAGGATGAATCCATACTTCAGATGCTTGAGATGCCATGAGATAAGAGGTTGTAGATAGACGATCGTTAAAAGCAATTACTCTTTTACCAGAGTCACGAAGCGCTTTTAATTCTTTTGCAATATTAATCGCTGTGGTTGGTCCAGCAAAGTCTGTAGATGAGAAATCAATAAACACAGCTGGAATATCTTCATCGTCAGCTGCCGCTCTTATTAATTGTATAAGATCTCTAGTTTGAATTTGATCTGTTGAAAAGTTTGTGCCAAGGTTAATCAAAAAATCATATTTAAACACTTCTTCATCAACCACAGTTGCTTGAGGATCAATTAAGAGTACCCTGCCGCTTGGATCTTTAATTTCAGGTCCAAAAGACGTTAGCGCTCCAATAATTATGATTCCAAAAAAGATTAAAATGAGGGCCGTGCCAAGATTCAGCATGACGGTTCTTGCTTTTTCTAGAAATCGACCAAGCCAAGAAAAAATAGATTTAAGTGTATTCAAAGGTACTCTCGAAGATTAGCTTATACAAAACATGACGCAAAATTATCAACATTTTTTAACATTTATTAATTAATAATATTTAAAAAATATAAAAAAATTTTTACGAACAAAGTAATTGCAAACCTGTACTCTATCCTTGTGGATTGGTTTTTTCGTTGAGATTTTTACCAACACAGTACGCAATGAACAAGTAAGTATATTTAGGGACATATACATAGACTCTAACCTACACTCCACTCTCAAAACATTATATCAGAATGGATGTCGATCTTATTCATTACTCGGTAACCCCATCCGATTAAGGGTTGAGCATCCGAATTAGGTTGAGAAACATAATGTTGGAATTGAACGGCGTGAGTCGAGGTGTCTGGGCTCTATTACCCACCCCTCGCCTTGTATCCCTAATTTTCGTGTCCTGATATAGTATTTCTATTTCAAAAACAGCATTTTTCGAGTCTGAGTAAACTGACCAGCCTGAATACGGTACAGATACACTCCAGCACTGACTCGTCTTCCTAGATCATCGGTTCCATCCCACATGACTATCTTGTTACCAGCATCCTGTGATTGATTGACCAGAGTCTTTATTCTTTTCCCCAGCAAATCATAGATTCCCAGAGTAATCTGTGCCTTCTCAGGAAGGTCATAGCTGATTGTGGTGGATGGATTGAAAGGGTTAGGATAGTTGGAGTGTAAGGTAAATTTTTGAGGTGTGGTTACTTCACCAGTTAAATCAAGGTTGAGAGCATTCCAGAAAGCTACAGCTGATTTGGCTGCTGACTGGATTCCGGCCAATCCTTCACCGGCCAGTAGTGTCACAACGATTGCATACTTCGCTCCAGGAGCAAGAAAAACTTTATCGGTATGGAGCATTATACGGTAATCACCCGCCTGATCATCTGATGTAACGTCATTAGTTCTGTCTGCCATGCGCAAATACATTGGCCCACCTTTTAAAGGATCAGTGCCAGACATCCATCTATGGAAAACTGGTGTTCTGGTCAGCATCGCAACACCGGCGTAGGACGTGTAACCATCTGATGATTCATCATACATGTATGCGAGCCTGTTTGAAGAATCAAATCCTGTCATATTTTTTGTCCAATCGTTAATGTCAAAATCATTATAACTTCCTACATAGAGATCATTAATGATTTTCGTCGTTGTATTCTCCAACGTGTAAATGTAGATAATGAAGTCTCCGCTTGTTTTTGGAACAAGTACCCGCTGATGTACCAATAAATCATTGTTCCACTTGTATGTATATGTGGAATTCAAAAGAAGGTGATCCGCCCAATCTTCGATTATCATTGAAGAGGCCGGTGCATAATCATCGTCATAAACATTGGTGCCTACAGTATCTAGGTCAGACCGGGTGTAGGCGATGACCAGCTTGCTGTTATACAGATGATAATTCTCTGAACCGGTGGGATACTCCATGTGGGGCTCCCCAGCCGCTATATTGGTACGCCATCCTGTCCAACCGTCATTACGTATAGTCATTCTCAATTCACCTGCTTCTGCGATATAAGTGTCAACATCAAGCACCGTAAAAATCTCATCACTTTCATCGGAGGCTTTGTTACCGCTCTCATCACTAACAGTAATACGGACTTTATGGTTACTGCCAGGGTTACGGTAAACAAACCATTCGAAATGACCATTATTTTCGGTAGAATCAGTGATGGTATTGTATGAAGAACCATTATCTGTTGAATACTCAATCTTTACATTCTTGACAGAAGCGGAATCGGTTGTAGCCCATTTAATTTCATGAGGTGCATCCTCGTTCCATTTTTCACCACCGTTCGGTTCCAAAACAGTAACTGACATTGTTTCTGACATTGCAGAATTCTCATACCAGGCGATTTTGTTATCGTATTCTATTGCAGCGAGCAGATCCATATCACCATCATTGTCCACATCCGCCGCATAAACATGACGAGTATTAGCATCATTTGCTGATGTGGAGACCGAATTCTCCGTAAAGCTCTCACTACCGTCGTTCTCATACCATGAAATTTTGCCTGCTTTGGCAGATGCTGATAGAATATCCATGTCTCCGTCTCCGTCTACATCTTCAGCGTACACACAATAGGCACCATCAGCTGATATGGAAATGGCATGCGCAGTAAAGATTCCGCTACCGTTATTCTCGTACCAAGCGATCGTGTCATCATTATATGATGCTGAGAGAACATCTATGTCACCATCACCGTCTATATCTTCAGCGTAAACAGACATAGCTATATCAGCTGTTGTCGAAATAGCATGCTCTGTAAAGCTCTCGCTGCCGTCATTCTCATACCAGGCGATCTTATCATCATCCCTTGAAGCTGAGAGTACATCCATGTCCCCGTCAGCGTCTATATCCGCTGCGTAAACAGAATTGGCAACATCAGCTGATGTTGAAATGACATGTTCCGTAAAGCTCTCGCTGCCGTCATTCTCATACCAGGCAATCTTGTCATCGTATCGTGATGCTGAGAGAACATCCATATCCCCGTCACCATCCACATCTGTGGCATGAACATCATGGGCAGCATCAGCTGATGTGGAGATGACATGTTCCGTGAAGCTCTCGCTGCCGTCATTCTCATACCAGGCAATCTTATCATCATTTGCAGACGAAGAGAGCGCATCCATGTCCCCATCACCATCTACATCCACAGCATAAACAGAATTGGCAGAACCAGCTGATGTTGAAATGACATGTTCCGTGAAGCTCTCGCTGCCGTCATTCTCATACCAGGCGATTTTGGAATCGACCCCAGACGAAGAGAGCGCATCCATGTCCCCATCACCATCTACATCCACAGCATATACAGAGTTGGCCCAATCAGCATCGGTGGTGATGTCATGAGCAGTAAAAGATATTTGACCTAATATCAAATAAGGCACAAAGATTATTATGCCAGCAACATATGTTTTACTCATAGCGTATCTCCTTCTTTCATCTCGACCTTCCCCCCTTATCAGTGTGAGCACATCCTTTGAATTATAGTATTTAATAGTTCACACAAGTACAAGCTACAAAAAATAGTGTAGTATGTCAACCTATAGAGAAAACCCCTCAGAAAGAGGGGTTGTAGAGGAGCGGAGAGAGGGAGATTCGAACTCCCGTAACACAATGTGTTAACCGCATTTCGAGTGCGGCGCATTCAACCGGACTCTGCCATCTCTCCATTGAAATATCAGTCTATCTTAAATCCATAAATTCTAAGATTCCATTTCCTGTTAATGTATCTCCAAATTGGCTTACCATAAGATCAGTCGTACCATAAAACCTAGTATAGGTCGGGTCTATTCCAGATAAATCAAAAAGAAATTTCATCGGTAAAGGTGTTTTTAGTCGATCAAAAAGATTTGTTTTATCTATTATTTTTTCACCTCTAAAAGTAACTGAAATCATTTTATCATGGCTTGATAGAGTAAAGTTTTTACTAGGTGATTCATTAAATTTGGACTCTAGTACTTTTGGGTCTGAAAATTTACTTAAAACATTATCGGGGCCATATTGATCCACAATAATTGAATCTTCGGTAGTAACCATGAGAATGGGTATAGTATAACCGCCTCTATCTTTCCGTAAGTTTAGTTGAGCGCCAATTACAGTATAAGGACCCACCTTTGCCCTTGCCCAATACCAACTGTTCATCATAGTCTGGAATGGTGCATTCGCCCAATTATGGTCATGATATCCTTCACCACGAAACGGAATTGAATCACCATTAAGGTAAACAGTCCCAAAAACTTCTCCATTAGGAACAGCAGAAAGCCATGCGAAATAGTCTTCCCCCATACGTATAATTCCATCTTCTGGACGATAAGGCGGCGCTTTACTTTTGATTGCAATATCAACCCCAATTTTACGCTCACCAAAAGGATCTACCTTTATTGAATAATCATTTAAATCTCCATAAAACCAATTTTCTCCTAAACGAACATCACATTTTTCATTGGAAAAAGTTGCATCCTCATTTTTGAAATATTGAATATCAAAAAAGGACTCTTCTCCAGGAGGCGTAATACTCATACCTATAAAATGTTTACCACCCAAAACATGGACACGGTAAAAATATACAACTACAATTGTTCCATCCTCTCCTTCAGCATCAATATACCACCATTCGAACTCTCCAGTTTTTCCTTCAATTCGGCTGCTATCTTCCCAGGGTTCAATAATTTTTCCGAGTTTTTGCTCAGGAGTAGTATTTAAGTCAGGTCTATTTATGGAGATACCATAGTAAAGTGGGCCACATCCCAAAAGGACTAAAGAATACAAAAAAATACTATATAGTTTCATTTACGTTTATGTTGAAAAAATAACTTCATCAGAGAAGCAGATTCAGATTCTAGAACTCCTCCTTTAACAGCTACTTTATGAGATAATCTGGGGTCACCACAAATTTGATAAAGAGACCCACAGCATCCCTCTTTTTCATCATAACAACCAAAAATTACTTGTTCAATTCTTGAATTAATTAATGCACCTGCACACATTGCACATGGCTCTTTAGTAACGTAAAGTTTGCATCCATCTAAACGCCAGTTAGAAACTTCGTTTGAAGCAGCAGTAATTGCAATAATCTCAGCATGGGCGGTAGCATCTTTTAACATTTCACACTGATTATAACCTTTTCCAATGATATGATTACTCTTTACCACAATAGCACCCACTGGAACTTCATCCATTTCAAAAGCTCTCTGAGCTTCATTTAGGGCAATTTTCATCCATGTCTCATGTTGAGACGTATTCATTATTAATAAATAGTAAACTTTATATTTATAATTAGAGCGTAGTTCTCAACCTAGAGATTTCAGTGGCAAGTTTTTGGACTCCCACCGTTGTAGTAATATCAAAAGTAGAATCAACAAGATTCAGTCTATTAGAATATTCTAAGCTTTCAACATATCTACCCTCAGCAAAGTATGAAGATGCTATCGTCCATATGATATGGGTGGAATTGATATTCTTATCTCTTGAAAAACTCCACTTGAGGTCACCTGTGGACTTCCTATAATCTAAATCTCCTGATATTTTTAAAAAAACAAGCCCAGAATCTATTGCCATTCCATGCAAATTTTTTGCATGGTAAGCAAGAGTTAACCCAGCAATACTTTCTAGTAATGGATCATGATCCTTCCATTTCAACTTTTGATCTTCCCATGAAAGTTCACCTGATCTATTTGCTTTTTGAATTCCTTTTTCGAATCGAATAATACTTGAATCAATTTCTCCTAGTTTTCCATATGTCCAACCCTGACCATTATAGCCATCCTTGTAAGTCGAATCCCGAAAAACCGCATTAACAAACCATTCATTTGATTCATCAAATTTACTTTCTGAATATAGGATCCAGCCATATTCACTCATATCTTCATCCGAAGCTGTTACTCTTTTTCTACACCCCGTTAAAAAAATAAAAATTATTAAACAGATTGGAAGAATATATGTACTAATAAAATTTTTCATCTAACAAGAGTCATTTTTTTGGATTGAGAAATTCCACTGTCTGATATAAGTCGGAGTACATAAATACCTGATGATACAGGAGATTCATTCATATCACGTCCGTTCCATCTCATTGCATGACGACCAATTGGGATGATTCCTTCGTGAAGAGTCTTTACCCTTTGCCCAAGTATGTTATATACACTCACAAACACTCTTTGCTCTGGGCCTCCAAAGAAACCTATGTCAAATTCCACATTTGTGGAGGAATTAAATGGATTAGGATAATTATTCCCCAGTAAAGTCTCTTCAGGTACTTCTATTGTTTTATCACCAATTTTAAAATAACCCATCGATTTAGTCCAGGCCATGATTTGACCATTTTTTGAAACTGTTGGTAGTTCTTCCCAAACACCACCTACCATCTGATGTATAGCCTGTTTGCTTTCATCATAACGACTATCAGGATTGATCGTTACCATAACAGGCTTTTCAAATTCAACCAATGGATGTCCCATTCTATATAGGCCACCATCTGCTTCGCCTGGTTCAAATAAAAGAGAATCAACGATCATAAATGGTTTATCAAATGATACAGCGTTTGTAGATTTTGATATTACAGAAAATCCACCATCATAACTAGATGCTTTCCATGGTCTATTTGCTCTTGCAAGAGCATGGCTAGCAGTATCAAAAACAGTAGTATCTCCTACTAATCCATCACCTTTCATTTCAAAACGATAATTAGCAGTTGTATCAAACTCAAAATTTCCCACCCAAGTATAAAGACCTAAAGATTTCATTTCTACAGCACCAACGGGAATCGTACCATCCCTATATATATACATATCAAGATTTTTTGCTTTCTCTGTCGTATCAGTTACCATGAGTTCATAATAGCGAGTAAATGAAGGATTTTGACCTAGAGATAATTTATAGTGGGGTCTTGGAACTCTCTTAACATCCATAACAAAAGTTGTATCTATAACACGGTTAGATCCATTTACCATGCCATCTGAGACACTCAATTTAACATTTGAAGTTTTTGTCCAAAATTTTTCCGGTATAAAAGTAACCTTAACTGTATCAGAAGTAGATGTAATAATTGAATCGGCAGTGATAACTCTAAGTTTAGTGGAGTCGCTGGTTATATTATATGTTAAGGTATCATCATCAAGATCATCTAACGTAAACTCTACAATAAGAGTATCGTTTTCCCAAAGATCTTCCAACCTTGAAGGTACGGGACTTATTACAGAATCACCCGTTACTTTAATATAAGCAATCTGATTATACCTTGGTTTTTCATTCAGTTTTACCTTTAAAGGAAAAGTATTGGTAGTATCTCTATTCGTGTTGTCCACTACTTTTATTGGTATTATATAGTCGGTTGTAGAACCATGATAAGGTGTTGCCCATGAAATCTCACCTGTAGATTTATTTATTTTTATTGCTGGAGAACCTGTCTTTAATACTAATGAATCCAATGTGTCTTTAGTAGCGGTTGCTACATCATAAAAATAATAAGATAATGTATCACTCAGAAGAGTATTCATATCTACATCATTAGCTTGAACAAAATATGACAAATCTACTTCTTCTTTAATATGAACCTCACCACCATCCACAATAATTGGTGTCGAATTTAATCGGAGAAACCCAGGGGATGTTCCAAGTGTATCTGAAAGATTCCCTGCATTATCTAAACCTCTAACACTTAAACGGTGATATGTTGCATCTCGCAAAGGAGCAACACCAGAAATTTTTTCATTTGGTATAGGTGTCCATTCTTTAATACTGTCAAGCTCAACATATCGTGCTTCTCTATATTGACCTACAGCCCACTCGTATGAATCCATCCCAGAATGAGCGTCGGTAAAACCTGTCACGGTAGCATTAATACTATCAGAAGAAATAAGGGTTTCTCCTGCAATAACATTGCCATTTAAAAAACTACCTTTTACTGGAGGAATAGTATCAATAGTGAGTGTATCAAGACTAACAGCCCCAGAAGTTAAATTGTTTGCTTTATCATAAAGGTCAATCCAGGTCGCAATACGAGCATCCTGAAGAAAGTTTGCCCCAATCGCTGCCCTAACTTGAGCTTTGGTAAAATTTATTGACTGGACGGGCAAAGATGTATTAGTTAGAATTTTAGCAGATCCTAAAGCTACATCAGAGTCGCCAATGCCAATAATTTTCATGTAGGCTTGAGCTTTGCCTCTAGTAAGTGTTAAATCACTGTTTTGAATGGGAAATTCCACATCCAGACTATCTGTCCGTCTGTTAAACCACCTTAATTTTGGATATGAGCCTTCTGGTACAATATCTCCAGTAGTAAAGGCCGCGGGTGGAGTAGTATCCAAAAAGAAAGCTGAGGTATCCGTTACTACGCTGACAGGATTCCCAGCTAGATCAGTAGCAATAATCCTGAATTTAAGATTTCCAGTATAAGAATTTTCAGTTGGTAAGGAAGCAATTGTGTACGTCCATTCTGAATCGTTATTTGCTGACCCTGTAAATGCTGTGTTTAGTGTATCTACAGTTGTTGGCCAAAATAATAGAAAGGAGGGGGTTGATAGAATGCTTTCATTAAACTTTGCTGAAACAGTTAATTGATCTTCACCTTTACCAAGATTTTCTAATGCAACCTGCGTATCATTAACATAAGTAAGTGCTGCGGTTGGTGCTTCTGTATCTACTACAACAGCCCTTTTAAAGGCAATAGAACCAGCTTGACCTGGAACAGGCAGTGTTAGATTCATAATGTTGCCAGCAATATCTTTAATAGAGCCTCCATCTAAACTCAAAGAAGTTGTATCCGTATAATCTAGATCTGCATTATTATGACCTGCCGATACAATGTATTGAAAAAAGACTGTTTGGGGACCTGTTCCTGTTGTATTACTTGTGTAAGGAGCTGAAGCATCAGAGGTACCTGTCTCTAACAACAACTTAGGAGTACCTGTAACAGCTAAACTTTCGTTCACATACAAAACAACTTGAATGGTGTCACCGGCATTGTAATAACCATCAACTGTAGTTGTAGAAACGGAATCAACTGTTGGAACAATTCCATCCACCACCAAAGCCTTATTAGCCCCAAGTGAATTTGCTGCACCTGGAACCGCTAATGTAGTATCAAGGTCATTACCAGCCAGGTCTTTCATGGAAGTTCCATCATTTAATGAAGTGGTAGCAACATAGTCAAGATCACCACTGCTATTCCCCGCAGCTACCGTATAGTTGAACACTAAGGTGTCATTCTCTGAACCACTCGTATAATTAACCGCTGTATTAGCAGCACCTGTTTCAAGAGTAAGTTTAGGCGTTCCTGTTACAAATATATTTTCGCTAAAATCAATAAGGATTGGTATTACGTCACCCAATTTATTAGTTCCATTACCTTTAGTTGAAGTCACAAATTCAACCGTAGGTTTGATTGTATCAATAACAAGATTTTTATTAGCTGCGAGTGAGTTAGCTGCACCAGGTGTCGCTAATGTCAACGTAGCATTATTTCCAGCAATATCAGCAATAACTCCACCATTAAGAGCAAGAGATGAGGTGGCTCCATAATCTAAATCAGCACTATTCTCACCCGCTGCTACCGTATAGTTGAAAATCAATGTATCATTGAGACTTCCTGAAGTATAACTAACCGTTGCATCCGCATCACCTGTTTCAAGTGTTATACTAGGTGAACCCGTCACAGCTACATCTTCACTAAAATCAATAACCAAAGGAATGACAGTTGTAGCATTATAGTGACCATCAGCTGTTGTAGAGGAAACAAAATCAACTGTTGGAGGAGTTGTATCAATGATTAATGCTTTCTGGCCAGAAATAGAATTAGGTCCAGCAAGATCAGGCAAAGTTAAAGTAGCATCCGTACCCGTAGTAGGATCTTTAATGGTTCCATTGTTAAGGACAAGAGCTGCTGTAGATTGATAATCCAAATCAGCTGAAGTATGTCCGTCTGCAACAGTATATCTAAATGTCAACGTATTACTACCCGTACCTCCGGTATAGTCTACTACTGCATCCGTATCCCCTGTTTCGAGGGTTATCCTCGGAGTACCCCCTGTAGTATTCACATTGGCAATTTCACTTAAAGTTATGGTTACATCTATTTCCACACCTTCTTTATAAGAACCGTCAGCTTTTGTTGAAGACACTGAGTTTACCGTAATTAATTCAGCATCAATAACTAAGGCTTTATTGGCACCTAACGAGCCTGCTTGACCTGGGCTCGGCAATGTTCTAGTTGCATCATTCTTCGCCGCATCTCGAATACTGGTTCCTGCCCCTAGAGAGGTTGTAGCCTTATAATCTAAATCAGCTGATTCATTTCCAGTAACAACCGTATAATTAAAAGTCAATTCATCTCCACCTGAACCCGCATTATAACTCGCATTGGCATCAGCATCCCCTGTTTCCAATTCTAATAAAGGCGTCCCAGTAACAATGACATCTTCTGAAAATTCAACTTGAATGGGGACTAACTGATTTATATTGTAAGTTCCATTCGCCAAGGTAGAAGAAACAGAATTCACCGTAGGGGCAGTTGTATCAATAATTAATGCTTTATTCGCTCCAAGCGAGCCTGCTTGTCCAGGAGCAGCTAATGTTCTTGTTGCATCATTCTTTGCCGCATCTCGAATACTGGTTCCTGCTGTTAATGCACCAACAGCTGTATAATCAAGATCGGCACTAGTATTACCAGCCCCGATTGTATAATTAAATACGAGATCTGTAGTTCCTGTTCCAGCTGCATAATCGACATCCGTATCAGTTCCTCCCGTTTCTAAAGTAAGCTTGGGTGTCCCCACAACTGTAACCGCTTCCGTAAATGTAATGGTAACTGGTATAACATTATCTCCACCTCCATCATCCACATGGTTGTAAGAGCCATTATCAGTTGCTGAGGTGACATTGTCAACAGTAGGAGCCGTTGTATCAATAATTAACGCTTTATTGGCTCCAAGAGATCCAGCATTCCCCATTCCGGGTAACCTTAACGTAGCTGTATTGGCATCAGCTGTATTGGCATCTCTAATCCAGGCTCCTCCCGCAGCTGCCAAGGCATCTGTAGCAGTGTATTCAAGATCATCACTATTGTGACCAGCGGAAACTGTATAATTAAAAGTTAGAGTTACACCACCTGATCCACTAGCATAGCTTACAGAAGCATCCGTATCTCCAGTTTCAAGAGCTATAGTAGGTGTGCCAGAGACCCAAACAGCTTCATCGAATGTCACCGTAATGGGAATAACATTATCTCCGCCTCCATCATCCACATGGTTATAAGATCCATCTGCTGTAGTTGAAGTAACATTAGTTACCGTTGGTCTAACACCATCTACCACAACAGCAGCATTAGCTGATAAAGACCCTGCAGCGGTAAGAGCTGGTAGAGTTACGGTAGCATCATTGCCAGCTAAATCTTTAATTGTACCCGTCAAAGCTGTTGTGGATTGATGATCTAAATCAGCACTTGTGTGAGGAGCTTCAACCGTGTAATTAAAATCAAGTTTTTTATCATTCTCTCCACTTCCAGAAGTATAGTTAACCACAGCATCAGTTCCACCTGTTTCAAGAGTAAGGGTTGGAGTACCCGTTACATATACGACTTCCGTAAATAATACTGAGATATTTACCACGTCATCAATATAGTAAGTACCGTCCGTAGCCGCATCTAGACCACCATTATCTGTATCTACGGTAGGTGCTACTGTATCTATAATAATTGCTTTATTCGCGCCGAGAGATCCACTTGCCCCTGGATTACTTAATGTACGAGTTGCATTGTTTCCTGCTGCATCTCTGATATATGTGCCAGCACTAAGAGAAGAGTTTGCTGCATAATCTAAATCCGAACTATTTTCACCTGCGGCTACCGTAAATCTGAAAGTTAAAGTCTGTGATCCATCTCCACTTAACATATTAATTGCTCTATTTGCGCCATTTCCTGCTGCATCTGTCAAGGCTAATGTTAGTTGCGGAGTTCCTGAAACATAAACCGTCTCTGTAAATTTTGCTGTAATATCAATTACTTCTCCAGCTTTATAGGATCCATTGGCTGTGGCTGTGGTAACTTTATCTGCCGCTGTGCCGTGCAAGGTTGGAGCTGTAGTATCCACAATAAGTGCTTTATTAGCTCCAAGAGAACCCGCCCCTCCAGGAGATGGTAAAGTTAATACGGCATCATTACCATGACTGTCTCTTATAGTTGCACTATTTAAACCTAAAGAACTGGTTGCTGCATAGTCAAGATCACTAGTGTTATCATCGGTATCAATGGTAAATGGAAAAACAAGAGTTGTGGAGCCAGAACCTGAATTATAATTCACAGTTTCATTCGTCCCATCCATTGCTAAAGTCAATTGGGGAGTAGCTGAAGCCACAGTAACCGCCTCATCAAAAATAACGGATATAGATAACACATCAGTTGCATTATATGATCCATTGGCACAATCTGTAATATTCTGATCATCTCGATCGGTCGCATTACTTGCTGTACAGTTAACACTTGTTACTGTAGGTGCTATGGCATCAACATTATAAGTTTGATCGTCACTCAACGACCCTGAAGCGCCAGGAGTTGATAAAGTTAACGTTGCAGGATTACCAGCTGCATCTGTCATTGTTCCACCATTTAGCGCTAAAGCTGTTGTTGATAAATAATCTAAATCTGCATTTTCATGTCCTGTTGCAACAGTATATCGAAAAATCAGATCATCACTAGTACTACCACTTGTATAATTAACTGCCTGATCCGAGGCTCCAGTTTCCAAAGTTAATGTAGGCGTTCCGGTAACAGTAATATCCTCCGTGAAAGTAACTTTAATATCAATTGTATTGGTTGCCACGAAGTTTCCTTCACTTGTTGTACTCGTAACACCAGAAACCGATGGCGGTGTAATATCGTAGGTAAGATCATTACCACCTTTTTTATTAGATGCTGGTGAGCTATTACTCGAAACGTCCACTCCGAACCTAATGGTCTCTCCATTAGCCAAGTTGTAAGGTGCATTAATTAATTGTGTATGAGTTATATGCAAGGTTGTTTGAGAACCTGTAGCTGCAAAAACTGGTGTACTCTGAGAAACAGCAGAAGCAGAACCATCGGCGTAATAGTTATATGCACTAGTCCAAGAAGCATCACTTCCTGCTTTTGAAAAAAACAGCCTATACATCGTGCTAGCTGATATACCCTGATCAAATACTAGTTTTACTCCACCAGTCTTTCCATCTCCAGTTGCTTGTGATGCTGCTAAAGTATAGTACCTGTCATTAGATGTAAAATCCGTACCATTATGGAGGGTATACGCATTTGCTCCAAAAAGGATTGATGAAAGCACTACATTGGATAAAAGAAAAGTTAGAAGGATCTTTTTACCCTTTACTTTTGAAGTAAAATATTTTGTTAAAATGTCAATCAAATTATTTGTCGTTTTCTTTTTTTGTATTCACTTAGAGTATACCAAAATACTCCATCTACGAACTGTGATCTCCCTCACTGATTCCATTCATCCTAAAAAGTTGCTCCTAGTGCCATAAAAGCATCCACCCATGACATATGAGTACCTGAGGTACTCAAACCATCGGGAATGTTGTAAGCAGCTGTTGCTCTCACGCCAAGCCTTAAATCCATTAGATCCCCAAGAGCTATTCCTAAACTTTGTACTGCCATATAAGCTGGAGAAGTTCCCACCATACCCATTCCAACTTTAAGATTAGCTGGGCCAGAGGATACAGTAACAACCCCAAACAATCCAATCCCACCAAACTTTCCACCAAGAGGAAGCAATTTTTTATCTGTTACATTTAAACCAGTGTCATCAAACTCAAAATCATATGTACCCACTTCGCCACCAACACGAAATCCAATAGGACCAAAAGAAAGATAAAAGGGGAGATCAATTCCTATCCTTCCGTTAGGAATACCTAACCATGGAAGAAGAGTACTATTTCGAAAGGTTGGCATCCCTCCATATAACATGACAGTATAGCCCTGCCTTGTATCGCCTTCATAATTAGTGGCCAACATCGTTTCTTCTCCATCGTCAAAGCCTAACATTTCACCATCATCAAAATCTTCATCAAATTCTTCTTCATCTAGAAATTCATCCTCACCAAACTCATCATCGAAATCATCGCTTTCAAGAGGAAAATCTTCTTCATCTAAAAAATCTTCGTCTTCATCTAAAAATTCATCACCAAATTCATCTTCAAAAGAATCCAAATCATCTTGACTAAAAGAAGGAGCCAAACTTAGGATCATAAGAAAAAAGATATAAAAAATTACTTTTATCATACTAATATTTATTTTTATCAGGAACCTAGTCTATAAACCACTGTTAAAAAGGCTTCAAACCATGTAGCTTGCGAACCACTTTCTTTCAATTCATCAGGAAGATTTAATGCTATAGTTGCCCTTGTACCCATTTTAAAAATTATTTCATCCGTATATGGAAACCCAAAGCTCTGACCAACGACTAAACCTGGTGAACTACCAAGCAATCCTAATCCTGCATGCATATCAGAGGCCCCAGCTGGAAATGTTAAAATTCCATAAAAACCTACTCCACTAAATTCTCCCCCTTTAGGCATATAATTAATAAATTTATATGTTACAACTTCAGCTCCAATTCGCATCGTTAGTGGTCCTAATTGAAAATTAAATGGTAGATCAGCTCCAAAACGGACATCTACTAATGAATTCCATGTCATAAGTGTATTATTAACAAAGCTTGGTGAAGAAGCAGACAATCTAATGGCATACCCCATATCTAAAGGCCTTGTCTCAACACTCTCTTCAACAAAAAATTCGTCTACAGGTTCCTCTTCTTCAAGAAAATCCTCTAATTCATCGTCAAATTCATCATCACTAAACTCTTCGTCGTCAAATTCATCATCACTAAACTCTTCGTCATCAAAAAACTCATCATCATCACCAAAAAATTCATCCTCAAAACCTTCTTCATCATCACCCCATATTATTGCTTCTTCTTCTTCTTGGGCAATAAGAGGGCATAGGCCAAAACTCACAACTAATGTGAATAGGATATAAAGAAATCTTAACTCTCGAAAACTATCAGGATTTCGGGGTTTCAAATACTCTCCCATTTTTATTTCGCCTGAACGTACCTTACCTCTTCTCGTCGACAGACGTTGTCAATTATGAATATAAAATTGCTAGAGAAAGAAAACAAAGGATCTGACAATCTTTTTTTTTAGTTTATTTTCATTGGCGAAGGCTTATTTATTCGACTAAATTTAATGTACTTTCTAATGATTAATTGGGGAGTCGTCTAATGGCAAGACGCCAGGTTCTGGCCCTGGTAATTGGGGTTCGAATCCCTGCTCCCCAGCTTTTTGAAGAAATGTATTGAATTTTATATGCACCCGTAGCTCAATTGGATAGAGCGCTGCGCTACGGACGCAGAGGTTGGGGGTTCGAATCCTCCCGGGTGTACAATTTCTTTGCAATTTAATAAAATTTATTTGGCCCGTTCGTCTAGTGGTTAGGACCTCGCCCTCTCAAGGCGGAAACAGGGGTTCGACTCCCCTACGGGCTACTCACTATTAAACAGCTTTGTGCCCTCCAAAACGTGCCCTCCTTATGCTTTTAAGCCTAAGTGGGAATAAGCAGCTATCTAATAGAATTTAATCTATTTTATCATTATTACTTTTCTTACGTCTCTTCCTAAAGGAAACTGAATAAGAACAATGTAAACACCAGAAGATATTTTTTCATCAGGCTCCCACGAAATTATATGTTTCCCAATTTCGAATTTCTTCGCTTTAACTAGCTTTAATACTTCTTTACCCATACTATTATATATAGTTATGCTAATAATTGCAGGTTGAGACATCCTTAAGTTTAAATTTGTTTGAGAGTTGAAAGGGTTGGGATAAAATTCACTGATTTGAAAATTTGAAGGATGATAGACCCTAGGACTAGATTTATTAATTGAAACTGCTGGCATAGCATCAATTAATTCTTCAATTTTATTTTTTATTGCGTTTTCTTTAAAACCATATGATCTGTATCGAATAATCATGTTATGGTCATAAATAATGTTCATTGGAACGTAGTATTGATTACCTGGGCTATTTGAGCCATCCCAAGCAAATGTAAAAAATAAGTCGAAGCTAGAATCATCCATTAAAGGGTAGGACAAATCAAATGTTTTGGACCATTGATTGCAAGAATAGGGCTCACCCCAATCTGAGCCTGATCCAAGGACAACTAATCCCTTATCTTTATATTCTTGAAAAATCGATTCTGTAGCCGGAGCCTCCGTCTGACATGCGTCTCACCATGTTGTAAAAAAGTTTATCCAAATTATTTTGTTTGTTCCACCGTTATTTTTTCCATAATAATTATATAAAGATAGAGAGTCTTCATCACTATTTGCACAAATTTCCATAGAAAAGTTTTTTACTGTATCACCTATAGTATATTTTTGACTAAAACCAAACTGAAGAAAAAAAACAAATATTAAACCAAATTTGAAAAAAAAATAACTAAACAAAATTAATTCTACAGATAACTAGAAGCTATATTTCCTATATATAGACTAAAATATTTTATAATAATTAAAATGCTGTTTTGAGAAAACTCTTCAGATTTGACTCCGGTACAAACTCAACTACAATTTCTGATAATTGACCAACTTCTGATCGTGTCATTTCTATCGAATAATTAGCACTAATATCAACTGCTTCCATTGTAACCTGAAGAGACCAACCGCTTAAGGTGAAAGCAACAAGAGGTGAAAAAATATTTTCAACTATTGTATTAGATAAAAGAGAAGATTCTTGATTCCAATGTGGATCACCAGTATCTATAATGGAAGTATGAACATCACCAGATTGATTACGTAATTGCACAACTGGAACAACCCTATAATGACCTTTTGTTATTCGATGATTAAGGCTTTCTGAAATAGGAAATTTGTTTCTAGCAAATTCAACAGAAGTTAGAGTCCCATCATGTTTTACACCAGTATAGGGCAAAGAACGGAGTAAATCACCTATTAAATTTTCTTTTAAAGAATACTTAATGGGTATTGTAAGAAATACAGTCTTGCCTTTACTCTTAGGATCAACTTCAATATTAGGCTCATCAATAACAACAGAATAAGGATTGTTGGCAATTGTCTCCAATATCTCTTCTAACATCATTGATTCTTTTGTTAATGGTTCTGATGCTAACTTTTTTGTGCCAAAATTCAACTGTCTAGAATATTTTCCTTTGGAAGAGACAGTTGCCTCAGGAACCCCACGTGCACCAATATATTGATCCATTGCCTTTTCTAATCCAGAAAGTGCCTTATTTAAAGACGAACCCACCTCTTTTGTCTGCCGATTTAATTCAGGAGAATCAGAATGTCCTACTAAATTTTGTAGCTCTCCTACTTTTGGGGATGGTGGAATTCTATCTTTAATTTTTTCACTAATTGAACTATATAAATCATCGCCAAAATTTGAAATATTATTCATTGACCCCACTAATCGAACAGAACCAAGCTCATCCCAATTAGCTACATTAATTAATTGAGCAGTTACATTTATTTGATCTAATTGACGAGTAAACGTAGCCATAATCAATATATTTTCAGTGCCTGGTCGTTGCACAAGGAATGATGATTTATCTTGAAGAATTTTTTCTAAAGATGATCGACCATATATTCTAACACCATCTATTTCTCTAAACTTTTTTGACAAAACATCAACAAACCCTGAACTAAGCCAGGCAACGGATGGATCATTTCGAATATTATCAAATTCAGGTATGTATAGATTTAACCATCTTGGTGCAGCACAAACTAAACTGATATTTAGAAAAATGATTAGTGCTAATATTCTTGAACGCTTCATAGGATCCCAATCTATCAGGATAGTGGCAAATTATCAATCGCATAATTTATACGACGTAAAATACGTTCTCTACCCAACAAAGCCATTAAGTCAAATAGTGATGGTCCTATTCCATGACCCGAAATTGCTATTCGTGTTGGATGAATTATCTTAGCAGCAGATATTTCTTCAGAGTCAGAAAAATTTCTTAAATGCTCTTCCACAGACTTTGAATCCCATTGCAATAAATCATGAAGGCTTTTCCAATAACGAGTCATCAAATCACCAACTTCTGAGTTTTTCCAGTTTTTACGTACCGCTTTTTCATCAAAATCTATTGGATCAGTAAAAAAATATCTTGAAAAATATTCGAGTTCAGTTAGTGACTTAACTCTTGTCTTAACAATATTAATAACATCCAAAACATATTTTTCTTCTTCATCGTGTTGCCAATCTCCGTATAGTTCTCTCATTTCGAATAGTAGCTCATTAGATTCTTTATTTGATAAATGTTGGCCACAAACCCAATTTAACTTCTTATCATCAAATACAGCACCTTTCTTTACAACTTTATCTATAGAAAACTCATCAATTAATTCTTCAAATTCAAATATTTCTTGTTCTTCACCTGGCGACCAACCTAATAAGGCCAAATAATTTAGGAGGCCTCCTGGTATGACACCAGCGTCTCGATATTCTTGAACACCCGTAGCACTATGGCGCTTACTTAATCTTTGACCATTTGGACCAAGTATCATTGGGAGATGACAAAAATTAGGGGGTTTTAATTTGAGGGAGTTATAGATAATAATTTGTTTTGGAGTATTTGCAAGGTGATCTTCCCCCCTAATAACCCAATTTATTCCCATATCTAAATCATCAATTACTACAGTAAAATTATATGTTGGCGTTGAATCTGTCCTTAGAATAATAAAATCATCAATTTCTTTATGATTAACTTCTATTAATCCATAAACAGAATCATTAAATCTAGTTTTACCTTCAGGAATTAATATTCTTACACAAAATGGATCTGCCCGATTTAATCTTAATTTCAATTCATCATTAGATAAATTTTTGCACTTACCCGAATATCTGTACAATTTCTTTAATTTTTGAGCTTTTTCCCTCTCCAAGGCTAAGTCTTCAATGCTGCAAAAACATCTATAGGCTATACCATCTTTTAATAATTTGTTTATAGCTTTTTGGTATTCACCAATTCTGTGAGATTGATAAACAATCGGTTCATCCCAATTAATACCTAACCACTTTAAAGAATAGAGTATTTGGTCAACATATTTGCTTTTTGATCTTTGTCTGTCTGTGTCCTCTATCCTTATAAAAAATTTACCTTTTTGACCTTTAGCAAAAAGATAATTAAAAAGAGCAGTACGGGCTCCACCTAGGTGTAACTCACCAGTTGGGCTTGGTGCAAATCTGACTATTGGAGCGTTTAGCATAATTAAGTGTCCGAAAATAACCAATAAATTAAAAAATTGTCTATTGTTTAAAATATTGCGGAGGCGAGAGGATTCGAACCTCTGGTCCGCGAAAGCGAACGCTGGTTTTCAAGACCAGTGCATTCAACCAGACTCTGCCACGCCTCCTACTATAGCTTACATTACATATCTCAAGCAAGATAGACAAACCGTTTCAACTAATATCTTTTCTCTATTCCATTTTAATAATAGAAAACCAAAAAAATCTAATATTTTAATTCAAAAAGAATCTAATGATTATATAGTTATAACTTTATCTATATAGTTTTTGACTTTTTATGTTTGTTTTTTTTTATTGAAAATTTAGATTTAATTAAGAACAATATTTAAATAAGGCATAAATGGATAGTTATAAAGCAATAATCCAGCTAATTAAATCTAGTAGAATCACTCAAAGTGAACTTGCTCGTAAATCTGGTCTCACCCCTACTGCTATTAATAGATGGTTAAATAGCCGAGTTACTTCAATTCGTCCAAGCAATGTTGAAGCTATTGCTAAGGCTTTAGGAAAAGAAATTATTTGGATCAATAATAGTAGATCGGATTGCGAAATTGTAGATATTAATAATGATTCTTTATCAATTAATTTTCCTGAAAAGCAACATTCATCTAGAATCGAATGGCATATGGGATTTCCAGGTTGGCTGCAAATTAAATATCTATTTGATTATGAAGAGGATCCTCTTAATTATACGATTACAAAAGCTTACGATGGAACAATGTATTCATGGAAGGAAACAATTGGATATTCATGCCAAGAAATTATTGGAATTAATTATATTGATTTTATTCATGAGATAGAACGAGAACATATAATTTCTAGATCAAGAGAATTAGGAACGTTTTTTAGACGAACTAATTCACCAATTCTTGAAAATGATTTAATATATAGGTTTAAACATTTAAATGGTAAATATAAAGCACTTTTCCTTCATTCAAGAGTGAACTTGAAAAGTAAACGTGGTAAAAGTTGGTGTTTACCTTTACCGAAAACTCCTATGATTATATAAGATTATTTTAATGCTATATTAAACAGAAATTGAAATTATACCATCCTCAATTGAAGCATTATAAGCAAAAAGTGAAGAACTAGCGGGCCCTTTTAATACTTTTCCCTCTTTATCAAATTGACTACCATGACAATCACAATTTGCAATTTCATTCGCAAAAGGTTGTACAATACACGATTTATGAGGACACCTTCTGCTTAAGGCACGTACTGATTCTTCTGCTTCGCGTATTATTAATAGTCCATATGAAGGTATATCTGGAAGATCATTTTCATTAAGTGCAAGAGTACCACCAATTTGAGCTAATGCACTATATTGAGAAAGTTTGGTATCAATTGAAATAGTAGCTCCCGTACTAGTTGGCTCATTTGGAGAATCAGAACATGCTTCAAGCCAAATTGATCCAAGTATTATAGTCCCAGTTCCAGCAGTACTGCGTCTAAGAAATTCCCTTCTACTACATTCATTACACTTATCATCAGTTTCTTTCATTATTCTAAATCCTACAATTCAATGGTTATAAAATATAATTTATATAAAACTGTTTATAAATATGAAAACTTAGTAAGAGTTTATTACTTTATATAAATAACTGCAAAAATTGAATTTTAAGACATTAAGCTTTTAAAAAGATTTTTTACTAATTTTTTGTCGGTTTTAATTTTTTATGCTCAACAAGAATTACTTTTACAGTATTTTTTCCAATATTTTTTACCTGATGAGTTGTTATTGTATTACTATGCCCTGTTCGGCCACTAGGAAATACATTTTCTCTGATAGTACCATCTGGAGAAGTAACTTGTAAACTACCACCCTGAACAGCATAAAAGGTCATAACATTGTGCTTATGGAAGTTGTCACTCTGCCCGGGTTTAAAAGTCACTTCTAACACTTTAACATCTTCATTCTCAAGTAACACTTTATAAACGTCTGGAGAAACCTTTTCTGGGAGTTGTGCATTTATAACTGAACCAATAACGGAAATGAATAAAAATACGTGTAATTTATCTTTCATTATAATTCCCTTTCTATATGTCTTCCATTTTTAATTAGAACCCAAAAGATCAAGCTACGGAAATAACTTTATTTTTTTGAATTTTTATTAATAAAGTTCAAAATTAATGAAGAAACAGTATCATAATCCTCTTGAATTAACCAATGCCCCGCATCTAACTCAATAAAACTATATTTACCTTTCATATAATCTTTAGTTAGTTCAGCACCTTTTCTACCTAACGCTATATCTTTATTACCCCAAATGAATTGAGTTGTTTTGAATATTTTTCCAAGTTTTTCAATATCATCTCTATTTAGATTCGCTCTATACCAGTTTAATGCAGCCTTAAGTGCACCTTTTTGACTAAATACTTTCATATATTCTTCTTTTTGACTCTGGGAGTGTTTATTCCAGAGAGTTTTTAAATTTTTATGATTATTTATAGAAAAATATAGTTCGGGGAAAAAAGGTAAATTGAAAAATTTTAAGTATCTACTTTTTTTCTGCTGATTTTTGTCAATTTCGCGAGCTTGATTTAACGCATCAATATGTGGGACTGATAATGCTGACCAAGATATTATTTTTTCAGGATTAAAATTTACTGCTCCCCATCCAACAACAGCACCCCAATCATGTCCAACTAAGTGAAATTCTTTGAAGCTAAATTCGTCAGCCAATAAGAATATGTCTTCGACAAGATATTCAATTTTATATTCATTCTTTGATTTAGGCCTTGCTCCTTTACTATAACCTCTTTGGTCTGGAGCTATAATTTTATAATTATTATCTGAAAGCAATCCCATAATTCCTTGGTACATATGTGAAGTTTGAGGAAAACCATGTAATAGAATAATGGCATCACCAGTGTTGGATAATCCAGCAACTCTTACATCAAATTCAAGATTATTGGCTTTTACTTTTTCCATGAATATCTACTTTGGAAAAGTAATTACTTTCAATAGAAGATAAGCAACTAAAATTTTATTCATATCCAAATCTACCCATGATTACACAAATAAAAGACTCCCAAGCCTGTTCTACTCTGGCTCTAATCATACCTGTCTCCATTATTATTAAACTGTTCCTTTAAAATGTGACCAGTTTTAGTTGACCCGTTTATGCATATATTTTGATGACACAGTACTCTATTTTGACAAATGAGGGAAAATAATAATGCCTATAATAAAAGAAACCCCTTGGTAAAAAGGGGTTTATTGGCGGAGAGGGAGGGATTCGAACCCTCGAATCGGTTTTACGCCGATTACTCACTTAGCAGGCGAGCGCCTTCAGCCAACTCGGCCACCTCTCCATTTAGGTTAAACTGCTATATTCTTGTAGTTAGCTAATTCATACAAAATGCTTTCTAATAGTGAAAAATAAAATTGGGGCTGTTTTGGGCGCTTTTTTTTCTAATTTATTCAATAGTTGTGGCTTTTTTCAGAAAAATTATTCATTATTGTACACAAATGATCCATAATAAATTAGCTCAGTTTTTAGTTACATTTATTTAAAATTTAATCTAGTCCTAGCAAATCCTATCTAAGTAGTTGTTATTTTCATCCTTCCAGTATCGGATATGGAAATTCTATATGAAAAATTTCAATTACCCATAAATTTTTGAAATTCTTCTTTGGTTAAAAGACCATCATTGTCAATATCTGCATCCTCGAAACTTATTTCTTCACTATTAAAGTTATCATCTAAATTGGAATTCTCATGATTATTGATTTGCCTTAAACCCTCGAGATTAGCACCTGTAAGGTTAATCATTGTGAGAATTGTTCCTCTAAAATCAGTTCTAGAAAGATCGGTCTTTCCAAGATCGGCTCTTTCTAGATTAGCTCCAACTAGGTTAGCCCCTGTAAGATCTGCTCCTTTAAGATCTGCGCCTACGAGAAGTGCTCCTTGGAGGTCAGCATTAGCAAGATTTGAGTCTTTAAGATTTGAGCTAAAAAGACTAGCTTGATTAAGATTTGCTCTTTCCAGATTTGCCCCTTCAAGATTTGCATTTGAAAGATCTGAACCCGGACCTACCAGGTAACCATTTATTTTAGACCACTCTCTTGGTAAAGATTTGGGATTCCCTTTCACTCCACCTGATCTTACACCTTCTAGATTGGCCCCTTCAAGATCAGCATCATCTAAGTTCACCTCTTTTAGATTTAAACCTTCTAGATTGGCCTTTTTCAAATTAGCCTCTGAAAGATCAGCCTTCGGTCCAATTAAATATCCCTTTACCTTTGACCAACCTTCAGGGAAAGATCTTGGATTTCCCTTTATGCGGCCAGATTTCACATAATCAAGAATAGTTTCATTTAGATCAGCCCCTTCAAGATTAGCATCTGAGAGATCAGCCTTTGGCCCAATTAAATATCCATTTATCTTCAACCAATTTTTTGGTAGAGATTCTGGCTCACCTTTTATTCCACCTGAAGAAACATAGTCAAGAATTGCACCATCAAGTTTAACTCCTTTAAGATTTGTACCTTTAAGATTTACATTTTGTAAGTTTGCATTAGAAAGATCTACTCTCGGACCAATTAAATATCCTTTCAGCAATTTCCATCCAAAAGGCATTTCCTTTTCTTTCGGACTTCCTTGAATTCCACCAGAAACAATACTTTCAATGTTAGCTCCAAAGAGATTTGTCCCAGTAAGATTTGCATCTGTAAGAATAGCACCTTCTAGTTTAATCCCCTCGCAGTATGCATTCGCAAGATTTATACCTTTAAGATTTTGTCCTTTAAGATTTGCCCGATACAAATATGCTCCTGGGCCAACAAGATATCCATTTATCTTAAACCATCCCTTAGGTAAAGATTTGGGATTACCATGTAAATTCCCAGAAACCACCTTATTAAGATTTGCATTATCTAAGTTTGCGTTTATGATAATTGAACCTGTAAGTGTGACACCTTCTAAATCAGCATCTTTTAAGTTGGCTCCTTTAAGATTTACATTATCTAGCTTTTTATATTTCAGACTAAATCCTTTAAGATCTGCTCCTTCAAGATTTACACCTGGACCTATAATATATCCTTTTATTAAATGATATTTTCCAGATATTGGTATTTCAGGATCTATATTCCCTTTTATATCGCCTGATATAACTCCTTTTAGTCTAGAATCCAATAAGATTGCTTTCTCAATATTTACTTTAACAAGATTCGCTCCTTCAAGATTTGCACTAGTAAGATTTGCCTTTTCAAGATTCGCTCCTTCAAGATTTGCACTAGTAAGATTTGCGTTAACAAGTTTTGCTCCTTTAAGATCAGCCCCTTTAAGATTACACCCTGACATATCCTGAGTTTTAGATTTGTAAAAACTTTTCCAGCTCTTTTCATTACATTGTGAGTATAAAGCCCCTGACAGTAAAACTAAGGTTATTATTTTTTTCATTTTAACTAATCCTTGAGTTATTTTATCCAATTTCTTATTCTTAGATGTAAACAAATTACAACAGATCAATTTGTATTTATTTAAATTTACTCATACATCATTCTAAATTGAGGAAGGAAAATATTTATAATTAACTTTATATGATGGAAATATCATTACGCAACATTTATTTAATCGGTATGATGGGAGTTGGGAAATCAACAATAGGTAGAATTCTCGCAAATCGATTAAAGTGGGCTTTTATTGATGTAAATGAAATGCTTGAGGCCATATATAATAGACCCTTAGTAGAAATTATAAATACTTTTGGAAAAGAATCTATACAAAATATGGAAGGAACTATGCTACAAGAACTTTCACAAGGAGAACATCAGGTTTTTGCTTGTAATAGTGATGCAGTCCTAGAAGAAAACAAATTAAGTACTATGGATTCTACTGGAGCAACAATTTGGCTTGATGCTCCAGTTGCAGATCTATTAGAAAGAATGGAGTCCAAAGATCTAATAATGGAATCTGGAGGAGAAGCTGGAAATATTCTTCAAGAAATGCTGCTTGATAGACAGAGTTTCTATGAAAAAGCAAATGTTAGAGTAGCTACTGACGAGTTAACCCCAGAAAATACGGTTAATGAAATTATAAATATTCTGAACGAATTATAATCTTTATTCTTTTTGCCTTATAATCTCAGCACCGATAGACTGAAATTTTTCTTCAATATTTTCATAACCTCTATCTATATGATATACTCTGGAAATCTCGGTTTTTCCTTCAGCAGCAAGACCCGCAATAATAAGGGAGGCGCTTGCTCTTATATCTGTTGACATAACTCTAGCTCCCTTGAGAACAGGTTTTCCTGTTATCTTTGCAATATTTTGTGAAAGATTAATTTCAGAACCAAGTCTATTTAATTCAGATATATGGGTAAATCTATCAGCATAGACAGTGTCAGTAATTGAGGATTCACCATCCCCTATTGACATATAAGCCATCCATTGAGCCTGCACATCAGTTGGGAAATCTGGATATATACCAGTCACCATATTTGATGGTTTTGGTCGACCAACTTTTTGAATTGAAATTTGATCTTTTTCAACAATGAGGTTATTCCCTACTTCATGTAATTTATTTAGGACCGAATTAAGGTGTTCTGGGCAAACATCATTAACAGTAACTGAATTTCCAACCATCGCTCCGGCAATAAGAAAAGTTGCTGCTTCAATTCGATCAGGAATAATATCAAAATTAGCTGGCCTCATTTTTTTCGAACCTTCAATTTCAAGTATATTTGTTCCAATACCAGATAGTTTTAACCCCATTTTTTTCAAAAATCTACATAAACAAACTATCTCTGGCTCAGTGGCTGCATTTGAAATTTTTGTTTTACCTGAAGTCCCTACTGCTGCCATTAATGCATTCCCCGTAGCTCCAACAGAAGAAACTTTAAAATTAATATCTCCACCACTTAGTTTTTCACCTTTCGCTATAATATATCCATCTTCTAATTCTATCTCAGCTCCAATGATACGCATTGCATCTAAATGAAAATTAATTGGCCTTGGACCCCATGCACAGCCACCTGGCATTGAAACTTTTGCATAGCCAAATCGTGCAAGAAGAGGACCTAATACATAGAAAGATGCTCGCATAGTTTTAACAAGATCATAGGGAGCTTCAGGATTATTACATTTAGTTGAATCAATAATTAGTTGTGTTTCTTTATATTCAATTTCACAACCTATTATTTCTAATAATTTAACCATAGTTCGAGTATCTTTTAAGTTAGGAACTCTATTTATTCTATAAATACCCGGTACAATTATTGTAGCAGCCATTAATGGTAAAACAGCATTCTTAGCACCACTTATTTTTACACTCCCATTTAATGGTTTTCCTCCATTAATTAAAAATCTATCCATAGAATTCTCCTAACTCATAGTTAGCCAAAACTGAAGGTATTACATCAATTAAATCAGAAGCAATCAGACCGCGATATCCTTTTTTCCCTAACAATTTATCTGCACATTTCCCATGAATAAAGACAGCCAATTTAGAAGCTTCCTTAGCCGAAAAACCCTGACATAGAAAACTTCCCATTATTCCGGCCAACACATCCCCAGTGCCAGCTGTTGCTAAACCTTGATGCCCAGTCTTGTTTATAAGAACTTTATCTTCCATAGCTATAAGAGTTGATGCTCCTTTCAAGACAACTATAGATCCAGATTTCTCAGCAGCATTTCTTACAAAGCTAAAAGGATCTTTTCGTATTTCTTTTAAATCAACATTAAAAATTCTTGAAGCCTCACCATAATGGGGTGTCAGTATAATTTGATTTTTTTTCTTCTTTAACAGTTTTATATCATTACTCATATGAGTAATTGCATCAGCATCAATCAGAATTGGCTTTGTAGATTTATCAATTACAAATTTTACTACTTTATGTAAATCCTGATCGACACCCAAACCAGGTCCAATTAAAATAGCATCACACCAATCGAGTTTTTCTTTGATTTCTGCATTTCCACTTTCGTCTAAAAAACCTTTCCCGTTATCTTCCACCGGAAACGTAATGGGTTCAATTAGATTTTTTTCCATCGTATCATTAACTGATTTTGGAACTACTACAAGAACTAAACCTGCTCCAGTTCTCATTGCAGCATTTGCCGACAAAATAGCCGCACCTGTAAAACCACGAGATCCAGCAACTATGAGGAGTTTTCCCTGTTTTTGCTTATATGTATCAACTTCAGTAGGTTTTATACAATTATATACAAAAGATTCATTAATAATATTAACCCCACAAAAATCTTTAAAAACCTCTTTGGGATATCCAAGTTCAGCTATTTCAACTTTTCCTGCAAAAAACTTTCCTGGTTGAATTACTAACCCTTGCTTAAGAAATCCCATAGCAACTGTTTTATTAGCTTTTACAGCCGAGCCAGAAATATCACCATTAGTAGCATTTATTCCAGATGGAATATCTATAGAAATTTTTTCTCCTTCAAAATTATTTATTAATTCAATCCATTCCCCATATTCACTTCTTACTTTACCTGATATACCTATACCTAACAAACCATCAACAACAATATCTAAATGGTTAAGATTAAGATCTTTTGCACTAGCTTCTAGCTTCATTGGAATTCCTAACCTAAGGCAAATAGAATAAAAATATTTTGAGTCATTAGATAATAATGCAGCCGATGTAGGTGAGAATAACTCACAATATAATCCCATTTCCTTGAGTTTTACCCCACAAGCGAAACCATCACCACCATTATTACCTTTACCACATATTATTCCTATTGGTCCACCTTCAGATATAGAAGCTATTTTTTCAGCAAGTGCTTGGCCAGCATTTTCCATGAGTTCAATGCCAAGAATATTGTATTTTTCCATTGTTAAGATATCAACTTCTTTTGATTCTTTAGCAGATAGAATTGTCATTTTGGTATTAAAATAGCCACAGCAGTAGCAAGTTTTTCAGTGTGAGATATTGAAATATCGATAATATAGGATCTATCTAGATTTACTTTAATAATAGCTTCTGGTGGACAATCTTTATTTCGACATATCTCAATTTTATTCAATGGAATAGTTTTTTCACCTGAAGATAAAAGAGCTTTTTTTACAGCCTCTTTTGCAGCAAAACGTCCCGCTAAATGGATTTCAGGAGACTTCCTTTTTTGACACCAAGATAATTCTAAATCCGTAAATACATGATTGAAAAATCTCTTTCCATATTTATCAGATAATTTTTGTATCCTAGATACTTCAACTATATCATTCCCAACCCTAATATCAATCATGATTTAAAGACTTAACTATTTTTACAATTTCAAAGATATTTTCAGCTTCCCAATCAGCTCCAGATTCAATCGTTCCAAAAGTATCGCCATATTTTGCAAAAATTGTTTTTATACCAAGTTTTTTTGCTCCTTTCATATCTCGATCAGGCCAATCTCCTACCATTAAAACTTCGCTTGGAGAAATATTAAAAGTATTGAGAGCCATTTTAAACCCTTTTGGTGATGGTTTTCGTTCTCCTATATCATCAAAAGTAAGGACTAGATCAAAGAAATTATGTAAGTTTAAATAGCAAATTCTAAGCCACGCTTCACGTCTAGGAGCGTCAGAAACAATTGCAAGCTTTAATCCCATTTTCGACAAAATTATCAATGTTTTTTGCACCCCAGGATATAGTGTTAGTGCTGCATCTCGTGCTCTTCGATAGGCAACGATTCCAGCTGCAAGAAATTTATAGTCAACTTCTCCTGAAACTTCTTTCAAAAATTCATTTAGGATTTCTTGATTTTCCCAACCACCTAATTCATAAAGATCAATAATCTTCTTATATGCATCAGATGGAACAACATTTAATCCAGCTTCAACCATGCTATCAATAGCAGCAGTTATCGCTAACTTTTTCATGTTCATGAAATCAAGCAATGTATTATCAAGATCAAAAATTATTGCTTTTATCATTTTTATATCAAAATTGAGATGAGTATAATACTAATACTAGTATGGTTAAATAAAAAAAGGCGCCGAAGCGCCCTTTTTTTTAACTATGGGTTACTATATTTTTCTGGATTTTTAATTTTATCAATTTCATATTCAGCGTTTTTTCTCCAAGACCTATCTTTTCTAGCATTCTCAAACGCTGCAAGAGCTGCAGTTTTGTTTCCAAGGCACGTTTCGGCTATACCAAGTTCATAATGGGCTGGCGCATAATCAGATTTAACATCAAGCGCTGAACGAGCAGATTCTTTTGCATCTTCACATGATGATTGTGCATTTTGAGACTGCGCAAGTAAAAACCATCCTTTATATAATCGTGAATCTAGAGCTGTTGCCGTTGAAAGAGAACTAATCGCATCAACCCATCTTTCTTGGCTAACATGAATTTGACCAAGATCAGCATAAGCACTACTATATGAAGGATCTATTTGAATAGCCTGATTAAGAGCATTTTCCGCTGCACTATAATCACCTTGTTTCATTAAAATTTTACCCTTTTGAACTAGAGCCTTAGAATAGTTAGGATCAGCATTAATTGCACTATCAAGAGCTTTAATAGCGTTGTCATAGTCACCATTACGCTGATGAGTTAAACCTAAAGCAAACCAACCTTTAGAATACCCTGGATTATTTTCAACTGTCTTAGTATACTGTTCCAAAGCAAGATCATAGTCTCCAAGTTTAGTATTTAGATATCCAAGTTGGAAATTAGCTTGATAATAATTAGGGTCTAGATCCAAAACTTTATTAAAATAATCCTCAGCACCTTCATAATCTCCCCTTCGAAGTAATTTATTGCCTTCATTATAAGCTTTATTCGTAAGGCCCTTAAGAGCTTCTTTAGGTTTATCATAGTTAGGGTCAAAATTCATTGCTTCTTGAAAAAATTTTGATGCTTCATCAGAATCATCAGACCGCATATATGCTACTCCGATATAATACAATCCAGCAGCTGAAAATTCAGCATAGTCCTCATTAACTTTTTCAAACTTAGCTATGGCACCTTCAGGATCTCCACCATTTAATGCCCGCATAGCACTAGCCATAGAAGAAGCTAATGCTGTCAAGTGATCAAATTCATCTCTATATTCTTGATTTGACTGATCATTATCAATAGCTTTTCTTAAAGATTCTCTAGTTTTATCTAAATCATATTGACGTAGATAAATTTTACTTAGTAGAAAGTGCGCCTCAGCCACATTTGGTTCAGCCTCAATTAGTTCTAGTAATTTATTTTGGGCTTCAGGAACAAAACCATCATTCAAAAGTTTTTTTCCTTCTTCCAAAAGATCATCACTAGTTTGAGCAACTAATGAGAAAAATGATATTGCAATTATTGTAATTATCTTATTCATAATCTAATCCTATTTTTTCGTGCCGAAGGGGGGATTTGAACCCCCACGTCCTATCGGACACTACCCCCTCAAGATAGCGTGTCTACCAGATTCCACCACTTCGGCAAAGTTATTAAAGAATCACTGATCCTTCAATTCATCCTGAGGTAATGAAAGCGGTATAGGTAACTCCGCTGCTGGGGAAACGACTTCTTCTTCGGCCATTTTCCTAACAATTGAATCACCGCTACCAGTAGGGACATTAACCAAACTAATTAGTATTGCTAAGGTCATAAAAACCACAGCTAAACCAACTGTAATCTTGCTTAAAAAACTACCAGCACCTCGTCCACCAAACATGGCATTAGGTGCACCACCAAATGTGCCGGCCAAACCTCCACCTTTACTTGCTTGCATTAATATAACAGCAACGAGTAGAAGGCAAGTTACAACATGTAAGAAAACTAAAAATCCATACATTATATTTTTTTTACCTTAGCTATTGTTTCAGATATTTTGAAAAACTGATTGACATCAAGACTAGCTCCTCCAATCAAAAATCCATCGACTTCATCAATTTCACTTAATTGTCTGCAGTTTTTTTCATTTACGCTCCCACCATATTGAATGGTTAAAGAATCAGAAGCTTTACCAAATGATTCATTAACTAAACCCCTTAGGATTTCATGGGCTTGAGAAATTTGTTGAACATTTGCTGTAAGACCCGTTCCAATGGCCCAAATAGGCTCATAAGCAATGATAATTCTTTTTAATTGATTAGAATCAATAAGAGATAGTAAAGATCCAAGTTGACGCCTTAGAACTAATTCCGTTTGACCTGACTCTCTTTCATTTAATGATTCACCAACACAAAAAGTGACAGATAAACTATTTTTTAATGCAAATAATGCTTTCCGACAAACTATTTCATCAGACTCATTGAAAAGTGTTCTTCTTTCTGAGTGTCCAACTATTACCCAAGTGGCATTACAAGCCTTAATCATATTTGCTGATATCTCACCAGTGAAGGCTCCTTCAGATTCCCAATATAAGTTTTGAGCACCTATGCAAACATGATTTTCTGATTTAATATAATTTCCCATTTCAAAGAGCGATGTATATGGAGCAAATAATATAAGGTTTAACATTTCCCTATCCAAAGGCTTCTTCTTTAGTTTCTCGACGAATTCCATAGATTCATTTGGAGTTTTAAACATTTTCCAATTAGCCGAAACAGTAGGTCTTCTCATCATACAATCATCCTCAATGCTTTAATGGCGGGTAATTCATTTCCTGCAAGCAATTCTAATGAAGCTCCCCCTCCTGTTGAAATATGTGTCATTTCTTCTTCCAATTTAAAAGTTTTTACAGCAGCAGCTGAATCTCCACCACCAATTATTGATATTCCACCATCAATTTTTCTTTTTGCAATGGCTTCAGCGATACTAAAGGTTCCTTTACTAAAATCTGGAGTCTCAAATATACCCATTGGTCCATTCCAAACAATAGTACGACTCCTAGCAATAATACTAGAGAAATTCTCTTCACTGACTGGTCCGATATCAATACCAATTTCATCATTTTCTATACTTTCAAAATCTCTTATAGCTGTTACATTCCCCGAAGCTAAATCTTTTGTTACTCGGAAATCAGTGGGAATTACAAGTTTATTATTATTAAGATTTGATAAATTTAATATTTCTTCTGAAACTTTTATTAAATCTAAATCACATATTGATTTTCCAATATTATAACCAGCAGCCTTTAAAATATTAAATACCATTCCACCACCAATGATAAGATGGTCTGCTTCATTTAAGAATCGTTTTATAAGGGGAAGTTTTGATTTAATTTTTGCTCCACCTAAAATAATTGTTAAAGGTCTTTCAGGAACTTCCATTAACTCATAAAGAAATTTATATTCAGCCTCCATAAGGAACCCTGGAGAAACCTTATCAAAAAATTCTGTAACACCAACGTTTGAAGAATGGGCACGATGGGCCGTACCAAACGCATCATTAATAAAACATGTACCATGTTTAGACAGTTTTTGAGAGAATTTTGAGTCATTCTCTAACTCTTCAGAATGGAACCTTAGATTTTCTAATAAATGAACTTCTCCAGGCTGAAGTCCTAAAGAAACATCCAAAGCATCTTCAGAAACGCAATCATTTGAAAATTTAATTGACCTCTCGAGATAATCACATATTACCTCACCAATAGGCATTAAACTTAAACTTTCATTAAACTTACCTTCAGGTCTTCCCAGATGCGACATCAAGATTACAGACGCACCATTATCAAGACAATGATGAATAGTTGGAAGTACTTTTCGGATTCGGAAGTCATCACTAACTGAACCGTCCTTCATAGGTACGTTTAAATCAGCACGTATAAGAACCTTTTCTTTGTCTAGTTTTAAAGAGTTGCAATTATTTATCATTTTTTATATCAATTCTATCTATAAAATAAAACAAGAAAATAGTAAAACTGAAAAAACATTTTTAACAAAAATTCTCTTAATCTAGTTGAACAGAAACTACCTTTGATATACCAGACTGGGCCATTGTTACTCCGTATAAATATTTAGCAGACTCCATTGTAAGTTTATTATGAGTAACTATAATGAATTGTGTCTTTTCAGAAAACTTTTCAAGTACCCGTGTGAACTTTCCAACATTATTGTCATCTAAAGGTGCATCAACCTCATCTAGTATACAGAAGGGACTTGGTTTAACTAAATATATTGCAAAAAGAAGTGCAATTGCTGTAAGCGCCTTTTCACCTGATGAAAGCATTCTTAGATTCCTAGCATGTTTACCTGGGGGTTTCGCTAGAATATTTATATTCGCATCTAGAGGGTCATCGCTACTATTTAACTCAATGCCACACTCACCTCCTTCAAAAAACATAGTAAATGTATTTTTAAAATTTATCTGAATTTTTTCAAAAGTTTCTAAAAATTGAGAGCGAGCAGCAATATCAATCTCATTCATAGTCTTTAACAATCTATCTTCAGAATCAACCAAGTCATTTTGTTGACGCTGAAGAAAACCAAGCCTGCTATTTTCTTCATTAAATTCATCTTCAACTGCCATATTAATCGGCCCAATACGGTCTAGACTTCTTTCAAAACTTTCGATTTCATTCAATAGTTCTACTTCAGAATCATTTGAATCAATAGTTTTTGGTATCTCAATTCCATATTTATCTTTTATTTTTTCATTAATTCGCCGAAGCTCTCCCTTAAAATCTGCAATTTTTAGTTCAATAGTTTTTATCTCTTCAGCTTTTATTTCCCGCTCTCTTTGCTCTTCTCTAATTATTCGTTCAGCTTTTTCAATTTCATTATATGTTTCACGAAATATATCATCTTTAAGATTTTTTACTGATATTGATTTTTTCAACTTTATATCTAATTTTTTATTATTTGTTTCAGCTTCTTTCTTTTCATTTTGAAGATCTTTAATTTTTAAATCTAACAAGCTAAGTTCACCATCAATAGTATCAGCTCGTTCATCTATTTCAGAAATAGATTCTTTTGAAGCCTTAATCCTATATTGAATATTTTCATATTTACCCTCAAGAGAAATTAATTGAACTCGCTGATCTTGAAGTTTTTTACTACTTAAATCTCTAAGATCTCTTTTCAACTTAACTTTTTCTTTTGAATTATCTAGTTTGGATTGCACAGTTTCAATCTTCTTTTCTTCCCTATTTAAAGCTGGAATAATATTATCAAGACTTTTCTTGTAATTAAGCAAATCAGATTTTAAAGAAGCGAGTTCATGAGAAATAGATTGTTGATTATCTAGGTTTTGGGATATTCCGTATTCTATTTTAGTAATTTCATTTGCTATTTTTATTAAATGATCCATAGTATCTTGGACAGATGAAGATATGTTTTCATTACTTTTTTCCGTTTCCCCAAGTTTTTTTTCACTATTTTCAATAACTTTCTTTACTGTTTCACCCTCTTTAATAAGCTTCCCTATTTCCTCATCTAATGATTCAATTTTTTCTTTACGACCAATAATCCCAGTTGTAGAACTATTTTCATGAGACATAATCATTCCTGAATCCGTGTAAAGGTTTCCTTCTATATCTACCACATTCCCAATGAAATCGTTCCTTTTTAAGTAGGCTTCGGCCTCAGTTGAATTCTGAACAATAGGTATCCCTTTAAGAAAAAAATCAACTAAGTTTTTATATTGGCTTTTTGAAGAAACTACAGTTGATGCATCCATTACCTTAGAAAAATCATTTTTTAAATTATTTGAAGATGGGATTGAATCAAGAGGAATAATACAAATTCTACCTAAATTTTTATCAGATATCTCATGGACAATTTTTAAAGCATCTTCTCTTTTTTTACATACTAAACTTTTTGAGACAGTTCCCAATGCAGCTTCTATGGCTAGTTGGGCTTCCTCCTCAACATCAATAATATCGGCTACAGTTCCAAGTATAGTCTTAAATTTATCAGGATGCTGTAGAACATAACGAGTGCCTCCTGAGTATCCTTCACTTTTTTCAACCACCTCTCTATAAAACTGAAGTTGAGACTCTAGAGTCTCAACTCGATTAATTATACTATGATATTCAATTATATTTTCATTTTTTTCAGTTCTAAGATTTTCAAAGACAGATTCACCAATATTAAGTTTTTGTTTTTTTTCATCCAGCAAAGCTTGAAATTCCTCACGTTTAGAAATAAGAGACTTTTGCTTAGCTTTCAATTCCGTGTTTTTAACATCACAACCTAAAGATCTTTTTTCTAAATCTTTTAAAAAAATAGACTTCTCATCTAAATATTCTTTAGTCCGATCCTTTAGAGATCGAGTTTCATTAAGTTTTTTTAGCTGATCAAAATGTTCTAAGGAAAGAGAATCAAGCAATTTCATTGCATCTGTATATGAAGTTTCATTTTTATTGTAATCATTTTTTAAAGATTCATACTCTGCATTAACCGAATCTATTTCAGGGTTTAAACTATCAGACTCTAAACTAAGTTCTTCAATTTTTCTTAAATGTGCCTCCTTTTTACGTCTGCCTTCAATCTTTTCTATTTTAAGACGTTCTATTGTTTGTTCAGAACCTTTCCTCTGTTCAGTTAGAACGAGAATTTGATTGCTACTAGCTTGTCGTTCTTCTGATAACGAATCAATTTCGTTATGCATCGAGGACAATTCACCTCTTTGTTCTTCGTATGTTGAACGTAGTTTATCTAAAACTTTTTCTCTATCTTTTTCCCTATTAAGCTCTGAATCTCGCTGATTACTAAATGAACCAACCTTCTTTAGTAAAGGGTCAAGTTGATCATAAATATTTTGCATCTTAATAGATGCTAAACTGATTTCTTTATCTTTTAACTGCTCAACTATTTTGGCATGACGTTTATACCGCTTCATCTGCAATTGTAAACCATTAACCTTTTTTTCAACCTCATTTATTATATCATTAACACGGTCAAGGTCACCTTTAGTAGAATCAAGTTTTAATAAGGTTGCACGGCGTTGATGACGATATTTATTAATGCCAGCAGCTTCTTCAAACATTCTTCTCCTATCATCAGCATTTTCACTAAGTATATCTTCAATCATTTTTAATTCGATCACAGAATATGCATCAGCTCCCATACCAGTATCGACAAACAAATTGTGAATATCTTTTAATCGGCAAGTATTTCGATTAATCATATACTCGCTCTCACCATTTCTAAATATCCTGCGTGTTATCTCTACATCATTATATTCAATAGGCAACATACCTCTATTATTATGAACTGTTAAAGATACCTCACAAACACTAAGTGGCTTTTTTGCATCAGAACCATTGAAAATTATATCATTTAGTCTAGCTGATCTTAACATTCTGCTTTTCTGTTCACCAAGAACCCATCTTACAGCATCTACAATATTTGTTTTACCACATCCATTAGGGCCTACTACAGCAGTAACACCTTCACCAAAAGACAATTTTTCCTTATTTGCAAATGATTTAAACCCGTGTATCGCTAATTCTGATATATACATGACATCTTAAGTATTAATTTTATTAAATAATGAAATACCAATCTCAATTATAAATAATTTACTAACATAAATTTAACCTGGAGGCCAATTCATTTTACGACCACCAATTAGATGCAAATGAATATGATCAACTGCTTGACCAGCATTCTTATTACAATTAAAAACTGTTCTAAAACCACTTTCTGCAATACCTCTATCAGAGGCAATTTTATTAGCAATTAAGTGTATTTTTCCAATAATATTGGAATCGTTTTCATCAATATCATTCAAAGTAGAAATATGTTTTTTAGGAATAATCAAAACATGATGAGGCGCAACTGGGTTAATATCATTAAATGCAAAAACCAAATTAGTTTCAAAAACAATATCACTGGGTATTTCCCTTTTAATAATTTGACAGAATAAGCAATTATTCATTTTCTTAAATAATTAGTTGCTCAATTAAACCAACAGAGGTAATAGCTGCTGTCTCAGAACGAAGACGTCTTTGACCAAGTGATACCATCTTAAAACTAACTTTTTCTAAAGCATCAAGTTCTTCTTTGGAAAATCCTCCCTCTGGACCAATTCCTATCCATATAGAATTTTCATTATTAATTGAAGAAGGGAATATATTCACAAATGGTTTTGAGTTGTTTCCATTATGAAATATAAAACGGGCATTTCCAGAACTACCACCTATCCAATTTTCAAGTGAGCAAGAACGAATACTTGGCTTTAATCCTCTCCCACATTGTTTTATGGCAGCTAAAGAAACGGATTCTAACCTATCAAGTTTAGTATTCTTCTTTACACTGTTTTTTAGATTTAAGATAGAAATAGAGTACACGCCAAGTTCAGTACATTTTTCTACTACTGTATCGAGTTTTACACCTTTAAGAATTCCTATACCAAGATGAATCTTTATATAAGGTTCATTATAATCTTCAATTATTTTAGTAATATGACCTTTTATACGATCACCTGCGACTTCATCAACAATAGCACTATAAGCAAAACCATTACCCTTTAAAAGAGTTATGGAATCACCTTTTTTTACATGAGTAACACGTGCAGCATGATGTCCTTCCTGACCGTTTAAAATAAAAACATCTTCAAAAAGGTTTTCAGAGTCAATTAAAAAATGTCGATTCTCAGACAAAGCTATTTAAGTTTTTTCCCAATCATTATCTTGAATACTGTACCACCATAATATTTTTTTCCTTCAACCATATCACCAATTCTTATATGATCATAACCCATAAATAATGACAACACCCTACCAGGTTGCATCATAAAATCAATACCAGCACCTAAGACATAACCTCCATTATAAGATGTTTCAATATTATTCAATTTTTCACGAAACTTACCATATTCAGGAAGATCCACTATAAACACTGGTCCTGTTGCAACCATAAAAAATGGAGAAAAGTTATTAGCTATACGACCTAAGAAAGGATGATGTTTTAATCCAATAAATGCAGGCATAAGCCATAGGTTAAATGGGTTTGCTTTATAAACATAACCTGTCCAGTAATCTACAACAGGCATTTCAGCCTCGCCTGTAACATCCATTACTTTAAATTGACCAAACAATTGAATGTTTGAATTAATAGGACGAGAAAAAAAAATAGAAAGACCACTACCAAAATCTCCAGTTTCCAAAGAAAAGCCAGAAGTTGGTCTAGCAAGTTTCATTCCAAGTATTTCATTCCCGTCTTCACCTCTGAGCAATGAATAATTAATATTCAGAAGAAAAAAAGAAATAATCAAAAAACTCCGAGGATTAATTATAATTTTCACAAGTTAAATTTATTACCAATACCTTGAGAGTTCAATATGAATTGATTTGATTATATATATAATAATTAATCCCATCTATATTCTTCAAGTAAAACTTTAGCTTCATCTATTTTCTCTCTATATTCAACTATATAGTCAGGCAATGGTTTAATTTTTGAAGCCTCTTCCAATAGCTTAATAGCCTCCTTTTTCATCCCATTTTTATGAAGTGCTTTCGCTAGATAAATTAATTGTACTGGACGTCTTTTGCCTGTTGAAACAGCTTTTCGCAACCATGTAATTGCTTCATCATTATCTGGCCAAGAAAGAAAAAATGGAATATAAGGTGATTGAAAATGAATAGCTCCAAGCATAAAAAATCCACCCCCATTTTCATATTCAGGATCAAGTTTTATTATTGTCTCCGAATGCTTTTTCATTAAATCAGCAACACCCTCTCTTGCCGCAGCAATTATTCCATAAGACTTAGACCAGCTTCCTAGATTTACAAGATACCAATAATGAAAACTTACTGATGTTGGAGATTCTTTTATTTTCATCTCTCCAAGCTTCTTTCCTTTTTCAAAAATTATTTTCTTTTTTTCAATGTCATCAGTTGTGTATTCTCCTTTAAAATAAAGAGCTTTCAGAAGAAAAAGGGCCGTTGTATCATTATTATTTTCTTCAAGTGATTTTTCGAAATATTCAATAGACCTATCTATTGGCATCGGCTGAGCTTTGAAACCAATTGCTCCTTCAGCTCTTTTTTCATACCATTTCAATCCTTTTTCCATATTAGTTTGTGAATATGTATATGACATAAAAATCAAAGTAAATAAAGCAAATAATTTTTTCATGGAGGATTCTCCTTTTAGATGTAAGTAATCAAAGAAACTTCTAATAAATCTTTTCAATTAAAAATTGAAAAGATTCGATATTCATACACCCTTCAATTGTGGATTTATCTCAATATGGTAAACATTATTCATTTTTTACCAGAAAATTATATATAATAGTAAAGTTGAAAAAATTATAAAAATTGAAAATTTTCGAGCTTTACTGCTTGGTGTCAAATCTAATTCTTTATTTTCTTTAAACTCAACTGGTTCAGCAAGAGGTTGTATTTTAGTAATGACTATCATTACGGCTATTATTATAGAAAAAGATATTGCCATATGGTTTAAGAAAGCAATATTTGGAAAACCCCAATTTAAGAATCCATAGACTGGTATACTTAGCCCCATACCCCAAAGGGCCGCAGATAAAGGTGCGCGTCGATTAATTATTCCGAAAAAGAATACAGCTACTATTCCAGGTGATATAAACCCCCAAATCATTTGAATATACCTGAAAACGCCTTCAAACTTTCCTGGCATAGGAGCTAATAAACATCCAAGTATAACAAAAAAAGCCGTTGCAATCCTTCCAATTTTCAGCTGTTCTTGTGTTGAAGAAGCTTTATTTATATGCTGTGCATATATATCCATGGTAAAAATAGTTGCTGTTGAATTAAGCATTGAATCTAAACTGCTCATAACAGCACCAAATAGTGCAGCAAACATGATACCTCTAAGACCCTCTGGCAATAAATTTTGAACCATAATAGCATAAGCCTGATCGCCAGTAGTAATTTGATCGGAATAAAGTTGAAATGCCATGATACCTGGAAACACAATAATAAATGGAATGATTAGTTTAATGAAAGCCGCAAATACTATCCCATCTTGACCATGAGCGAGACTCTTTGAACCAAGAGTCCTCTGAGTAATAAACTGATTAAGCCCAAAATAGAAAAAATTTGGTATCCAGATTCCAAACAACATTGCCGTCCATGGAATATCTGGGTGATCCGCAGGCAAAATTGTATGTAACTTATCACCATTTTCACTAAGAAAAAGATCTAATCCACCTACTGCATTCAGCCCAAGAACTGCAACTACCGACCCTCCAATGAGAAGAGCTGAACCTTGAATCATATCGGACCAAACTACAGCTTTAAGTCCGCCATAAATAGTATAGGCTCCAGCTAAAATCCCAATAAGCCATATACCAATTGTAAGATCCAGGCCAAAAATTGTCTTCAATCCTAGAGCACCAGAATAAAGAACAGCAGCAATTGCCACCCCAATATATGCTATCATCATATATATAGCCATTAGAGTACGAGCTTGAGGCCCATAGCGATATTGAAGAAATTCTGGCATAGTATAAATTCCGAGTTTTAGAAAAAGCGGTAATAACCAAAGGGCCACTACTACAAGTGTAATAGCCCCGATCCATTCATAACTAGCTATAGCTAGTCCAGCTTCTCCAAACCCTGCCCCCGCCATTCCAACAAAATGCTCTGTAGAAATATTTGATGCAATTAAAGAAAATCCTATAAGCCACCAAGTAAGCTTTCTTCCAGCTAAAAAATAATCCTTAGTGTCTTTCTCTTTCCTTGAAGCATATAGAGAAACTCCAAATACAATTGATAAAAATCCAACAAATGCAATTCCATCAGTAAAAGTAATAGACATATATTTCAACCTAATAGATTAGAGAAGATATTATAATAAAAGATATAGTGCGATGATGAAGAATAATAATATCTATTTATTAATATCAAATAATTAGCTATTTCAAGAGAATCATTTTTTTTGTTAGAGCAAAATGTTTTCCATCATCTCCTCTAGCAACTAAACGGTAAATGTAAACACCAGCACTGACAATTTGACCTTGCTTATTTCTACCATCCCATATAGAATTATGGTAACCTGCCTGTTGATAGTCTCTTGAAATTAGAGTCTGAACCTCTTGACCAAGTAAGTCATAAACAGTCAAATTAACATCCGAATTAACTGGAAGACCATATTCTATCCTTGTTCTAGGGTTGAAAGGGTTAGGATAATTCTGATCCAAAACGAATTCAGCTGGAAGAGGTATAATATCTATACTTTTTATACCTTCACCAAAAACATTCCTTTCTGAATTATAAAATACGTAAGACATATTAATAGTAGAAGATTCTCTACCATGCTGAAGTGGCAAAACAAAAGATCTATTCCCTTCACCTTTAAGATATGCGAAATCAATTAAACTTTCATTTAAAACAGGTTCAAAATGAGATAAAAGAATGACCTCTCCAGATTTTTCTTCTGGAAGAGTCAACACGGTTTCATTGCTAGAGGTTTGAAAAGCAAGTTGTCCAGCTATAACAGATTCAGGTACAATTACATTTAAGTTGTTATCAACATATGATACATCTATGCCATCTCCAACTGTACTACGGGTAAAGTTCAGGACATTAGATGACCCACGATTCCAATGCCACATGCGCGTGTACGCCATAACATCTCTAAGATTATAGGCTCCATCTGGTTGAGGAATAAAATGTGGTGCTTCACCAGAAACAGGGCCAAGTTCAAAAGAATAGTCTTGACTATTCCAACTACTAGCCAATGAAGCTAAATCAGCAGCATCTATATTTTGATCATGATTATAATCTCCAAGTAATTCAGTATAAAAAGTGAGTACTGTGTCTTCAGCCACTCTGCCACTAAGATCTGCAAAATCACTTAGGGTAATAAATATAGTATCCAAACTTGTTAATGGATATTTTAGCTCCACTTTAAGACTGTCTTCAGTCACAAGTCGACTGAAATTTGGTGCATTACCTTGAGCTGAAGAGAGTATGATTTCAATATTAGTATCAATAGGCTCTGAGAATTGAAGGATGATATTTTCATCAGATACAAGAGAAAGGAAAGTATCATTACCAGGTGAAATATTAGTGACGCTGGGTGGACCTGGATATTCATCAACTGCGAAACCATCACTAGTTACTTTTTCTGATTCGTTACCGACAATATCAACTGCAACAACAGAACTATAGTATGTTTTACCATGCTGAAGATTAAGATCTGTGATTGTTATGAACTCACTGTCCGATACTTCAATTTCATTTTGAATGTCATCTTCCCCAGGTTCAGAGCCCAAGGACACCAGGTAGTGATCAATTCCACTATCAACATCATCAAAACCTTTCCAACTAACTCTTATTGAAGTCATAGACGTAGAAATATCTAAATCTTCACCATCTCCTTCTGTTACTTCTCCAATACTTGGTGGTAAAGCATCAATTTGAAATCCATCACTGGAAACAATGCCAGAAAGGTTACCAGCCTTATCCTTTACTTGAACATTAGTATAATAAATCTGTCCTTCCTCATAATAGTCACCAAATAAAAAGGATAAACTGTCGCCGTTTTCTGATGTCATAGGGTCAAGCACTATAGATCTAGTCATCATATCGTCGGTATCTTTAGATGTTCCAATCGCAAGCTGATGTTCAGAAAGACTTCCATTGTCAGTTACTACCCATGCAAGGCGAAATGGATCCCCATCAAGAGCAAACCAATCAAGATCTTCAACGTCACAGCTATCTTGATGGCATTCATAAACAGATGATAACAGCGGTTTTTCATTATCCACCTGAAAAAGTGCTGATTCAACAACTGAAGACATGTTTCCTACTTGATCTGAAGCTTTTGCTTTAAGAAAATATTGAGAATTGTTATCTAGATCAAGACCCGTAAAAGTATGTGAAATAACACTATCAGAAATAATTACCCAATCTGTTTCGTTCGTTTTACCAGTTGAATCACGAATCATCACCTCATACTCCTTGATACCACTAGCTCCATCTGAAAAACCTGACCAACTAGCAGTAACAGAGCTAGTATCACCAAGCCACGATAAGTGAGAATTAGAACCATGTAAAACTATACCTATAGAAGGGGCTGTAAGGTCAATAATTACACCATCACTAGTAACTATAGAGGAAACATTGCCAAGCCTGTCACTAGCCCTTACAGAGATAAAATATTTGTTTCCTTCAACTAAAGTTAAACCTGTAACAGTAACAGAAGTGTCTATGCCTGCACTAGTCCACCCCAGTACACCTCCAAAACTTTCACCAACTACGTCATCAATTGCATATTCATATTTGCCAATACCACTGGCCGCATCGCTTCCATTCCAATGGAAAGAAAGTTGAGTGTTTGAACCCGCATGGGAATCATTTCCGGACAACCCTTCCTTTACATAGTTCACTATAGGTATTACAGTATCTGTTAAAGGAACCGAACGCTTGTTTTCATATGCACCCATGTCTGGGGTTGACCCTCTAACTGAATCAGCAAGATCTTCAACAGTTGCTGTTGAAGATCTTGCTGTACCAATAGCTGGAGAGTAATCTGACAATTTAAAGTCACCATTTTCTGGGTTAACAAAAAGAGGGTCCGCAGCAAGCACAGAGAGTCCTGAAGGAAACCCCCCTTCTACAATACTATTTTCAATAGTATATCTTCCTGTTGCACCTCCTGAAGTATTCCCCCATAAAATACTATTCCTAAAAATTGGAGCTATGGTTAACGCTGGTGCGGAATATCCGGCACCATAACCTATATTATTTGCAATTGTACAATTGATGAATTCAGGACTAGAAGTACTAAGATCAAAATAAAGTGGATTAGAGCCCGTATTATTGTATATGAGACAATTCTTTAACGTAGCTGAAGAATAATAAAAAGATATAGCTCCTTCTCCTTTTGAATTAGTGATTATACAATTTTCTATAGTAGGACTGGAATTGTTTAACTGTATTGCACTACCTCGAATAGTACCTCCACCAGAAAGGGTAAAACCCTTTAAAGTTGCACTAGAAGTTTCATTCCCAATAAATGAAACAACTGGAATACCAGTATTTGCTGGTTTTAAAATAGTTGTTTGAGGTCCACTTTCACTTTTGATGAATATATCCTTACCACCGAAATCAATATTCTCTGTATATATTCCAGCTGATACAACCAATGTATCACGTGCAACTTTAGCAATGGAAATACCAGCTTGAATAGTTGTATAATCCGAAGTAGCTCCACTTGCTGTAGCGCCACTGCTCGCAATAGTGATTTTTTTTGGCAATGCCACAGTGGTAACATCAAGCCCACTACTAGTATTTGCGATATTTGAATTAGCATCCTCGGCGGCTAAATGAAGAGTATATTGGGTCTCAGAACTAAGACCAGCTACGGATACAACATTTTCTATGTTAGACTGCAAAATAACAGACGAGGCAACTATAACGCTATCAGTATTTCCACTGAAATCCTGACCGTTTTTAATTTGAGTAGCGGTCGGTACCGATCCACCTTTTTTCAAAACAACATAATATCCAGTACCCGATTCATTAATTTTGTAGCTAAAATCAAAAGTGGTTGTTGTGATACCAGATGCAACAGGAGAAGTAATTATAGGAGATGTTTTATCTGTATTTATATCAACCTTGGATGCACTCGTTTGAATATTGGAGGAATTATCCTCTACTACAAGCCAAGCATCATACTCCGTAGACTCCGTTAAGCTACTCAAAGAAGCTGTTGAGGCAGTATTGGCTGTAATAGTTACATTACCATCTGTATAGGTAGAACCACCAGCTTTACCAGTACCATTTTTCACATCTGTAGCAGATGGTTCAGCCGCATTGTTTGCAAGCAACACATAGTAAGCTGTTCCAGCAACATCAGCCGTAATACTTAGGGTAGCTGAAGTCCCATTAGAGGCTACACTTACGGAAGGAGAGCCAGAAGCAAAAAGAGGAAGAGTGTTTGCACTAGTTGTAACGTTAACTAGAGTAGGACTTGATTGCAAAAGAGGTGATGAAGAGTTGTCTTCGACTACTACATAGACATCATAGCTGGTATTGCCTGAAATGCTAGTGGAAATAGAAAGAGACTTTTCAGTCTCAGCTGATAAAGTTGCATTACTTGAAGTAACTGCTGAAGCACCACTACTTCCAGTACCCGCTTTCACTTCAGCAGCAGTCGGTGCAGTAGCACCATCTGAAAGAACAACATAATAAACCTTGCCAGCTTTGTCCGTTTTGACTTTTATTTCAAAATTTTCCTTAGAAATATTTGATGCCATAGGGTAGCCTGTTTCAAAAGCCGGAGCAGCAATAGTATAAGACCACAATTCATAATTGCCTGAACTAGCACTGTTATCCTTTATGGAATAGTAAAATATATCATTGGTCTCAGAAGCAGAACCAATTACTTTGTTACTACCAGACCCTGCTGAAGTTGTTCTAGTTGCAAGTTTAGTAGGCGGAGTAGTTGTGTTTTGTGGTTCATACACAGATGATCCATCGTATGCATATAACTTGAAGTTCCCAGAAGAACCGGAACTACTTGCGGACCATAAAAGTCTGTTTTGATATTCATGAAAAAGAGAATTATAAGCTATATACCCTCCAGCATTAGAGCTGGAAACCAATGTAGAAAAGCTCGTACCGTCATAAGCAACTATTTCTGATTTAGAATCGGAACTCCAATATTGTTTGAAGAATACTAATTTTGAGCCCAATACAACTGGCCCATTGAGGCTACCATTAGATACCGTAATCTTCTCATTTGAAGATCCACCGCCTGTAGAATTATTATTGATGTCATAGTATTTTAAAGTATAAGTGTAGCTACCATTACTGTAAACGTTATAATTCCAATATATCTTATTATCATATAGTATAGGGCTTCCAAAATATTGGCTTTCTGTAACAAGTGTACTTATTGAGGAGCCATCATATTTTTTCCAATAATACTTGGCGCTTCCAGATTCATACGCATATTGGGTAAAGAAAAGATTACTTCCAGATACTATAAAATTATATGCATTATTTTGTGAACTGGAAGAAATAGAAACTACTTTCGTGGTATCTGATCCACTTAATGAATACAGGTTATATCCTGAATTCCAAGAGCCAATAGTAAAATGAAGTTTACTGTTATAATAGAATGGGGTATCCATATTTAAATAGTTATTGTCAGCATTAGATGCTAAAGAAAAAGTTTTTTCAAATGTACTGCCGTCATATGACCATAATGTATAGGTGTTAGTATTGTTCGAATAAGAGTACGTTTTAAAGTAAACCTTACTTCCTGCAACTACACCCAAAACACTCTTATTATTTACCCAAAAAGACTGAATAGATGTTCCTGACTCAAAAGTCTTAATTGTATTTATAGAAGAACCATCATATTCTTTAAGAGTATCAATACTTGAACTTGACCTTACCGAAAAATAGAACTTTCCATTAAAACCTATCGAAGATCCCACTTCATCATGATCAGCATAAATAAACTGAGAGAAACTTAATAAAGCTCCAATGAGCAATAAATTATGGAATCTATTGAGCATTAATCTCTCCCTCTCCAAATCCTTTTAATTCCAAGAGATTATCATTGTCATCTACAAGTTCGGATTCAGATGTGTAAGAAATCGTTGAGACCCCTGAAGTCAACGTGCCCAAAATAAGTGTCGCTATGCTTCCAGTTCCGGAAACAGTCGAACTATCGTCTCCAAGAAACGATGTGTAAATATCAAGGAGACCAGCCTCAGCATTATTTTCAGAAATAAATACTGGCTCTGAAGTTGAAACAAATAAATCCCCTGTATTAACCGAATTGATTGAAATAAGGCTCTTATCATAAGATAATTGAATATGCGCGCCCGCTACACCTGACACTCCAAGAGCATATACCTGCACACTAACACTGCTTCCAGCTGTCACTTCAAATTCATCGGGGAAAAATACAAGAGCAGGAGTTTCGATACCATCTTCTTCTGCTGACTCTTCGTCCAAAGGATTTTCATAAGATTCTGTAGGAACTTCACAACTGATAAATAAAAAAGAAAAAAGGACAACTGAGGATCTGATGAGAGGATGCTTAATTAAATTAATACTCCTTGCAAAAAGGATAGATGAATATTTTGTCAATAAAGGATTAATTACCATTACCGACCTATAGAAAATGAAAAGTTGATTAAAGAAGCACCTGTAGAAGGATCATATACTAATCGTAAGGGAGGAGATTGAAAACTAGCTGTCTCTTCATCGTTGTCTTTCTTCGGACCAGTAATCAGAGCATGGAGAATATTTGCCACCCACACTCCTGCAGCAGCATAAGCAAGAGTTTCAGCTTGAGTTGCCGCAGCATCCATATCTGAATAATGGCCTTGGGCCTCAGCTTTATACTTCGCAATCATATCTACATCTGTCTCATTATTATACTGGTCAATTGATGTGTTATAAGCATCGTAGGAAGTTAAATATTGAGAACCGAAAAGATAAAGACCCCCTCCTATTCCTAACTCGGATAGAAGCCAAATGTAACCCCACTTTTTTCTACCTGAATAAAATTGGCCCATACCTGGAATAAACATGGAGCGCATCATTGCTCCAAAACGAGTCTTCTTAGAACCAGCTATAATAGGTTGCGCAACTACGCCGGATTTACGCTTTGCAATCAATGGGGCAGGTGCTTTTAAACCAGATATTTCATAAGCAAGTATTTCTATTTCTGTGATCAACCCATCAACAGCACCACCATACGAAACATTTTTTGTTCGAATGTTCTCCCCTGTCTGGACTGAAAACATTCTCATATCAATAGTAAAGGTTTTACCAACACGACCGATAGCCCCTCCGATCATATTTTGAACACCTAATAATTGACCAACCTCCACAGCACATTCATCGCTGGTGCAACCGGTTTGTTGAAAGCCTTGTTCTTGAAGAACCTCTTCCATCATTTGTCTTTCAACAAGCCTAAGAGCTCCAGCTGATGCTAAGGCTGTTCTAAAACGATCTGTTAATGTTTGTGCTTCAAGTTGTGATATACCTCGCCCCTCAAAGTCAAGAATAGCAACAGTTTCCCTATTGTCTTGGGAGTAGACAAATAAAGGAAAAGAAAGAACGATTAAATAAAATCTTAACATTAAGTTTTTTTCATTGGATTGTTATGCTCTAATCGTTAATAGTAAAGCAAATCACTTTTGAAATTTACAAAATCTAAGGGACAATCTTACTCCTGAGCAACACGATTTTATTAGACGTGACCTTTATCACAAAAAAGATCTTTTTATCAATAATCCAGAAATCATAAAAGATCCCCCTAATGAAGGGGGGACTTCACGTTAATAATTTACAGAGTTATTATCAAATTCAGCATACGAATATAACTCCTTCATTAGTTTCAGATTAATTATGAAAAATCAATCAGTGTTCTTACTGTAAACAAAAAACAATATAGCAAGAACAGCCGTAAATACTATGTTACCATAAGCTGGTGCTCCAGACGCTTGACCTGAAATAATATGATATCCAATAATTAATACGAATAAACAGTTGGTTACACCGAATAGCTGTCCAAATGCTGACAAAGAGTCACCAGCAATGTCAGGTGAACGATACGTTATTATTCCAACAACAATCAATGAAACGCCAAAAACCTCACCTAAGGTCAGCAAGGCATCTGTTATTTCCCAAGAAAGCATATCCATAAACATACTTGTAAAAAAAACTAAAACTAATCCATTGATTAATGGAATAAGACCACCAATGCGACATATTAATTTTAAATTCATAACCTCTCCTTTATTTAATTAAATATATTTATCCTTTAAATGAATTGGAAAGGATTTGTTTAACTACCAACTGAATTCCTAAATCTTTTTACTTATCTCTATTATTTTTTTTCTGAATAATGGGTACATTTCTAAATGATTAAACAGATTATTTTTAGTTTCTAAGGGGGAAGAATGAATCAAAAGCATTATTTCATTATTACAATATTTTTTTCATTATTTTTAAGTTGTTTTCAAGCTCCTATTTCTGATAAAGGAAAAGGAGATAAAGATAGAAATTCATTGCATCTCAAATCATCCAATAGTGTTTTAAATAAAGATAAGCCAAAGGTAAATATTGAAGGCGCTGAGATAACATTGTTGATTCAGAATCCGGACATAGTAACTCCAACAGGAATAGCAGTAGATGGCGATGATAGAATTTGGGTGATTGAAAATCATACTCATGTAAGACAAGATGACTATTCAGGTCCAGATGTAGACCGTATATTAATTTTTGAAGGGTACCTAAATAATGATTCAGGGGAAAAAAGAGTGATTGAATATGCAACAGGTTTTACCAATGGCATGTCTTTAACTCTTAAGGATAATGGACAAGTACTTATTGCTACCCGATCATCCATAATGCAATTCACAGATTTAAATAATGATTTTATTGCTGACAAGCAGGATACTTTAATTGGATTGGAAACTGATGAACAATTTTCACATAATGGAATGTCTGGACTAGTAATTGGTCCAGATAATAAAATCTATTTTCAGTGTGGTGAAAATTTTGGTTCCGAATATCTAATGACTGGTACTGACGGAAAAACAATTATAGGAAAAGAGAGAGAAGGCGGCAGTATATATAGATGTAATATGGATGGGTCAAATCTCGAAAGAATTGGAACAGCAATATGGAATTCTTTTGGGATGACTTTTGATCCTTACGGAAACTTATTTTCTGTTGAAAATGACCCAGACTCACATCCACCATGTAGATTACTTCATATTGTAAAGGGTGGAAATTATGGGTTTCAGTTTAACCACGGACGTGATGGTCTTAGTCCTTTAACATCCTGGTTTGGGCAAATACCGGGGACCTTACCAATGGTGTCAGGCACTGGAGAAGCTCCATGTGGTATAATGCATTATGACGCCTCTCTTTTTGGGGATAAAATTCAGTCATCATTACTTGTTGCATCATGGGGTGACAGTGTAATTCAGAGCTATGATTTAGTTTCAAATGGTGGTTCATTTGTATCCCAACCCTATGCATTTGTTGAAGGTAATAAAAATTTTGCTCCTGTTGAACTTGCTATTGATTCAAAAGGTGGAATTATTGTCTCCGATTGGGCAAGTTTAGCTTACGCCGTACATGGAAAAGGTAAAATTTGGCGTATTTCTCCTCCGAAAAATGCTTCAGAAAAGGTTCAAAGAAATCCTCGGTTTCAATCATTAAACTCTCCCTACTCTTCTATAAGAACAAAAGCAGCAAATGAAATTATTTCTAGTACAACCAATATCACAGACTATTTAAGCAATCAACAGATTAGAGACATAGCTAAGCCAAATCTACTTTGGGCCGCAGCTAATAATAACCATTCCCAATTAGAAGAACTCTTGATTAAGGCCTTGGATGATAAGAATGATTTGATCAGAGCGTTATCCGTCCAAATATTGATTGAGAAAAACTTAATTGATAATGAAAATTTTTATATTAATCTTTTTCAAAATGACCCCTCTATGCATGTAAAGCGACAATCTATCTATGGTTTAGAATCAGAAAAGGCTTATAATGTTGTATTGAGCATGTTTGGCCAAAACACACCATTTATTCATACAGCTATAATTGAACTGTTTGGAAAATCAGATAATATTGATATGCTTATCAATACATCAAAAAGTAATAAATCATATGAACGATTAGGTGCGCTTTTATGTTTACAGCGTGCCAATACAGATATTCCTAGAGAAACAATGAAACGATTTCTTTTTGATTCAGATCATACTAACCGACAGGTAGCACTTAAATGGATCTCTGAAGATAGGCTAATTCAGTTTAGAGATCTTGTAGAGGAATCATTTTCAACATTAAATAATGTTGACCAGAGAATATTTGATGCATATATGGTAGCTTTCCAATATCTTGATGCTAAATGGGATCCAGTAATACCACGTGTTAATAAAGACAAGGGGGCAGATTGGGGAGATAAGAAAGCCACTCTACACTTTGCTGAAGGAGATGAATCATGGACTAAATATCCCTATAAACGGCAACCTTTTTTATTGAAGGCCCTGAAGAATGAGAACTTCAGTCCAAAATTAAAGGCAAGAGCGCTATCATCCATGGATCCTTATCATTCGGACCTAACGATTTCATTTCTTATGGAATTATTTAATGAGGGCAGTGAAGATTTGCAAATTCAAGTAACAAGAACCTTAAGTACAAGAATTTCTGATGCCGAAGCCTGTAAAACAGTAGAAAATATCGCTAAAAATAAAAATCAAAGTAATGAAACCAGACTTGAAGCAATAACTGGTCTAGGTAATAGTGCTGTTATAAACGAAAGTAGTTTGAAAACATTACGCGAAATTCTCTATAATGACCAAGAATTAGAAATTATTAGAAATGAGGCATTTCAAAATTATCAATCAATATCTCCAGATGTAAATATTGATCAACTTAATTTATCATTAGCAAAAAAACCTGAATCATTAGATGAGTGGCGTAAATACGGAAATGAGCAAGGCAATGGAAAATCTGGCGCTAGAATCTTTTATAGTGGTAGATATCAATGTGGAAGTTGTCATAGGATCGATGGGCGAGGAGGAATATATGGCCAAGATCTTTCTCGGATCGGATTTAACGCAAGTAAGGACAGGATTATTGAAAGCATCTTACATCCAAGTGATATTATATCTCCAGAATACGTTGGATATGAGGTAAACACTGAAGATAATTTTTATGTGGGAAGAGAGGATAAAGATCATGATACTAAGTACCACTTATCAATGATTTTAGCAAATGGAGATAGAAAATTAATACGTTATGAAAATATAATAGAGCAAAAGATCTTAGATCGCTCTTTAATGCCTTCCGGATTATATGAAACAATGACTGGTAAGGAGTTTAGGGATTTAATACAATTTCTTTCTGAAAGAACTAACGCTACAATCAACTCAAAACAGAAATAGTCCGATTTAATTTCCTACCATTAATAAAGATCAGAAAAACTATCTCTTGCTCATATTATCTGTATTATTAGTCTTTTCCTGTGAAGATGAAGATAATAAAGACTGTATTGATGAATCAAAAATAATAAGTGATGGAGTATGTATTGAAATCTATGAACCAGTTTGTGGTTGTGACGATAAGACATATTCAAATGATTGTTTTGCAGAAATTGCTGGAGTTACGGAATGGACTAAAGGAGAGTGTAATTAAATGAAATGCATCTATTGCATATTACCCTTATTAGCCTCTTACCATTAATTAAATAATTCCGTAGATTCTAAAAATTGAGGTACATTATGAAATTATCCTTAATCACACTTAGAATCCCTATTTTAATTTTTTCTTTTTGTCTAGCTACCGTTCAATCTCAAGAAGAAAATTTTGTTCCTGGAGGT
>MDTE01026599.1_pt1 | contig 53133 bp, 44 predicted proteins | sample 811231 | NCBI WGS metagenome assembly MDTE01 (sample SAMN05326651, study PRJNA326480) | marine metagenome | isolation source: seawater | place: Indian Ocean: Red Sea | collected 2010 | reverse complement strand
TCGGCGGCCTTGGCCGCCAGCAGGAATGCCGTGGCCCCGGCGCGGTCGAGCATGTTGCGGTTGCCGTCTCTGGGTTCAGCCCACTGGCGACGGTTCGGGTCTGCGCCGTGCTCGACGAGGAGCCGCGCCATGTCCAGACCGTCGAGTCGGCCAAGGGGCACCGGGAAGGGCGGGTTGCGTCCGAGATTTGGCCGGCGAGTCCAGACCACCTGGTGGAGCGGAGCCCAGCCCTGGCCATCGGCGTTCGCGTTCGCGCCAGCCTGCAGCAGCAGCTCCGCCCCCTCGTACTCCGCGTTGTAGACCGCCAGGCCGAGCGCGCTCGTGCCATTCGCCAGCGTATCGTTGGGGTTCGCGCCCGCTTCGATGAGCGCCGCCAGCGCGTCCAGGTTCCCTTCGCGCGAGGCGAACAGGAGCGGGGTGTAGCCGCCCGATGAGGTGGCGTGCAGGTCTGCTCCGCCTCGAATCAACGCCGAGGCGGCGGCGCCCTGGTCGGCCGAGGCCGCCCACATCAGCGCCGTCTGGGCCCGCCATCCCTCGACGGCGTCGACCTCAGCGCCCTGGGCCAGGAGTACCTCGATCCCGGCTGCGTTGCCGGCTCGAGCCACGGTCATCAGCGGTGTCTCGCCCTCGCCGGTCGTCTGATTGGGGTCGGCGCCAGCTTCGAGCAGCGGGCGCAGGATCTCGGGACGCCCCAGCGTCGCCGCCAGACTCAGTGGCGTCACCCCGAGTCGAGTGGTGGATGTCGGGTCGGCGCCGGCGTCGAGGAGCGCTTCGAGCGCGGCCGCGTCACTGCGATAGGCGGCCCAGTGCAGCGCGGTCGTCCCGTCAGGTTCAGCGGCGTCAACGCTCGCGCCGAGTCCAAGCAGCGCTACGACCCGTTCGCCGTCGCCGCTCTTGGCCGAGTCGAGCAGTGGTTGTCCCGCAGGTTGCGCGACGGCCGTCTGGATACAGACGCCGAGCGCCGCGACGGCGACAACGGCGGGCGTGATTCGCCTGCTCAAGCGCCTGAAGCCGGTAGCCGGAAGCCGTGCCAACGACGCGCGAACGTCGTTGGCATCAGCGAAACCGGACGCCTTCAACGTGTTTAGCCTGTAGCCCACGGTGGTTTCCGTTCGCTACACGCTCAGCGGTTCGAGGTTCAGGACGCCGGTGCTGTCGCCGAACTGCTCGGCATGCACGATCCCAGCCTTGTCCAGCATCGCCAGCAGCAGGTTCGCCATCGGCGTGTCGTTCGGGTAGCGCAGATGACGGTTCCCCTGCACCTGACCGCCCCCACCGCCGGCCAGGATGAGCGGCAGATCGATATGTGAGTGCTGGTCGCCGTCGCTGATGCCGCCGCCATAGAGGATCAGCGACTGGTCGAGCAGCGTGCCGTCCCCGTCGGGCGTGTCAGCCAGCCGTTTCAGGAAGCCGGCCAGCAGATCCACATGATAGGTGTTGATCTTGGCGTATTGCTCGAGCTTGGCAGGGTCCAACTGGTGGTGTGACACCGCGTGATGCGCGTCCGGGACGCCGACTTCCGGATAGCTCTGCGCCGTCTGTTCACGGCCGATCAGATACGTGAAGACCCGGGTGATGTCGGCCTGGAAGGCCAGCGCCTGCAACTCGAACATGAGCTGGGCGTGCTCGGTGAACGACTCCGGGATACCGACCGGTCGGGCGAGATTCTCGGGCAATGTGGCTTCGTCTGCCTGCGACTCGACACGCTGGATGCGGCGCTCGATCTCACGCACGGCGTCGAGATACTGACTGACCCTCGCGCGGTCGCTGGCGCCCAGTTTCCGTTCGAGCCGCGTCATGTCGTCGCGGACGGCGTCGAGGATGCTGCGGTCTTCCTGCAGACGTGCCACCCGCTGCTCGGTCGTGCCGCCCTCGCCGAAGAGGCGCTCGAACACGACCCGTGGGTTGTGCTCCATCGGGAGCGGCGTGGTCGGCGTGCGCCAGGCGATCGTGTTGGTGTAGACGCAGCTGTAGCCGTTGTCGCAGTTACCGACCACGAAGCTGTTCTCGAGCGAGATCTCAAGCGAGGGGAGAGGCGTTTCCTGTCCGAGCTTCGCCGCGGCGATCTGGTCGGCGGTCGTGCCGGCCTGCACGTCCGCGCCCTCGGTCCGCTTCGGGTGGACGCCGTTCAGCCAGACGCCGCTCGCTCGGGAGTGCTCGCCATTGCCGTCACCCCAGGCCTCGGCCTGCCGATGGGCCAGTCCGGTGGGAATTACGATCTGGTCCTGGACCGGCGCCAGTGGGCTCAGGATCGGAGACAGTTCGAGACTGCCCTCGGCGGCCGGCGTCCACTGCGACATGTTGGCGCCGTTCGGAATATAGATGAAGCCCAGCCGCTTGGTGGGCCGCGCGGCCGTCTTGGCCAGTGCCGAGCCGGTCGGCACCATGGCGTCCAGCAGTGGCAGCGCCAGGGTGGCCCCCAGGCCACGGAGGAACGTGCGACGAGGCAGTGACATCTTGGTGATGATCATGACGAGGTGCTCCTCATGCGGAACGGAACGCTCTTGACCACGCCCATGATGAGCGAAGTCAAGCGATAGTCGTCGCCTGCGGCTTCCCGGGTGATGGCTCTCACCGCCGGGGCGTCGTAGTACTCCACGCCACGTCCCATGGCGTAGATCAGCAGCTTCTCGGCCACCGTGTTGACGAACCGCTCGGGGTGAGCGAGCAGGGCGGTTTTGAGCCCATCCGGGCCATCGAACACCGTGCCGTCGGGTAGCTCGCCACGGGTGTCCATCGGCACCTTGGTCTCGTTTGGCGTGCGCCAGCGGCCAATGGCGTCGAACGGCTCGAGTGCCAGCCCCATCGGGTCCATGACGCGGTGACAGCTCGCGCATACCGGATTGGAACGGTGTTGCTCCATCGCCTCGCGCATGGTGAGCTGCTGGCCGGTGGTCGTTTCTTCGAGGGCCGGCACGTCGGGAGGCGGCGGCGGAGGTGGTGTGCCGAGGATGTTTTCGAGCACCCACTTGCCGCGCACGACCGGCGAGGTCCGGTTGGCGTGCGAGGTGACGGTCAGGATGCTCCCGTGGCCCAGGAGGCCGCCACGTCCCGGTTCCTCCAGCGCCACCTGTCGGAACTCACTGCCTCGTACCCCGGCGATGCCGTAGTGCGTGGCCAGGCGTTCGTTCAGGAAGGTGTAGTCGGCGCTCAGCAGCTCGACCACACTGAGGTCCTCCCGAAGCACGTGCTGGAACAGCAGCTCGGTTTCACGCCGGAAGCCTTGGCGCAGGTCCTCGCCGAAGTCGGGAAACTCGTCCTCGTCGGGGCGAACCGCCGCGGCGTTTCGGAGGCTCAGCCACTGACCGGCGAAGTTGGTGACCAGCGCTTCGGCGCGCGGGTCGCCGAGCATCCGCCGGGTCTGTGCCTCGAGCACGTCGGACTCGCCCAGCCGGCCGTCGATCGCCAGATCCAGGAGCTCGTCGTCCGGAATGCTGCTCCAGAGGAAGAACGACAGGCGGGAGGCCAGCTCCAGGTCGGAGATCTCATAGGGGGCGCCCGCCTCTAGTCCCTCCGGATCCTCCTCGACCCGGAACAGGAATTCGGGGCTGACGAGAAGACGTCGCAGGGCCAGCTCGATGCCACCATCGAATCCGTTCGTCTCGGCGCCCTGATCGTAGAAGGTGAGGAGCCGGTCGACGTCGGCGCTGTCTACCGGGCGACGGAAGGCGCGTCGGGCCAGCTTCGACAGAATGTCGCTGGCGCACCCCCGGGTGGCGACGGCATCGCCGAGCGTCGGCGAGCACGAGAAGATGCGCGCGCGGCTCGGCGTGTCCACCGCGGGCCTGGTGCCGCGCGACTCGAAGGGGCCGGCGATGGTGACCGCTTCGACATACGGCATGTAGCGGGAGTCGCCGCCCGATCCTTCACCGGTGAAGGGGCGCAGATACAGCTTGCGGCTCCGTTCCGGCGCGGCGGCGCTCTTGGCCAGGAAGGCGACACCCAACTGGTGCGGACCGGCGGGCACGCGCACCCGGACTTCACGCGGGTCCGCTTCGGTCGCGTATTCTCTCGCTCGCTGGCCAGGCTCGAGTCGTCGGCCGACGCTGAACAGCTCGATGCGCTCCCCATCCAGGGTCACCTCGAGCTGATGCTCCTCGATATAGAGCGGGCCGTCGGGCAGGACCGAGATGACGTATTCGGCGTCCTCGGGGAAGTTGTAGTCGATGAGCGTGCCGCCGCGGGTGCCGAACGGTAGGCCCGCAATGTGACGGTCCTGATCCAGGTCGGACGGGATGCGGAACGTCTCGGCAGTGGCCGACGGAACGGGAGAGCCGATCGCCAGTCGGCTGATCTTGCGGGCGGCGCCGAGGTAGCGCTCCATCGATGTCGGAGAGATACCCAGCACCCCAGCGATGTTGTCGAAGCCGTAGCTGGTGTCGTCGGCCGGCAGCAGATCGCTGACGTCGACCTCCAGGTGCAGCAGATCGCGCACGACGTTCTGGTACTCGGTGCGGCTCAGTCGGTGCAACGCTTCTGTACGGCCCGGTCCGAGCGACGCGGCGGCGGCCTGGTCGAGCTGGGCCTCGATCCACACGCGGAGGCCGTCGTAGGCCGCCGGTTCGGGGCGTGGTCTGGGCTGCGGTGGCATCGCACCCGCTCGGAGCTTCCGGATGACCTTTTCCCAGACCTCGGCGTGGCTGGAGACATCGCTGAGGGGGAGCCCTTCGAGCGACAAGCCACCCGTTTCGAGCCGGTCGTTGTGGCAGCTCAGGCAGTACCGGTCGACGAGTGCCGCCTGCGCCTCGTGCCCACCCGGTTGGGCGGCCAATGGCGCCGCGAGCACCAGCGACAGACAGAACACAGCGCCGACGATGCGAACGTCCCTCATCGATCGTGGGGTCCTCGACACAGCGGGCGGTCTACGGAGCGAGCCACGCGCTATTTTGGGGTCTCGGCGCGAGTGTGTCAATCGATTGCAGCCGCGAGGAACCGGCTGTATTTCGGCCGTCGCTTGACACCGCCGTCGGGGCACGAATACTTATGCTGCACTGACTACTTCCGGACGAAAGGACCGCCATGTCGACTCGTCTGTGTCTCGCCGCCGCAGTGTTCGTCGCCGTCACCGTTCCGGCTCCGGCGGCCGACGCGCAGTGGACCCAGTTTCGGGGCGCCAATGCGGGCGACGTCGGCGACGATCCCCGGCTGCCCGACACCTGGAGCACGACCGAAAACGTAGTCTGGAACGTCGATTTGCCCGGGTTGAGCTGGAGCTCGCCGGTGGTGTGGGAGAACACGATCTTCGTGACGTCCGCCATCAGCGCGGGTGAGGAGCCGGCCCCGATTCCGGGCCTGTATGACCCTGGCGACGACAACGGCGCGACCCGCTCGGTCCAGAAACATCGGTGGGTGGTCTACAACATCGACTTCGAGACCGGCACGGTCAGGTGGGAGCGTGAAGTGGCGTCGGCGGCGCCCGAGATCGCGCGGCACATCAAGAACAGCTTCGCGTCGGAAACACCGGTGACCGATGGCCGGCGGGTGTACGCCTATTTCGGGAGTGTTGGCGTCGTTGGCGCGCTCAATATGAGCGGGGAGACTGTCTGGACCACCGAGCTTGGGGCGTTCGAGACCACCCTGGGGTTCGGCTCCGCCGCCTCGCCGGTCCTCCATGACGACCGGCTCTATATCGTCAACGACAACGTCGAGCAGTCGTTCATGGTGGCTCTCGATAAGAACACCGGCCGGGAGCTCTGGCGAGTGGAGCGGGACGAGCGCGGTCAGAACTGGGCCACGCCGTTCGTCTGGGAGCACGACCAGCGGACCGAGATCGTCACCGCCGGGACCCAAGGGGTCCGGTCATACGACCTGGATGGCACCCTGCTCTGGGAGATCCACGGAATGTCGGGGCTGACCATCCCGACCCCCTTCGCCAAGCATGGGCTGCTCTATATCAGCTCCGGGTACCCTGGCGGGGGCCTCAGGCCGGTCTACGTGGTCAAGCCGGGGGCGAGCGGAGATATCTCGATCTGGTCGGCGGACGACATGCGGACGGGGCTGTCGTCGGGTTTTCCCGGCACGAGGGCATCGTCGGACGCGATCGTCTGGGCATACCCGCTGCTGGGTACCTATAACACCTCGGCGCTGGTCTATGGCGACCACTACTACACGCTGCTCGACCGAGGGTTCCTGGTGGCGCACGACGCTCGAACGGGAGAGGAAGTGTATGGCCGCCGACGCCTCGAGATCGGCAACGGGTTCACGGCGTCGCCGTGGGCCTACAACGGCAAGATCTTCCTGCTGAGCGAAGACGGCGATACGTTCGTGGTCCGCGCTGGGCCCGAATTCGAGATCCTGCACACCAACCCGCTGGAGGAGATGACGCTGGCGACCCCGGCGGTGGCCAACGGGAGTCTCATCGTGAGAACGCAATCGAAGCTGTATCGGATTGCCGAAGGAGGGCGACCGTGAACATCTCTGACCTGAGGCGGCCTAGCGCCGGCGCGCTAGCGGGGTTCGTCGTTTCCGCCACGCTGGCTGGGGGGGGCATGGCCCTCGCGCAGGAGACGCTGACCCAGGTCGGCACCATACCAGGTCCCGTCGAGCACGTCCGCGCCGTCGGCGACCTGGTGTATCTGTCCCATCACACGGTCCTTTCCGTGTGGGATGCCTCGAACCCCGCCGCGCCCGCGAAGGTGGGAGAGATTGAGTTCCCTGAGGAGATCTGGGGCTTCCGGGTGCGCGGTGACCGAGTCTACGTGGGGGCCAATTTCTTCGGGGTGGGCATCGTGGACGTGTCCGACCCGTCTGATCCGGTGCTGCTCGGGGCGCACAAGACGCTGGGCCAGACCAAGATCGGCGCGGTCTGGGAGGACCGCGTCGTGTTGATCGACCACATGGAGGGGATGGTCATGGTCGACACCTCGGACGAGACGGCCCCGACTGGCGCCGGGTCGTTCTTTCTGGACGGGTATGCGCGTGACGTCGTGACGTCCGGCCACATGGCCTACGCGACCGATTCACCCACCGGTCTCTACGTCTTCGATCTCTCCTCCGAGGGTGAGCCGACACCGGTCGGCGTGCTGCACGCTCCGGGGGCACCCCGGGCGATCGAGGTGCAGCGGGAGACGGGTGAGCCTTCGGGCATTCTGGCCGGCGGGGGCGGCGGGCAGCTCCAGATCTACGACGTGACCGACCCGGCCGCCCCGATGCGGTCCGCCACCTTCGAGACTCCGGGGCGTGCCGGTCGAGTCGCGATCTCGGGCGATCTGGTGTTTGTGGCCGACACCGACGCCGGCGTCACCATCGTCGATATTGCCGACCCGTCATCGCCGAGCGGGGCGGGGGCCTTTCAGACCGATGCTCCGGCTCGCGACATTACGGCCACCGATACGCACGTGTTCGTGGTCGTCGGCGCGGGTGAGCGTCAGGAAGGCCCCACCGAGGTGCAGATTCTCAGCCGCTAGGGGGTGCGACGAGCGCCCGGCCGCGTTCGATGAGGCTCGGCGTGTCGTCGCTCAGGCGAAACAGCAGGGCTCGATAGCCACTTTCCAGACGCTCCTCGAGAGAGGCGTCGTCGGCGGTCATCATGCTGGGGCGTCCGCTGGCTTCGGCGACCGACAGCACCGACCGCGCGCTGGCCTCGGCTACGGCGCGGTCTCCATCCAGGGCCGCCGTCAGGCTGCCGATACCGCACGCCAGCAGACTGAAGCCGTCCGTGTCCGCGATCAGCGCTCGGGCGGCGACCGCCTCCGGGTCTTCGACCATCAGCATCACGATGAACCGTCCGTCAGGGGAGGACGGCGACCAGACGTCGGCGCTCGTCGACGCCACCATCGCCACCAGTTCCGCCGCCTCGACGGCGTTTCGCACGTGGGGGAAGACGATGCCATCGGCGCCGGAGGCGACGACCGTCTCGATCCGGCCGCGCGTGAGTCTGGAGACCGCGCGGTCGAGCGGGGGGACCCGCACGACTAGAGCGGGGCGGGCGTCTGGGGCGACACGGGCGACCCCGGACGCCACCTCCCGCACCGTCTCGTCCTGATAACCCTGTTCGAGATTGAGGAAGAGGAAGTCGAAGACGCCGAGTCGGGCTAGCCGCTCGGCACTGTCGGACGAGTACCGGGGGCTGATCCGGGCGCCATTCGCATCGCGGGGCGGCGTGTCGCTAGGCAGGAAGATCCCGAACCCCGTGCCGCCGTCGGCCCACAGGTCGATCACTGCCGCTCGCGGCGGCTGCGCTTCGGACCCGGCTGACAGGAGAAGCAGGCAGACGGGTAGCGCAATCAAGGAGCGCATGGAGCCGATTCTACGCGCGGAGGGTGCGAGCAGGCTAAGAAAAACAGGCCTGCCGGGCGCGCACGGCCAAACCTACAAGACCAGGTTTGTCTCAAGCCAACGCACCGAAGTCCATGGAACCTAGGAGGCTGCTCAAATACCGGCCCGCTGCCAGGTTTCTCGCCGACACGGGTGCGTGGCAAGGCGCGACGAGGGAACAACCAGGCGGGTTGTGACCGATGAAGCAACGCCGCCACGCGCCCGTGTCGGCGAGAAACCTAGAGGAAGCGGGTGAGGGTGATGTCGACCTGGCGCGCCTGGGGTTCGCTGCGACGCCATTGGACGAGGATGGGGCTCTGATACTGGCCCTGGGCGACCTGGCCCGCCCCGGGGGTCTCGCGGTCCGAGACCGGCACGCTGACCGAGCGCTTCATACGCAGGAAATGGCGGGCGGGGGCGCCAAAGAACCGGGCCACGATCTGCTCCACGACCGAGTCGCTCAGCCGCAGGGCGTCGACCAGCTCGTTGAACACGCGGACCATGTCGTACTTGGCGTAGTCAATCGTCTTGTTCGGGATCGACCGAGGGTCGGCGAGCAGGTGCCGGCTCTTTTCCGCCATGAAGCGGAGCGGGTCGCGGATGACCTCGGCCAGGTCGTGCCGCATGAGCAGCGTCTCGTACTCGTTGACGGTCAGCCCGGCGTGATCTTCGTTCGGGGCCAACGAGAGCTGGATCCGCCCCTTGGTCACGCCGTGGCGCCCGATCAGCTCCTGGCATCGCTCGTAGATCCCGACCTCAGGCGATTTCAGGCTGACCGAGTCGACCGGATGGGCCGAGACCGGTACCTCGACGCGGGCGTGAGCCACGGTCTCTTCGTTGTTGAAGCCCAGCACCGTGGTGACTCGCCGTCGAGGCCGTCCTTCGTAGACGCCGTCCAGGTCGATGAAATACACCGGCTGGCGGCCGCGCTCCCGGTAGGTCACGCAGCTACGCAGCCCGGCGCTGATGAACGCCAGGTGCGAGTCCGCGTTCGGGGGCTCGATGCGACGCTGCGCCTCGGTGAGCTCCTCCCGAAGGTGTAGCTCGTCGTGCTTATAGCCAGCCCCTTCGGGAAACACGTTCCGGAAGAAGCTCAGATACGGTGCGAGTCCGTCTCGTTGGTGATTCAGACGCCGAGCCAAGCTCTGATCCAGATACCCCGCCGTGGTGTGAAACGACGCATAGAGCGCCTTGGGAAACTGCTCGAGCACGTCACCGTGCGCATCAGCCACCCGGTGGCGGACGTCGACGAGATCGACACGGGCACGCGGGCTGATGGAAAGCGCGACTTCGACGGGAGGGGAGGCCACTAAAGACGACATTCTAACCCAATTCCGAACAGAAACACCGCTGAGATGGTGACCAGACCCAGCGGTGAGGAGGCCATGCTCTCAGCAGGAGCGACAGCGGTGGCTGTTGGTGGCGCCTAGGCTCTCGAGCAGCGCGATGGTGTCCGGAAATGGCTGGATACGCTGCACCGGGCCGTTCGCCATGTCGACCGTGGTCTGTCCCGCGCGGCTGACCTGGTTCACGTCGACGCCCTGCCCCACGAGGTACCGGATCAGGGCGTTGTCTCCGCGGGCGGCGGCATGGTGAACGGCGTTGTAGCCGTTGTGGTCACGGAAGTGGACGTCGGCGCCAAGCTCCTCGACGAGGAACCGCACCGCCGGGAGCCAGCCGCCCGGCACGTGCCGGTGCGTATTGCCGGCGTAGCCCTGGCCATAGCCCACCCCGGCGGCTGCCAGCAGCGGCGAGACGCCCGCGCCGCCCATGGGCGTGGGCGGCAGACCGGAGGGGTCGGGATCGAGCGGTCGCTGCCGGCTCGGCACCTTGATGGTCGGGATGTGCGGGTCGGCGCCGTGGACGAGCAAGAGCCGCATGGCGTCGAGATCGAGCGCATAGGCCGCCCGCCAGAACGGCGTGGCGCCGGCGCGGTCGACCCCGAGGAGGTCCCGGTTGTAGGTGGTGTACCAGAGGGAGCGCTGCAGCCGGGCGTTGACGTCCGCGCCTGCCTCAAGCAGCGCCGTCATCAGCTTGAGGTAGGTGGTCGCCTGCTGCAGGTAGTCGGTCGGCTGCGGGTGACGCGCCTTTGGCGCCCACTGCATGTTCAGCGCCCCATACAGCGGCGTGGCTCCGGCGTCGCTGGCCAGTCTGGGATCGGCGCCGCGGCCCAGCAATACCAGTGCGAGATCGAAGTGCCCGTTGATGGACGCGATCAGCAACGGGCTGGTGCCATCGGCGGCGCTGAGCCGGTTGATGTCGGCGCCGCCGTCGAGAAGCGCCTCCGCGGTCGCCACATGCCCGTCTCGCGCGGCGAGCAACAGGGGCGTGAGGCCGCCGTGGGTGCCCACCAGATCGGCGAAGCCCAGCGGCTCGGGTTCTTCCTGCAGGTCAGCCTCTCGCTCGGCGGCCTCGGCGGCGGCGGCCGCGGCTCGGGCGGCAGGGGACAGAGGCGCGGCCGAGGCTGCGCCTGACGGCAGCGCCGTCGGCGCCAGCTCGTCGCTTGGCGTGAGACCGGCGCGGAGCGCGGCGACTCGTTCCCGCCGTCGACGGTTGTCGACGCGGTCGGCCGTGTTGCGCGCGGAGATGTCGACGACGCGACCCGCCTGATCCGGGTCGGCGCCGTGTGCCAGCAGCAGGGACACGGTAGATGTCCGATTCGAGGCGGCGGCGAACATCAGCGGTGTCTGGCCCCAGATCGGCTCTCTCGCGTCGACCAGCGCGCCACCCTGGACCAGGGCGTCGACGGCGTCATCGGCGCCGCTCGTCGCCGCGTAGTGGAGCGGCGTGGCCCCGGTGTCGGTCTTGGCCGACGGGTCGGCGCCGTGGGCAACGAGGGCGTGGACGACGGCGCCCCGTGCCGCGCGGCTTGCCACGTGGAGCGGCGTGTGCTGGCCCAGACGGGTCACGGCCGCCGTGGAGGCCCCCGCCTCGAGCAGCAGATCGACCAGCGTCTCATCTCCGCGGTGCGACGCCCAGTGGAGGGCGGTCATCCCGTCGCCCAGCGGGGCGTCGACGTCGGAGCCATCAGCCAGGAGCGCGCGCACGGCGTCGATGTCGCCCCGGCGGGCCGCGTCGGCGACCGGGGCGTCGGCGGCGGCTGAGGGCACTGCCACGCTGATGAGGGCGAGCGCGAGCATCGTACTCAGGATCGTGCGCATCATTGCCATCACGCCGAGAGGGACAGGGTACCGGTGCTGTCGCCGAACTGCTCGAGGTCGTCGAGACCCAGACGGTGCAGCAGATCGAGCATCGCGTTGGCCATGGGCGTGCCCGGCGCCGCGCGCCGGTGGAGGTTCCCAGGCAACCGTCCGTTGGCCCCGCCCAGCACGATGAGCGGGCAGCGCTTGTGGTTGTGGACGTTCGGGTCGCCCATCGGCGACCCGTAGATGATCATCGCCTTGTCCAGCAGGGTACCGTCGGCCTCTTCGATTGTGTGCAGCTTGTCGAGGAAGTATGGCAGCAGGCTGACGTGATAGCGGTTGATCTGGGCGAACGCCTCGATGTTCTGCTCGCGGTCGCCGTGATGCGATGCGGGATGGAAGCCGCGGTTGACGCCGCTTTCGGGATACACCCGCCCCGTGGCGTCGCGAGAGAGCTTGAAGGAGAACACGCGGGTCATGTCGCTCTCGAACGCCAGTGCCTGGAGGTCGAACATCAGCTTGACATGCTCGTCGAACGAGTCGGGAACACCCGGCGGCGCGCCGGGGAACTCCCTGGCGTCGCCGGTCTGGTTCCGGGCCTCGATACGCTGGATTCGCCGTTCGATCTCCCGGATGTCGTTCAGATAGCGGTCCATCCGCCGTTGGTCGGCCTGATCGAGGTCGCGCCGCAGTCGGGCCACCTCGTGGGCGATGAAGTCCAGGACGCTTCGCTGGGCGTTTCGCCGCGCCGCACGATCCTCGGCGGTGCTGCCGGCCCCGAAGAGCTGGTCGAAGGCCAGTCGGGGGTCGCGGATCATCGGGAGTGGATCGGTCGGCGAAGCCCAGCTGATCGTATCGGTATAGACGCAGGAGTAGCCGTAGGCGCAGCCGCCAGCCTGGTCGACGTTCTCGATACAGAGCTGCATCGACGGAATCGGGGTGTTCTGCCCGAAACGCTGGGCGTAGAGCTGATCCAGCGAGGTCCCGGAGCGAACGTCGGAGCTTTCGGTCTGCTTCGGGTGTGACTGGGTTAGGAAGGTCGCGCTCGACCGGAAGTGGTCGCCCCCGATCTCGGGTGGCGTGACCGCCTCGGCCGGCCGCACGTCCGTGTCGCTGACGATCGTCAACAGGTCCCGGTAGCGTTCGAGCGGCGCCAGGGCGCTGGTTGACAGGTCGAACTCGTGGCCGGTCGCCGCCGGGGCCCACAAGTGCCGCGAGGCGCCGTAGGCGGTGCTGCCAGCCGCGCCATGCACGTTCTCGATGCAGACGAGTCGGGTCGGGTCGGCCAGCGACTGCGCGATCGCGGTCTTGTGCCACGGCCGGCCCGCCGGGACGAAGGCATCGAGAAAGGGAAGCGCGACCGATACGCCGACCCCACGTAGGAACGTGCGACGCGGAAGATGTTTTCCGGTGACCACGGTCATGATGGACTATTCACTCCTGCCCACATTCTACTGTTCGGCGGCTGCGGCGTCCGCTCCACCCTTCATCAGAAAGGCGGGCGAACGGACCACGCCGAGGACATACGCCGAGAGGCGGTGATCGTCATGAGCGGCCTCGCCGACGATGGCTCGGATCCGAGGCATGTCATAGGGTTCGATTCGCCGGCCGATGGCATATGCCATCAAGTTCTCCGTGAACGTGCGGAGCAGCGGCGTCGGGCGGCGCAACAACGCGGTCCGAAGGTCGCTGGCGGACGTGATCGGCGAGCCGTCATAGAGCGCGCCGCTGGCATCGATCGGTTGCCCGTTGTCCCAGCGTCGCTTGGCTCCGGTCACATCGTAGTGTTCCAGCGCCAGCCCGATCGGGTCCATCATCCGGTGGCAGGATGCGCATGCCGGACTCGCGCGGTGTCGTTCGAGCCGCTCGCGGACCGAGAGCAGACGGCCGCTGTCGTCCGCCGTCGTCTCCTCGAGGTCCGGTACATCCGGCGGCGGCGGTGGCGGCGGACTGCCGAGCAGGACCTCCATCACCCACTTGCCTCTGAGCACCGGAGAGGTGCGGTCGGCGTAGGAGGTGAGGGCCAGCATGGCACCGTGGCCGAGGAGTCCGTGCCGATCGGGGTCCGTTATCTGAACGCGTGCGATGCCCGGACCGCCCGGGTGGGGAAGGTCGTAGTGGCGGGCGAGGCGCTCGTCGGCAAACGTGTAGTCGGCGGTCAGGAGCTCGAGCACGGGGCGGTCCTCGCGGACGACGTGCTCGAAGAGTTGCTCGGTTTCCTGCCGCATCGCCCGCTTGAGTTGCTCGTCGAAGTCCGGGTAGACACGCACGTCCGGGTGCAGCTCGTCCAGGTCGGGCAGCCGCAGCCACTGGGCGGCGAATCGGGTCGCGAGCGCGTCGGCGCGCGGGTCGACCAGCATCCGACGCACCTCCGACTCGAGGACCTCGGGCTGTGACAGCTGACCCTCGCGAGCGCGATCGAGGAGCGCGTCGTCGGGGCCGCTGGCCCACAGGAAGAAGCTGAGTCGGGAGGCGAGGTCATGGTCGCTCAGCGCGAACTGCGCCGAGGGAGCCAGATCGACCGGCGGTTCCTCGAACCGGAAGACGAACTGCGGACTCGCGAGGAGGCCTTCGAGCGCCATCCGGATCCCGCCCTCGAAGCCGCCGTCGCTGGTCCCCCGCTCATACAGACCGAGGAGCGGGGCGAGATCCGCGTCCGTCAGGAGCCGACGGTAGGCGACCCGGCCAAGATCAGCGAGGATGCTGCGCGCGCACTCGGGGGCGTCGGATGGCGTCGCCGGTCGGCAGCTGAAAATCCGAGTCCGGCTTGGCGTGTCAGAGACGCCCACGGGGGCGATGGGGCCACGGATGGCGAGGTCGCGCAGATGCGGGAGGCTCGTGAAGCCATACGCGTTGGCGATGCTCGTACTGGCCAACGACCACTCGTGCGGCGAGATCAGGTCCTGCACGGGGCCGTCGAACTGGCGGACGAACACCGCCGAGACCTGATGCGGACCGGCCGAGATCCGGACCGGCGGGGTCCAGAGGTTTACGCCGTTCGGGTCCGAGACGTGCATCCAGCGGTCGATGTCGAGCAGGGCGACCCGTTCGCCGTCCACTGAGATTTCCAGCTGCTCGGGGCGATCGGCCGTGTGGAGCGCCGCTCGCGCGCTCCCGAACAGTTCCCCCGTCGTCTCGTGGTGGAACGACACCCGGAACACGTAGTCGGCGTCGGACGGGAAGGTATGCACGATCGAGAGGCCGCCCCGAGATCCGTACGGCGCGCCTTCGACCTGCTCGCGCTGTGAGACCCAGCGGGTGACCTTGTAGGTGCTCTCGTTCGGGCCCGCGGCGGCGTCGCCGACCGCCAGCCGGCTGATGTCGCCGGCGGCCCGCAGGTAGCCGTTCATCAACGTCGGCGAGAGCAGCTGGGTGTCTGCGATGTTGTCGAAGTTCGCGCTCTTGGTATCGGGCGGGAGGTAAGCGCCGGCATCGATGTCGAGCGCCAGCAGATCGCGCACCGCACGCTGATACTCGGCCCGATTCAGACGCTGAAAGCTGCGGCGGCCAGGGTTGGGGGCTGCCGCGGCGGTCTCATCGAGATGCCGCTCCAGGGCGGCGGCGAGGCCGACTAGGGCGGATTCGTCCGGTCGAGTGGTGCCGGCTGGAGGCATCAGGCCGGCCCGTAGTTTCCGGACCATGCTCTCGGCAACGTCGGGCCGCTCGGCGGCGGCCGATACCTCGAACCCGTCCAGCGAGAGGTTGCCGTAGCGCGCTTGGTCGTTGTGACAGCGACGACAGGTCTGGTCCACGACCGCTTGCGCCTCGGGCTCCGGGACCTGGGCGTGGACCGAGGGGGGGAGACCCGCACTCGAGCCCAGCCACCACACGGCCACGACGACGGCGAGCCGACGGGCCATTCTCGCCCGCGAGGACAGCATGATCACGATTGCGTAAGTGTAGTCGGAGGCGCGACGGTTTTTCCACGCCGGAGGGCGCCCTCTCCGGGGTAGGATGCCTTCGATCGGTCTACAAGGAGTTGGGAATGCAGTGGGGAACCCCGACGCTCGCCAGTGTCCTACTCATCGGCGCGGTCTCGGTGGCCGGCGCGCAGCAGTGGCCGCAGTTTCGCGGGACCGGTACCGGTCAGGTGCCGGACGATCCCGCGCTGCCTGATCGCTGGAGCGAGACGGAGAACATCGCCTGGAAGATCGACATTCCGGGGTTGAGCTGGGCGTCGCCGATTGTCTGGGACGATCACATCTTCGTGGTGACGGCCACCAGCGCCGCCGACGACGACGAGGTGCAGCCCATTCCGGGTCTCTACGATCCGGGCGAGCACAATGGCTCGGTGCCGGCGAGCGCCGAGCACCGGTGGCTCCTGTATGACATCGACTTCGAGACCGGTGAGGTGCGCTGGCAGCGTGAGATTCACCGCCAGGTGCCCGAGATTACGCGACATCTGAAGAACAGCTACGCCTCGGAAACTCCGGTCACCGACGGCGAACGGGTCTATGTCTATTTCGGCGCCATCGGGCTTGTCGCCGCGTTCGACTTCGAAGGGCAGGAATTGTGGCGGCGGGACCTGGGTACCTTCAACACGATGCAGGCGATGGCCACCGCCTCATCCCCCGCGCTGCACGACGGTCGACTGTATGTGCTCAACGACAACACCGAGCAGTCGTTTCTGGCCGCCCTCGATGCCGAGACGGGTCAGGATGTCTGGACCGTTCCCCGGGACGAGCCCGGGCACACGTGGTCGACGCCGCTGGTGTGGGAGAACCGCCTTCGTACCGAGATCGTTACGTCGGCGACCGGAAAGGTCCGCTCGTATGACCTGGACGGTGGGCTGCTCTGGGAGTTGAGCGGCATGTCGCTGCTGTCGACGCCCAGCCCGTTCACTAGCCATGGGCTCGTCTACATCAGCTCGGGGTACCCGGGGGGCGCGCTCCGGCCTGTCTACGCGATTCAGCCCGGGGCGGCCGGCGACATTTCGATCTACCAGGAAGTGGCCAGTGGGCTCCAGGAAGGGTTTCCGGGCAGCCGGCACTACTCCCAGGACGACCACGTCGTCTGGTCGTACCCGCTGCTCGGCACCTACAGCACGACGGCGTTGGTCTATGACGACGTGTATTACACGTTGCTCGACCGGGGCTTCTTGACCGCCCACGACGCCGCCTCCGGTGAGGAGATCTACGGACGCCAGCGTCTGGAGATCGGCAACGGATTCACCGCCTCTCCCTGGGGCTACAACGGATTGATTTTCTTGCTCAGCGAGGATGGAGACACGTTCGTGGTGCGGGCCGGGTCCGAGTTCGAGATCCTCCACAAGAACTCGCTCGACGAGATGTCACTGGCCACCCCCGCCATTGCCCACGGCAGCGTGGTTCTTCGCACGCAGAGCAAGCTCTATCGAATCGCGCGGCCCTAGCACGGCTCCGGGCTCCGGCCTGATACGATCGGCTCGTTCCTGACCCGTGTCGGGTCGAGAGGATCTCCAGATGTTCAACGTTATCGAGGAGTGGCTCCTGTCGCAGGGGCTTGCCCCGAACGCCGCGAGTCTCACGGTTTCCGCCACCGGCATCGTCAGCGTGCTGCTGCTGGCCTGGGTCGCCGACCTGGTCGCCAAGCGGGTACTGCTGCGCGTCGTGCTGCGGCTGGCGGAGCGTACCGAGACCGACTGGGACGACATGATCACCCGTCGGCGGGTCTTTCATCGCCTGGCGCACATCGTTCCGGCGCTGGTGATCTACGTCTTCGCCCGCTCAGTGCTCCAGCCCGACGCCGCGGCGGCCGATGGCGACTCCCTGCTGACGACACTCGTCCAGTCCGGCTGCCTGCTCTATATGGTCGCGGTCGTGGTGTCGGTGCTCGACGGGTTACTCAACGCCCTGGTCGACATCGTCCGGCTCTCGAAGTTCGGCCAGTCGTTGCCTCTGACCACCATCTCGCAGGTCGCCAAGTTGTTTCTGTACGGCGCGGCGTTCATCGTCGCCCTGTCGGTGCTGATCGGCGAGTCGCCGGCGCTGCTCTTCAGCGGGCTGGGCGCGATGACCGCGGTGCTGATGTTGATCTTCCAGGACTCGATCCTTGGGTTCGTGGCCGGGATCCAGCTCTCCGCCAATCAGATGGTCCGGCCGGGCGACTGGATCGAGATGCCGAAGTACGGGGCGGATGGCGACGTCCTCGAAGTGGCGCTCACCACCGTCAAGGTTCAGAACTTCGACAAGACCATCACGACCATCCCGACCTATGCGCTGATCACCGAGTCGTTCAAGAACTGGCGGGGAATGGCCGAGTCGGGCGGTCGGCGGATCAAGCGCGCGATCAACATCGACATCGGCTCGGTGCGATTCTGCGATGACGCGATGCTCGAGCGGCTGTCGAAGATTGACTTCATGCGTGAGTATCTGGCGGAGAAGCGGACTGAAATCGCCGAATGGAACGACACGCACAGGGAGGATGAGGACAGCGCGGTCCATCCGCGCCGGCTGACCAACATCGGGACATTTCGGGCCTACGTCGTTGCCTATCTCAAGCATCATCCCCAGATTCACCAGGACATGACCTTCCTGGTGCGGCAACTCGCACCCACGCCTCACGGCGTACCGATCGAGGTATACGTGTTCAGCCGGGACCAGAACTGGGTCCGGTATGAGGGGATTCAGTCCGACATTTTCGACCACCTCCTGGCGGTCATTCGCGAGTTCGATCTCCGCGTCTATCAGATTCCGTAACCGGCGGGGCCGTGTCCGCGCCTGCCGGTCACTTGCAGCAAGGAGCCGCAGCCTATGGAGACCCTACTGTCGACCGTGACCGACCTGTTCGCTCGCAATATGCCGTCCCTCGTCGCGGTAGCTGCTTGGTTGCCTTAGAGAACGCTGGTCGACGCGGGGCCGAACGCCGCCGATCGAGGCCGACCGGGAACGGGGTTACAATTAGAGTCCACGGAACGACGTTGCACGCCATCGGTTCGCTCCGAACCGTTGATTTCACGAAAGATACGTCCTCGGCGGGCGTGCACGGACGGAAGGAGACACTGGAATGGGACCGACGGCTGTGGACAAGTTGCACGCGTTCGACGAAGCAGTGCAGGCGGGGCGCGAGCCCTACAAGGTGGCCGACCTGTCGCTGGCGGCGTTCGGTCGCAACGAGATCCGGCTCGCTGAGCAGGAGATGCCGGGCCTGATGGCGCTGCGCGAGGAGTACGCGGGCCAGAATCCGCTCGCCGGGTCTCGGATCATGGGCAGTCTGCACATGACGGTGCAGACCGCCGTGCTCATCGAAACCCTGGCCGACCTGGGCGCCGACGTGCGCTGGGTCTCCTGCAATATCTTCTCGACGCAGGATCACGCCGCGGCTGCGGTGGTGGTCGGTCGTCCCGAGACCGGCGGTACCCCTGAGGCCCCAAAGGGCATTCCCGTCTATGCGTGGAAGGGCGAGACGCTGGTCGACTACTGGTGGTGCACCGATCAGGCGCTGCTCTGGCCTGACGGGAGCGGGCCGTCGCTCATCGTCGACGATGGCGGCGATGCCACGCTGCTCATCCACAAGGGCTACGAGTTCGAGAACCTGGGGCATGTCCCGGACTTCGATCCCGACAACGAGCCGGAGGAGTGGGGAGTCATTCTCGACCTGCTTCGAAACATCCAGGCTCGCGACAAGGAGCATTGGCAGCGGATTAGCCCGGCGATCCGGGGTGTCAGCGAAGAGACGACGACCGGCGTGCACCGACTCTATGAGATGAAGGAAGCGGGCACCCTCCTCTTCCCGGCCATCAACGTCAACGATTCGGTGACCAAGAGCAAGTTCGACAACGTCTACGGCTGTCGGCACTCGCTGCCCGACGGTTTGGCCCGTGCCACCGACGTCATGCTGGGCGGCAAGGTCGCCGTGGTGTGCGGGTTCGGCGAGGTGGGCAAGGGATGCGCGCAGGCGCTCCGCGGACAGGGCTGTCGCGTGGTCGTGACCGAGATCGACCCGATTTGCGCTCTGCAGGCCGCAATGGAGGGCTACGAGGTCAACACCCTCGACGCGATGCTGGACAGCGCCGATATCTTCATCACGACCACCGGTAACAAGGACATCATCTTGTCCGACCAGATGGCCCGGATGAAGGACAAGGCGATCGTCGGCAACATCGGCCATTTCGACAACGAGATCGATATGGCGGGGCTCAAGAAGATCCCCGGTGTCAACCATGTGAACATTAAGCCGCAGTACGACGAGTGGCAGTTCCCCGATGGCCACAGCGTGATGGTGCTCGCCGAGGGGCGGCTCCTGAACCTCGGCTGCGCCACCGGGCACCCGAGCTTCGTTATGTCGGCCTCGTTCACCAACCAGGTGCTGGCGCAGATTGCGCTCCACAACAATACCGGCGAGTATCAGAAGCAGGTCTACATGCTGCCGAAGATCCTCGACGAGAAGGTGGCGCGTCTCCACCTCGACCACCTCGGCGTGCAGCTCACCGAACTGACCAAGGACCAGGCGGATTACATTGGGGTCAAGGTTGAAGGGCCGTACAAGCCGGAGCACTATCGCTACTAGAGGCGGTGGTATCTGTCCGGTGGCCTGGCTTCAGGCTTCGACTACGGGCTTTCGGGCGCTTGAATGCGTGAAGAGCCGGGTCTTTTGACCCGGCTCTTTTCGTGTGCAGAGCATTGTTATTGCGCTAGATGTTGGGGTAGGGTGGCTGGTGCCTACTAGATAGGGAGTTCGGAACCAAGGGGGGCCTATGTGGCGCGCACCGTTGGTCTACGGCGTGACCTTTCTGGCGATCTTCGGCGTGCTGTGGCTGACAGCCGAGGTGGCGTGGCGGTGGCTACGCGGGGGCGGAGCCTCTGAACAATATGTCAGCGACCGCTGGCTGAAGGACGTCAACACCGAGCGGTAGACCGGGACGCCGGCCCTCAGCTGGCGATGGCTGCTCCCAGGCGGCGAAGCGTCTCCAATTCATATACGTCGCCGGGGAGCAGCGGCACCCGCACCCTGGGCAGTCGCGCGAACGTCCGGTCGATCTCCGCCAGGTATCGGGCTTCCTGTTTGCGGCGGGCCTGCAGGAACATGCCGTCGGCGTCCTCGGGCAGGACCCGGTTCACCACCAGGCCAGCCACCGGGATCGACACCCGTTCGAGGGTGTCGCTGGCCTTCGCCGTCTCGAGCAGCGACAGGCGGTCCGGGTTCAGGACCAGCAGGAAGGCGCAGGCGCTCCGGTCGAGCAGCTGCTCTCGTGCGCGGACCAGCTTTCGTCGGCGCTCCTGCAGCACGTCATTGAGACGGGCATCGCGGCTGCCTTCTTCGTGGTCGGCGGCGCTCTCCAACCGGGACAGATCGTCACCTTTTTTGCGTCCGCCCCCGAGGTGGCGCAGCGCAGAACCAAGCTGAGTCGAGCGCTCGCGGTGTCCGAGCAGGCCGTCGGTCCACGCGGCCATCACCTCTGGGAGTGAGAGCAGCCGCACCGTGTGTCCCGTCGGCGCCGTGTCGAACACGACATGGTCGTAATCCTTCCCGGCTCCGGCCATGACCTCGGCCATCCGTTCGAGCATCGCGGCTTCCATCGTGCCCGGCGCGAGTCGAGCCAGATCCAGCTGGCGGTCGATCTCGTCGTACGCCCGCGGGTGCACGAGCCCCTTCATCCGCGTCTTCACGGTGGCCAGGTGCGCGTCGGCTTGTTGGTCCGGGTCGATTTCGAGCGCGCACAGCGAAGGAGCGAGCTCGGTCGCAGTGTTGCCGATCGTCTGTCCGAAGAGGTCGGCCAGGGAGTGGGCCGGATCGGTGGAGACGAGGAGCGTGCGACGTCCCTGGTCCGCGCCGCGGAGCGCGAGCGCCGCGGCGGTGGTCGTCTTCCCGACGCCACCCTTTCCGCCGACGAAGAGGAGCGGACGCGTCAGCAGGTCCTGCACGGGCTCAGAGGGGTCCTAGCAACAGCGAAAGCCGTCCAGCGGGGAATGCTCGAGTCCCTGACGCTGGTGCCATTCGTGGAAGCGCTCCAGCAGGAGCGGTTGCAGCTCCAGCGTGTAGTAGGCCGCGGGGTTGGGGACGCCCATGAGTTCGGCGAAGACGAAGAGCATGAACAGGTCATCCTCTTCGCGCCGGGCGCGGGCGACCGCTCCTCGGTAGGGCGCCGCGTAGAACTCCTGGACGAGGCGTCCCAGCTGGGCCAGGCGGCCTCCGTCGTCGCTCATCCCGTCAGGCGGTGGCGCCGGCCTCGGCGGCTCGCCGCGCGCGGAGGAAGGCCGACCCGGCTTCGAGCAGCACCAGGATCGCCAGAATCACGATCCCCACGTCGATCCAGAGCAGGAAGTAGGTGATGCCACCCTCGTCATACAGGGTGCCGAGTTGCAGCACGGCCGCCGCAAGCGCCATTAAGGTGATGAAGATCATCGGCACCAGCGTGTAGCGTGCCGGGCGGCCGAGTTTGACCAGCATGACGCTGATGACCAGCAGAGTCAGCCCGGCCAGGAGCTGGTTGGTGGTGCCAAACAGCGGCCAGATCAACATGCCGCCTTCGCCGCTGGGTCCGCCGGCTCCGAACGCCAGGATCAGACAGGCGCTGACCGCGGCCACGGTAGCGACGTAGCCGTTCTGCAGTACCGGAATCTGGTAGATCGAGCCCCACTCCTGGATGATGTAGCGCTGCAGGCGGACGCCGGCGTCCATGGTGGTTCCGGCAAACAGCACCGCCATCACCGTCAGCAGCGTCGCGGCGAACTCGTAGGAGATGCCCACGCCGCTCGACACGATCGTGGCGCCCCCCTCCACGAACGCGCCCATGCCACCGTTGCCGAACTCGGAGTACATCGCCTCCCAGTCACCGAGCGAGGCGAACCCGGCCGTGGCGGCGATGATCGCGACGAGTGCCAGCGACCCTTCTCCGGCCGAGCCCAGGTAACCGACGAATCTGGCGTCGGTCTCCTTGTCGAGCTGTTTGGAGGTCGTGCCTGAGCCGACCAGGCCATGGAAGCCCGAGATGGCCCCACAGGCGATGGTCACGAACAGCAGGGGCACGATTGGTGGCGCCGAGGCTGGCACATTCGGGTTGATCGCCGGTGCGACGATGGTCGGGCTGGCGATCATGACCGCGCCGTAGAGCAGCCCCAATCCCACGAAAAGCTGAATGCCGTTGATGTAGTCACGTGGCTGGAGCAACAGCCACACCGGAAGCAGCGACGCAATTCCCGCGTAGATGAACAGGATGATGATCCACTGCGCACCCGGAGCCAGTCCCAGGAACTCCGCGGGCAGCGAGAGCGGGACCAGCTCACCGAGATAGATCACGGCGTACAGAATCAACGTGCCGCCGATTGTCGGCCAGAGAATCGGTACATGCATCCGGTAGATCAGGATGCCGATGCCGATCGCGACGGCGACGGCGGTCCAGGTCGGGATGACGGCGCTGGGCGTGGACTGCAGCTCGACAGAGATCGCGACGCCAAACACCGCGTTGACCATCATCAGCAGGAAGAAGACGACGATCATGAACAGGGTCCGGGCACGGTGGCTGACCACGTCGCCTGTGAGTGCGCCCACCGACTTGGCCTGGTTCCGGACGCTGGCCCAGACGGCTCCGAAGTCGTGGACGCCAGCGAAAAACATGGTGCCGAAGATGACCCAGAGGAAGGCTGGCAACCAGCCCCAGATCACGGCGATACCGGGACCGATGATCGGGGCGGCGCCGGCCACTGCGGTGAAGTGGTGGCCCCAGAGCACGACCCGATTGGTCGGCAAGTAGTCGATGTCGTCACGCTGTGCATGCGCCGGGGTCTCGAAGTTGGGATCGAGCTGGTAGATCTTCTGGGCGATGAACTTCGAATAGAACCTGTAGCCGACAAAGATGGCTCCGAGCCCGATGACCGCAAGAATAGTGGCATTCATCAGCGTGAATCCTCGTCCCGACGTGACAGACCGGCTGGCAAAGTCAGCCTATTCTACACAGGTGTACGGGCTCTTGGCCGACCTGACGGTGGTCCTGCATGGCGGCTTCGTGCTCTTCGTCGTGCTGGGCGGCGTGCTGGTCTGGAAATGGCCCTGGCTCGCGTGGGTACATCTGCCGGCCGTCGTCTGGGCGATCGGCATCGAATGGGTCGGCGGGATCTGCCCGCTCACCGACCTCGAGCATTGGCTACGAGTGGCCTCCGGCGTGGCGGTGTCCGAGGGGGACTTCGTCGACCGGTTCGTCCTGTGGTGGCTGTATCCGGAGGGGCTGACTCGTACGCACCAACTCGCGTTGGGCGGGGCGCTGCTCCTGGGCAATCTGGCGGTCTATGGTCACTGGCTACGGCAGCGGCGGCCGGGTCTCAGAGCCGGGGAGCGAGCGTGAGTTGCGCGTCGAGGCCTGGGGCCGGTCCGGGCCGATCACTGTTGCATAATAGGTAGGATGCACAGTCGGCGTCGTCGGTGTTCATGGCTACTGGGTCTCCTGTGCCTGATCGCGGCCTGCGGTCCGGGCGGGTCGCCCTCGGTCGCCGACTCGCCACTTACCGAGTCCACGTCGGGCGAGACCGAGCCGGCGCCGGCCGACGGCGGGCCCGTCATCGTGGCGTTGGGTGACAGTCTGACGGCGGGCCTCGGCCTCGAAATCGAAGACGCCTATCCGACGCTCCTCGAACGCCAGCTGCGCGCGGAGGGGTTCCGGGTCACGGTCGTCAACGCCGGGGTCTCGGGCGATACGACCGCGGCGGGACTCCGTCGCGCGGAGTGGTCGCTCGTGGGGGACGTCCGGGTGCTTATCCTGGCCCTGGGCGGGAACGACGGGCTCCGCGGACTACCGGTCGATCAGATGAAACGGAATCTGGCCGAGATCGTCTCTTTGGCCCAGGAGCGGGGAATCAAGGTGCTGCTGGCCGGGATGGAGGCGCCGCCCAACTTCGGCGCGCGCTACACCTCTGAGTTTCGCGCCGTCTTCCAGGAGTTGGCCGAGGAATACGAGCTCGGTTTCATGCCCTTCCTGCTAAACGGCGTGGCTGGCGATCCGAGGCTGAACCAGGACGACGGCATTCATCCGAACATCGATGGCGCCGCGATCGTGGCCACGCGGGTCCGCGAGGCGCTCGAGCCGTTGCTGAGCGAACTCGGCGAGAGCGCACCGTAGGTCGGGCGCCGCGGGAACTACGGATGATTGAGCTACGAGGTGTGTCGAAGACGGTCGTGAGCGGCTCCGCGTCGCTGACAATCGTGCAGCCGATCGATCTGACGGTGGGCGCTGGGCAATATCTGTCGTTGGTTGGCCCTTCGGGAAGCGGCAAGTCCACTCTGCTCGGTTTGATCGCCGGGCTTGACGTCCCTACCACCGGCTCGGTCGTGATCGACGGCATCGACATCACGACGCTGGACGAAGATGCGCTGGCGCAGTTGCGGGGACGGAAGATCGGGTTCGTGTTCCAGTTCTTCCACCTCGTGCCGTCGCTCACCGCGCTCGAGAACGTGTTGGTGCCGCTCGAGATCGCTGGCGTGGACAACCCTCGAGATCGGGCCGGCGCACTGCTGACCGAGGTGGGCCTCGACGACCGCACGCACCACTATCCCGCGCAGCTGTCTGGCGGCGAGCAGCAGCGGGTGGCCATTGCGCGGGCACTGGCCAATGATCCGCCTATTCTGCTGGCCGACGAGCCGACCGGGAACCTCGACAGCGCCAACGGGCGCCACATCATCGAGTTGCTGCAGCGGGTGAACGAGGAGCGACAGACGACGGTGGTGCTGGTGACCCATGACGCCGAGCTGGCGGCCTCGGCCGACATCCAGCTCCGGATGCGTGACGGCCTCGCCGAGCGGGTCGACCAGGTCGCCGACGAGGTGGCCGGATGAGCTTCGTGCTCCGGATGGCGGCGCGTGAGCTTCGCGCGTCGTGGCGTCGTCTGCTGTTCTTCTTCATCTGCGTCGCGGTCGGCGTCAGCGCGATCGTGGCGCTCCGCTCGCTCATTCAGAGCGTCGCCCTCACGATGACCGCGGAGAGTCGGGCGCTGACGGCCGCCGACATCCTCATCGAAACCGACCAGCCCTGGACGGAAGAGGCGACCGCGCTGATCGACGAGATGCTGACCGCCGAGCCCGAGCTCCGGCGGATGGCCTCGGTCGAGATGCCGTCCATGGCGCGCCCCAACGACCAGGCGTCGACGGTGACCAAGGTCGTTCAGTTACGAGGCGTCGAGGCCGACTTTCCCTATTACGGTATGTTCGAGCTCGGTGACGGCCTCGAGTACGACCACGCCCTGCTCGCGGGCGGCGGAGCGCTCGTGCGTCCGGAGCTGCTGACCCAGCTCGGTGTGTCGGTGGGCGACGAGTTGCGGATCGGGGAGAGCACTTTCGAGATTCGTGGGGTGATCTACCGCGAGCCGGGACGCCAGCTCGGCGCGTTCAGCTTCGGTCCGCGGGTCATCGTGGATCTGGCCGACCTGGAGGCGACGGGGTTGCTCACGTTCGGCTCCCGCGTCGAGCGACAGCTCCTGCTACAGCTGCCAGATGCCCGCATCGACCCGCTGATCGCCGCCATGCGGGAGCCATTGCGCGACTCCTATACACGGATCCGGTCCTATCGCCGGACCGAGGACCGGATCGCGCGGAACATGGGCCGCGCCGAGGACTATCTGAGCTTGATCGGGTTCGTCGTCGTGGTGCTGGGAGGCATCGGCGTCTGGAGCGTGACCCGGGTGTTCGTCCAGCAACGGGTACGCAGCGTCGCCATTCTGAAGTGTCTCGGGGCCACCAGCCGACAGGTGCTGGCGATCTACGTCGCCCAGGTGCTGGCGTTGGGGCTCGGGGGCGCGCTTCTCGGGGTGGCCATGGCGGCCGTCGGTCTGGCGGCGATCCCGCCGTCGATCGCGGAAGAGGCGGCCGCCGCGACCGGCATCGAAGAGATTCGCTACGGGTTGACGGCGTCAGCCGTCGCGCAGGGGCTGGGTGTCGGCGTGGTGGTGTCGCTGCTGTTCGCGCTCGGGCCGTTGCTCGAGATGCGTGCCATCAAGCCGCTGGCGTTGCTGCGATGGGGCATGGTGACGGCGGGTGGTTGGGATCGCGTGCAGGCGGTCGTGGTGGTCGTGCTGACGCTGGGGCTGGTCGCTCTGGCGAGCTGGCAGGCGGCGTCGCTCGAAGCCGGATTGTGGGTGTGTGGCGGGTTTGCCGCCATCGCCGTGGTGCTGCATCTTGTGGGGCAGGGGCTGGTGCGCGTCATCCAGCCGCTGGGCGACGGCGCGAGATTCGCGTTTCGGCACGCCGTCCTCAACCTGGGACGGCCGGGTAACCAGACCCGTGTGATTCTGCTCGCGGTCGGACTCGGCAGCTTTTTTATCATCGGGATTCATGCGGTGCAGACGAACCTCCTGGGGGCGTTCGCGCTCGAGATCCGGGAGGACACGCCGGACATGTTCCTGATCGACGTCCAGCGGGATCAGACCGACGGCGTCGAGGCGTTGCTCGAGCGGGAGCTCGGCGCCGCGCCCAGGCTGCTGCCGGTGTTGCGAGCCCGCGTGACCGGCGTGCAGGGCGACCGCACCACCCTCGAGTCAGCGGCCGAGGTCCGGAGGCGAGGAGTCGGGCGGGAGTTCACCGTCACCTACCGGGCCGAGCTGGCCGAGAACGAACGGGTCATCGACGGGGACTTCTGGGAGCCGACCACGACCGACATCGCGGAGGTGTCGGTAGAGGAGAGCGTGCAGGAGCGTCTCGACCTCGTGATGGGAGACATGCTCCGCTTCGACATCCTGGGACGGGAAATCGAGGCCCGGGTTACCAGCGTGCGTACGGTCGACTGGGACGATACCCAGAGCGGCGGCTTCATGTTCCTGTTCCGCCCCGGCCCGCTCGATGAGGCGCCACACAGCTTCATCGCGTTTCTGCAGGGGCCGCCGGACACCGAAGGGCGCGCCCGTTTGCAGCGGGACCTCGTGGCCGGTTTCCCGAACATCTCGGTGATCGATGGCCTGGAGGTGATCGCCACAATCCGGCGGATCCTCGACTATGTCACCCTGGCGATCACGGTCGTAGGTGGAATCGCGTTGCTGAGTGGCGTGTTGATCCTGATCGGCTCGGTCGCGATGACGAAGTTCCAGCGGCTCTATGAGACGGCCATCTTCAAGACGATGGGAGCGACTAGTCGCACGATCGTGCTGATGCTCATGCTGGAGTACGGCACGCTCGGGGCGCTGGCCGGGGTGGTGGGTTCGTTGGGGGCGCTGGCTCTCACCTGGGGACTGACCCGATATCTGCTGGAGATCGCGTGGAATCCCGCGCCGCTTGTGAATCTGACTGGCCTGGTGCTGACGACGCTGGTCGTGGGCGTGGTTGGCGTGGTGGCCAGTCTCGATGTGCTCCGGAAGAAGCCGCTCGGTACCCTGCGGGCCGAGTGAGCGGGGAGCCATCTGCTATGATCGCGGTTTTTCCCCCGCGTGAACGCCGCGGCGGGGGCGGCGGGACGGCGTTGTCGACACCGGCCGAGGACTCGGTCGGGAGCGTGCGCCGCGGGCCACTACAGGGAGCGCCATGGACGTATCGACGCACAAGGACGCGCTGTTGCGAAAGCGCTCGGAGATTCTCTCGGCCGGCGCCGGCGCCGGCGCCAAGCCGATCCAGTCGACCGAGGGCACGAGCAGTCGTCAGGGCGACTTGGCCGATCAGGCGACAGGAAACAACGAAGTCCACATCCAGCTAAAGCTGAAGCAGACCGACGCCAAGATTCTGCAAGCCATCGAAGAGGCGCTCTGGCGGATCGAGCAGGGTACCTACGGGGTCTGCCGCGACTGCGGCGAACCGGTGGCCGCGGCCAGGCTCAACGCGATTCCGTGGACGCGGGTCTGCATCACCTGCAAGGAGAAGCAGAGCGCCGGCTGACGGTCCTCCGCTCGGACCTCCTCCCGGTTGCGACGCCACCCCGAGCGCACCACCTCATGGGGCAGTCTCGCACGGCGGCCGTCGCGCTCGGTAGCAACCTCGGCGAGCGACAGGCGCACCTCGCGCACGCGGTCACGCGGCTCTCGTCGCTGCTGACCGAAGTCACGGTCTCTACCTTTATCGAGAATCCGCCAGAACATGGCGCGCCTGGTCCGCCATTCCTGAACGGCGTCCTGGTCGGCCAGACCGGCTTCACCGCGCGTTCCTTGCTTGAGACGCTTCTTCTGATCGAGCAGGAACGAGGTCGCGAGCGGGGCGAGTTGGGGGCGCCGCGAACGCTTGATCTTGACCTCGTGCTCCTTGGCGACCTGGTGGTCGACGAGCCGGGCTTGCAGCTGCCTCATCCCCGATTCCGAGCCCGTCCGTTCGTGCTTGGACCGCTCGCCGAGTTGGCGCCCACCCTGGTCGACCCGGTGAGCGGCTTGACCGTTGCCGCGCTGCACGCCCGGCTCTCTGAGTAACATCGCCGGAGCTCCGGTACGCGGCGGAAACGGAAATCCGATACCGGTCGTCAGAGCAGGCAAGGAGGTGGAGACATGCGTGGACAGATAGCGCTTGTGGGCGGAATGCTCAGCGTGGCACTGGTCACGGTGATGGCGCAGCCGCCGAACATCGCCGGCACCTGGAACATGACCTTCAACACCGACCAGGGCTCTCAGTCTGCGACGCTCACGATCGAGCAGGACGGTGAGACGTTCTCCGGCTCGGTGAGCGGCGACCAGGGCGAGATCTCCTTCGACGGCTACGGGGGCGGCGACTGGACCGCGACGCGCGGCGGCTGAGCCGCCGCCCTCGCGGTTCGTACCCTACTCGAAGCGGAGCGACTCGATCGGGTCGAGCTGCGCGCCCTTCCAGGCGGGGTAGAAGCCGAACAGAATCCCGATGATGGCCGCGAAGCTGACCGAGATGGCCACCGCGTCCGGTGGAACGCTGGTCGGCCAGGCGAGGAACTGCGTCAGCCCCTCGGCGATCCCGAAACCGAGACCGACCCCGACGAGGCCGCCCACCAGGCTCAGCGCCATTGCCTCGACGAGGAACTGCCAGAGCACGTCCTGGCCCTTGGCACCGACCGCCATCCGGAGACCGATCTCCCGGGTCCGCTCGGTGACCGACACGAGCATGATGTTCATGATGCCGATGCCACCGACGATAAGCGACACGATGGCGATGGCCAGCGTGAACATCGTCATCGTCTGCGTCGTGCTCGTCATCATGCTCATCATGTCGTCCTGGGTCCGGACCATGAAGTCGTTTTCCTGACCCGGGATGAGCTCGTGTTCGGCGCGCAGGACCGTTTCGATCTCCTCGGTGGTCTGGGCGATGCGGTCTGACGATCGGGCGGAGATCGTAATGCCGGAGATGTTGGTGCCGTCTCGACCTCTCAGCTTGCGTTGCACGGTGGTGTAGGGCGCAAGGATCGTGTCGTCTTGGTCCTCGCCGAAGGTGCCCGATCCCTTCACCGTCATCACGCCCACGACGCGGAACGACTGGTTGCGTACGCGGATCTGCTGACCGACGGCGTCGACGCCCTCGCCGAACAGGTTGTCTCGCACGATTGATCCGATGACGGCGACCTTGGCGGCGCTGTTCACGTCCTGCGTGGTGAAGAAGGTGCCGTCCTCCACGTCCCAGTGGCGGATCAGCGGAAACTCGATGTCGACGCCCTCGATCCGGGTGAACCAGTTCTCCCCACCCGCCACCACCTGATCCCGGGTGCTGACGCTGGCTGACAGATACTGCGCCCCGGCGACCTGTTCCCGGATGGCGTCGACGTCACTGTCTTTCAGACGCGGCGAGGAACCCATGCCGCTGCTGACGCCGCCGCGACTCCAGTTGCCGGCCCGCACCATGATCAGGTTGGTGCCGCCGGCTCGGACCTGTTCTTCGATCTGCTGCTGCGCGCCGTTGCCGAGCGCCACCATGGTGATGACGGCGGCCACCCCGATGATCATGCCGAGCATGGTCAGGGCGGTGCGCATCTTGTTCCGCCCCAGGGCCTTCAGGGCGACGCGGAAGATCATCAGCAGTGACATCGGCGGCTACTCCTGGGTGGGAACCGGCGAGCGGTCCAGTTCCAGATCAATGTTATCGAACGCGGACGGTTCGCGCGCCTGGCTCGCGGCCGGCGGGGGCGACGATATCTCCGGTTCGTCGCTGTCTTCTTCCGCTGGCAGTGCCGCGAACTCGTCAGCGGCCATCCGGCGTACGCCGGTCGGATTGTCTTCCACGATCTTCCCGTCGCGAAACGCGATGATCCGGGTGCCGTACTCCGCGATGTCCTGCTCGTGGGTGATCAGCAGCACCGTGATTCCGCGCTCGGTGTTCAGTCGTTGGAAGATGTCCATCACCTCGATGCTGGTGCGGGTGTCGAGATTGCCGGTCGGCTCATCGGCCAGCAGGATGGCCGGATCGTTGACGAGCGCGCGGGCAATGGCGACGCGTTGCTGCTGACCGCCAGAGAGCTGGTTCGGATAGTGTCCCATGCGGTCGCCGAGTCCGACCGACTCGAGCGCCTCCTGGGCACGGCGGTGCCGTTCCTTCCCGCGGATGCCGTCTCCGTTGTACAGCAGTGGGAGCTCGACGTTGTCTAGCGCACTGGTACGAGCGAGCAGGTTGAATCCCTGGAAGACGAACCCGATCTTGCGGTTGCGGACCTCAGCGAGGGCGTTCTTCGAGAGAGTCGATACGTCGTGCCCATCGAGGATGTAGCTGCCGTCGGTAGGACGATCGAGGCAGCCCAGGATGTGCATGAAGGTCGACTTGCCGGAGCCAGACGGGCCGATGACGGCCACGAACTCGCCCTTGGTGATGTCGACCGACACCCCGCGAAGTGCCCGGACCTGGATCTCGCCCAGGTCGTAAACCTTCGTCAAGCCCTGGACGGAGATGCTCGGTGTCATGAGAGCTACCGACCGCGACGGCCGAACTGCGGCATCAACGGCGAGCTTGCGCCACCCCCGGGTCCGTCGACTGATCCGCCTTCCGGGGTGGTGACCCCGGTGACCAGCTGCGCGCCCTCGCTCACGCCGGCGCGCGGCGGTGCGGGCGCCGGCGCGGGTTGGGGCTGGTCGGCTTCGAGCCGTGCGACGAGTTGTTCCAGGTTACGACGAGCGTCGCCGTCCTCGAGCGCCGCGATCTGCTCGCGGAGCTCGGCGATCTGCGGGTCTTTGGTCCGCTTGGGCGCTTCGCGCCGTCCACCGCCTCCTCGGGCGCCGAGGAGCTCGGTGGCGGTTCCATCGGTGACCCCGAGGCGCACGTCCACGGCCTGGAGCTGGTCGCCCTGCATGACCCAGACCCGGCCCGTCGATTCGCTGATCTCGATGGGCGCGAACAACGCATCGATCGTGGTCGCGCCCCGATCGACGGCGGCGACCGCCGGTGCGTTCGCGTTCCCACGGCGTCGTCCGCCGCCTCCGCCGTCCCCGCCACGACCGCCGCGGCCGCCCCCGCGCGCGGCGAAGAACTCGACGCGTTGCTCGGGCGACATGTTCTGCATCCGTTCGCGGAAGGCTTGTCGGTCGGCGTCGCTCATGTCACCGAAGCCGCCACGGTCCCCGCCGGGCCCTCCCTGGCTACGGCGGCCGCCCCCGCCACCTCGCTGCAGGATGTCGGGCACCGGCTGATTGAGGGCCGCGAACATCTCTGGCGTTGGACGGAAGCGCAGCGCGCTGTTGGGCACGCGCAAGACGTCTTCGCGACGGGCGATCTCGAGGGTGACGGTGGCGGTCATGCCCGGCTTGAGCTTGAGCTCGTTGTTGGGCACGTCGATGACCGTCGCGTAGGTGACGACGTTCTGCACCACGACCGGCTCGAGGCGGATCTGAGACACGGTGCCCGTGAACTCTTCGGCGGCGTAGGCGTCGACGGTGAACGTGACGTCCTGTCCCGGGCGGATCCGGCCGACGTCGGACTCGTCGATGTTGGCGATTACCTGCATCTTGGTGAGGTCGGCCGCGATGATGAACAGCTCGGGGGCCGACATGCTGGCGGCCACGGTTTGCCCGACATCGACCTGCCGCGCGATCACGATGCCATCGATCGGAGCCGTGATGACGGTGTGTCCGAGATTGACTTCGTTCTGGTTGAGCGAGGCACGTGACTGGGTCACGCTGGCCTCGGACGACTTCAGCTGGGCCTCGGCGGACCGAACCGCAACCTGCGCTGCTTCCAGCTCGGAGTCCGCGATCAGGTCCCGGCTGGCGAGGTCTTCGGAGCGGGCGAGCTGGGTCTGGGAATCTTCGAGCGTGACCCGCAACCGCTCGACGTCGGCTTCGGCCCGGGCCAGATTCGCTTGTGCCTGCTCGATCTGCGTTTCGAACAGCGACGGCTCGAGCCTGGCGATGACGTCGCCTTCCCGGACAATCGAGTTAAAGTCGGCATACAGCTCTTCGATGATGCCCGAGACCTGGCTGCCCACCTGCACCGTGGTCACCGCCTCGAGCGTGCCGGTGGCCCCGACCGTGTCGACGACATCGCCTCGGTTGAGCGGCACGGTGCTGACTTCAGGCACGAACTCGGTCGTCCGGAAGCCGAGGTAGCCATAGGCGGTGAAGCCGGCGCCGACGAGTAGAACGAGTACGAGCAGTTTCTTCATGGGGTGCAACCCTCGTTAGACGGGTCGGACGGTGATGGTGCCCACACCTATTGAATAATCTGAATCCCCGCCGAAGACAGCGACGTGCGCTGCACCCGGTCGAGTTCCACTAGCGCCTTCTGCTGATCCAGGATGGCCCGGAGCTCGGTGTCCTGGGCCGTCGCCAGGTCTCGCTGCGCCTGGACGACGAAGAAGTTGGTGGTCAGACCGGCCTCGAACCGGCTCTGTTCCGCCGCCAGTTGCTCTTCGGCCAGCTCGCGGGCCGCCGTCGCGGCCTCGATGCGGCGCTCGATCGAGCGAATCTGGACCACCGCGTTGGTGACCTCGGTGGCCACCTGTAGCTGGAGCTGGCTCAGTTGCGCCTGTACCTGCTGGGTCTGCAGCCTGGCCCTCGCGTATGCCGCGTCGGCCGCGCTCTGGCCCAGCGGGTAGCTGACGTTCACGCCCACGGTCCACACGGGGAACTCGGCGTCGAACAGCTGATTGAAGGCGTCACCGATCCCGCCGGGGAGCTCTGTCGTGACCGCGCCGCCGAGCCCGGTTCGGACGAAGCGGGTGCCGCCCTGGCCCTGCAGCTGGTATGACGCGGTGAGATCCACCGAGGGCAGTCGGTTGTTGCTCATCGCCGAGAGATTGACTTCGTTGATGTCCAGCTGCCGACGTGACCGGGCGATGTCGGTCCGCTGGTCGATGGCGGCGCGCACCGCCTGTTCGAGGTCGATCGGTTCGGGCGACAGGGTCGGCAGGTCCACGGGGGTGATCGTGGCAGTCCAGAACTCGTCCTGCGTGCCGTTGACGATGAGTTGCTTCAAGGCGAGCTCGGCGACCGCGAGCGACTGCTCGGCCGCCGCCAGCGACTGACGACGGGCTGCCGCTTCTGAGCGCGCCTGCACCACGTCGATCGGCGCCAGGGTGCCGATCTCGACTCGCGCCTCGTTGTCGCGGATGAGTTCCTCGGCCAGATCCAGCGCCTGCTGCTGCACCGCCAGGGTCTGAGTTGCGTAGACCAGGTCCCAGTAGGCGTTTCTCACTGAAGAGACGGTGTTGGTGATCGACTGGCGCAGATCGATGTCGGCGATGTCCCGGTTGATCCGGGTGACCTGGATCTGCTGGCGGGTCGCGTCGATCTTGAAGCCTCTGAGCAGTGGCTGGGTATAGGAGGCCTGGAACGTCGACCGGTAGCTCGGGTTGAAGCTCGAGAAGAAGTTGGTGGAGGCGCTGCGGTTGTTGTTGAAGTTCAGCGTATAGCTGCCGCCACCCAATTGCACCGCCTGCGTCATCCCCCCGTTGAAGACCGCGGTGTCGCTCACGACCGCTTCGCCGCCGTCGAGCTGAGTCGAGGAGGGGGTTGTGCGCGAGGAATTGCTTAGGTTCGAGTTCAGCGTGGGGCGGTAGGCGGACAGCTGTTGGGCCAGTGTCAGATCGAACACCTGTGGGCTGAGCCGCTGGACGGCGAGGTCGAGGTTGCGTTCCAGCGCTCTCGCGAGCGCGTCGTCGAGCGTCAGGTTCACCTGTGGCCCGGAGCCCGGAACCTGGACCGACGCGAGCCGGGCGGTCGCCTGCGCCACGAGGTTCTCGATGACCGGATCCGGCGGTGCCTGGCTCGCCGCGGGGGTGGCGCACAACAGGAGGGCGCCGAGACTCAGGATGGAACCATTACGGAGATACTGCATCGATATTCGCTCCTCACACGCTCTCGGCCAGCGGGCCTCTCTCGAGGCCAAACCCGCGCCGGCTACTGACGTAGACCCGTCAAAGCGAGCCGCTATTCCAGATGTACTTCGAAAAAGGGCTCGGGTGTCCAGGCAGGCTAGCACCGCCGTCGATAGCTCGACCCGTCGGCTTCCGATTCGCTGTCCCACCACTCTTTAAGGGTGGTGCGCTGGCTTGCGCTCAGTACTCGGTACATGCGGAAGACCATTAGGGTTCGGGTCTTGCTGAGCTCGCTGCGCGCCGCCTCCACCCGATCGACCTGCCGGGTCACGTCGATTTCGGCGACGGTCATGTCGGCGATCATCTCCGAGAGCGTCCGTTCTTCAGCGTTGAGTCGGCGCCAGGATTCGCGCTGTTTTGGGCGCGATTGCCGGTAGATCTCTTCGAGCTCGGTGGACTGGCCCTCGGTGAGCTCAAGCATCGCCTTGACCTCGTCCGATTTCCACCAGTGATGGGGGTTGCGTCCCTGCTCGGAGGCTGCGGCCGGCGTGGCCAGCATGGTCCAAGCGCACAGCACGACCGCGGTGAGTCCTGCGTATCGCATCAGTCCGTCTCCAGACAGTGCAAAGAGGTTCCCATCTATTCTCCCAATACTGGCGAAAAATCGAAAACGTTTACTCGGGAACGTCGGATTCGGTGAATTCGCCCAGTCGCTCGATGACTTGCCCGACGACCGAGTCCGGGGTGGACGCGCCAGCCGTCAGCCCGACGGATACGGTGCCGCTGGGAAGCCAGTTGGACGAGGCTGTCTCGTCGGCGCCAGGGGTGGCAGGCGTCGTGGCGCCGTCCACCGGGCGGTGCCGGATTTCGTTGGCAGACAGTAGACAGCTTGCGTCGGCGATGTGGTAGGTCCTGAGGCGCCGACCGGCCAGGCGGGCCAGATTCTTCGTGTTGCTACTGTTGTAGCCGCCAATCACGATCATGATGTCGAGATCCCGGCGTTCGAGCAGCGCCGCCACGGCATCCTGGCGGTCCTGAGTGGCGCTGCAGATGGTGTCGAAGGCGCGGTAGTGGGCGTCCAGGTCGGCGGCCCCGTACCGGTCGAGCATCGCCTGTCGAATCATCTCGCCGATGGCCAGCGATTCGGACATCAGCATCGTGGTCTGGTTGGCGAGCCCGACGCGCTGGAGGTCGCGGACCGGGTCGAAGTCGGGTGACATGGCGCCGGCAAACCGCTGCGTGAAGCCGGTCGCGTCCTCTCCAGTGCGGATGAAGTTGCACATGAGGTCGGCTTCGTCCCGGTCCAGCACGACCAACGACCGTCCTCCGGGATACTGGAACACCTGGGATGCGGTTGCCTGGGTCTCCTCGTGCTTGACCTTCCCGTGGATGATGGCCGTGTAGCCATCGCGGGCATACTGCAATACGTTCTTCCAGACGTTCAGCACCGAGCCGCAGGTGGTGTCAACCAAGGTGCACCCCTGGCGCTGCAGCCGCGCCAGCATCGAGATGGTGACCCCGAACGCGGGCAGGATGACGACGTCGTTGGAGCCGAGTCCGTCGGCGTCGGTGCCGGGGTCGCTCAGAAAGCGTATGCCGGCCGCGCGGAGCCGGTGGTTCACCTGAGGATTGTGAATGATCTCGCCAGTCAGATAGATGGACCGGTCAGGAAACCGCCGCCGGGTCTGATACGCATAGTCGACCGCCCGGTCGACTCCGTAGCAGAAGCCGAACTCGGTCGCGAGATGGAGCCTGAGCCGCCCGTGTTGCCACTGGTAGTCGTCCCCGCGTATCTGGTCGATGAGGGCGCTGTGGTAGTCGGAGGCCAGCTGGTCGGCGACCTCGTGCTTGAGCGCCAGCCCCTTCCGGAACATGGGCGCCGGAACGGCGGGTGCGTCGTCGGAAACGGGGCCGGAGGTCACCGGATATCGACAGGAAGATCGCCGACGTGGGGCGTCAGCGCGTCGATCGACTCGAGCTCGGAGACGAGAAAGCTGGTCAATTCGAGGTCATCGTCAGCGAGGAAGGCTTCGTTCCCCATGATCTCATCGAAATCGTCAAGGGTTAGCGACGCCTGCCCGTCCGCGGCGTGCCGCAGGCCGTTCCCGAGCGGCGGAAGCTCGACCGTTCCCGTCATGTCGTAGGTCGGCGCGACGGTCTGTGGCCCCTGGGCGATGGCGATGTCGCTCGCCGAATTTTGGTCGGTCAACGGCACGTCATGAAAGTGCATCAGTTGGCCGGCGCCAACGCCGATCACGAGACCGGCAGCTGTCGCGGCCCACACCCAACGGCCGGTGCGGACGGCAGTCTGGGGCAATGGCCGGACGGAGAACGGGAAACGGATGACCTTCGCCGGCGCCTCGGCGCCGACCAAGGTGGCGAGCCGATGGCTGATCCGTCGACGTTGCGTCTGTAGCCGCTCCGAGGTGAACACATCGTCGAACCCCGCGACGGCTTCCTGGCGAACCAGGTCCAGCGCGTCGGTGGTCTCGACTAGGGCGGCCTCACATTTCGGACACTGCTCCGCGTGGCCCAGGGGCTCGGGCGCGTCGGTTTCGCCGGTCGCCAGGGCCACCAGTTCGTCCTCGGTCAGGTGACCACCCGCACGCGCCCAGAGGCGAGACAGGGCCGCCGCCTTCGCGCGAAGCTGTTCGGTCATAGTGTCTGGTCTGTGGCTAGGCCCCACGCCCGGGAGCGCGAACGCGGCCACGAGTGGCCCACGACTCCCGCTCGAGGAGCCCCCGAAGTTTCCGTACCGCGCGGAACAGGTGTACGCGAACCGTGGACTCGTTCAGCCCCATGATCACGCTGACCTCCCGCGCCGGGCGTCCCTCGAGATGACTGAGGATGACGGCGGTACGCTGTCGGGTCGGAAGTTGGTCGATCGCCGTCTCGAGCCGAGCCCGGCGCTCCTTGGCGAGGAGCGTGGTTTCGGGAGACGGGTCGTGACTGGGCGGTTCTTCGGCGACGACGCCTTCCCGCGGGTCGGACGGCGTCAGCCAGCGAGCGCGACGATTTCGCGCCTTCAGCCGGTCCAGACACGCGTTGACGAGAATCCTCGTAAACCACGGTTGGAAGAATAGGTCCTCGCGAAAAGAGGGCAGATGCAGGAATGCCTTGAGAAAGGCATCTTGCACGACTTCATCGACTTCGGCCGGATCCCGCAAGTAGTGATACGCGATCCGCGAGGCGCGCCGTTGTTGCCGGTCGACGATCGCCTCAAAGCGTTCGGCGGCCCGCTCTCGCTGCCCGTCGGCCAGCAACTGCTTGACCTCGGCGGAGAGCTCGGTTTCGACCGTCGGCTGACGGCCCGCTGCCCGGGGCTTTTCCGGCCCCTGTTCCTTTAGACGTGTCGCGGCAGCTTTCATTTACCCACCAATCGGAAGCTCATTATAATACAGGCACTGGTCGGGGTCTCGTCGCTGTAGACGAGGCGCGGAGACCTGTGTCGGGTGAGGAACGGTGTGACCGAGACGACGCCAGTCGGCGATTCGCAGACGATTCTGCTCGTGGAGGACGAGCCCGCCATCTAGGCGCTGATCGGGCGGATGCTGGAGGGCGCCGGCTATGAGTTGCTCGAGGCCCGGAACGGCGACGAGGCGATGACGATGGCCGATCGACACGACGGTTCGATCGATCTGTTGTTGACCGACGTCGTGATGCCGCGCATGAACGGGTTCGAGCTGGGCCGGCGGATGGAGCGAGCGCGGCCGGAGACGACGGTCCTCTAGGTCTCAGGGTATTCGAGTGACTCGTCGGAGGTGCGAGACGGCCTGCGCACCTTGGGACCGGCGTTTCTGCTCAAGCCGTTCACCCAGGACGCGCTGCTTGGGAAGATCCGGGAAGTCCGCCGCGCCTAGTCGCTGTTCCACTCAGCCGCCTTCACGAGTGTTCCAGGGTAGTAGTGGGCCAGGATGGCCTCGACGGAGTGTCCGCGCCGCGCGCGCGCGATCGCGCCGGTCTGGCAGAGCCCCACACCGTGCCCGAACCCGTCGCCGGTGAACTCGATCGTCGTGGCCGTGGCCATGAGCTGGAAGCGCGTGCTGCGGAATGACCGCGCGCCCAACTGACGAGCGATGACGGCTCGAAAGCGTTCGCCACGGACCACCCTGGTCACCTCGCCGACGATCTCGATCGACGTGACACGGCCCGCCTGGTCGCGTTCGAGAACTCGTAGCCGGTCCAGGCGATTGCCGGGGTTGGTTTTCTCGGAGTTCGCAAGAATTCGATGGAGGTGACTGCGCTCCAGACGCACCTTCCAATCGTCACGCGGGGCGATCACGCAGAACTGGTCTCGGACCCCGCCCAGATACGGTGGGGTCGGTCCGCCCCACACTGTGGTCGCCGAGCTCGTATGCCCGCCGCAGTCGGCATGAAACAGCGCTTCGATGATCTCGTGGCCGTCACTGACGACCAGTCCCCGGGTCGTGTCGACCGCGGCGGTGACGCGCGCGGACACGGCCGAAGTCTGTTCTTCGGCAGGCCTGTACACCTGGCAATGCGTAGTAGCGCAGAGGTCGAAGCCATCATGTTCGTGCCGGCCCAGGTTTGCCAGGGCATAAGTGCGGGCCAGGATGGCCTGGAGTTGCGCCAGGCGGTCGCCGACTGCGGGGTCGGGCTGACCGACCGGCATCTCCACCGGCACCGAGCCGCGGACGTATTCCTCGAGCGGCAGATGGCGAATCTCGGGTCGACCGTCGATCACGACGTTGATCCGCAGCAGCGGACCTGTGTCCGGCGCCGGCGCATCGGTGACCGACGGAAACGGTCTCGGCCCCTGGGTCACGGGCGCCGGCCCCCGGGTGGCGCAGTGAGCCGAGGCCAGGGCGAGGGCCAGGAGCACTGCGGGGCGCAGAACGTGGCGCTGGCGACGGGGCGAGAAAGCACGGAATCCAGTCACAGCGTCTCTATCGGCCGATCGGCTCAGCGACTGCACAGTGTTGCACGGTGCTGCGCCGTTTGTAGGCTATTTGACGTAAGGACGACGGGATCGTTACGATGCGCCGACCCGGAGCCCGGATCAGCCGGCTCCGAGGCCTGCGAGGCGTGGCGGCGTGCGCCGAGAGCGACGCCTATCAGTCGCGGTTGTGACCCATGGCGGCACACGGAGTGTGAACGGACCCGGACGGATGACTAGCGTGACGACAGAACAACGACTTGACTCCATGGGGATCGTCGACCCAGGCACGGTCTACTGGAACCTTTCGACAGCCGCGTTGTATGAAGAGGCCGTCTCTCGGCGGGAGGGGACCATCGCGGCTGGTGGACCGCTGGTGTGCCGCACCGGCCAGCACACGGGACGCTCGCCGAAGGATCGCTTCCTGGTGCGTGAGGCGTCCAGTGCCAATCACGTCGCCTGGGGCGCTATCAATCGCCCGATCGAGCCGGTCCAGTTCGAAGCGGTGCAACGCGCGGTCACCGCGCACCTGCAGGGAAAGGACCTGTTCGTCCAGGACTGCTACGCCGGCGCGGACCCCGAGTACCGACTGCCGGTGCGGGTGGTGACGGAGCGAGCCTGGCACAGCCTCTTTGCCCGGCACATGTTCATTACGGAAAAGGACCGGGATCGGCTGGCCGACCATCAGCCGGAGCTGACCGTCATCGATGCGGCCACGTGTCGGGCGATTCCCGAGCAGCATGGCACCAACTCGGAGGTGTTCATCCTGCTGGACTTTTCGAAACGGCTCGTCCTGATCGGGGGGACGGCCTATGCCGGTGAGATCAAGAAGTCGGTCTTTACCGTCATGAATTACCTGCTGCCGCTCCGCCGCGTCATGCCGATGCACTGTTCGGCCAATGTCGGTGCGGATGGCGACGTGGCGCTCTTCTTCGGGCTGTCAGGGACCGGAAAGACCACGCTGTCGAGTGACCCGGATCGTCGGCTCATCGGTGATGACGAGCACGGCTGGAGCGATCGCGGGGTCTTCAACTTCGAGGGCGGGTGCTACGCAAAGATGATTCGGCTCTCGCCGGAGGCCGAGCCGCAGATCTACGCCACGACACGGCAGTTTGGGACCTTGCTGGAGAACGTGTCGGTCGACCCGGTCACGCGCGAACTCGATTTCGACGACGACTCGATCACCGAGAACACCCGCGGCGCCTACCCGCTGTCGGCGATCGACTCGTTCGTCGAATCCGGGCAGGCGGGACATCCGAAGAACGTCGTGATGTTGACGGCCGATGCCTTCGGGGTGTTGCCGCCGATCGCCAGGCTTAGTCCCGAAGCGGCGATGTATCACTTTCTGTCCGGCTACACCGCGAAGGTGGCGGGCACCGAGCGTGGCGTCACCGAGCCGACGGCGACGTTTAGCACCTGCTTCGGGGCTCCGTTCATGGTGTGGCCGCCGACCACGTATGCCTCGCTCCTCGGGGAGCGGTTGGCCGCCCATGGCGCGAACGCGTGGTTGGTGAACACCGGTTGGACCGGCGGCGCGTTCGGAGTCGGACACCGGATGCCGATCGGTCACACGCGCGCGCTGATCGCCGCGGCCTTGTCGTGCGCCCTCGACGGCGGGGAGTTCGAGACCGACCCGGTCTTCAACGTCGACGTGCCCCTCGCCTGTCCCGGGGTGCCGGCGGAAGTGCTGCGGCCTCGCGGAACCTGGGCCAACCCGTCCGACTACGACGCGCAGGCGCGCAAGCTCGCGTCGATGTTCACCGAGAACTTCACGTCTTTCGAGGCGGCGCCCGAGGTGACGGCGGCCGGGCCTCGCTAGCGCTCTCGCGCGATGACGTCCGAGTCCGAGGCTTCCCGGTTCGAGCCGGTCATCGGCCTCGAGATCCACGCCCATCTGCTCACCGAGTCGAAGATCTTCTGCGGGTGCCGCACCAGCTTCGGTGCCGAGCCCAACACCCATGTCTGCCCTGTCTGCCTCGGGCTGCCGGGCGCGCTACCGGTCCTGAATCGGCGGGTGGTCGAGCTCGCGATGCGAGCGGGGTTGGCGCTCGGCTGCACGATTCAGGGACGCTCCATCTTCGCGCGAAAGAACTACTTCTATCCGGATCTCCCCAAGGGCTACCAGATCTCGCAGTATGAGCTGCCCCTGGCGACTGAGGGGGCGCTGTCCTACGAGACCGACGAAGGACCGCGCACCGTGCGGATCACACGCGTGCATCTCGAAGAGGACGCCGGGAAGTCACTGCACGCCGACGGGGCGCAGAGTCGTTACACCGCGCTGGATTACAACCGGAGCGGAGTGCCGCTGATCGAGATCGTGACCGAGCCCGACCTGCGTGAACCCGCGGCAGCTGCCGATTTCTTCGCTCGGCTTCGTGTCGTCCTGATGGCCATCGGCGTCAACGACGGAAACATGGAGGAGGGCAGTCTCCGGTGCGATGCCAACGTCTCGCTCCGGCCGCGGGGAGAGACCGCGCTCGGAGTCAAGGTGGAGGTCAAGAACCTGAACTCGTTCCGGTTCCTCCAGCGCGCCCTCGAGCACGAGATCGTTCGTCAGGCGGACCGGCTCGAGGATGGCGACACGGTGGTCCAGGAGACCCGGTTGTGGGATGAGGCTCGAGGGCGGACCGAGTCGATGCGGAGCAAGGAGGAGGCGCACGACTATCGGTATTTTCCAGAACCGGATTTGCCCCCGATTGACGTGTCGGACGAGTGGACCGCCGACGTGCGGGCGTCGCTGCCAGAATTGCCCGAAGCGCGCAAGCAGCGGTACCTGCGGGAGCTCGATCTCAGGAGCAGTGAAGCCGGTCAGCTGGCCGAGCAGGCGGATCTTGCCCGTTTCTTTGAGGACACCGTCGAGGTGGCCGGGAACGCCAAGGCGGCTGCTCACTGGGTGATGGGCGAGGTGGCCCGTCGCCTCAACGCCGACGGCGTCGGTATCGATGAGGTGGAGGTGAGGCCGGATGCGCTGGGCCGGTTGGTCAAGCTCGTCGACACCGGCGTCATCAGCAGCAGCACTGGAAAGACCGTCTTTGAGAAGATGTACGGCTCCGGCCGAGAGGCCCAGGAGATCGTCGAACAGGAGAACCTGGCCCAGGTCGGCGACCGGGACGAGCTTCAGTCTCTGGTGGCGCGGGTCATCAGCGAGCAGCCGGACGCGGCGGCGCGCGTGCGGGGCGGGCACGAGGGCACGCTCGGGTTCCTCGTTGGCCAGGTCATGAAGGCGACTCGGGGCCGGGCCAACCCCAAGCTGGTGAACGAACTCCTTCGGGAGCAACTGCGGGATCCAGACGCGACATGACCCCTGAAAACGCGGCGTGGAACCATCGAATGGTCCTGAACTGTATGCCATACTCGATACTACCCAGCGCGAGGTCGACCCCCGCGACTTTCGGCGCAAGCAGTGATTGAGGTTCAGCAGCTCTCCAAGGCACTAGAGACCTGGCATCCACGCACTGCGGGACCTTTCTCTCTTCACAGACAAAGGCGAGTTCGCCTTCTTGACCGGTCCGAGCGGGGCCCAGGCCTACCGCCGGCACGTGGGGTTCGTGTTCCAGGACTTCAAGTTGATCGAGCGCATGACCGTGTTCGAGAACACCGCCTTCGTGCCGCGCGTCATGGGCGCGGCGCCCACCGTGCAGCGCCGGCGGGCGGAGCAGGTGTTGAAATGGGTGGGCCTGGAGCACCGTCTCAACGCGCGCCCGTCCGAACTGTCGGGGGAGAGTGGCAGCGCGTCGCGATCGCGCGCGCGGTTATCGGCGATCCGATGATGAGTCTGGCCGACGAGCCCACCGGCAACCTGGACCCGGACATGGCGCTCGAGGTCATGAACCTCTTCCGTGAGATCAACGCGTCGGGAACCACGGTGGTCGTGGCTACCCATGACCGCGACCTGATCCGTCAGGTCGGTCACCGAGCCCTCATGCTCGAGCACGGCGTGATCACGGAAGAGGCCTCCGCCTACGGTGAAAGCGTGTACTACCGTGCTCCGCCCGAAGAACTTGCCCAGGTTGACGAGTCGGCCTGGAATGAGGTGGCCGCCGAGGAGACGCGGGCGAAGCCTGGGGCGTCGTTTGACGACGTCGACGCGGCGCTGGCGACGGAGTCCGACGTGATGGCGGACGACGAGAGACGGGACGAGGTCGGTTAGCGATGCGCGCTCAACTACAGTCTGTCCGAGGCGGTCGCCAGCCTGTGGCGTGGGTGGCGCTCCAGCGTCGTCTCGATGGTCACGATCGCGACCGCGCTGGTGGTATTGGGTACGTTGTTGCTGATGGGCTGGAACGTCGATCGGCTCGTGAGCCGATGGTCGACGGCCGCCGAGATGTCGGTCTATCTGCGGGATGACGCGGGGATGGAGGCGGTCGCGGCCGTCGAGCAGATGCTGACCGAGCATCCCGTGGTGGCCGCCTACGAACTCATCTCCAAGGACGAAGCTCGGGTCCGCTTTGCCCAGGATTTCCCGGACCTGGCTGATCTTGATGATCGGAGCGGAGAGAAACCGTTCCCGGCGTCATTCGAAGTGCGTTTGGCGCCGCCCACGCCGGACTCGTCGTTGGCCGAGCAACTGGGGCAGCGTCTCGAAGGCGCTGGTGGCGTCGAGGAGGTGCGTTTCGATCAGGCCTGGGTCGACCGGGTAGTTGCCGCCGTCGACATGGCTCGACGGGTCGGGTTCGGTGTCGTCCTCGTGCTGCTGTGGGGCGCCTTCCTGCTCGGCGAATCGTTCTATGGCGCCGCCGCGGCCCGGGTGCTCGGTGGCGATGCGGTGCAGTTCCTGCCCATCAGTCGGATGGCCGGACTGGTTGTCGGGGGGATGGTGGTCGGGTGTCTCGGAGGGTTGGCCGCGGCGACGAGCACGGCTGGTGTTGGTCGCGACCGGCGTTGACAGTCACGAAACGACCCGCGTACACTGAGGACTCGTATTTCATGCCGCAGTCACATTGCTCGCTTGCCCGCTTGCTGGTCGACGCGCGCCCGTCTTCGACCACCGGTTTCGACACCATCCGCACCGAGTTCTATCGGGAGGAGTTCCTCAAGCACCGAGAGTGTCTGCGCCAGCAGCGCGAGGCATACTCCGAGTGCACCATCTCCGAGATGGAGGTGGCCCTCAGACGCGTCATGGCGCTGGTGGATGAGCTCTGCGCCGACGGGGACGTCGACGTCGACCTGGTCGTGAGTCGGCTGCTCCAGAGTTTCGACGGCGTTACCAAGCTCTCTGCTTGGTCGGATCCAACCCGGATCCACTGATTGTTCTGTCCTTACCACTTTCCCCGCTCACCGTTCTTCGTCAGCACAGCCTCGAGATCGTTCACGCCGCGTTGGCCGCGGTGTCGCCCGATCTGTTGGTGCGCCGTGCCCTCGAGACTCCTCGAATTGCCCGTTTCCCCGAGGGGCGCCGCCTGCGCGTGATCGCCGCGGGCAAGGCGTCCGATGGCATGCTGCGCGCGTTCGCCAACGGCGTGGGGGCATCGATCGTTGCTGGGGTGGCGGTGGGGCCGGGGACGGCGGACCCTCCACAGCCGATGCGGTGGGTGAGAGGCGGGCATCCGGTGCCCGACGGCGGGAGTCAGGAGGCCGGCCTGGCGGCGCTGAATTGCGCGCGCTCCGTCACGCGGGAGGAGGCGCTGGTCGTGCTGCTGTCGGGAGGAGCCTCAGCCTTACTGGCGGCGCCCATCGCAGGTGTGACCCTGGAGGAGAAGATTCGCGCGACTGAGATTCTTCTCGCCGCCGGTGTCCCTATCCATGCACTCAACTGCGTCCGCAAGAAGCTCTCACTGGTGAAAGGAGGGCGACTCGCGGCCGCCTCCCGCGGACCGGTGCTGACGCTGGCGATCTCGGATGTTGTCGGCCCGGTCGAGGACGATCCCTCCGTGATCGGATCCGGACCAACCGCCCCTGATCAGACGAGCGTGGCCGACGCCCTCGCGGTGGTTGCCCCGGTGGCGGAGCGGATGCCGCCGCCGGTGATGCGGGCCCTGACCCGAGGTGCCACCGAGGGCGGTCACCGTGGCACGTGGTCACGCGCGGAGGATGTCTATCAGGTTGTCGGCGGTCGCGCCGATGCGATGCGGGGAGCCGCGGAGGCCGCCGTGCGCCTTGGTTACGATGTGGTTACCCTCGACGAGGCGGTGACCGGCGTGGCCCGGGAGGTCGGTTGCCGGCATCCGGCGGCGGCGCGCCGGGCGGCAGGTCGCCGGGCGGGGCCCGTTTGCGTGGTGTCTTCAGGAGAGACCACGGTGGAGGTGGTCGGGCAGGGGCGCGGCGGACGGAATCAGGAACTGGCGCTCGCCGCCGTGAAGGCGATGGACGACTGGGGGCAGCCGGCCGTGCTGGCCAGCGTCGGCACTGATGGGGTCGACGGACCGACCGACGCCGCCGGGGCGCTGGTCGACACCGAGTCGGCTGCGCGAGCGAGCGCCGAGGGGCTCGACGTCGAACGCTATCTGGTCGACAACGATGCCTATGCCTTTTTTGACGCACTAGGAGATCTGGTGCGGACGGGACCATCCGGCACCAACGTGGGTGATCTGCAGGTGGTTGTGAGTGGCGGTGACAATGGGTGAAAAGGGCGCGGACGGGCTGAGCGCGAGGCAGCTGTTGTCGCGTATTCGAAAACGAGTGTCGCATCCGGCGACCGTCCGCGAGGTGATGCGGGCGCTCGGGCTCCCGCGCAGTGAGCGTACGACCCTCCGGCGTCGGCTGACGCAGCTGGTCGAGGTGGGCGAACTCGTTCGGATTCGAGGGAATCGGTATGGTCTCGCTGATCGGATGGATCTGGTCGTCGGACGGTTGGTGGCCAACCCGCGAGGCTTCGGTTTCGTCACCCCCGACGCCTCGGAGCGTGCCACGCAGGACGTCTATGTCTCCGGAGGCAACCTGGGCGGGGCCATGCATGGCGACCGGGTCACCGTGCGCGTCGAGCGCGTGGCGGGACGATTGGAAGGACGGATCATCCGTGTCCTCGAGCGGGCCGCCGAGACGTTACCAGGTCGCTACGAAACCGATGGAAGCGGCGTAGGGTATGTCGTTGCGTTCGATCCGAGGTTGACGATGGACCTGCAGGTGCCGGCCGATGCCGACGGAGGCGCGCGGTCCGGCGACGTGGTCATCGCGCAGATCGAGCGCTGGCCCACACCGACTCGAAATCCGGTGGGGCGCGTCGTCGAAGTGCTCGGCCGGCTCGAAGACCCTGGCGTGGACACCCGGCTCGTCATCCGGAAGTACGACCTGGAGGACGAGGACGATCCGGCGGCGGTCGACGAGGCCCAACGGCTGGGCGAGCGAGTCCGGCCACGTGACCGCCGAGGGCGCCTTGATCTGCGCGAGGCCCTGACGGTCACCATCGACGGCGAGTCGGCGCGAGACTTCGACGATGCGCTGACCATCGAACGGCTGGAGAACGGCCACCACTGGCTCGGCGTGCACATCGCCGATGTGAGTCACTACGTGCGTCCCGGCAGCGCGCTCGATGCCGCGGCCTACCGGCGTGCCACGTCGGTCTATTTTCCGGAGCGGGCCCTCCACATGTTTCCGGCCTCGCTGGCGACCGGGCTCTGCAGCCTGAACCCCGGAGTGGACCGCCTCGCGCACTCCTGTTTCATGGAAGTGGATGCGCGTGGACGAGTGCTGAAGTCCGAGCTACACGACACGGTGATTCACTCGGACCACCGGCTGACCTACACCGAAGTCGATGCGATCTTGACCGCCCGGGATGACGCCACCCGACGTCGCTATGAAGGAGTGATGCCGCTCCTCAAGATGCTCCAGGTGGTGGCGCGGTGGCTCCATGCGAATCGGGCTCGCCGGGGCTCGATCGACTTTGACCTCAAAGCCACCAGACTGGTGCTCGACGAGACGGGAGTGGTGGAGGACATCGTCGCGGCGGATCGGAACGTCGCGCATCGGATCGTCGAAGCGTGCATGCTGGCCGCCAACGAAACCGTGGCCCGGACCCTCGAGGCGGCGAAGATGCCGGCGCTCTATCGCGTCCACGACGCGCCGGACCCGGCAAAGGTCGAAGAGTTCGAGGCGTTCGTGGGCACGTTGGGGCATGGCCTGGGTGCGCCCGCGGACCGTGTGCGCCCCCGGCACTTCCAGCAGCTCGTCCGCGCGCTCCGCGGGACGAGGGCCGAGCGGGCGGTCGCGGTGCTGATGTTGCGCACGATGCAGAAGGCGCGCTACGAGCCGGTCAATCGAGGGCACTTCGGCCTGGCGTCGAAGTCCTATACCCACTTCACGTCACCCATCCGGCGCTATCCGGACCTCGTGGTCCATCGACTGCTTCGGGAACTACGGCGTGGCGCGCCCGAGACCGGGCGGGCTGACGAACTGGCTGACACCCTCTCCGAGGTGGGCCGGCACACGTCCGACATGGAGCGTCGGGCCGAGGAGGCGGAGCGGGAGCTGGTGCACTGGAAGAAGGTGCGTTTCATGGTCGACCGGGTAGGCGAGACGTTCTCCGGATACGTCATCGCCGCCACCGGCTTCGGATTGTTCGTGGAGTTGCTGGATCCGGTCGTCGAGGGGCTGGTGCACATCTCGAGCATGGCCGACGACTACTACCACTTCGACGAGACTCAGCTTGCGCTGCGCGGCGAATCGACCGGCAAGCGCTACCGTGTCGGGGACGAAGTGGAAGTGCGGGTCGTCCAGGTGGACACGGTCCGCCGTCGGATAGATCTGGGCCTGACGGAGATTCTGCAGGCGGAGACGTCAGGCCCGTCCACGTCGCGGCCGCGCTCTCGACCTGTTCGCGGGGCCCGCCCGGATGGTGGTGGGCGACGGCCTCGCCGCCGCGGGCGGCGCTGAACGGGGGCGAAGGTGGCGGGTCATGTGGTGATCGGGACGGCGGGGCACATCGACCATGGCAAGAGCGCGCTCGTGCGGTCGCTGACGGGTACCGATCCGGACCGGTTGAAGGAGGAGCAGGACCGGGGGATCACGATCGACCTCGGCTTCGCGCATCTCCAGAGCGACGACACGACGATGGCCTTCGTCGACGTGCCGGGGCACGAGCGATTCGTCAAGAACATGCTCGCTGGAGCGAGCGGCATCGATGCCGTGCTCCTGGTCGTTGCGGCCGACGAATCGGTCATGCCGCAGACGCGAGAGCACTTCGATATTTGTCGGCTGCTGGGGGTCTCGGTCGGAGTCGTGGCCCTCACCAAGACGGACCTGGTCGATGACGACACGGTCGAGCTCGTCAAGCTCGAGACGGCCGAGTTGGTGGCTGGGTCCTTTCTCGAAGGGGCGCCGATCGTGCCCGTGTCCGCGCGTTCTGGACGAGGGCTGGACGATGTGCGTCAGGCGCTGGTGGAGGTGACGAGCGCCGCGGCGTCGCGGCGGAGCGTCGGCGCCGTGCGGCTCCCGATCGATCGCGCCTTCAGCGTGAAGGGGTTTGGGACCGTCGTGACCGGGACGCTGGTATCAGGTCGCCTGGCGGTTGACGATGTCTGTGCGATTCTGCCGGTGCCCCGGACGGTGAAGGTGCGGGGCCTGCAGGTGCACGGCTCGAGCAACGATACGGCGGTCGCGGGTCAGCGTGTGGCTGTGAATCTGACCGGGGTGGAGGTGGGGGAGATCAGCCGGGGCGACACGCTGGTGACCGAGGACACCTTCGAGGCGACAGCGCGGCTCGACGCCGTGGTCGACTTGCTTGATTCGGCGCGGCGACTCCGTCACGGTGCGCGCGTCCGTTTCCATCAGGGGACGGCCGAGATTCTGGGGCGGGTGGCGGTCGGGCCGGGCCTCGATGAGCTCACCGTGTTCGGTGATGTCCTGGGTGAGTTGCCGCCGGGAGGACGAGCCTTCGCGCGGCTGCGTCTTGAGGACCGGGCGGTGCTGACCCGCGGCGACCGCTTTATCCTGCGCGCCTATTCTCCTCCGCTGACCATCGCTGGGGGCAGGGTGCTCGATCCGCACCCGCCCCGCGTCGGCATCCGCACCGCCGCCGCGCGTGCCCGGTTGGAGCCACTGGCGGCTGACTTGAGTACGCCGACCGGCGACGAGCACGCGGCGCTCGCCCTGGTTATCGAGGCGGGTCTCAGCGGCTTGCCGATCTCGCGGCTGGTCTCTCGGCTCGGGGTCGCGCCCGAGGAGGCCGCATCGTTCGCCGACCGCCTCGTCTCCACGGGGGACGTACGCCGCGTTGGGAGGCTGCTGGTTCGGGCGACGGCGCTGGCCGAGGTGGGCGACCAGCTCTGCACGTTGATCGCCGCACTCCACGAGAGGGACCCGCTGAGCGAGGGGCTGCCACGGGAGGAGGCGCGTGAGCGATTGTTCAAATTCTCGCCTCCACCGGTCTTCGAAGCGGTGATCGAAGACCTGGTCTCCACGGGGACCTTGCGGTCCACCGAGTATCTTGCCTTGACCGCTCACCAGGCTCGGCTCAGCCCGGAAGAAGAGCGAGTGGCCGCGTGCATCAAGGACGTGCTTGCCGAGGCGGCGTTGCGGCCACCAGCGGTTGCGACGCTGCAGCAGGACCTGGCGGTGGACGCGGACGTGGTGGACAGGGTCTTGAAGCTGCTGGCCCGCCAGGAGAAGGTCGTGCGCGTGGGTGCGCTGGTGTTCGATGCCGGCGCCCTCGCCGGCTTGAGGTCGGATCTCCAGAAGCTGCGTTCCAGCGACGCGCCGGTGCCGATCGACGTGGCCACCTTCAAGGAACGTTACGGGATCACCCGGAAGTTCGCGATCCCGCTGCTCGAGTATCTCGACCGTGAACGCGTTACCCGACGGATGGGACAGCGCCGGGTGCTGCTCTGAGTGAGTAGCTTTGCCTGGGCGACGCTCGCCAGTACACTATGAATGACGGTTCAGGTAATGCGATGGCTCGGTAGACGAGGAGACGTCGGGTAGCGGATGGTGGAGCGAATGGACGATTTTGACGGACGGTGTTTCACGGTAGGGGTGTTCCAGGATGTCGAGTGGGCGAGCCGTGGGCTCGAGGCCCTGTCGGCGGAAGGGTTCTCGGCTGAGTCGTTCTCGATGATCAGCAGGGATACGCCCGAGGCCGGGGAACTGCTGCGACGCACGTTCGGTGTCGACGGAACGAAGCTGGATATCAAGGGGATTGGCGATGTGATCGTGCATGGTCCCCTCGTGGGTACATTGCAGGGGCCAGCCAAGGACCTCGATCGCAGCGGCGTGGCGGCGACGATGCGTCGCGCCGGCTTTCAGGCCCACGATGGCTACATCTACGAGACCCTGACGGCTCGGGGTGGCGTGCTCGTGAGCGTCCACAGCGAGCCTAGGGCAGCCGACGCGCTGACCGTGCTGTTTGCCACCGGTGGCGGGAATGCTGCCATCGGCGCATGGACCGGACGCGTCTAAATCACTGGACGCAACGTCCAAAGAATCGGGCAGCTCAGTCGACACGCAAGACCAGCGTAGAGACCCTGGGGCTGTCTTGACGAAGTAAGTTGTTGTTAGAGAGTGGCTTGGAGCTAGTCCTGTTGGGCCGTTCGGCCCAGCCTCGGCGAGGCACCGGGTTTGCATTACTACCGGTGACCGTCTTGCCGAGCGCCCTCGGCTGGCGAGTCAGGAGGGAGCGCTTCGCGTGAGCGACGGCTTGAACCTCGGACATATCCCGTTTCCGCCCAATCACCAGCCCTACACGCCACCTGAGCGCCGTCGGCGACAGGCACGTGAGAAGGGCCCGTCGTCGGGCGGGGCGAAGCGTGGCGGTGGTCGCGGGCAGGCGGCTGGCGCCGCCGGCGCGTGGGTCTCGATCTCGCCAGAGGGAGGGACCACCTACGCTCCGCAACTCGCGATTCAGCGAGAGCGGATCCAGGGCGCGATGGGCGCGTCGTTCTTCAGTCACGCCATGGCCATCGTTCTGGCCGTAGCGCTCGTGCGTTCGGCGCCGGTCGCCGAGATCATCCCCGAGCCGATCGAGCGGACGAGCTACGACATCGTCTGGATTCCCTCGGAGGGGCCTGGCGGTGGCGGCGGCGGCGGTGGCAACGAGTCGCTCGAAATGCCGCGTGAGGTGGAGATCGAGGGCGAGGACGAGATCAACGTGCCCGTCGAGGAGCCGGAAGAGGTGGTCGAGGTGCCCGAGGAGATCGCACCTGAGCCGGAAGCGGCGCCGCTCGAGTCGCAGACCGTGCAGTTGTCGGCGATGCCGATGGCCGCGGCCACCCAGAACCGGTCTGGGGTGATGAAGGGGCTGATGGCCCGGGCGCTGAACTCGGCCGGAAGCGGCACTGGTGGCGGCGCTGGCACCGGCAGCGGGGGCGGTATCGGACCGGGTGAGGGTGACGGTCTTGGCCCGGGCTCGGGCGGTGGCAGTGGCGGCGGGGTATACCGGCCGGGCAACGGGGTGACCGAGCCGCGGCCCTTGCGAGAGGTCAAGCCGCAGTACACGACCGACGCGATGCGGGCCAAGGTCCAGGGCGAAGTCTGGATCGAGGCCGTCGTGCTGCCTGATGGCACCGTCGGGGATGCCCGGGTTGTCCGGTCGCTCGATCGGAATTTCGGTCTCGACGAGGAAGCGTTGAAGGCGGCTCGGCAGTGGCGGTTCCAACCAGGCATGCGGTTTGGCGAGCCGGTTGCCGTGCTCGTCACCATCGCCTTGGAGTTCATCCTCCGCTAGGCGACGACGTCGGTCGTCAAGGCGCGGTACAAGAGAAACGGGGCGGGCCCCAGCGGAGCCCGCCCCGTCGTGTGTACGGGACTACTCAGGCGGTGGCTACATCATGCCGCCCATGCCACCCATTCCGTCCATGCCGCCCGGAGGCATGGCGGCTTCCTTCTTCTCTTCCGGGATCTCACTGACGAGCGCCTCGGTGGTCAGCAGCAGCGACGCGATCGAGCTGGCGTTCTGCAGAGCCGCGCGCACGACCTTGGTCGGGTCGATGACACCGGCCTGGATCAGGTTCTCGTAGGTCTCGGTCTGGGCGTTGAAGCCCTCTTCCTCGTTGTCCTGCTCCCGCACCTTCTGGACAACGATCGACCCCTCCTGGCCAGCGTTGGTGGAGATCCACCGCATCGGCTCTTCGAGGGCCCGCCGGATGATGTTCACGCCGATCTGCTTGTCGCCCTCGAGCGACAGGTTCGCGAGCGCCGCCTGGCTTCGAAGCAAGGCAACGCCGCCGCCGGGCACGATGCCTTCTTCGACCGCGGCCTTGGTCGCGTGCATGGCGTCCTCGACCCGGGCCTTCTTCTCCTTCATCTCGGTCTCGGTTGCGGCGCCCACCTTGATGACGGCCACGCCACCAACGAGCTTGGCCAGCCGCTCCTGCAGCTTCTCGCGGTCGTAGTCGGACGTGGTCTCCTCGATCTGGGTGCGGATCTGCTTCACCCGACCTTCGATCGCCGCGTGGGTGCCTTCACCCTCGACGATGGTGGTGTTGTCCTTGTCGATGGTGACCTTCTTGGCCTTGCCCAGATCCTCGACCCGGATGTTCTCGAGCTTGAGGCCCAGATCCTCGGTAATCGCTTTGCCACCGGTCAGGGTCGCGATGTCTTCGAGCATCGCTTTGCGCCGGTCACCGAACCCGGGGGCCTTGACGGCCGCACCCTGGAGGGTGCCACGCAGCTTGTTGACCACGAGGGTGGCCAGCGCCTCGCCTTCGACATCCTCGGCGACGATCAGCAGCGGACGGTTCAGGCGAGCGACCTGTTCGAGGAGGGGCAGGAGGTCCTTCATCGAGCTGATCTTCTTTTCGTGGATCAGGATGATGGGATTCTCGAGGACGACTTCCATCCGCTCGGAGTCGGTCACGAAGTACGGCGAGAGATAGCCGCGGTCGAACTGCATGCCCTCGACC
>MDTE01111944.1_pt1 | contig 53157 bp, 42 predicted proteins | sample 811231 | NCBI WGS metagenome assembly MDTE01 (sample SAMN05326651, study PRJNA326480) | marine metagenome | isolation source: seawater | place: Indian Ocean: Red Sea | collected 2010 | reverse complement strand
GTTCTTCTGCGGGCGCCTCTGGCTCTACGGCTATCGCGGCCGGTTCTTCTGCGGGCGCCTCAGGCTCTTCGGCTATCGCGGCCGGTTCTTCTGCCGGCGCCTCAGGCTCTTCGGCTATCGCGGCCGGTTCTTCTGCGGGAGCCTCAGGCTCTTCGGCAGGCACCTCCGGTTCGGGAGCCTGCGCTGTAGGATCAACCCACTCAAGTTGTGTTGGCATCTGGCCCGGTTGGAGTTTTTGAACTTCCAGCCGGTTTTTCAATATATCCGCGGGAGGCTCCGCGCCGGGCTCTCGCTTCGCAAAAGCTTGTAGGCGACGTAACTGAATCAGCTCCGCGGCATATTCACGTGGAACACCAAGCACAGCTCCATGCTCGGTACTCTGAAGCACGACCACGTTTGTAGAATGCCGCGACATCCCCTTTGGTGGGACGATCTCGAGTAGAAACGCGCTCTCATACCGTAAGGCGGGATCCAGATTCACTACGGCCCGGCTCTTAAGAACATGTTCGATAAATTGAACAACTTCCGCTGCGCTCTTGAATACTATCGCCCCACGCGTTGTATTCGATCCACTAGCCGATTGTCCCTTTGTCGACATCCCCACTCCAACAGCAAGGGGTCCTCCCCCCGGCGTAACCCTACTCGAACATTTTTATCAAGATCCAGAACGTCGTCAATGGCCATCAACCCATTTCATAGGACAACTAGACTTCACGAATACGACCACTGCACCAATATGGCATCTGCACATTGAGAACTAAGAAATCACACCACGAGTATATACGCGTGGCAATCCCGGTTTCAGGGGCGAATCCAGATATACATTCTGACTCAAAATCTAATTTTCTCCTCCAGATTTAGGTTATCCACAACCCCAGGAGAGACCATTCGAACTGCTCGTCTACCACCCCCTGAAACTGTGGAAAACTGAATAAATTCTTTGCGCTAGCCCAAAAGTTGGGTTCTCATACCCATAACCTCATTGGAAATTGGCAATTTCCATATACCACGAGGAAAAATCAATTTAGCGGAGGGAATCAAATGCCTAGTGGAATCGAACTTCTCGTAGTAATAACTGTACTAGCAATGGTCTGGGGCAAGCGAGGCATGTCCGCAGATGCTGTGAAATTGATCTGCATGGGTCTATTCATCGCAGTAGGCTGGGGCTTCTTGGACGGCCTTATGGATGCAGACGTCATCAAGCGAGCTGGTGATGATGGTCAACCCAAAAAGATCTTCAGTATTCTTGAAGTACTCGCCACAACTGGATCGGCTGCATGTTACGTACTCGGCTTGCAGAAGTCCTGGGGCGGCAACGACTGATTTCAGCCGTTTCGAATAGAGAAAGCCCGTCGATTTCGGCGGGCTTTTTCATTTTTGCCCCCCTCCGACACTTGTCCTGCCCACCACGGACGGCGGGGTCTACAGACTCCAGCCCCCCTTGCGCTCCACAGCCACAAAACAAATCTAACCCGCATAACCTTTTAACTTTACACGGGTTTGCTGTTTTTTTACCGTCGAGCTGCATATCCGGCCCGGAACTTGCAATCTTCGAAACTCACGAGCACTCGGAGACCCGGAATATGCCGACCCTATGCGACGACACCAACCCAACCTGGCATATCCGCTCTGCGGAGCGTAGAGGGTTTCCGAAGTGCTCGTTATTAAATTTTGGGCACCAAGCCCTTCGATTGATCTTCGGCTTGGCGTTATGCGCGGCCCTTCTCTCCTGGAGCAATACGGCTTACGCCCAATGCACGGAAGGCGAGTTCGTTGCACAGGGGTGTGGGAACATCAGCTTCGAAGGTTGTTGTGATGGTGCCACGGTTACCTGGTGCGAAACGGAAACAGACACCATCTGCCGTCATACCTGTGATACCAGCGGTGCAGCCTCCGGGACGGGCATCTGTGTAGGCCGATGCGGAACCTACTATAGTGATGGCGCCTGCGGGTGCGACCCGGAATGTGTCGAATGGGGTGATTGCTGCCCTGGTGTTTGCGGAGATTGCCCCCAAACAGGGATCGAAGGCTGTGGTGCCGAAGTGTGTAGCTGGAAGTCGGAAGCTTCCTTCTACGGTTGCACCAGTGGACCACAAATCGCGGATCCATCGGGACTAAACCCTCTCTCCTGCAATGAAACGGCAACCGGCTGTACACCCCAATGCTTTGGCAAGACTTGCGGGGACGACGGCTGTGGTGGCTCTTGTGGCTCCTGCGCTGGCAACCAATCTTGCAATGTTTTTGGGCAGTGTGTCGCCAATTGCAGCCCGGATTGTTCCTTTAAAGTATGCGGTGACGATGGCTGTGGCGGGTCCTGCGGAAACTGCCCTGGAAACCAGACCTGCAATTTTTTCGGACAATGCGTTTCCGAATGCACACCGAACTGTGGATCCAAGCAATGTGGAGATGATGGCTGTGGAGGTTCCTGTGGAAGCTGTTTTGGCACCCAATCCTGCAATGGAGCCGGTCAATGTGTCGTGAACTGCACCCCGAACTGTGCCCTCAAGCAATGTGGGAACGATGGCTGTGGCGGTACATGTGGCACATGCAACCACGGGGAAACCTGCAACCCGTCAAACCAATGCGTCTCCATTTGTATCCCCAATTGCACCTTCAAGGACTGTGGTGACGATGGCTGCGGCGGCTCCTGCGGAGCCTGCGGTGTGGGTAGCAGTTGTGAAGCAGGTCAATGCCTCGACGCCTGTACCCCGGATTGTACCTTCAAAGAATGTGGTGACGATGGCTGTGGTGGCGTCTGTGGTAGTTGTAACGCAGGGCAGGCCTGTAACGCTGGGAAATGTATGGACAGCTGTATTCCGGATTGCAGCCAACAGGAATGTGGCGCGGACGGCTGTGGTGGCTCTTGTGGTTATTGTGGCGCAGGCAATGAGTGTCTCCAGGGGCAATGTGTAGAGCCGAGCGGTAATACCTCGGGACCAAGCACCGGTGCTTGGCAAGACCCCTGCCCTCTTGGTCAGGTGGAACTATACGGCGACTGCGTAATTCCGAGCCCTCCTCCCGCCGGCGCGGGAGGCCCCTTTGCCGATGCAGGCTGCACTATGGGCAAATCAGGTGCGCCCCTGGGCTTCTGGTTATTGAGCAGCCTCTTCTCTTGCGTATGGTTTCTGCTACGTAACGAAGCGTAAGTCGTGGTCAGTTTACGACGCCTATACGTCAGGCTTTTTTGGTGCTGAATATCGACAGAACACATCAAAGTTCGACCGAGTCGGACTATGGATGAGAAAGGTCACCGTAGCCAACATAAAGAAGGACATGAACACCGCCGGGCGGGTGCCCCACAATCCCAGAACAAGTCCCAGGGTGGCGACGCCCTCTGCCAGGGCCAACCGAACAATCGTACATATGACGTAACGCTCCCAGGCTTCTTCGGGATCTACCTTTCTTCCTAGAAGTCGTCCGATCAGGAGACTCAGGCCGAATAGTATGATGGCCACCCCTCCAACACTCATCACTACGATCTTGAGCGTGCCCTCGAAGGCACGTTCCTCGAACCCAGCTCCGCCACGCACATGCATCAAGATCAGCATATACACACCAAGCGTCGCGAATACTACAAAGTAGATCGACCATAGGGATCGACGCTCTGCAGTCGTAGGTTGGGCAATCTGAAGCTTCCGGTAAACCATGGTTTTTCTACGTTAAACGAATCGTACCGTGATGGCTCCCAGTCCTTGATAGCGGGCCGTGATCACGTCGCCCTTATCCACGGGTACAGCCGCCGTAATACCACCGGTCAAAACAAAGGTACCAGCAGGGATAAACTGGTCTCGCGCTGCCAACATATTGGCCAGCATCGCGACACTCTCGGCAGGATCCCCAAGAACTGCCGCCCCAGCACCCGTTTGGGCAACTTCCCCGTTCTTCTCCATCACTACACCCATAGAGCGCAGATCAAGATCGGTGATCGCGGCGATTCGACTTCCCGAGACATAGCGGGACACCGAGGTGTTATCGGCAACCACGCTGCGAAGATCGAAACGGAAGTTTTCATAACGTGAATCAATAATCTCCAACGCCGCCACTACGAAGTCCGTAGCCTCGCGCGCCATCTCTGCCGTGCAGTTTGGTCCACGCAGTGCTGTTCGTGTCACAAAGGCGACTTCCGCCTCAACCTTGGGATGAATCAAACCATCCGTGCTGATTTCCCCGCCATCCGCACAATGTGCGGTCTCGGGCAGAAAGCCGAAGATCGGGGAATCCACTCCCATCTGCTTCATTTTGGCAAAGGAGGTCAGCCCCATCTTCAAGCCAACCGTCCGGATTCCACGAGACTCCTTCTGTTGCCGAATCCGGTCCTGGATATCATAGGCATCGTCGTAATCCATATCTGGATACTGGTCCGTGATCTTCACGACGGCCTGATTTTGTAACTCGGCCTGCTCAAGGTGTTCGGCCAATTCAACGATCTGTGCTTCGGTTAATGTACTCATAGGCTCGACTCACTCTCTCTCAACTTACGTAGATCCAGGGCCACATCTTCTATCATATCTTCTTGGCCGCCTACGGTTTTTCGACGGCCCAGTTCAACCAAAATATCCCGCGATGGGATGCCATATTTCTGGCTCGCCCTCTGAGCAAAGAGCAGAAAGGACGAATAGACTCCCGCGTACCCAAGCATCAGAGAGTCCCGATCGACGCGGACCGGCATGTCCATCAGCGGCACAACGAGGTCCTCTGCCACATCCATGATCCTATATAGGTCCACTCCATGTTCCACACCCATTCTATCGAGAACTGCCACGAAGATCTCCATGGGTGTATTGCCGGCGCCAGCTCCAAGACCCGCCGCGGAAGCATCCACGCGATAGGCTCCAGCCTCGATAGCCGCCAGGGAATTCGCGATTCCCATGGCCAGATTATGATGCCCGTGGAAACCGATCTCCGTGTCTGGGTTCAATCCTTCACGAAGAGCGCTGATGCGTGCCGTCACATCATTCGGGAGCATATAGCCGGCAGAGTCCGTACAATAGACACAATGGCTACCATAACTCTCCATTAAGCGGGCCTGCGTAAGGAGCGTATCGGGGTCCACCATATGGGCCATCATCAAAAACCCTACGGTGTCCATTCCCAGCTTGCGGCCCATCTCGATATGCTGCCGAGCAATATCGGCTTCGGTGCAATGCGTCGCCACACGGATCGTTGAGACCCCGCAATCAAGAGCCATCTTAAGATGATCAATGGTGCCAATCCCCGGGAGCAACAAGGCCGAGACACGGCTATTCTTCAATCCCGGGATGACCGCCCGCAGATAGTCTTCGTCCGAATGGCGTGAAAAACCATAGTTTACCGACGCTCCTCCGAGTCCATCTCCATGGGTCACTTCAATCAACGGCATTCCAGCCGCATCCAGCGCCTGGGACACCGCCACCATCTCCTCGATAGAGATCTGGTGCTGTTTGGCATGCATCCCATCTCGAAGACTCATATCGTGCAACAGAACGTTGCGGCCACGCAGATCCATCATCAACTCCTCACGATCCAACCGGCTCGAGATGAAGGTTTCCTTTCATCATCTCTTGCGCAAACATCTCGCCGGTACGAACCGCTGCAGCGGTCATAATATCCAGATTGCCAGCGTAGGTAGGTAGATAGTCACCAAGACCTTCTACTTCCATAAACACGGAAACACGGCGGCCGTCGAACACCGGTCCGTTTTTCAATTTATAACCGGGAACATACGCCTGCACTTCTTTCACCATCTCTTCGACTGAAGCTCGTATTGCGTCCTGGTCCGGCTCGGTCTCCGTAAGGCAATGAATGGTGTCACGCATCATTATGGGAGGCTCCGCCGGATTGATAACGATGATCGCTTTGCCTTCTTTGGCGCCTCCGATCTCCGCCACCCCACTCGCCGTCGTACGGGTGAACTCATCGATATTATTACGTGTGCCCGGGCCGATGGAGCGGGACGCAACCGTGGCCACGATCTCCGCGTATTCCAGAGGCTGTACACGTCGTACGGCACCGACGATAGGAATGGTCGCCTGGCCGCCGCAGCTCACCAGATTTACATTTCGGCTCTTGGTTCCTACATGTTCCTGCAGGTTCACAGGAGGAACGCAATACTTTCCAATCGCCGCTGGTGTCAGATCCACCATGAGCACCCCGCGAGGCTCCAACTTCTTCGCGTTCTCGGGATGAACCTTTGCAGATGTGGCATCAAATGCGATCTTGATCCCATCGTCTTCGATAAAGGGGAGCAGCCCATCCACGCCTTCATGGGTTGTCTTGATCCCGAGCTCCCGCGCCCGTCGTAGACCATCGGAGTCCGGGTCGATCCCAACCATCCATACGGGTCGAATCGTCTTACTGCGGAGCGCCTTGATCAGCAGGTCGGTGCCGATATTCCCCGAACCAATAATGGCAATGTTAATCCTGTCCATGGACCTCCCCCTACACAAACTCTACGGACGCTTCCCCAATACCGCCGATGGTCAAATGCATCCTATCTCCGGCCACCACAGGCTCCAGGGGCACTAATGAGCCCGACAGGATAATCTCACCGGCCTTCAACCCAGTGCCGAGACGACCCATCGTATTCGCCAACCAGGCTACACAATTCACCGGAGATCCAAGAGCCGCAGCTCCCGCTCCCGTGCTCAACACGTCTCCGTTCTTTTCGACCACCATACCGCAGGTGACAAGATCTACTTTCCGGGGATCGACGCCACGGTCCCCCACCACAAAGACCCCACACGACGCGTTGTCTGCAACAGTATCTTCAATCTTGATTCGCCAGTCTTCGATGCGTGAGTCGACAATCTCAAAGCAGGGGTAGACCTGATCGGTCGCCGACAATACGTCGGCATTGGTAACCCCAGGTCCCTGAAGATCGCGCCGTAGAAGGAAGGCGATCTCTCCTTCTGCACGCGGTTGAATCATCGTCGTGCTGATAGGGATCTTCGCGCCACTCTGGAAAAGCATCGTATCCGTAAGATAGCCGAAGTCGGGTTGATGCACGTTGAGCATATTCTGAACGGCTCGACTCGTGACTCCAATCTTCTTGCCTACAACTCGTTCGCCATCTGCCATGCGCAAAGACAACAAGTGGGTGGAGATCGCGTAGGCATCCTCAATGGTCAGTTCCGGTTCACGTTCGCGTATCGGGGCGATCGCCCTACTTTCCCGTAACGCCGCGTATAGTTCATCACCATACTGTTGAATCTTGGCTTCGTTCATTGCTCCACTCGTACCGTGAAAGTCCTGTCCTGGGTCTCAAGGGGCTTAACCCAATCGGAGACGATGCACAAGGGGTTCGTCAGCCTATCTGTTTGTAGTTATACTGGGCGCCTCTACTACAATAGCGGGAGGCCCCATGAGCGAAAATGGGCGGAAGCGGCGTGACTTTCTTCGAACTGCAGGGCTATCTGCCATCGCCTTAGGTAGCGGCTGCTCCCTATTTCTGAAGAAACGGGAAACTGACCTCAAGGTTCCGGCGGATCGGAAACAGGTCGACCTTTCGTTTGCCACCTACCCTGTATTGAATACCGTCGGAGGCGAGGTGATCCTCACGCAGAACGAGACCTCTATTCTGGTGTACCGACGAACCGAGGACACTTTCGGGGCCATCGATATCACTTGCACACATTGGGGCTGCCACGTCCGATATAGCCCGAAGAAAGACGATATCTTCTGCCCGTGCCATGGCTCCAGATTTTCCACCGGCGGGGCCGTAACGGAAGGCCCGGCCGAGGAAAACCTACGCTCCTACCCCGTAACTACGACAGCGAACGGAGTCCAGATCAGTCTCAGAGATTAGTACCTGCCAGCATCCGCTGGAATTGCTGGAAGGTATTGGCATAGGAAGGAGCCATAAAGATAAACTTGAATTCGCGCGTAGGTGACGTTGTACAATGACAAAAAGAAAGGTATGATTACCTACTATTCGATATGGATGCGTGTGAATCGCATCACGAAGGGGTCGCTCACGAAGGGGGCAGTGTTGAAAAAGCTCGGTACATTCTTCACAATTCTGATCGTATCCTTTGGTGTCGTTGCCTGTGGTAGCGATGGCACGTCTGGAAAAACAGACGTACCCGACCAGACCGACGCCGATGCTGGTCCTCCACCGCAACCGGACGTTAAGGATACCACCGAGACCACAGAGCCAGACGTACCAGAAGACACCAGCAGTGGATTCACAACCCCATGTGAAGACAACTCGGATTGCCCAAGCGGTTTCTGCGTACCGTCCAGTGAAGGAAAGGTTTGTACAGAGGCCTGTATCGATGATTGCCCCGATGGCTGGCAATGCCAGCAGGTCAATGTGCCGGGTCAGGACCCTGTGTTCCTTTGTTTAAGTCAGACCGTCAACCTTTGTAGCCCATGTACGGTGCACCAGGAGTGTCGCGAGTTAGGTGGGAACATCAAAGACCGGTGTGTGAACTTCGGCGAGCAGGAAGGATCCTTCTGTGCCACCGATTGTTCCGATGACAAGCCCTGTCCTGAAGGATATGCATGCAATACCATCACCGACGATGAGACGGGCCAGACCTACCAACAGTGCCTGCCCGATTCGGGGGAATGTGCTTGTAGCCCCTGGGCCATCGAGAGTGCGGCGCAGACGACCTGTGGAAGCACCTTCTGCGAGGGAACAAGGGTATGTGCAGAAGAAGGACTGACCGACTGCAACTCCCCCGCCCCTACAGACGAGGTCTGCGACGGGAATGATAATGACTGTGACGGCCTGGCCGACGAAGACCTGGGTACAACATCCTGTGGTGTGGGTGCCTGCGCCAAGACGGTCGACAACTGTTCCAATGGCGTCGCACAATCCTGTGATCCTCTGGCGGGCGCAAGTGAAGAGAGCTGTGATGACATCGACAACGATTGCGACGGCTATGTTGACGAGACCTGCGCTCTGAAAGTCGAAGGCTGGATCTTCGGTGACGGCTTTGTGCTTGGTGCCGACAACGGCGAGCATATCCTTTCGACCCTGAACTCCGGTGTTCGGTTCGTAGGGGAATCGACAGATGGCGAACTGATTCTACGCTTCGGACTGCCAAATCCGCAGCAAGCTGCTCCGCCCGAATAACCCGAATTGTCGGGGACCCTTTATCGAAGGGCGCGGACCAATTTCGCGAGGTAGGCGCAGGCGCCTTCCACACGCCCTTTCATTTTGGGATTCTCCGGAGCTCCGTCCGCATCGAATCCTCTGTCCGCACCACTCAACGAAATCCATTCCGGCGAGTTGATACCGTGCACCTGGCGCACGATCGTCTGCAATTGTAGAAGCGAGCTCACGCCCACAGCACCACCACATACGCTAGCGACCATCACGGGTTTATCCCGAAACTCCGGCCATAAAAAATCGATCGCGTTCTTCAACGCTCCCGATGGAGCGCCATGGTATTCCGGCGTCGCGAGAACAATACCGTCGGCCGAGCCCATCCAGGAACGTAGGTTTTGGACGTGCTCATGATCTTCATATTTTTCGCCCTCTCGCATGATGGGAAGGGGCATGGTCGATATATCGAAGAGACGAATCTCAAAACCATCGTCTGCTAAGCATTTGGCTACGTAGCTACAGAGCTTCATTGTAGTCGAGCCTTCATGGTTACTGCCGGAAACAATCGTGATCTGCATCGGAATCCTCTTCGAAATGGGTGGGCACCCTACCACGAAGATTTCGATTCGACGAGGGATTGTTCCAACATTTCTCGAGATGTTTTGATTTTCGATTCCTTCAAACCAGGTTCCTCTTGCGAGGAAACCACTCAATCGGTTATAGGCCGAACAAGCCCCGCGACCGGAGAACTGCCGTGCAAATCGAAGATCTTGCCGTTAACACCGTAAAAACCCTCTCCATAGATGGCGTAGAAGCCGCCAACTCAGGCCACCCTGGAATGCCCATGGGAATGGCCGACACAGCCGTTGTATTGTGGACTCGATTCCTCAAATTCAACCCGGACGATCCCGAATGGCCCGATCGAGACCGCTTCGTTTTGAGCGCCGGTCATGGCTCTATGTTGTTGTACTCGTTACTGCATTTGAGCGGGTACGAAGAGATGACGATCGAGCAGCTTAAGAACTTCCGCCAATGGGGTTCAAAAACGGCTGGGCACCCAGAATTTGGTGAAGCCGGTGGTATCGAGACGACGACCGGCCCCCTTGGCCAGGGTATCAGTAACGCGGTGGGAATGGCCCTGGCCGAGCGTCTCCTGGCCGAACGCCATAACCGGCCCGACTGCTCCCTGGTGGATCATACTACATATGTCATCGCGGGTGATGGTGATTTGATGGAGGGCGTCGCGAGCGAAGCCTGCTCCCTGGCCGGTCATCTTGGGTTGGGAAAACTGGTCGTCCTTTATGACGACAACCAGATCACGATCGATGGTAGTACCGACATCGCATTTACCGAAGACGTGAAGGCACGGTATGAAGCGTATGGTTGGCAAACCATCCGAGTCGATGGTCATGACCGTAACGCGGTAGCAGCGGCCATTGAGGAAGCGCGTTCCGATACGGCGCGGCCCAGCCTCGTCATGTGTCGGACCCATATCGGACATGGTTCGCCAAATAAACAGGACACATCGGGCGCCCATGGAGCCCCTCTCGGAAAAGACGAGATCCGTTTAACGAAAGAAAAGATGAACTGGCCCCACGAGCCGACCTTCTATATCCCCGCCGAGGTGCCAGCCTTCTTCGAACAGGCTGCAAATCGAGGTCGTGCCGCCTATGCCGACTGGAAAAGTCGACTACAGGCAACGGACGCCACAGCACGGAAATCCTTCGAAGACCAGCTCGACAATACGGTACCAGACTCTGCATTTGACCACCTACCAGACTTCGAAGTGGGCACCTCCATGGCCACACGTAAGGCGAGTGGAGCCACCTTAAACGCAATCTGCGACCATATTCCTGGTCTTATCGGTGGTAGCGCCGATCTTGCCGGTTCAAATAACACCACCCTCAAATCCTATGGCTTCGTCGGCCCGGGTGCTTTTGACGGTGATCGCCGCAACATTCATTTTGGCGTGCGCGAGCATGGAATGGGCGCCATCTGTAACGGCATGTCCCTTCATGGCGGCTTCCGCCCCTACGGCGCGACCTTCCTGATCTTCAGTGATTACGTACGGCCCTCTATGCGCCTCTCTGCGCTGATGAATCAGCCCGTTACATACGTACTGACCCACGACAGCGTCTTTCTCGGAGAAGATGGTCCCACCCATCAGCCCGTAGAACATGCCATGAGCCTTCGGTTGATTCCGAACTTCTACGTTGTGCGACCAGCCGACGCGCAGGAGACGGCTTTGAGCTGGCGTATCGCATTGGAACGGACGGACGGTCCAACGGGCCTCCTCCTCACACGGCAGGGATTGCCTGTCCTGGAAGGAGTGGATCCCACGGGCGTTATGCGTGGCGGGTATGTCATTCGTAAAGAACAAACAGCCGGTGAACCGAAAGTCATCTTGATGGCCACCGGGTCGGAAGTACACCTCGCGGTCGCCGCTGCAGAGCAGCTGGGGCCAGACGTGCGAGTCGTCAGCCTTCCCTGCTGGGAGCTATTCAACGCCCAGGATCAGAGTTATAAGGACTCCGTACTACTTCCGAGTGTCAAACGACGCGTGGCGTTTGAGTCCGGGCGAACACTCGGATGGGAACAATACATCGGCGACCAGGGGCACGTACACGGCATCAATCGATTTGGTACCAGCGCGCCCGCCGGGCGTATCGCACAGGAGTGGGGATTCACCACCGACGGCTTCGTTAAAACGGTCCGAAACTATCTGGATTCTCAGGGTTGAGCCTCGCGTAAGGCCGAACCAAGAGCCTTAGACACAGCCGCCAAATCACTATCGTTCACGCCGCGTCGCTCGCTAACCGTAAAGTGCAGGGGCGGTCCCGTGGGTCTGGGCACGGTGCATACTTCAATTCCGATCCATAGACCCGCGTCGCGCTCCAGGCGCAAGGCAAGCTGATCGGGGGCACTGTGCCGAATCCCAACCGTCCACTCCTCCAGTCCGGGGACGCTATCAAGACGATCTCGAAAACGGGTCAACCACGCCCTGGCCGCACGTTGGCGCTGAATCGCTCGTTGCACCGACTCCCGATCCAGACCGGACGATAATTTCCCACCATCTTGCAGGATATCTCGAGCCCAGGCCTGTAATTGTAAGAGCGCCTCCACCGGTGGCTCATAGCCGGGGTCCAGCAACAGTTGCATCTCCCCATCCGTAGCCAGCTGCAGTTGCTGCGTCGACACCCCAAGCCCGGCAGCCATCAACCATAACTTGGCCACCTGGCCCTGTGCATGACGGAATCGGAACTCCACCGTACGTTGCCGATAATCCCGATCGACCGCTTCCAGTTCCCAATCGGGCGGCACGGTAGAGGCCGGCAGAACCGCCCATGCACTCTCCGTACAGTCCACAAAGTTGGAGCGCCGAAGCTCCGGCTCCTGCAGATCCTGCAACCCTACAGCCTGGAACTCCTCATCCCCATAGATGTCCACATAATCATGAGGGATACCTGTGCATCGATGCTGGAATAAACAACCCTCACAAGCAGGGACAAAGTCACGGTCCCCAGCCTGGAATTCATATTTGTTCTGAACGCCCTGGGTATCATCTACATCCGCGGTAAACGTTACCGTGGGTTCTCCACCATGACTGATCCGATGACTCCATTTCGGAAGAATGCAATACGGCAGGTGCGTAATATTGATATCGTAGTTCGGGTCGCGCTCCTCAAAGCCCGTCAACATCTCATCGATATACGGGGCCATATCTGTAAACCGCGGCAAAATGCTCGCCAGATACTCTTTCGTACGAATCCCAGTGCTGACCGGCCGAACCATATCGACACACATCTGCTCAATACCGTGTGCCAATAATAGATCTGGAAGGTCCGGCAGGGACTCGTAGCTGGTGGTGTTCACACACATATTCGCTGTGATCTCATGGCCACGCTCGCGCAAAAGACCAAATCCTCGGACCATGCGCTTAAACGCCCCCTTTCGACCCGTCGCGGCGTCGTGGGCCTCACGATTCCCACCCTGGACCGAGATACGCCAGGCGAAGTTCCCCAAGGACGAGACCTCCTCCACGAAATCAAGGTCTCCGGCGCGCACCCCATTACTAAAGATTATGATGCGCTCGAAACCAAGCTCTACAGCTCGAGTCAGAGCCGGCAGAAAACTCTCCTGAATGGTGGGCTCTCCTCCGAGAAAGGTCACCTGCGTAAAGCCCTCAGCGTGGGCTCGCTCCAGGGCTACCCCGATCTGCTCAAACCCGACCTCACCCGCCTGTCCCTGCTCAGTCAGCTGACCACTGGCACAGAAGACACAACGGTTGTTACAAAAATGCCCCAGCTGTAATTCGATATTTTTGCCGGATTCCGTAGTTGTTACACGGCTGGCCTCAGCCAGTAATTGCTCGATACGTTGGCTAGTGGCTTCACCAGGTCGTTGGCGACGCGTGCGGGGATGATCCGCTGTTCTTTCCTGACGGTCGGGCAAAGTACTATCTAACATCTGGAAAACACTTGGTGTTTTCGAGTTCCAGGGGACGCCCCGCAGTATACCTGTGGGACACCACGGTAGCAAACCCAACCGTCATATCACGCGCCCCTTACGATGTAACGATCTGGTTCAGAGATTCTCTGGCCAACAGACCGAGCGGCTCACATCCTCGTCGCCGAAACGCGCATGCTTTTCACAACGGAACCCCTTCGCGCAGCCATCATTATCGCTGAAGAGATCCGTGTCGCATTCCACCAGGCATAGACCGGTGGGCTCATTATCAATCTTACTACCCGCATCCACACAGAAGGTACGCGCCATGAACGGGGTCTGGTTGTCCGGGCAATACTGACTACAAAGACGTGTACAGAATCCGGCACCTTCCGAGGAGGTGTCATCCTCTTCCTCATCATCCGTATCCCAATGGGGTGTCTCCCATTCATTCCAATCGCTGCTATCTTCGTTGGATTCATCCACGTGCAGAAGATGGCAGAAGCCGTCTTCGAAGGCGCAGACGGAGTCGGTATTGCAGTCCGTACCGACCCAACGGTGGTTCGGGAACTGCCGCAAAATATACTCGCTATAGCGCTGGTGGACGTTCCAGAAAAGCCAGTTACCACCCTCCCACTCCAGCACCCAGGGGGTATAGGTGTATAGGGCCGCTGTCGCGCCATTCTTCGGGGTGATGTAGATACTATCTTGGGTCTTCTTACCCACGCCGATCTCCCAACCGCTTGGGGTCGGGAAACCGTTATCTAACGCGTCGAGGTATTTTCGAAACAGCCTGGCGCCACAATATACCTGGTCCTTGAACCCCTTCGGACCATTGGGGCAACCATAGGCCCCATCCAGACAGCCACAGCCCATCGCACGGCTGAGTTGGAAATCACTCGGTGCGGAGGCATAGATAAGGCTGGCTTCTACCTGCAGCTTTACCAATAGCACCATTGGGCTGATCTGATGCTCGCGGGCGGCATCCGTAATGATCTCGGAGGCAAGCTGTCCGTCCTCCCAATAGTCGGCCAGATAGCTTGGATGGGAGTACGGTGGGTACTCCAGAAATTCCTGCACCTGATCGGTGGTCATATATTCGGCGTCTACGAAGAGATGCTCTTCCATCAGATGGTCCGCCTTAAAACTATTCCCGTCTGCCTTGCCATATTCCGTTTGTTCCAGGTCTATGGATGGCATGTAGAATTGCGGCGTACCGGTGGCACCATTTGTCCCACAACTGGCCAACATTCCAACGCAGAGAATGAAAATAAGACAGCTATATGTTCCCAATCGAGCCACGTGCCGCAACTACTCCATATAGTACCCGAAAATCAACATTTGCCCTGGTTCGACCCTATAACATAAGCGGATGTGCATACAAGTGGTTCAGTCAACACAGAGAATCCATACCATCGCAAAATGACATCCCAGGCCCAGAATCGTGAAGATGTGAAAAATCTCATGGTAGCCGAACACCCTTGGATTTGGGTTGGGCCACCGTTTTACATACACAATCGATCCCACCGAGATAATGGCCCCTCCGATAGCGAGCAGAGCGAAGGCCGGACTGGGCATAGACCAGTAGATCTCTCGGATAAACGGGAGAAATATCCAACCGGAACACCAATAGATGATTGTTCGTAGTACTCGTGGAAAGGTCTTCGTAAATACGGTCTTCGAAAAACCGAGTATTGCGACGCCCCAGGCTACTGCGAGGAGCGGCACTCCGATCCTCCGTGGTAACGCCAGGAGGCAAATCGGCGTATAACTCCCGCCCAGATGCAAGAAGATCATGCCGTGGTCCAACCGTCGCAAAAATTCGCGGATACGCTCCGGCCAATAGGGAACGTGATAACTAGCACTTACGGAGAGAAGCAGCAGCAGGCTAACCCCAAATACCAGGGCACCCGCTCGACCGTCTGCGGACCCTGTCCGCGAAACCATCAGGATCGTCGCAGGAATTGTGAGAATGGCCGACCCCAGGTGGAAATACCCCCGCAATAAGGGTTTCCGTGGTGTATCCACGGGACTCGAAGCTTTCTCTTGGTTGGGTTCGGCCAAGGGTGCCATCCTTCGCTGGGAATGAATTACCCCCTCAGTGTCTCAGGGCAGACTTGAGACGCAAACTTTTCCCAGCAATTCGTGGGGGCATATTGCCGCGGTCCGTCGAGGAACGGAGTCTTCGAGCTCAGTTGGACGCCTTCAGGGAGTCACAGATAGCATCAATATTGGCCTTATTGGCATTGGCGCCATCACACACTGCGCCCACATGGCAATCGCCGATTTTCGCGAACCGAATACGTGTATACATGATGCCTTGTGGTTCGAAATCCACCGTATAGGAGCCATCTTCTGCAGCAGCGATGCTCTTGATCGTACCGCTCATATTATAGTCACTGGCGTTTCTACGAACGGCGGCCTCGTCGTCCAATGTACAGCCTCCCGCCCAGATCACCTTGAACACCTTGGCGCCAGTGGCCACCGCGCCACCTTCTGCACTGTAGTGCACATGCGCTTCCGATTTTGACGATTCTTTCGCGTTTTCCGGCAGCATTATGGACGCATTAAACGCCGGAAGACTCTTCGCGGCCAATGTCATCTCGACCGGAGTGTTTCCAGTGTTACCGTTGCCAGGCTCCTCCGTGTCGCCCTTCTTTTTCTTCATACCATTACTCACGCCGAATCCAGCCAGAACGGCGATCAACGCACCAATTATGAGTTTACGTTTCTTGTCCACGAATCATCTCCTATTCCAAGCCTGACAACGATGCCACACTGCTTCAGCTGCCAAGTTCTGTCAAACCCATACGAAGGTTCCATCGACCTTCCCTCAAGGCTGTGTATTTGTGATCGTACCGTCCTCGAACAGCCATAGCCGCTGATCGGAATCAATGGGCCCCATATATTCCACCGTTTCACCGCCCGGGAAACGCACCTGAATACTATCGATATCCGTGTGATCACCCAGTCCAAAATGAAGGAAGGGAGAGTCCTGGCAGCCCTGCCCAGTACCTCCCTGCACATGCCGTATCAACTGCATATCACCCGAATAGACGGTCACAGTAGCACCATACGCACCTCGGTTACTGCTCACATTGCCAATGGCACGTATCTGTACCCAATGGTAATCCCTCGTCTCATCCATGCGGTTTCTGTATAGCCCGCCCGATGTCGCCAGGTCGAGGTCCCCATCAAGGTCAACATCGGCCGCAGCCACACCCCAGCCATTCCGCAACACAATCCCGGCGGAATAGGACTTCAACTCGAACGTAGCATCCCCATTTCCGAGATAGAAATCGGTCGGGCGCCCATCGTAGGTGGCTGTAATGACCAGATCGAGGTTTCCGTCCATATCGAAATCCGCCAATAAGGGGACAGAATGGGTCTCTTGAAACCGAAGCCCACTGTCACCAGCTGGCTTCGACCAATCTCCCTGGTTATCGGTGAAATTGCCCGTACCATCGTTCAATAGGATCTGTGTCTTATCGGAGAAGTCGTAAAAGCGAGGATGGGCCAGATTGGCCTGCACATTATCGAAATCACCATCCCCATCGAGATCCCCCCAGGCAGCCCCAATGGTGTGCCCATAATGGTACATGTTCTGAAAGCGTGACTCGATTCCGCCAAGTCCAAGAGCCAGTCCCTTCTCACTGAAGGTCCCATCTCCATTATTCTTATAGAACTGATTCGGGCGCAGCACATAATTATGTACCAACAGGTCCACATCTCCATCCTGATCGAAATCTACGGGGTTCGCACCCCGACTCGGAAATGGGAAATCATTATATCCCTTAAAGCCGTATAGACCGGTCCAGTCCTCGAAGGTCCCATCTCCCTTATTTCGCCAGATACGATCCACAAAGTAGCTGTAGTTGCTCCAGCAGTTGAAATTAGCCAGATAGATATCCAGATAGCCGTCATTATCCAGATCCAGCCAGGCAGCCGCCGGTGTGGGCGCGTGGGTGTACCCGGCTCCATTGCAGTCATTATACGTCTGGGCATTCGAGATCCCCGAGGCTACGCTCACATCTTCGAAGGTGCCGTCGCAATTATTACGGAGTAGCCCATCCCCTTCGAACCCGGAGAGATTAAAGACCAGGAGGTCGGGGCAACCGTCATTATCGTAGTCCCCCCATACGCCCGGACCAGACACAGACACATTATTGAGACCAGACTCTGCCGTTACATCCGTAAAGATGCCCGCATCGTTCCGCATCAGGGTCGGACCGGGTAGGACTACATCGTCATCACCATCGTTATCGTAATCGGCAAAGGCCAGTTGCCCGCCCATAGCCTGTCCGGTGGACTCAAACCAGACCGACTCCTCGGGCAGGGGCTCATCGTATTCCACCAGTAGCCGAACCAGATAATCGTTCGGCAATGGCCCGCTTAAGCCATTATAGGCGTAGAAGCCCTGACCACCAGAGACCCCTTCGTTGAGGCCATCCATATTCCAGGCGGAATGACAGTCCGCCCAGCCCCCACAGTTTCCATCCTCCTGAGCCGTGGTGCCATCAAACGCCCAGAGAGCATCACCGGCCCCCTCTCGCTTATGTGCCACATAGACTAGACCAGGGTGCCGTAGCTCCACCGGGCTATTGAAGGCATAGTTAACCCAGGTGCCGCTCGTGATCGCCCCACTGCAATGGTTACCTTCCCAGTAGGCCTCATACTTCCAGAAATCGAAGCCGTTATAACCGAAATCGGGATAGAGCCCCACGGACACCGGAGTTTCTGCTCCCGTTGGTAGCTCCGAAAAATACACCCGAAACCCATATACTCGAGCGGGCCGCTCCAATTCGAAGGCCACGGCCTCCCATAAGGGAGCCTCCCCCATGGGGATATTATCATCCGTGATGGCGAAGCCCGCCTCTACGACACTGCTGATTGGGACACCATCGTCGTGAATCAGCTCCACCAGCCCCTCCGGGAATTCCTGACCCGCCGTTCCGCAGACCTTCTCGGTACAGCTGCCACTCTCACACTGAAATCCCTGGCTACAATCTTCGTTCTCTACACAACAGTCGTCTATAGGGGTATGCACACAGCCATCGGCATCGCATTCGTCCACCGTACATTCGTTGTCATCATCACAACTTGCCGCATCCTCTACGCAAACCGAGGACCCTTCATCTCCGGTGCTATCGGCAGAGCTCGTATCCGAGGGCGCCGTTGTACCACCACAGGCCAACAAGACACCCGCCAACATCACTAAACAAAGCTTTCGCATAATCTCTCCCAACCCGAGTAGAACAATATCGGTTCCGTGCCCCCCCTACGTCAAGTGCTCCACTCCCTTGCCGAAAAACAAAAAGCGTGGAAGATCAATCCAGGAGAGAGGCCTATGACTGTACGCATCGAGATTGAATATTGTACCGGCTGCAAATGGCTCCTACGTGGAGCCTGGGTAGCACAGGAGATCTTGAGCACCTTTGAAGCCGAGTTAGACGAAGTAGCCCTAGTTCCCGGCAAAGACGGCATCTTTCAGGTTCGACTGGCCGATACCCTCATCTGGTGCCGCAAAAGAGATCAGGGGTTCCCACAACCGAAAGAACTCAAACAACGGATTCGAGATCTGGTGGCAAAGGATCGGGACCTGGGCCACATCGATGAAACGAGTTAACCCCCGGTTATCTGGATCACCGGGAGTGATGCGGCTATGATCGTCTCTGATGTTGTCTCGTTTCCCATATTCTATCGCGGTTCTACTCGTTGGTTTTCTTTGGGCCTGTCCGGTCCAGAAGGTTCCTCTCCAGGGCTTTTCTGACGGCTACCCTGGGGTTCCTTTTCCTCCGGGCCCCGGTGATATCGGTGAGGTTACTGATACAGAAGCATACGGTGAGACCAGCCCCGACATCGCCCTCGACATAGCGCTTAACGATACGCCGACCACCGATGCGGAGACCCAGCCGACTCCAGAGCCGGACGTTCCCGTACAGGAGACCGCGGACACCAGCGATATCCCACCGATTCCCGATACGGCGCCTCCCGCGGACCCGACCGCAACCCTCCATTTTCAGGACCCGGCCTTTGGCAGTGCTCTTTTTGGCCTGAACATAATTGGGGGACAGGCAACGGCGACCACCGACGAGAGCGGAACTGTCGACGTTATCGTCCCAGGAGAAAGCCCATTCCAGCTCTATGTTACGGGTGATGGCTATCCTATCCATCGACTCATCGGCGTCACAGGATCAACCTCCTTTGCTATCCATAGCACAGCGCTAAGTACCGAACGGTTGAACGGCCTCCTCGGCCAGGTTGGGATCATCCCACAAGCCAGTCTTGGGCATATCGTGATTGGACTCTTCAACGCGAATCAGCTGCCAGCCCTCGAGGCGACCGCATCCCTGAACACGTCCGCTGCGGGACCCCTGGTGATTGCGAGCACATTGGCGCAGCCCCAATCGACCATCGGCCCAGGCAACGAGCCCTGGCTTCTCTTTCCGAATGTGAGTGGTTCCAGCGCCACCGTTACTCTGACGGGCGCCCCAGGGACAAACTGTATCGTTGCTCCAGCGGGGGAAAGCACGCTCACGATTCCGGTAGCGCCGAATGCGGTTACGCTGGTGTCTGCACGCTGCGAGTAATCGTTGGCTCAACATCGCGTGGAGCGGGTCGTACCATGGTTCCCATCAGGGCGAATGCGCCACCAACATAGGCCCTTGGTGGAAGCCGCTCGCCTGCGAAAAACTGGCAATAGTGTTGGCCAATACCAGGATGCTCGAACAGCAGACGTACGAGTTTTTTCCAATGCCGACCGTAGGCAAGCCTCGAGACCGCGCTCAAGACGCGTAACGATCGACCAAGGGGGGAACCCAGAACACGTTTTCTATAGCTAGAGAAGAGCACTTCGTCGCCTGGCGAGGCGTCCCTCTCGAAGGCCGCGACGACTTCCTCAGCAGCCATATGAGCCATCTCCATCGCTTCTCCGATCCCCTCGCCGAAGAGAGGGTCGATCCCTACCGCCTCACCAACACAGAGAACACCGGGTAATGCAAAGGTCGATCGAGCAGAAAACGGCCTCTCACTGAAGCCATACCGCGTATAGTCGTCGGGATTCAGCCCCGCTCGTTCCACGCGCTCCTTCAGCAAACGGGACATATCCGCCCGTGGAAAGTCCGTGCGGTTCCTCCCCTGGACATCCATAACCCCTCGGTTCATACGAACCTGGCCGTCACTATCCCGGTAGGGGAAATCCCAGACATACCCCTGCACCCCACGACCCAACTCCGATAGGTCGAACACGAACCTTTCATCGGATTCGTTTGCCCCAATCGGGCCTTCCATCATCATCAGTCGCGCCCGCCGCACGGGTTCGGGGATTCCAAGATCGCGTCGTAATTTGGAATTCGCGCCGGTGCATAAGGCCAGGCTCCGACATCGTACCGTGCCGGTCACCGTATGGATCTGAAACCCGAGGGCGAGACGCTCTATTTTCGTAATCCCACATTCCTCACGCAGATCGATCCCTCGCTCCTTACAGGCCTCGGCCAACCCATTGTCCAATACATCGCGCCGAACGACATAACCGATATCGGGCTGCGAATAGCCCAGGGAACGCCCCCGAAACTGAATATCAGCACCACGTATCACCACGTTCGGTTCCGGTATGGCGATACCCAATCGATCCATCTGAGGCCGTATACTCCCCGCTAAACCACCGGCACAGACCTTGAATCGGGGATATCGGTCCTTCTCAAAGACAGCCGTACGTATCGGCGCACCCATATGGTGCAACTCAAGGGCAAGGGTCAGCCCAGCCGGGCCCCCACCGAGAATGGCGAGGTCCAGAAAGTCTTGTTGCTCAACGGGTGCCACAATCGGGACTTACCACGTGCGCTACCGGTTGCCTACCCCTGACTGAATCGCCCTTGCTCCAGTACGGGTATTGCGTTGAGCTCATCGATATAGGCTTGTGGTAAACCGTGTTCCTTTGCGGCCTCCACCAACAACCTACGATACGCCAGAGTCGGTCGAATCTCTTCATCACAAAGCCAACGCTCCGTCACGCGATACACCCACGCGGACACCGGTTCACCGGACGGTATTCCTTCAAGGTTCAGAGGTGCGGAGCCGCGGCTATACCGACCCGGATGGCCTTCCTTGGTGTCCATGAGATCGAGGGTCGCGCCATCCACCTCCAGCACCACGCCCATCACACGTTGCCCCGCTATCGTCGCCAGATTGGCAGCCCCACCGCGGCGAGCCACGGAACGATAATTCCAGACCAGCGCGTGGTCGTGCAGGACCGCAGCATAACTCCTCATGATGTTCGGAGGATTGCGTCCATTCTCTTTCGCCCAGCGGCCAAGATCTGTCAGGTGCATATTCGACCCGTACGCAAAGACGCGATGGGTATTATTTGTTTCGACCGGATCCATAGCCACAACGTGAACGGACGCGTTCCAGTACTGGCGCCGCGCGCTCTCGCGCACGACGTGCTCCATCACGAAGAACATCTTCAAGGAAGTCTACGTCCTGATGGATCTCCTCGTACCGATCCCTATACGGTTTCACATGCTCGTTGATAACCTCAAAGAGTGCCTGTTTCGCGTGCCCATACCCAAAGCCGCCCGCACGATATTTATCGGCAAGCTCCGCTTGCTGTTCGGCGCTTGAGAACAATCGATAGAGGGCAAAGACATTGCAGGTATCGGGATCTTTCGGATCCTCCATGGGTGTGGAGTCCGTCACCACCTGCATAAGCCGTTTGCGTAGTTTTTTCTCCGGAGAGAGGGGGTCTACTCCGTTTCCATAGGACTTGGACATCTTCCGGCCATCGAGCCCGGGAATGGTCATCACCTCTTCCTGGACCAGAGCCTCCGGGATCACAAAAGTCTCCCCAAACAGATGGTTAAACCTTTGCGCAATATCTCTTGTCATCTCGAGATGTTGCACCTGATCCTTACCTACCGGAACGATATGGGAATCGTAGAGAAGAATGTCCGCCGCCATCAGCACGGGATAGGCGAAGACGCCGTGGTTGATCTTCCCCTCGTTCCCCTGATCCTTGGCTGCTTTATAGGCGTGAGCCCGGTCCAATAGTCCCATAGCCGTAACACAGCTCAGTATCCAGGTGAGTTCGGTCACCTCGTGCACATCACTCTGTCGGAAAAAGACCGCTTTTGCGGGGTCCAGACCCATGGCCAGAAAGGAGCTCGTCACATCGTAGACGGACTGTCGCATCGCCTTGGGATCTCTCTCACTCGTGAGGGCGTGATAGTCGGCTACAAAGTAGTAGGCCTCGTATTCCTCTTGCAGATTGATCGCGGGCCGCATCATGCCGAGATAGTTGCCCAGATGCGGGCTTCCGGTTGGCTTGATACCGGACAGAGCACGTTTTCGAGAGGATGTTTCCGTGGGCGACATAACCGTTCTCCAGAGGCGTTCGTACCTCGTAGCCCGGTCTCATATCACACCCTGCGCGAGCAACCAAGATCGAGTTAAAAGCCCATAAGGCCGTCAAACCCGGATACGCCTACGAGCCACTGCCAAAAGAGCGAACACGAAGGTTCCCAAAACCCCTGGTTCACTCCAGGGTGTTCTAGCCGAGCGTAGATCGCAGCCGCAAGAGGCCGGATCCGATCCCTGAGGACCTTCCGCTGCCGAGTCTACCATGTCGGCGACATCGTCGACCGTGTCCGATCCCACATCTTCGGCCACGTCAGGGGCTATATCGTCGGCCATATCAGGGGCCACGTCGTCGGCCACATCAGGGGCAACGTCGTCCGCCACATCAGGAGCTATATCGTCGGCCACATCAGGGGCTATATCGTCGGCCACGTCAGGAGCTATATCGTCGGCCACATCAGGGGCTACGTCGTCGGCCACGTCGGCGATTACATCTTCGCCCACATCAGGGGCTACGTCGTCAGCCACGTCAGGGGCAACGTCGTCCGCCACGTCCGAGACCACATCTTCTATCGCATCCTCCGTGGTATCCGAGGAGGTCGCGTCGGTGTCGCTACCTGCATCTGCGCTCGATCCCGGATCCGCGACCACCGCTTCAGCAACACAGGCGTCTTCTTCCTCCGAACAGACCCCAATCACGCCATCCCCATCGAGAAAGCTACAGTCACGGGGCGACCCACTGCAATTCCCCGTCGAACAATCCTCATCTACCGTACAAAACAGGCCATCGTCGCAAGGTAACAAACCAGAGATCGGTGAGCTTGTGCACTCCTGGGTATCTTCCACGCAGACAACCAGGGCGCATACCGCCGGGTTGAATGGGCAGGGGGTATCATTGCCTGGAACACAGAGCCCCTCTTCACACGCATCACCCAGAGTGCAGAACACATCGTCAGAGCATTCGGCGCCCTCTTCCGCCGCCACACATTCGTCGCTACAACAGCCCGCTGCACCCGGGATAGCCCAATCACAGCTCTCCCCATCATCAACGACTCCATTCCCACAAAGGATCATATCCAGCGCCCCATGAATATCCACCCGTGGACGCTGGCCTGGAAATTCTGGAGGTAGATCCACCAGGACAGCCGATTCGGCCAATACCTCTTCGATTAGACTACTCGGACTTGTTGGGCTCGCCTGTACAAGAAGTACGGCGGCCCCTGCCACGACCGGAGCCGCCTGGGACGTGCCCGTAAATAGGTCCAGCCCGCCCCCAGGACCACTACTGGTCATTTTCGACCCAGGCCCCAGAAAATCAAGGCAGGCGTTGATGTTGGTAAAGCAGGTCACCATATCCGGGGCCGTCTCATCATCGGCGCAATTACCGAAGCTAGACCAGATCCCCCCATAGGTGCCCGAATCGGGTTCCGTTCCATAATCCGCATCGTAGACCGCTCCCACCGCCCGAACGGATGAGAGGCAAGCCGGGAGGGGCATCCCGTCACGCGAGGCACCGTTCCCACTACATGCAAAATTCAGCACGCCCGCGGCCTCCAGATTGGCGTAACCTTCACGGGCCAATATGGCCCAGGCTGGGGCCCCTTCTCCTTCTATACAAGGACAGTTGGAAAACAGATCATAGGATACCAGGCTCGAGTTCGACACACGCAGAGTCTCATCATCCATTACCGCGGCATCATCCGCCGCCGCCGCCCAATCCGAGACCCAGCCCGCCGAGTTAGCGTCCAGAACACGATACACCAGCAAATTCGCCCCCCGGGCTACACCGGGGGCCGACACCACCCCCGCCGAACCGAGAATTCCAGCCACATTGGTCCCATGGCCATTCATATCCTCGATCACATCACTGGTATTCCCCTGGTTGAGGAAGGATCCTCCCGCTATAATTCGCCCGCTAAAGTCCGCATGATCCGTATCGATCCCAGAATCAAAGATTGCGACCGTCACCCCCTCTCCGGTGAGCCCATATTGCTCGAAGGCAGTTGTAGAGCCGACCCACGGGAGCGCCTGTTCGGCAGCGGCCCGAATGCGGTGGTCCGGTCCCAGGGAGACCACCCGAGGATCCAGCTGGAGTTGGCGTAGGGCTTGTGGTGTCCCACGCCCCGTCAGGGCCGCTATACGCCGATATCGGTATACGGTCGACCATTGGTTCGCAGGCAGGCTGGCGATCACGGCGTCCTGTACCGATCGGATCCGTGCTTCCTTTTGCGCGACGTGGATCCCCTCGGTCTCCACGTTCAAAATCACCACCACATACTGGGTAGGTTCCGACGCATGCAAAGTGGTCGGTAGAATGGCCAATGCTGCCACTGCCAATAGGACTCGAAGCCAGGGATTACGCATACGTTTCATCGAACTATAGGATAGGAATTCCCCTACTGTACGCCTAGGCGCGTACCCCCCGGATAACCGTAACTGACCCGGGCATCGTAGCCATAGACCACAATGGAAATATTCGAATCCGACTCAATAATATGAACCCCGTCGCTCAGGATGGTTCGGTAAATCTTAAAATTGGTGCCGGTCAACGCTTCATACTTGGACTCGGGTATGACCTGCCCGTCGAGAGTGATCTCCGCCGTATTTGGCGCCGAGATGTTCACATAGTCCTCCAGGTAGCTGTCCGGTGTCAGGAATACGAAGTCCGTCTGCCATTGCTCGAAAGGAACACCCAGAATCATCGCCGGGTCGCCAATCGGTTTACATTCTGAGCCCGGGCTCCCATCCAAATTCGAATGGCAGGTATGCCCCTGCCCGCAGACTGCGTTGGTCGTGCAGGGTTTGGGTTGGCAGGAATTATCACAGACGTATCCGTCGCCACAGTCTGCATCCACACCGCAGAGCCCCCAGAGATTGCCGGCTTCTCCACTGGAGGCCAGAATCTGTGCCAACATGACCGGATGACTGGCGGAGACATGCACATGGCCATTGGCGGTGAAATCCTGGAACTGTCCCTTCTGAAGGAAGAAACCTGGAGGGTTCGCGCTTCCACCGGTAATTACGACCTGGGTTCCGTTCTCTGCCGCCACGATCCGGTAGTGGTCCACTTCATTACCCCGCTCCATACTACGGCCCATGACAAATTCTCGTCCCCAGGAGGCGACTGGGACCATCTGTTGCTCCAGATGATCGGCGCAACACCCGCCCGGAGCGTTGGTCCGCGCCGCCGTATGACCGGAGAAGACAGCAATGGGTTTCGACGACACGATATGTGTTCCGGTCAGGTCCCCCGAGTTGCTTTCAAAATTCAGCACCTCGCCTTCCGCTACGGTCAGAGTATGGGATGTACCCGGCATCATGCCCGAGATTCCGCCTCCCCCCGTTATCGTCGCTGTAACCGTTACGGTTAGTTCGGCCGGCTCCGGGGTTACTCCGATCACGGTAAAATAGGTGGGGAGCGCATGAATCGGATCCTTCGGCTGATTCATAATATAATATTCCGTACCCATGGCCGCCACGGGTAGCAATAACGAAGCGTCGTTCGAAAAGACGTCTACATTGGACAGTGGGTTGAACTGATAGGCGACGATCGCTTTATCACTTGTGATTCGATAGGCGGAATTGGAGCGCCCAGTTCCCTCCAGGCCAAAGTCCGGTGGCGGCATAAAGGGATGCAGGCTCTGGGGAGGAATGACCGCCGGATATTCCACACCATTGGGCATAATAAAGGTCACATTCGCCGTCTCGGTCTCCGAGACGTTGGAGACGATCACCGCAAAGGGTGCGTTCTGTGCGTCGAGATATACCGCAGGCAGAGACTCAACCGCGTTACGCAGATCGACAGCGTAGAAATCGCAGCCGGCGTTGGTACCCTCCAGCTTTCCGAACCCTCCACAGGCCGAGATACAGACCCCCAACTCGGGATCACATTCACTACCAGCGAGGTTACAGTCCTGTTGCAATTCCTGTTGCTGGCCGTCCGCGCTGCACATCATCGCCGCGTTATTCTCGCAGGTACGCGTTCCCGGATAACATATGGCGCAGAACTTCCCATCGGGGAACGAGAGGCAGAGGGGGAATTCCTCGGGACATGGCGAGTCCTCACAATCCGTCAGACCGGTGGTATCTGGGTACACCGGCGTATCGTCGGCACTTCCCGGATCGGTGGTCTGGCCCGGATCAGTGTTCGAACCGGGATCACTGGCTTGGCCAGGATCCGTCGCCTGGCCGGGATCAGACGAGGCTGTGTCGTTAGTATCCGAGGCGGTGTCGGTTTCCTGGGTATCGTTCTGACCGCAAAAGCAATCGTCGAAATAGTTCTCGTCATTGCATTGCTGCACGCCGGAGCTACCATCCATGCACAGGCACGCCTGCGTTTCACCCTGGGTACACCCCGGCCCGGTATCGCTGCTTCCACAGCTCATGAATAGCCCTACCGCTACGATTAGAACGACGGCCAACTTCTGCATCATCTCTCCTCCTACACCGAACTCGAAGAGTGTAACTGGCTTCGGGAGTCATGACCAGTCGGAGGCGCGGCCAGTAGACACCGTCATTCCGGGTGCCCTATAGTTCCAGCAGCCCTGCATTTGGAGCCAACGCGTGCGTTCCGTCGGATTGCCCTTCTTCATCACTCTTTTCCTTCTCCTTATCTTTCCCGTTGGAGGTGTGTCTGGAGAGGAAGCGGAGACGACACAGGGTTCCGACTACCACTTTACGCTTCAGGCCGAGGAATACGAGACCCTGGCCGATATACATCGGCTCTTCCTCGATTACGGCACCGAAAACAGTGAAGCCTGGCGAACACGGCTGGAATCCATCCTGGACACCCGCAACCTCCACCCGGACCTGATCCTCGCGGTGGCCAACGCCATCAAGACCGTCTCCGGTGCCGAGGCTGCCCATAAGCTCTTCGAACGAGCCCTTCGGCAATTCAACAAGGTAAAACTGCGTCTGGGAGTCGTGCCGCCTCTCGCCTACCAATATCGCCACGCGGGCCTTCTCCTCGCCGTAGAGCAGACCGACGAGGCGCTCGCGATCTTGTCACAACTCAGCGCCAATGCCGAAACGAACGACTGTGACGGCGTACTCGACGCCCTGCGTATAGGGCGCGGGTCGGGCAATCGAGAGAAACAACATCTATGGATCGACAACTATGGCCAAAGCCATCCCGACTGCCTTCGGATCGCCGAACGAAAGATTGCTGATTGGCAAGGCCGGGGGCGTCTTATCGGATCCGTCCGCAACTCTGCGCTCGACTCCCCGATCATACGGGAAACCCAGCAGAGAGCGTCTATGAACGAGGCCACCCTCTACGACCAATTCCTGGCTGGTATTACGGCCTATGCTGGACAGCGCTACCCTCTCGCCATCGAAACCCTCGGAAACATCGGGACCCCAAACCCTCTGGTTCGACTATACCTTGCCCTCAGCCACTACCGCGCCGATGATATCGAGGCGGCCAGGAAGATACTTGCTACAGACGAGCGCTCCACGGCTCTTCATCCACTGGCCATCGCGATCCTTTTACGAAACACAGATCCTGGCGCGGCGTTGGAGGTTCTCAAACAACCGCTGGAGTCCTGGTTGAAAGATCCCCTCGCGGTCATTCCCTATGCCGTCGCAACAAAGTTGGAGCAGGCTCTGAAAAAACATCGTACGGCCATCGAGGCGAAGCAGATACATCTCGAAGATCCCGAGTTTCATATTCACGGAGCTCCTCGTCCTGGGTCGAAGATTAAGAAGGTGGCCGTGGAACATCCGAGTAAACCGGTCAGTCGCACACAACGAAGCACAACCCAGAAGTCGAATACACGACCGCCCCCCGGGCCGGAATCGACCGCCACAGCGTCACGGCCCAGCCCAAAGACTCTACCCGCCCCTGGAAATGGCACGTACGCCCTTCTCGCTCTACTGGGCCTGCTCTTTCTTGGGACGTATCGAATACAGCGCCGACAGAGCTGAATCGAGACTTGTCATTCGCACCTTTGGCTCGTTAGACTGAAGCCAGAACCCGGTGGAGATGGGAATGCGCGAACTCTGGTTATTCTTGAAGGTACGAAAAAAGTGGTGGCTCGCTCCACTCCTACTCTCTCTCCTTCTGCTCGGCATCATCCTGTTTACCGCCCAGGGGAGCGGCTCCGCAGGACCCTTTATTTACACCTTCTTCTAGACTGGCGTCAGGACCGGCTGGAGAGCACGAGGCAAGTGGCCGCGACCAGAAGATAGACCACTGCAACCGTCAGAGAGAACAAACTCAGTCCGGTTGTTACGGCTCCAATCGCCGTACCAGTGCCTACAATAATGAAGACGAGACCACAGAGGGCCGCGTTGATCCCAAGAGTCTGGGCGCCGATTCGGCCATCTCCACCACGTGGGGTTACCCAACCTACATAGGCCATATACGGCAAGATCGAGGTCGCCATCCCACCCAGGAGGAAGCCAAGGCCGAGTCGGAACCCGAGAGGTCCAGCTCCCGAAACCATATGTGCTACCAGGATCGCCAACCCAGCCAAGCCCATCTGAAGACCCAGGCTCAGTAAAAAGCCCAGGGCTGTCTTCGTGCCCAACATGACGTCGACCTTGTTTTGTTCACGCAGGATCCGCGACTGGTCCATATAGACCAAAACGAAGGGCACCATCAGCCCAAAGGCAAGCAATACACCGATGAGAATTGAGAAGGTCTGAATGAAAGGTGCCAAGATGGACATTGGCCGCTCCGTATTCTGCGCGCGATTGGATTGGGCTCTGTAAACCCGTGCCCATCTTAGGAGCTAGACGGCTTTCGCACAACTTACTTACACACCACTTCCTTGCACTCCTATAAGGTAGCGTTTATCTTCTTTTCGTCGTTTCCACACGCTCTCGGAGCCGCGCCATTATGCATATCTCCCGACTCATCGGCTGGGGCGTCATCGCGGCGGCAAACCTTGGTTTCGTCATCCTGCTCGGTGTCGTTTTCATGCGTTTTGCGCCGGCCGAAGCTGGCTATGAGACGCGCTTGCGCGCCGATCTCCTCGGAGCTCCGCAAAGCGACACGGCGTGCGACCAGATGTTCAAACGCTACGCCCCCAATCTACGGGACGAGATATTTCTGCATCATTCTCCCGTCACTCTAGGTGATATTGGTTATCCCGAGATCCGACTATCTACGAACGCCGGTGGTTGGCGAGATGTGGATCACGAATTGGAGAAACCGGCCGACACAATACGCGTGGTTTTGTCCGGCGACTCCTACGCCTTTTGCACCAATCTGGACCAGAGCGACATTCTCTCCGTCGCTATGCAGCGCGCTTTTGATCAGACAGAAGAGAGCCGCACCACGAGCTTTGAGGTCTTTAATTTTGGCCTTCCGGGGCTCAATTTTGAGGGCATGGTCGGAGTCACCAGGCACTGTGCCCTGCCCTATGACCCCGATGTCGTTGTGTACACGCATATCTGTGATGACCTCTCGGGCACAGACGTAAGTTCCTGGCATCGCTGGTCCCTGTTTTGGAAACCCAAGCTGGCCTTTCTACCTCCGGCCCTCCAGGAGATCTTCCTCCATAAACTGCTCGTGGGCTACAAAGAGCTTCGGTACAAATTCGACGATATGCGATACGGGAGCCAGGAAGAACTGGCCAGAGCCAGGCTGCAAAATATTGTAGACCAGCTCCACACCCTCAAAGATTCGACTGGGCACGAGGTCCTCATCCTCAACTATTGCCGCCGACCCTTTATTGAAGAGGTCATACAGGCTTCAAATAAGGCCGGACAACGCCCCATCCACACTCTGATCATGAAAGACGTTGAGATGGACTACACCCAACACGCGACCGCCGCCGCGACACGGATCAGCGCGGATCAGATTGTGAAACGTGTGCTAGAGATTCTAGCGTCGAAGGACAGTTCAGGCGCCACGACCAAGTAGTCCCGCAAACCGTTGGCGGAAGGCAACGCCGAGGATCGACAACAGGATCCAGGCCCAGGCGAACCCAGTGCGTGACGTCCGGTTACAGCCGCAACCAGCCCCGGAGTCGACCTCTCCTGGGTTCACATCGATTGGACCATCCCCTTCGCAGATTCCATCGAGGTTGCAGAGGGTGCCCTCGGCACAGACCCCACAGGAACCACCACAGCCGTCGTTACCGCATTCTTTGAAGCGACAATCCGGGGCACAGGAACATTGACCATTGACGCACTCCGAGCCCAGACCACAATCCCCGCACGAACCACCACAGCCGTTATCCCCACACATACGGTTGGAGCAATTGGGCTCGCATACACACAACCCATTCTGACAGGCCTGCCCGGGTTGGCATTGCCCACAATCACCACCGCAACCGTTCGGACCACATTGGGCACCATCACAGACCGGCGTACAGGGGCATTCCGAGGGTTCGAGACAAACATTCATAGCCGCGGCATTCGACCAACCACAACAATGGAGGCAGTCTTCCACGTTCAGAGAATCGTCTACACAGGAGATGAGTGAATCCCCCTGGCATTCGCCTGCGGTGCTTATATTTCCACAACCGCCCGAATCGGGAACACAGAGGCCAGAGATACAGTTATTTCCAGGCTCACAGGTGCCGCAAGATCCACCACAGCCGTCTGTACCACATTGCTTACCGTCACAACTTGCCGCACAGACACAGCTCCCGGCTTCACAGGTATCGCCAACGTCGCAACTCCCACAACTGCCACCGCAGCCATTCGGACCGCATTCATTGACCCCACATTGGGGCACACATTGGCATTGGAAATCCGTGCAGGAATAGCCCGATGGACAGCTTCCACAGCTTCCACCACAGCCATCGTCACCACAGGTTTTCCCCGAACAATCTGCAGAACAGCTATCGCATTGCCATGGGTACTCGGCGGGCCCGGGGCCACTCGCGCCACAGATATAACCGTATTGGTCATCCCATCCACACATACCGGGATTGCAATTCTGGGTGAGCGGCGCGCCATCCTGACACCAATTCAGAACATCTCCATCACAGCAGCCAATCCAGGTCAGGCCGCCACAGCCGGGGTCGGTGACACAAGATCCCGCCTGGCAAACCTCGTCCACGCCACAACTACCGCAACTTCCGCCGCAGCCGTCGTCTCCACAGGATTGACCGGCGCACGACGGTGTACAGCTATTCCATGGACAGGCCTTGGGGCTACTCGCTGGCCCTTCCCCTGTAAAACCGCAGTTATAGAATTGGTTCGGAGCATCCCAACCACATTGATCAGCCGTACATGCATAGGAGAACAGCTCCCCGTCAACACAGGTAATAACCGCTCCGTCCTCACAACAATTTTCTTCGGTTACGCCATTACAATTACAGACATTACTATTACAAAGCCATTCAGGACCCTGGCAGCCGACATCTGTGTCGCAGTCTCCGTCATAGGCAAAGGAACTGGCCGCCGAACAGCTGCCAGCAATACAGGTCCCAGCGGGTACCCATGGCGCTAGATTGCCACCCGGGACCGTTCGGCTGATACAGTGCATCGCACCGTTCCAGGTAATGATCGTATCCGAGAGCACCTTCTGGTGAGTCCAACCGGGCATCGTCGACTCCCAGACCGCTTCGGCCTGTGCCTGAAGATCGGGATCTACGGAATAGGTTGGCCACTCGTTCACCTTACCCAGCGGACCCGTGATGAAGGTGGAATTGATATAGGTTCGCCAGGTGTTCTGGTTGTCGTTACTGGGCATGGGCATACGCACCACATTGAGCCCGCTCCCGTCGGCCAGGACCACGCTCTCCAGCAGATCTGCGTTATCATCAAGCAAGGGTTTGTTCAGGCCATCCTGCCAGGTCTGGTACTCGCCAAGAATCACCGTATTGTCGTCAACCAGCTTGAAGAACATATCGATATGACGGGTCCCTTCATTCGCCAATGGCGCTACAATCACCAACTGGCTGCACCCCAGATAGTCTTCGAAAAGGTCACGAATTTCCGCCTCGCTACGGTCCGAATTGTCCCATAGAACGCCCTGGGTTGTGTAACAGGTGCCCATGGAATCCATCTGGATATTTCCACCTTCGAAGTTTATGGGCATACGAAAGGTGTCTACGCCAAAGACGTCATAGCCAACTCGTGTTGGCATCGCGTCATCGAAAATTCGGGGGTGGTAGTACCGAAAATCTACGAAGGCAACCGTACCGACAGCGTTCTTAATGGGGACGGGACCATAGTCGACCATCCATATCGATTCATTATCCATCAACACCCAATGGATCCGCGCTGCTTCCGCATCGGTCAGCGGCGGCGACAAAGCATTCAGCTGCTCCACCACCTCGGCCTGCCCCCCAAATCCGCTATGCATAATATAAACATCTACGCCGGCGTGATGGACAGCACCCCAGGTCATCTCTGCCAGGTTTTTATACATGTCTTCATACAGACCAGGAGGCGCAGCCAATAACATGGACTGCATCATCTCCCACTCCACCATGCCGGACACCGTATTCGAGAGATCCTTTGGGGGTATTGTGATCGCATACCAGGCCGGATGTGCCGCCCGGTAGTCATCATTGGAGTCCGCTTTGCCCGCTTCCAATTTTTCACTCGGCAGAGGAAAGGCTGGCAGAATCTCCGGACGCTTCCGGATCAAATCCGGCAGGTCCTTATCGTAACCTTCCCACAGAGGGTGGAGCTCCGTATTGGGTGCATCAATACGTTCCAGGCTATGCTGTACTTGTGAATCGGGCACACAGGCGTATGCACAGACCAAAAGAATCAGGGAGATTAGACTGCCGACATATGTCTCGTATGCACGAAATTTCATAAGACCCCTGTGAAGCTAGAGTCGGCATTGTAGGAGCCTCGCTCTCCGAGTCAAACCAAAGTTCCCACGAATAGCCCGGAAATGGAGCTATGAACCCCTTATCCAAACCCGAATTACTGTACATAGTTTGGATGGTTGTTTGGAATTTTACTTGCGTAGACGTCGATAGCATGAACATATGTTCAGTGTAGCGACCCCTCGCTATGCGTGCTAGTTCAATTCAAGTGGAGACGTACCGTCACACCATATCTACATCGCTGCTTTTGAGGAAAATATGTCGGAACGCATCGAAGACATTATCTTGTACCAGGCTACCGAAGATCGGTATTTGAACTATGCGTTGAGCGTCATAACATCCCGTGCTCTGCCGGATGTTCGGGACGGATTGAAGCCTGTGCAACGGCGTATCCTATACGCCATGTTCCATTCACTGAAGCTCGCCCCAGAAGCCAAACATCGAAAAAGTGCCGCCGTTATTGGCGAAGTGATGGCCAAATACCATCCCCATGGAGACCAATCCATATATGACGCCATGGTACGAATGGCCCAGGATTTCAGTCTTCGATATCCCCTGATTGATGGCCAGGGAAACTTTGGCTCCCTGGACGGAGATGGTGCCGCCGCCATGCGGTACACGGAAGCACGCCTTCGCCACGCAGCCATGGAGATCCTCACGGAGCTGCAGAAGAACACCGTAGATTACCGCCAGAACTACGATGGGACACAACAAGAGCCCACCGTATTGCCTGCGCAGATTCCCAATCTGCTCATCAACGGAGCCAGCGGAATCGCCGTTGGTATGGCGACTAATATCCCACCGCATAATGTGAAAGAGGTGATCAACGGTGTGATCGCTCTCATCGACAACCCGGATCTTCCTCTGGAGAAGATCGTTGGCAAGATCATCAAGGCGCCTGACTTCCCTACGGGAGGAGAGATCCTCAACACACGGCAGGAGCTCCTGGATATCTACAGTAAAGGAAAGGGGAGCATCGATGTACGCGGTCGGTATAGCGTAGAGACCGAGGGACGAAGAAAGCAGATCATCGTCAACTCCATTCCGTACGGCGTAAACAAAGCAACCCTGATCGGTGATATCGCCGACCATATACGAAATGGCCGCGTCCCCCAGATCATCGATATCCGAGACGAGTCCACCGAAGACATTCGCATTGTTATCGAGTTGAAGCGGGGCTCCAACCCTGACGCGGCGATGGCCTTCCTCTTCAAGAAGACGAATCTACAAAATCGGTTTAACGTAAACCTTACCGCCTTACGCCCCACAGACGACCCCAACGTATGCCAGCCCGAGCGGCTGAATCTGCGGGATATGTTGACCTATTTCCGTGATTTCCGTGAAGAGGTCACACGACGCCGGTTGAATTACGACCTCGATGTTCTTGAGCGCCGTATTCATATCCTCAAGGCCCTTGCCATTATCTTCGCGAATCTGGACGAAGCGATCGCATTGATTCGTGCCAGCGAAGGCAAGTCCGATGCTCGCGAAAAGCTTATGGCCAAATTCGAACTGGATTGGGACCAGGCCGAGGCGATCCTGGAGATCAAACTCTATCGCCTGGCCAAACTGGAGATTGAAAGTATTCGGGCGGAATTAGAAGAAAAGGAAGCACAGGCGGCGGAAATCCGGGAGCTCCTGGGTTCCGCAGAAAAGATGTGGGCGCTCATTCGATCGGAACTTGAGGCCCTGAAGGATGCCTACGGTGATCGACGCCGAACCAAAGTCAGCGGTCCGCAAGAGGAGGTCTCCTTCTCCGACGACGTCTATATCGTGGCCGAAGACACCTTTATCATGGTGAGCCGAAACGGCTGGTTTAAGCGACAACGAAGCTACACCGACTTGAGCGCCGTTCGTGTGCGAGAGGACGACGAGATCGGATGGGTCGTGCCCGCCTCAACCAAGCACACATTGGTTCTCTTTACAGACGTTGGCCGAGCGTACACCCTCCGTGTGGCGGATGTGCCAGCAACCACAGGCTACGGTGAACCCGTACAAACACGATTTGATTTCGCCGATGGTGAGCACATTGTAGGCGTCATCACCTCGGACCCACGCGTTCTGCCGGAGATAGCTACCGACGACACGGAGGAAGAGGTCACCGTAACGGCTGAGGAAGGCGAAGAGGCCAAAGAGATACCCAAGGCACCCTACCTTGTGACGATGACCCGAGGTGGGCGCACAGCCCGGCTCAGTCTGGAATCCTACTTTGCACCATCCACTGTGAATGGCCGCATATTCATGCGCACCAACAAGGCCTTTAAAGATGATGTGGTCACCGACGTATTTATCTCTGATGGAACAGAGAAGGTCTCCCTCGCCACACGAAAAGGCCGGGCACTCGTCTTTCCCGTGAGCGAGATCAAGATCCTGTCCTCGGCCGGGAAAGGTGTATTAGCGGTCAAATTACAGAAGAACGATCATGTACTCGGATTCCGACTTGTAACCGACCGTATGGACGGGCTCGAAGTGGAGACCAATCGGGGCCGCACCGAAGTCGTCCGCTGGAATAAGTTTGCCGTGACTCGACGTGGTGGGAAGGGGCGAGAGATTATTCGTATGGGTCATGTAGCGGCCGTACATCGAAAACCCCTGGAATTAACCTTCCGCGACAACGAGGATCTGGAACTCTCCGCCCCTCCGGACGAGCCCTTGGAGGAACAGGAAGGCTTGATTGATACCGACGAAACGGCACCGCCCAAAGAGGCCGCGCCCTCGGAACCCACTCCCCCACCGGCTAGCGCCGATACGGTTCCAGATCTCAAGATCGTCACGCTCCCAGAGGAAGAGGACCAGGGAGACTTATTTTGAGCCGTAATACAACTTTTCCACAAGGAATCGTCCTAGATCGATTCACCACTGTGCAATTAGAGGAAGTGTGGCATACTCTCGTCCCCACCCGCCTCTGGAAACCTCGGGATTAAGACAACCTATGACTGCTAGCTATAGTGCCGCCGACATTACCGTACTCAAAGGCCTTGAACCTGTACGCAAAAGGCCGGCGATGTATATCGGGAGTACCGACGAGCGTGGGCTCCACCATCTCGTATGGGAGATTGTGGACAACGCTGTCGATGAGGCAATCAATGGCTACGCCAGTTTTATCGAGGTCATCATTCACGAGGATGGCACCTCTCTCTCTGTAAGTGATAATGGCCGGGGCATTCCGGTGGGCATCCACCCGGAGGCCGGGAAAAGCGCCCTCGAACTAATTCTGACCACCCTCCACGCCGGGGGAAAGTTTGAACAGGGCAACTACCTTCAGTCCGGTGGTCTTCACGGTGTGGGAAGCTCGGTGGTCAACGCCTTATCATCCGATCTTCAGGCCGAGGTCCGACGCGACGGAAAGAAGTATTCCCAGGGATTCGCATATGGGCACCCCGTTACAGAACTAACCGAGCTTGGGCCAGCGACGGGGACCGGGACTCGTATCTTCTTTCGACCAGACGTGGAGATCTTCGATGACGTTGTCTTCGATGCCGAGACCATTCGCACCCGCCTGGAGATCAAAAGCTACCTGACCCCCGGGTTACGGGTGGTTCTCAAAGATGAAAAGGGGAAAACCCGCGACGAGTTCAAGCATGATGGTGGCATCGGGGATATGCTGACGAATCTCATGGAGCGGAAAGGTCACGAGGTGATTCACCCCGATCCTCTCCGCTTCGGGAGTGAAAATGCCGATGAGAGCGGTTCCCGGGTAGATATCGTACTGCAATGGACCGAGAGCACAGACGAACATGTGTATAGCTTCGCCAATGGTATCCCAACCGTAGACGGAGGAACCCATGCCGCGGGCTTACGCGATGGTGTTGCGGCCGCGATGATGAACTACCTCGAAGCGCACGACGCGATCCCTCGCGGGGTCGAGATCAAACGAAGTGATATTCGGGAAGGTGTAGTCGGAATCTGCAATGTATTCCTCGGAGAGCCACAGTTCCAGGGGCAGACCAAGGAAAAGCTCAACAACCCGGAGATAAAGAGTACGGTAGCGGGTCTGGTACGACAGGAGATTGAGACCTATATGCATAAGCATCAGTCCACCGGGAATGCGGTGGCGATGCGCATTATTCAAGCGGCACGTGCCCGCGCTGCGTCTCGTAGCGCCGTGAAACAGGTCATGCGAAAGAAAGCCATCTCGCATCGCCTGAACCTCCCTGGAAAACTCGCCGATTGTTCCTCTACCGATCCCATGGAGAGCGAGCTGTTCATCGTCGAGGGAGACTCTGCGGGTGGCTCCGCCAAACAAGGACGGGATCGTCGTACCCAGGCGATCCTTCCCCTTCGTGGGAAAGTGTTGAACGTCGAGCAGGCGAATACGGCCAAGGTGAATGGCAATAAAGAGCTCAGCGATATTGTATCGGCCCTGGGTTGTGGTGCCGGAGATGGCTTTGACGAACAAAAGCTTCGCTATGGCAAGATCATCCTCCTGATGGACGCCGACTCCGACGGTCATCATATCTCGACCCTTCTTCTGACGTTCTTCTATCGCTATCTCAAAGCGCTCATCGATGGAGGGAAAGTCTTTCTGGCCCAGCCTCCCCTGTATCGTGTCGATGTAGGTAAAGAGACCTATTGGGCGCTCGACGACAACGAGCGAGACCGCATTATTGAAAAGTCCGAAAAGAAGAACGCACGGGCCAAGCCTGTGATACAGCGCTTCAAAGGTCTCGGTGAGATGATGCCGAAGACCCTCTTCGACACGACCCTCAACCCTCGGAAACGTCGTTTACTCCGGGTTACCATACCGACGGAGCAACAACTCCAGACCGAAAAGACGGTGGCCGGTTTGATGGGCAAAGACGCGGGGGTCCGGTTCAATTTCATTATGGACCGAGCCAGCAACGCCCAGGATCTGGACATCTAGATCGGGCTTAGCGCAGAGCCCGATCGTGGGCTGTACGACGGAGCACATCTCCGAGCAGGTGTCTCTTAAGCCGAAACAGGCGAGAAAACCGAACGTCTTTACGGACCTGCATCGGCGTAATCGAAGGGAACCGCTTTTTTCCCTCTATCTCCTGCGGCCCAAAATCATAGACCCGCTCGGCGGGTTCCGCAGCGAGAGCTACCGTGGCTCCTGGGAGCAGACAGAATAGTACAAAGAAGACGAGGACGGATCGGATCATATAGGCCTCCATACGACGGGGTGTGCAACAAGTTCATCACCCCATAGAAGACGGTCCTGTTGATCTTTCGATCTAATCCAGGTCGAACTTTAGTCCGCTTCGGACCGTCCGTGCGGATCGATGTGGGTACTTCCGGCGCCGTCGACCCAGGCTACTCCACAGGCGTCGGTGCTATAGGCGTAGCCCGCCCAACCATCGTCTGTTACCGCGATAACACCCAGGGCCCCCTGGTGCGCGACCACCTCTTGAAAGGTCTGGTCCAGGGCTTCATGCAGGCTCTTGCCATCCAGAATACGGGTCGCAATTCGGCCCGTTACATTGAGCTCCATGATCTGTTCGCCGAAGCCCGTCGCCGATATGGCCACACGGGAACATGCGTAGGTTCCCGCCGGTGTAGGAGTATCACTGACGCGCCCCGGATGTTCGTGGCCGCGCCCTCCGGTCGACGTGCACGCCCAGAGTTCACCATCTTCACCGACCGCGACCGCACCAACCGTGCCGTAACGCTCCCCCTCAGGAGGTAGATCTTTCATATTCTCTGGAACATCGAGGCCGGCCGCACGAGCGCGCTCCAGGCCGCCCAGACCGGAATCTCCAATGGCCCCTTCCATATCCGCTTCTTCACCCTTTTCGATAAGAGAGCGCCAACGTTCGATAGTCTGCGGAGTTCGAAGGTCTACGGTGTCGATCCCCATCTCGTGCATGAGCTGCGCCGCGCCTTCCCCGTCGAGGTTCCGATCACCCCGGGTATGGAGGATATTGGCCAACTCACTGGGATGCAGGCAGCCACCCACATTATATACAGCCGACAGACGCAGATCCCTACCACTCATCAGAGCGGCGGACACACGCACCATACCGTCCCGTTGCAATTTGGATCCCAACCCCGCGTTGAACCGAACATCCGATTCCATAATCATCACAGAGGCCAACACGGCGGCCCGAGGCCCCTCTACTCCCAGGTTGGCCATACCACCATGGGCAGTATCCAGCAGAACGCGACCGCGGGCGAGCCGATCCGCTTCTGTGGTTGTCTCCAGATAATTACCCGCACCGCCGTGAATCACGACGGCGGGTGCCGATAATTGCTCTGTATATAGTTCAAATCTACCCATGGAAATTCCGTTCACACGCTCAAAAGCGCGATATCAACTCACCCCGTACGCCGGCAAAACCCGGGAACACCCGGCAGATACCTGCAATACACTTCAGGCCACCACGTTGGGTCCCGGCCGTCAGGCGGAAAAGCCCGTCTTGCCAGACTTCGGCTGATAGAATTCCGGCGAAGAAATAGTTGGCCACATCTCCGGACTCGTTCTGGGTATCGTAACCAAACTCAAAGGTGAGAGCTCCTACCTTGGTCCATTCCAGACCGACAAAGGTACTACCTCGAATATAGTCATGCGACTCGAGTGTCCGAAACTCATTCATCGTCACCAGATGTAAAAACATCGTGGGGGTAAGCTTTTGGAGATAGTCCACATCAAAGTGAACCATTGATTTTATGTCGTGGGTGTCCCCACAATCCAGCGGGTTGGTGCCATCACAGCCGTTCTCGTCTCGATAACCCGCACTACTCGACAGGTGGGACATTCGCTCCTGGAACCAATATTCAAAGCCCGCATAGACATGCTTTTGATGTAAGGGTTCCGGGGCATCCGGGTTATTCACCCGGACCATTGTGTTTATATGGAGCACAAGATTCCGATCCAACATCGACTGCTCCAACCGTATCCGTCCGCCCATCACATCGCGATTTTCCAGCACCTCCTGGTCAATACGCTCGAGGGTGGGGGGTTGGCTATAATTGAAGGGGGAATTCAAAGCGGAGTTCGTACTCCCAAGAAGCTCCCATTTGTCCAGATAGAGCCCCTCGAACAACACTATCGTGTTGCCAAGGCTGAGATCGAGAACACCATAGCCGGCCAGCCCTTCGGAGTCCTGATCGGCGACTCGACGCTTCTGCATATCGCCTTCCAGATAGAGAGAGAGCGGTCCCGCCTTGAATTGAACCGAAGCCCCACCTGTCATCCAACGATCATCTTTCTGAGCCAACCCGGCTAAAGCCTGCTCTTGTGGCAACATCAACAAGCCAAAGGTCTGCACACTTACGCCCGCGACTGGACGAACCTCGTAGGAGCCACCGAAGATCTTGTCGTGGGTGTCCTCCACCCATTTCTGGGAGATCGCGTCCATATTGGCCGGATTGGTACGCCCACCGAAGAGGTTGATCGTCTGGAGATCCGTAGCGTATGTGACAGCGGGGCCGAATAGAGAGACGTCCAACCCCAGCTCATCGACTTTCCGAAGGGAAAAGGCAATACCGCGCCCAAGCTGACGAAAATGGTCCCCGAGCATAACCCGCCATGGGCCACGCTGGTGCTGTAGGGTGACCCGCTCAAAGCGCATCGCATCTTCATACTGGTCATTGGGCGGACTATAAAACCGCCAGGCTTCGGCCCGTAAAGACGTCGTCCAATCCCCAAAAGAGCCCACCACATCGATGCGATCCAGGGCGAGCCCATAGTCATCGTCATCATCCTGGACATTCTTATTGTCCACATGCCATTCGACGGCCGACCGGTTTGTAGTCTGCACGCTCCCCCCAGCCACCACACGGTTCGTACTGCCCTTCTCTCCTAAGAGCTTTTGAATACGCGCCTCAATCATCGGGGCGTCACCCGATGTAAAGCCCGTATGCGCATGATCGAGCAGCCCATTCCGGTCGATATATAGGGAGAACGGTGTGCTACTACGCGGGTTCAAGACCGCAGCCACCGAGCCCTCGGGATCTAATAATATCGGCATCGTCCAGCCTTTGCGGTCCACAAAGGTTCGTATCTGCGAAAACGTCTCCGGCCCATCAATGGAGAGAGCCAGTATCACCAAGCCCTGGTCCCGGTATTTGTCGTAATAGGTTTGCAGAAGATCCAGCTCCTGCGCGCAAGGCACGCACCAGGTCGCCCAGAAACTGATGACAACCACCTTACCTTTATAGTCCGACAACTGAACCTGCTTGCCGTCGATCGTAGCGATCGTAAAGGCGGACACAGCTGTCCGTTCGTTCGCTTCGGCCGTCGCCAACACGGGCGAACTAAAAAATACCAGGACTACTAGACTGACAAAACAGCGCCCGATCCAAGCCATCGGATCCTCCTAGACCACAGTTCCTATAGGAAACTATAGTTTCAGATTGATGATCGCGTCTACCAGAGTGGGATTCCAACCGGTGGTGATCTTGATGATCTCCATGGTCTCAAGGTCCACAAACATATTCATCGGAGTCAACGACGTGTCGTAATAGGCTGACAGTTCAAAGTCCGTATCGGCCACAACCCGGAAGTCCAATCCATAGGCCTCTTTCCATTGCTTCGCATGGGAAGGACCGGCGGGTTGGTATTGAATATCCTCGAAAATGGAGACGATAACCACCAGGCCCTGGTCTTTATGTGCAAGATGCAAGGCCTGCAGCTCTGGCTGCTCTTCGATACAGGCCGTGCACCAACCCGCGGTTGTACTCAGCAGTAGGAGTTTCGCGTCGGGATCGTTATAGAGCTCACCAAAGGAAAACTCACCGCCATCGGATAAGACAAAGCTGAGATCCGCGATTGTATCGCCCTCTTCTACCCCATACGGCCCTGCAGCGTACAAACCGCCACCGAGAGAGGCATCGATGTTGTCGACGGCGTCTGCATTATCGAATTCATTCCCGGGGGCATCCGCGGATCCGTCCACATCGCCCTGGGGCGGAAGACCTGCATCCGGTGTATTGGACGTATCCGGTTCGGCCGCCGTGTCGCCCGGCGCTTCCGCACAGGACGAACCTACCCATAGGCAAGCCGCCAGAAATCCATACCAGAACAAACGCTTCATGCGGACACTCCAAGTAGCCTGAGACTATTCATCCAATGGCCAGGTTACGGTCATTGAATAGGTCGTAGAGAAGATGCCGTAACCAGTCACCATTATTGTAGCGTTATTCTCGAACTCGATCACTTTTCCGGTCTCGGTATCAACACTCTTGATGGGCTTTCCATCGTCTCCACGCATGGGGGTATTATGGATGACATCCCAGACGAAGATCTCAAGCTCGCCCACCGTCGTGTCGTAGTCGAGGTTGATCCGCCAGGCACCACCCATCTGTATTTTGTAGAAGTCCGGTTCGGCGGTACAGATACCACCTTCGATCGCCGGACCCGGCCAGATGTAGTGCTGATCACCAAGGACATCGGGTGAATCGTTAGGCTCGTAGCTCTCTTCGTCACTCTCGTCACAATTGGGAGTGAACTGGTTTGGATCCGACCAATCTTTTTCCGGCGTGTTCACAATAATATCAAAGGGGAGCATATAGGGAGAGCTCTCCTGGGTTGCGATAATTTTCATATCGCGTTTGCGTACAACGAATCCCTCCGGGATGGTTTGGAACATATCGGATTCCATCAACGCGGCAGGAGTGGGTTTCATATTCGAAGAACCCACGCGAATCCCAATGCCCGGCCCCAGAATGTCGTCACAATACATATTGGCCCATTCGTCCGACGCTGGCTGTAGGTTTTGAGTTTCCTTCTCCACAAAAACGAGTAACGCACCGGCCTTGTCCAGGTCCTCTTTCATACCGGCCACATAGGCCATATAGTTCGGGCAGTTGGGGCACCAGCCGGAACCTACGATAAAGACGGCGGTTCGATAGTCTTCGTAGGCCTCACCACACATGAACTCTTCCAGATCAAAGTTCATCTGTCCCTGTGGGCCATAAGCTGTAGGCCAATACCCATACGGCATGGGCTGCAGGAAGGTCCACGTACTCGGAGTATTGGTAGGATAGGTGCAGGGACCTTCGGGTTCGGCAATCTCCTCCACCGCGTCCGCCTCAGGATCGGAGACATCTTCTGCGGGATCTTCTACATCCGTATTCGACGTTACATCAACAGCGGCCCCGTTATCTTCCTCTTCCTCGGCCGGTCCCGTACTGCTGCATCCGATCGCGAATACACCAAGAACAAATAACCAGCATAGCCGCTGCAACAAACCCATCTGCTTAACCATTCACTCCTCCCCAAAATCTCGCACGGTGATCCAAGTCACGCACGGCCCGATGCCATGTACACGTTTGGAAGGGTAAGTGGATTGGCCTGAAATTACAACTTCGCACTCCTTAAGGAGTGGGGATATCCAAACCCAGCCACACCATACACGGTAAACCGTTATCACCGGTGGCTTCGATAAACGCCCCGGTCTCCTCTACGGTGCCGACCCCATAGTGGGCCCATTCCACCTCGCCAACCTTATCACCATTGAGAAGGCCACAACTCAACCCGCCCATAACATACAGGTCGACCTGGTCTCCCGCCTCGAGGCCGTAGTCATTCGGCAAGCGTGTGTTGAAGGTCGTGTGGAACACATCGGCCTCTGGCTGGAATACATAGATGCCCTCAAACTCCACCGGGGCGGATTTTGGAGCACAGACCTTCGCATCGGCTGGTAGTCGACGACTCGTCAACTCTTCATAGGGGGCTCCTCCAGAGAAGAACTTGGACGGAATCATATCGATCTCGACTCCATCGTATAGCACCACCGTACGCTCGACCTCGGCATCACCTTCTTCGGGAATCTCCGTCGGGTCGTAGGTGTCGTACAGCATAAAGGGGTCTTCCCAGTGCACGATGACATTCGGGTCTGTCAGATCCATGTCACAATATTCGGTGATCACAGCGCGGGCCGGCTTCAAGATACGCATGGTTACACTAGCCAAGCAGCGGAGCTCATCCGGCATCAGGAACGCAAAGCTGCCGTCCTGTTTGGTTTTTTTGGGGGCCATACACACATACTGCCCATCATCAAAACTAACGAGGCATGCCTGAACAAAGGCCTCATCGATGGGCTCATTATCTTCTCCCACCACAGAACCCGAGGTTCCGATGATATAGGCTCCCTCGCAATTCGGGTCTGGGGTCAAATCAACACCAGCAAAGGGATCGTCGTTCACATCCGCCGCCGCATCCGGAATCGTATTCGTTCCCGAGTCCGTACCTGCATCCAAAACTACATCTGGCTCAGTGTTCCCCTCATCTACTGCCACATCACCCGCATCTGAGGTCGCGTCCTGGCCTCCACCGGGGGTTCCACTGGTACAGGCGCCAACAAGTATAAGGCTCAGCATCCAGATCAGCTTTTTCATCGTCATCCTCAGAAATTGTGTTTACCCAGTCCGCTCAACCATACCGGAACGGCCAGGCAAGAAAGTATCGTTTGATACGTAACCAGAACCCAAAAAGCCCCAGAGGCTCAAAGATTAGGAATATACATACCACGACTGCAAATAAAACCGTCGAGAAAAGTGTATCCGTTCGTTCGGAAAAATACGGTACATAGGGCTGTAATTGTTCGGCTACGGGGTGAAGCACCACGAACATGATCGCCCCCCACACTCCGCCAAATATTGTTCCGATCCCCCCCAATACAATCATAGCGATATAATTCACGCTCATGGGGAGGCCGAAACCATCCGGCATCAGATAGCTCAACTGTAACGCCAACATCCCTCCACAGACTCCTGCGAAGAAACTGGAGATCCCAAAGGCCAGCACCTTGGTGCGCGCCGGGTGTATGCCCAGGACCGAGGCGGCCAGATCATGATCTCGAACCGCCATCATGGCGCGACCTGTATTCGAGCGAGCGATATGGACTCCACAAAGGACCACGGCCACCGCCAACAAAAGGAATACAAAGAACATCAGCTGCTGTGAATCCAGGGAAACCACACCAAGGTCCAACGGCTCCTTGGCATAGTCCGAAAGCTTCGGCGCGTCTCCACCAAACCAGAGGTATGCGGGTACCTTCATACCCTTAGCTCCCCCAGTCCACGCCACCTGGTGGTAGAGCATATGCTTCACGATGAAGACCAGTCCGACGGTAATCAAGGCCAGATACAATCCCCGAAGGCGTAAAGCGAAGGGCCCAATCATCATACCCACAGCCGCTGCAGCCAACCCTGCCAGAGGCAACGCCAACCAGAAGGGAAAATGGTGATGCTCTCCAAGCATGGCGGTGGTGTAGGCCCCGATCCCAATAAAGGCTGCGTGGCCCATACTGATCTGACCAGCAAAGCCGGTCAGGATCATAAGAGAGACGGATCCCACAATGGCGATCTGTGCCTGTAGCCCAACCACCAGCCATTTGTTTCCTGCCATTAAGGGGAAGCCCAGGCAGAGAAGCACCAGAAGCACCAAGCCGGCCTTCGCCCACCGATCGGCGAATAACTCAAGGTCCTGCGCATGGCGCGTTGTGAGTGCACGGGTGGGCATCAGACACGCTCCACATCTTTCGAGCCGAACAGACCATACGGGCGAACGACCAATACAAGGATCATCATCAGGTAGGGAAAGACCTCGTGAAAATCCTTTCCGAAGTGTCCCATGGCGGGTTCGATATAGACCTGGCATAGAACCACCAGCAGGCCGAGTAGAAAGCCGCCGATCACCGCACCAACCGCCGAGTCGAGTCCACCAACGACAACCGCAGGAAAGGCAGCCAGAGCCGTATAGGCCAGATTCAATTCAACCTGCCGCGGATAGAGCCCGAGAAGAGCGCCTCCCAGGGCAGCAAATGCACCCGCGATAAACCAGCTCCACGCAAAGACCCGCCCCACAGGAATACCCATCGCCAGGGACGTCTCCTGGTCGCTCGCTGTAGCCCGCATCGCGATTCCGAGTCGGGTAAAGCGTATCACCAGAAAGAACAGGCCCAGGGCAAGAACTGCTATCAATATAGATACGACCGAATTGACCGGTACCTCCAACGCGGGACGAACCACCCGCATACCCGATTCCCCTTCGACCGAGACCTTATGCTTGATGCGAGCGTAGACTTTGGGATTCAGACACACCTGCGGTAGACAGGTCGGATCGTCCGGATAGCCCGCAGCCATTGGGTTCGCACAATCGTCCGGGCCATTACAGAGCAACAGTTCGTCGATGGAATGGAACGGCGTCTCTCCTGCAAAACTTCGAACGTCTTTTCGTTCCGATAGACGCGCCAAGGACTTGGTATCGAGACTCAGCAACTCACCGAGGCTCTCCAGGCTCGCCTCGTTGATGTTGATAGTCCCACTCCCCTCGGTGACGGCCGCACGTATTGTGACCATCCCGGCCTTATTCCATGGAGTCGGCGTCGACCCCTTCATTTCTGGCCCCCAGCCGACCATCATCCCCGCATGCAGTATCATCGCGACGAAAATCGTAACGATAATCGTAACGAAGACCGGTCGACCCACCAATGGGCGAAGAAAGACCCGCTCGATCAATACGCCCAGAAGGCCTGTGATAACCATCGTTAAAACAAGCGCCAGTCCCCAGGGCACACCCGCCTGGAACAAGGCGATCATCAAAAACGCACCAAAGGCCAGTAGCTCACCCTGCGCAAAGTTGAACACCTGCGAAGCCCGATAGATGACCACAAAACCCAGGGCTACTAGAGCGTAGACAGCACCGAGTGCCAGGCCATTTACAATATGAAGTGATAGCATCGCTTTACACTCCATACATCGTGTTGATGAGTTCGTCGTATGCAGAGACGACGAAGCGCCGTCGTACCTTTTGTGTCGCCGTCAGCTCTCCATCGTCCTGATGTAGTTCCTTACTAAGAAGCCGATAGGCCCGCACATTTTCCACGCGCGACAAGCCCTCATTCAGGCGCTTTACTTCCTCGGAGATGAGGCGATCCACTTCGGGTTTCGACGCCAGATCCGAAAAGGAGGTGTAGGGGATCTTCTGGCGCACAGCCCAGTTGCCCACAGCATCGTAGTCAATCTGAATCAAAGCCGAGATGAACTTCCGGCGGTCGCCTATCGCTACCGCTTCCTTGATGAACGGGCTCAACTTCAAGGCGTTTTCGATTCGCTCGGGAGAGAGATTCTTACCACCCGCGGTGATGATGATCTCCTTTTTTCGCCCGGTAATACGAAGCGCTCCGGTGTCATCGATGCTTCCGATATCCCCGGTATGTAACCATTGCTCGTCATCGATACACGCAGCGGTCGCCTCCGGATCATGAAGGTAACCACAGAACACCAGAGGTCCGCGCACGAGAATCTCCCCATCCTCATCGAGACGGCATTCGGTATGAGGAACAGGGGGCCCAACGGTACCAATTTGAATCGAGTCCGGGCGATTGCAATGGCTCACTCCACCCGTCTCCGTCAGCCCATAGCCCTCCGCGATAGGAACACCAATACCGTGGTACCAATACAAGAGCTCCTCGGAGATGGGAGCTGCACCCGTAATCGGCAGGCTACAGCGCCGCATACCAATGCGTTCTTGTAAGGCCCGAAAGACCAGCAGGTCGCCCAAACGCCCTAGAATGCGGTCTGAAAATGTGGTCTGACCGGCCCACCGCCGCCGTACCGCCTCCTGGCCCCAGGCCGTGAAGAAATCAAATAGGGTCCGCTTCAACCAGGACGAATCCTTCATCTTTAAGGTGATCGAGGCGTGCATCTTCTCCCATATCCGGGGAACACCCAGAAAGACGGTGGGCGACACCTCTCGTAGATCGTCGCGAACCGTGTCGATGGATTCCCCAAAATGCACCACGCTTCCAGCAGAGAGGGGCATGAATAGGGTGAAGATCTTCTCGGCTACATGGCATAGGGGCAGATAGGATAGGAGGGTGTCCGAATCATCAACCCCCAATTCCCGGGCCATATCCTCTGCGATGGAGAGGACATTATAGCTGGAGATCATCGCTCCCTTGGGGTCGCCGGTTGTACCCGAGGTGTAGACGACCATGGCCGGCTCTTTCGGGTCCCTCGACTCCAGCTCTTTGGCAAACCAATCCGGGTCCTGCTCCGAGAGCCCCCTCCCCGCCTGCATAAACTCTTGAAAATGAGAGAGGCGTGGTTCCTCGTAATGGCGAAGTCCGCGTGGGTCGAAGACGATCACTCGTTCCACATGCTCCAGCTCATCCCGGGCATCCATGAACTTATCGACCTGCTCCTGGTCCTCGCAAAATAGGACCCGTGCCTTCGAATGCTTTAATACATAGGCCACATCTTCGGATGTATTGGTCTGGTAGATCCCCACACTACGGGCCCCAATCCCCTGGGCTCCAAGATCGGCATAGACCCATTCCGTACGGTTCTCACTCAAAATGGCCACATGATCGCCAGGGCCAATTCCAAGAGCAGACAACATCTGACCAACCGCAGCGACCTCCTGGTAATACTGCCCCCAGGTGATCTCCTCCCAAATCCCATACCGCTTCTCACGCAGCGCCACTGCGTTCGGTCGTTCGTCGGCAAACCGCTTCACGCAAGCCGGGAGTGTATTTGCTACGGACATCATGGTGCCGCCTGCTTGCCAGCGTACGCTTCCAGTACGCGTGGATTCGCACGGATTGCGTCGGGATCCCCGGAGGCGATCCCCTGTCCAAAGTCGAGCACCTGTATCGCATCGGCCAGATCCAACACCATCGAGAGATCATGCTCGATGAGAAGCTGCGTGATGCCCAACTCTTCCTTGATATCGAGGATGTACCGGGCCATATCCTCGGTCTCTTCCTGGTTCAAACCTGCCGCAGGCTCGTCGAGAAGCAGGAGCTTCGGCTCCATACATAGCGCACGCCCCAGCTCGATCCGTTTTAGAACACCGTAAGGCAGCATACCAACGGGATGTTTCCGGTATCGCTCCAGATTGAGAAACTCGATGATCTCCTCCACGACCTTCCGGTGACGGATCTCTTCGTCTCGATAGCGCCCTGCCCCCATCATGTCGGACCACCAGCTGGTTCGATAGAGGTGGTGTCGACCCAGAAGAAGATTCTCCATGGTCGTAAGGTAGTCGAAGAGAGCCAGGTTCTGGAACATACGGGCGATCCCTGCTTCCGCCACCCGGTAGGGCTTTAAACCGACCATATTCTTGTCGTCGAAGCGAATCGCTCCCGTATCCGGGATATATACCCCACAGATACAATTGAAGAGCGAAGTCTTCCCAGCCCCATTCGGCCCGATGAGGCCAACGATCTGCCCCTCCTCTACGGATAGAGAGATTCCATTCAGAGCACGCACACCGCCAAAAGAGAGGTGAAGGTCGTTGATCGCTAAGAGGCTCACGACAACCACCTCTTCCGTCGACGATAATGTTTCACATCACGGTAGCTGCGCCGCCCTCCTTCGCCGAGCCCAAGATAGAACTCTCGAATATCGGTGTCCTCGCGCAATTCCTCCGACGGACCATCGAGCACAATACGCCCGTTCTCGAGAATATAACCATAATCCGCCAGCTCCAGGGCCATAGTCGCGTTTTGCTCCACCAGAAGAACCGAGACTCCGTCCTCGTTGATCTCACGAATCAACGTCTTCACATCCTCGACCACCTGTGGGGCAAGCCCCAGGGAGGGCTCGTCCATCAATAAAAGCCTGGGCCGAGCCATCAAAGCACGAGCGATAGCTAACATCTGCTGTTCGCCGCCCGATAGATAGCCCGCCTGTTGCCGCCGCCTCTCTCGTAGAATAGGAAACCGCTCGTAATATCGCTCGGCTTCCGTACGAGCCTTATGACCCGCCAGAGCATAGCCACCAGCGAGGAGGTTCTCTTCAACGGTCAACTCGGGGAAAATCCGTCGCCCCTCCATCACATGGCCGATACCCAGCGGAACAATATGTTCCGGCCTGCGCTCATGCAGGATGTGAGTCCCTTTCTCGTTCTCGAGAACCGTGCTGCCTTTCGTGACCGCCCCGTCATGAATGTCGAGAAGACCCGTGATCGCCCGAAGAAGCGTCGTCTTACCCGCTCCATTGGGGCCCAGAAGAGCGACAACACTGCCATCTGGCACACGAAGGCTAACCCCCTTCAGGACGAGCACCACCGAGTGGTACACCACCTCAAGATTCGAGACCTCAAGCATACCGAACACCTTGGATTAAGAGGTTGGGCACCCCAGGGTGCCCTTCCCTTATTTGGCGATAGTTTTGGGCGTTGCGTAACCGCTAGCCACCGTCCACGTCGTCTTGTCGAAAATGGGTCGAAGCACGCGCACCTTGGTACCAGTCACATACGGATTGGAGGTCAGGTCGACCGATTGCATCATACCATCGGCATTCCACTCGCTCAGCCCTTGTAGAGCTTTGAGATAGCCTTTTCGCGTGATGTCACCAGCTTCGATCGCGACACGGGCCGCTTCCAACTCAATACGACCCTGCAGGTACGATACCAGCAGGTAGAAATCCGGGCGTCCCAGATCGGCGCCATGCTTTTGGAATGCTTGTACGAAGGTGTCCATACCAGGCACGGGCTCGCCCCAGACTGGAAGACTGCTCATCCAGTAGAAACGCGAGAACACGGCCGACGGGATGACCTTCGGGCTAAAGAAGGGATCAATCCAGGTCGGCGTAGCGCCTACCCATACGGGCATATATTTCATCTGGGCCGCGGTACCCAGAATCAGGCCCGTCGCGCTGGGCAACACGACCAGGAGGATGTGCGTAGCCCCTTTATCTTTCAAGGCGGATACAACCGCAACGAAGTCCTTCTGCCCCGGAACAACCGTCTGCTCAGCCACGATCGAGACACCGTGGGTTGCAGCCGCACGCTTAAATCCTTTCAAGCCATCCAGGCCATAATCATCCTGCTGATAGATGACCGCCGCTTTTACCGCGCTTGCATCCTTCGCGAGCTTCACGATGAAGTCCATGGCGCCCATGGCTTCGATCTCATAGGAGGGGCCCGCCGGTGGCGTATAGGTGTGTTCCGCCATCTTTGAAGAGAGGGAGGCTGGAAACGCTACCAGACCATCACGGGTCAAAGCATCTCGTAGGGGTAATGTATTGGGCGTACCAAAGCTTGTGCCGATGAACAGTACATCATCTTTGATCTCATTGAACGCCTGCACCGACTTCTGAGGGTTGTAGCCGTGATCACGCTCTACCAACTGTAGGGACCAGCCATCCGGAAGAAAGCCACTACCGCCAGCATTCACCTGACGAACGAGCAATCGCTTTCCGCTTGCATAGGGCTTTCCGATAACAGCGGCCGGACCACTCTCGTCGTTCAGCGCACCAATCGTGATAACTTTCTTCGCCAGGTCCACGCCAAAGTCGCTCTTCAGGGGGCCATCCGCTTTCGGCTCCGGTGGCGTCGCTGCCGGCTGCGCGGCATTGGGAGCCGAGGCAGTCGCGGTCGCAGTATTTGCCGAATCATCGGACGATTCCTTCTCGCTCTCGTTCGACTCGGACGTCGTGCCCTGGTCCGTATTTTGTCGCTGATTGTTTTCGGGTGTCTTGTCTTTCTTCTTGCAGGACTCGGTCGCGAAAACCAGCAAAGCCATCAGGGCCAATATCGATATTCTCTTACTCATAAATCACTCCTCCGGGGCTCCCCCCCTAAATTCCCAAAATGGGTGCACGGCGAGCGAAATTGGCACGCATCGCCCATGGGGTCAAGAGTCTTACCGATGAAGCCTCCTTTGAAATCTCGATTCGTCTTGCCACGATTTTTCCTCTGAGACATGATAGCTCTGGTGTAGGGGCCGTTTCTGACCCCACTGTATGGTTCAGGGAGAGGCGGGATATGACGGAACGAAATGTTGATTTCTATTTCGATTTCACCTGTCCATACGCCTATCTCGCCTCCACACGAATCGAGGCCCTCGCCCGACGTACGGGCGCGAATCTGACACCAAAGCCGATCGTGCTGGGGGGAATCTTTCAAGCTCGTAATGTCTCCCAGGTACTCTTCAAGAGCCTTGGGCCCCAGAAAAAGCATCATAACGAGGCCGATCTACGACGGCAGGCAAACCTTTGGCACGTTCCGATGAGTTTTCCCGCGCAGCACCCTCAGAAGTCCATCACGGCGCTTCGTTCTTTGCTCGTGGTCGGCGAACCATTCATGCCCCTGGCGCATCGCTTCTTTGAAGCCTATTGGGTACGAGGCATCAATATTGAAAATGACGACGGTGTACGTCAGATACTCCGGGAGGCAGGCTACGACGCCGACGCTGTTTTGGCGGCCACCCAGAACCCCGAGATCAAGAATGAGCTTCGTGAACGAACCGATGAAGCGGTCACTCTTGGCGTCTTTGGGGTGCCCACATTTCATATCGACGGTCTCCTCTTCTGGGGTCAGGATCGAATGGATTATGTGGAGCGTAGCCTGGGAGGAACGACGAAACCTCTTCCACCCCCACCGGAATCGACCGAGACCAGGATCGACTTCTATTTCGATTTTTCCAGTCCCTTCAGTTATATCGGAGCCGCCAGAGCCGAAGCCATACTCGGCCCATCGGTACATTGGCGGCCCTTTCTTCTCGGTGGACTCTTCAAAAGTATTGGTACCGCGATCGTGCCTCTCTTCGAGCAGAGTCAGGCCAAACAACAATACCTGCTCATCGACGCTCAACGCCAGGCAGAGCACGCCCGTATCCCTTTTCGCTGGCCCAGCCGGTTTCCGATGAACACCGTCCTCCCCCT